>Ga0209040_10000955_pt1 | contig 22551 bp, 19 predicted proteins | sample BogFormECP12_OM3_FD_188240 | JGI IMG/M metagenome (GOLD analysis project Ga0209040, IMG submission 188240) | Bog forest soil microbial communities from Calvert Island, British Columbia, Canada - ECP12_OM3 (SPAdes) (version 2) | ecosystem: Environmental > Aquatic > Freshwater > Wetlands > Bog ... | reverse complement strand
GCAGTAGATCTGACACGCGCCCCAGCATTTCTTCGGCTGCTTTGTTTGTGAAGGTCACTGCAAGAATGGCGTCGGCGGGTGTGCCGTTCGCCACGATGTTCGCCATCCGGTAGGTAATTGCGCGCGTCTTTCCAGTCCCGGCTCCCGCCAATATCAATAGGGGTCCTTCCGTGGTTTCCGCAGCTAGTCGCTGTTCCGGGTTCAATTCGTCTAGAAATTTGAGCATGGGTCTGTGGAGGAAAGAATTCTTGTCACACTCAATATTAGCCGACGCGTTGACTGAGGGCAAACTGTCCGCCTAAGGCGCTTTGGCGTCGTAGCTTCAGCGCACACTCATCCCGAGTGAAGAGCTGCGAAGGACCCAGCCCATCCGCCCACCGTGGCGCAGTCTTGACTGCGCTCTTCGGATCTGCGGTTTCCTGGTAAGGCCGCCTATTAGGGGGCGAAGGATTCATCCCGCCCTCTGCAACTGCCTACCAACTGCTTCCCCTAATTCTCCACCCCATGGCCCAAATCGATCTCAAAATACGACAGCGGCGTATTCGTTCCCATCGTCACCAGATTGGGCACATACAATTTTGCGTTCTGCAACAGGTCCCATTCACTGCGCAAATCAAAATAAACCAAGCCATTGATCGAACTATGTGCCGCAACGACCGCCGACGGTATACTCGCGTTCTGGCAATCATTCCTTAAGTCTGTCCAATTTTTGTCGCGCGAAGGATTGGGCTTTCCAACCGGCATCGGCAGAGGGTTGCGCCGCTGAGTCGGATCTTTCCCGCCTTTCAGCAGGACGGCGTCCGCCACATCGTCGGCCGAAAGCGGTATCAACTCCTGGCGGTTCTCCTCGCCCAGTATGAGCAGCAACCGAATCCGTTGCAAATCCACCTTCACGCTTTCATCGCCGTTGTTCTTGATTGTTAGATGCAGCCCGACTACTCCGCCGGTAAACGGCGACTTCTTTGGGAATTTTTCTTTGTAATTGGAAGCATGGATCCATGGCTCAACACTGATGGTGATCCCTTCATGGGAATCAGACGCCACATTTTTTGCCGCCTGAGCCGATGCTTGTTGCCCCGCAGCAAGGACGCCCAAACTTAATCTCAGGAAAATGGTTAGAACTCGAGCAAGGTGATTTCGCATGTGGATATAATAGACTGATTACACCTTGTGGCCTTCGATTCCTGGGGAAGTGGCGGGGTTGCCTGTTTTCCCGTACGGGAATTCGCACTTTGTGAATCAGACCGGAGTTGCATCGAGTGTATTTCCTCTACAGTTTCTTGATGGCACTTGCTGCCCTGGTGACTGCACCATACTGGATTGTACAGGGTTCGCGTTACCGAAAATATTTCTCAAATCTTGCACAACGTCTCGGTTTCGCCGCTCCAGCGCTCGATAACCTGCCTGCCGAGCGCCCGCGAGCCATCTGGATTCACGCTGTTTCTGTAGGTGAAGCCCTCGCAGGCGCAACGCTCGCCAAGCGTCTGAAAGTCGCGTACCCCGAGCGCCCTCTCATCATTTCGACCACCACCGTCACAGGCCAAGCCCTCGCCAAAGAGCGATTCCCGTTTGCCGATGCCACCATCTATTTTCCGTTGGACTGGGCCTTTTGCTGCAAACGAGTCATGGAGCGGGTGAAACCCGCAATCGTCGTCGTCCTTGAAACGGAGATCTGGCCGAATTTTCTTCGCGTTGCCAAGGAACAGAAAGTTCCGGTGGTCTTCCTCAGTGGGCGCATCTCGGACAGGTCTTTCGCGCGCTACCAGAAATTCTTCGGCTGGTTCGGTTTCTATCTAAAGCCGTTCTTGAAATCGGTTCTTTCAGACGCTGCTGCCTTCCTGATGCAAACGCAACTGGACGCCGATCGCCTCAAAGTTTTGGGCGCTCCGAGTGAAGCAGTATTGGTCAGTGGCAACTTGAAATACGACATGGAATTGCCAAAGCCCACTCCGTTTTCCGTCTGGCTCGAAGCCGAATGCAAGCGCCTTGGTCGCGCCCCGGTCATCGTCGCAGGCAGTGTAGTCGCCGCCGAAGAACCCCTCGCTCTTATCGCCTTTGGAGTTGCCCAGGGCGATTTCCAGAACTCCTTGCTTGTGCTCGCCCCGCGTAAGCCGGAGCGTTTTGCCGCCTCTGCCGCCTTCATCGATGAATCTCACCGGAAATTTATTCGGCGCTCGGAGCTAGCAGTTCCCGGGCCGGGAAATTGCGGTGATTCCGGCCTGCGAGAAATTCCCGCCGACGTCACGGTCCTCCTTCTAGACAGCATCGGCGAACTAGCCTCTCTATATAAATTTGCCGACGGTGTATTCGTCGGCGGCTCTCTCGTTCCCTCCGGCGGTCACAATATTCTCGAGCCCGCGGCATTTGGGAGAGTCCCGGTTTTTGGCGATTCCATGGAAAATTTCGCGGAAATTGCCGCGCGGTTCATCGAGGCAGGTGCGGCCATCCAGGTTGGCAGTCCCGAAGATGCCGGAGTTGAATTGATTCACCTGCTGAAGGATCGCGACAAGATGCAGCGCATGGGCGATACCGCGCGTCGATTGGTAGAGAACAGCCGCGGCGCTTTGGATCGTTCGCTCGCTGAAATCGAGAAATATCTAGGTGGCGCCGCGCCATGAATTTTGCTGCTGTAGCGCGCTTTGTTTTATGGCCTTTCACCGTGCTCTATGGAAGCATCGTGTGCTTCCGCGCGTGGCTCTATGAAGTTGGCGTCTGCAAGCAGCAGCATCTTAGGAAGCCTGTAATCAGCGTCGGCAATCTGACTCTGGGTGGCACCGGCAAAACTCCGATGGTCATTTGGCTGGCCGAAAAATTATTGCAGGAAGGGAAGCGCGTGGGGATTTTAAGCCGCGGTTATCGAGGCAACGGTCGCACCAGCGACGAAATCGAGCTCATGAAGTATCGCCTCAAAGGTCGCGCGCAATTCGGTGTCGGCAAGGATCGTTTGGTAGAGGGCCGGCGCCTCGAAAATGCCGTTGATATTTTCCTTTTGGACGACGGCTACCAGAATCTCGGCCTGGCCCGCGATGTGAACATTCTCCTGATGGATTCGGTTCGTCCTCTGGGTGGCGAACGCTTGCTCCCCGCGGGTCGCCTGCGCGAACCCATTTCCGCAATGGATCGCGCCGACATCTTGGTTATCACCCGAACCGGTACCGCACCCGAGACCGAAGCGGCCCTCGCCAAACTGCAGGAATTCCCCGTCTTCGCCGCAAAGACCAAGCTTCTTGGTTTCCACAAAATGTGGGGGGACGCCAATGCGCCAACGCTTTCCGCTGAAGAACTTGGCGAAGGCCCGTTTTTCACTTTTTGTGGCATAGGCAATCCCGGGGCTTTCCTTCTCGATTTGCAAAAGTGGAACCTCCCCATCGCGGGAAAAGAAGCATTTGCCGATCATCATCATTACAGCGACGGCGAAATCCACGAACTCCTTGATGCGGCCCGAGAAGCAGGATCTCGCGCCCTGATCACCACTGAAAAAGATGCTCAGAACATGGCCGATGTCGATCCCGTGGAAATGCCCATCTACGTCGCAGTCATTGAAATGGATTTCCCGCTGGAAGCGGCCTTTCTCGATGCGGTTCACCAGCGCATTCCTGTTCGGCGGGGTGCTTGATGAAAATCATGGTGCGTGCCACGAACTGGGTCGGTGATGCCATCATGACGCTGCCCGCTCTTTGTGCCATCAAAACTAGATATCCTAAAGCAGCGATCTCCATCGTCGCCCGACCCTACGTCGCCGACATCTACCGCGGCCAAGGCATCTGCGACGAGCTCATTGCCTATGACCCCGGCAGCATGCACAAAGGTTGGCGCGGTCACGAACAGCTTGCCGAGCAACTGCGCGCCCGCAAGTTCGATGTCGCCCTTCTGTTGCAAAACGCATTCGACGCCGCCTGGCTGGCCTGGCGCGCCGCAGTTCCGGAGCGCATCGGCTACGCCCGCGATGCTCGCAGCTTGTTGCTCACAAAACGCATTGCGGTTCCGCGGCCCAGCGAAATTCCTAGCCACGAGACGTTTTACTACCTCGAGTTACTCCGCCGCGCCGGCTGGATCGATTCGCTACCCAAGATCGACGAAATCTCACTCGGAGTGTCGGAAACGCAGAAGCGTGTCGCGGAAGAAGCGCTCCTGGCCACGGGGGCAAGGTCCAATGCCTTTCGCCTCGCCATCGGTGCCGGGGCATCGTACGGTTCCGCGAAATGCTGGCCCCCAGATCGCTTCGCCGAGTTTGCCAATCGCTTCCTATCGGAGCGGGATGCCGACGTAATCCTTTTCGGCACTCCCGCCGAGTTCGCCGTCTCGGACGCCATTGTCGCAGGCATGAAGCGCAAGCCCATCAATCTCACCGGCAAAACCGCCATTAGCGATCTACCCGCGCTCCTTTGCCAATGCCATCTTTTCGTTGGCAACGATTCTGGGGCCATGCACATTGCCGCCGCGGTCGGCCTACCGGTCGTCGCTGTTTTCGGCCCCACCGATCCTGCCGGCACTGCTCCGGTCACTCCGCGCCACGCCATCGTTCAGCAGAAACCCTACTGCAGCCCGTGTTTTCTGAAGCGTTGCCCCACCGATCATCGTTGCATGACCGCGATCACCCCATCAATGGTACAAATGGCTGTTACACCGTGGGTAGCAGCGAAAACAACCTGAGGCCGATAATGAAGCGCGCAGCGAACAAACCGCCCCAATCCAAAGCCGTCGACCTGCTCGTTCTCGGCGAATACGTCGAACGATTCGCGACGCGCACCGTCGTCGTTCTCGGTGATTTCGTTGCTGACTCCTTTCAGTTCGGCGAAATCAGCCGCGTCTCGCGCGAAGCTCCGGTCCTAATCCTTCGCCATCGCGAGACCGAAATCGTTCCCGGCGGAGGCGCAAACGCCGCCAACAACTTCTCCTCCTTAGGCGCAAAAGTCCTTCCGATCGCGGCAGTCGGTGACGACGCCGCAGGTGCGCAACTCATCGAATCCTTCCGCAAGAAAAGGGTCGATGTTTCCGGCATCATCCGTGTTTCCGGCTGGACCACTCCCACAAAAACCCGTTTCCTCGCCGGTTGGGCTCACACCGTTGGCCATCAAGTCCTTCGCGTCGATTACGAGCCTGCCGTTCCACTTCCGGAAGCCGTCAGAGTAAAACTTCACCGCATCCTCCTGGCAAAACTCAAAAAAGCCCACGCGCTGGCGGTCTCCGACTACGGCTTCGGTGTAGTGTCGCCGACCGAACTGCGCGAGGCCCGCGCTCGTGGGCCCAAAGATCTTCCCATCACTCTGGATTCGCGCTACAGCCTTGCCGATTACCGCCTGGCAGGCATCACCGCGGCCACTCCCAACGAAGCCGAACTCGAAGCCCTGCATCACACCTCCATCGGCAAAAATTTAGCCGAACTCTGCCGCTGCGGCGAAGCCACTCGCGCGCACATGAAATTGCCTTCGCTCCTGGTCACGCGCGGCCGTGATGGGATGGCCCTATTTCAAGCCGACGAATCGCCTACCTTCATTGCCGTACACGGCAGCGATCAAGCCGTCGACGTCACCGGCGCAGGCGACACCGTCCTCGCCACCTACACCCTTGCGCTCGCTTCCGGCGCATCTCCTCTCGAAGCTGCCCACCTTGCCAATATCGCAGGCGGTTTGGTCGTCATGAAGCGCGGTACTGCCACCGTCTCGTGCGACGAACTTTCCGAAGCCATTCACAAATCCGCATCGGAGAACTCCTGAGACATGCGTACGGCCGCGGCCAAAATTCTCACGCTCGAGCATCTCCACACCCGCATTGCCGATGCCAAGGCAAAAGGCAAGCGCGTTGCCTTCGCCAACGGCTGTTTTGATACGCTTCATGTCGGCCATATTCGTTACCTCGAGGGCGCAAAAGAGCAAGGCGATATTCTCGTTGTCGGCATAAATTCCGATGACAGCGTCCGCCGCCTTAAAGGTCCTGGTCGTCCGGTTCTCGATGAGCAAGCCCGCGCGCAACTTGTCGCCGCTCTTCGCTCTGTCGACTATGTAACTATCTTTTCCGATGGGAACGTCGAGCGCTTACTAGAATCGCTGCGCCCCGACGTCCACGCAAAGGGAACTGACTACACGACCGAAAGCGTTCCCGAGCGGGCGGTCGCCGAGCGCCTCGGCATTCGCGTCGCGATCGTTGGCGATCCCAAGGATCATTCGACACGCACGCTCCTTGAAACCATCCGCAAGGATGCGCATGACTGAAATGCGTTTCGCCGTCGTCCGCCTCAGTTCGCTTGGCGATATTGTCCACACATTTCCGGCGGTCTCCGCTTTGCGCGAATCGTTTCCGGCCGCGCAAATTATCTGGTTGACACATCCTCGTTGGGTCGGCCTTGTCGCGAGCAGCAAACTCGCCACGGAAATCTGGCCGCTCGATTCGCGGGATTTCTCCTCTGTCCGCTCGACCGCGGGCAAACTCCGTGCCATTCATGCTGACGCGATCATCGACTATCAAGGTCTATGGAAATCCGCGCTTCCCGGTTTTCTCGCGGGAATTCGCCGCCGCATCGGATTTTCTTCCGAAACGATTCGCGAGTATGGCGTGCCCATTCTCTACACCGATCGCGTGAGGTGCGGCACCACCCACATCGTCGATCAAAATGGCGAACTCAGCCTGCAGGCCGGCGCGGCTCGAGGCGTCGGCAATGTGGATCTAAGCATCTCCGCAACCGAGGAAAGTTTCGTCCAATCTCAACTGCAAAAAGAGGGAATTACTTCCTACATTGTTCTCAGCCCGGGTGGTGGTTGGCGTTCCAAATGTTGGCCGCACGATCGATTCGGCGCGCTCTGCCAATCCATTCGCAACGAACTCGGCCTCCGCTGCGTCATTAACTGCGGCCCGGCCGAGGAAAATCTCCTCGCCGCCGTCCTATCCTCCAGCGGAAGTTCCCAGCCGCTTGGATGGAACGGAGGATTGGGCCAACTGATGGCCTTGCTGAAAAACGCCCGCTGCGTTGTCGGCGGAGACACTGGTCCGCTTCACCTCGCCCTAGCTCTCCGCACTCCCGTAGTCGCGCTTTTCGGCCCGACCGATCCCGCGCGCAACGGTCCGTACGGTCCTGACGGAATTGTTCTGCGCAGCCCCGACGCTGCCACCACCTACCGCCGCGGTGATATTGCCGATCCATCGTTGCTTGAGCTCTCGATCGACCGGGTATTCACTGCTGTCAAAGAACGTCTTGAGGCCAACTTGTGACCGCCGCCGACTTCTTTGCCCGCTGGCGTGTGCGTTTAGGCTACTTTCTCGCGCCGATCGTGCTCGTCCTCGCACGCCCTAGCCCACAATCAATCGTCATCGGTGGGCTGGTGGGCCTAGTCGGCCTGGCCATCCGCGCCTGCGCCGCAGGCTATCTCCACAAGAAGGAAATCCTCACGACGACCGGCCCCTATGCCCACACTCGCAATCCTCTCTACTTTGGCAGCAGTTTTCTCGCTCTGGGCGCAGCCATCGCCATGCGCTCCCTGATAGGCGGCGCATTGCTCCTGCTCTATTTCGCATTGGTCTACAGTTTTGTCATGCGCCGCGAGGAGCGCGAACTCCGCGCCAAGCACCCAAATTCGTTCGACGCCTACGCCGGGACAGTCCCACTCTTTTTCCCCCGCCTCAATCCGCAGTCCCATCCTAGAGAATCGCCGGGCGCCTTCTCCTGGACTCAATACAAAAAAAATCACGAATACCAAGCCACTATCGGGCTTCTCTTCTTCCTCCTTGCCCTAGTCCTGATTTGGCTTCTGCGTTCCCGCTAGTTCGCGATCCATGGAACTCCAAATCGCGACGCGCCATTTGCGTCTATGCCGCCATCAAACGCCTTGGCAATTGCAGCGTTCATCAGACCTTACGCAGTCTCACTAGTGTTTCGATGTGGAATGTTTGAGGGAACAAATCAAACACCTGTAGTTCCGTAATCTCGTATTGATGGGCAGGGGTCAATTCCGTCTTGGTCCCCGATCTCGTCAGCACAGCCAAATCCCGCGCCAGCGTCGCCGGGTCGCACGACAAGTACGCAATCTCGGGCGCTCCTAAATTCGCCAACCGCGCCGCCGTCTCCGCTCCCAATCCGGCCCGTGGTGGATCGAGCATCACAAAGTCGGGAGTCTCCTGTTCCTTCTGCAAAAACTCCTCGGCATGTTCCACGTGCGTTACGACTTCAACATTAGCTTCTTCGGTGTTTGTCTTCATGTCCCGTGTAGCAGCCAAATTCGCGTCCACGCTCACCACTTTTCCGAATGCCTTGGCCAGCGGCAAGGTAAAAAATCCTACGCCCGCATACAAATCAAGTGCATAACTGCCCTTCGCTCCATGAAGCACCGTAGTCAACAGATCCTCAACCAAGAACCGGTTCACCTGAAAAAACGACAAATGACTCACGCGGAATGTGAAGTCTCGAACTTTGTGTGTCAGGTACCCTGTCCCGGTTAGATCGAAGCGATTCTTGCTCCGATCGAGCAGCAGCAGACTCTCCAGATCTGGCAAGGCCGCCTTAAATTCGGCCGCCAAATCCTTCGCGGGTTTTGGAAACCGCTCAAACGCAATATTCAGCGCTAACTTCATATCATCGGAATCGACAAACGCTTCAACCTCCAGGATCCCCGGCGGCAGGGAATTGGCCCGGGCCAATTCCTGCAGTTGCCCAAACGCCCGCGCCAAACAGGGCGAGAGTACCGGGCAAGCATCGATCGGCAGAATATGCGCGCTCTCGGGCAGAAAATATCCGAACGCCCTCGGCAGCGCATCGCGAAACGCCCACTGCGCCCTGTTCCGATACCCGTATGGCTCGCTCGTATGCTGCTGTATTTCCCCATCCCATTTCACGCCACCAAGCCGCGACAGCGTTTCCCGCAAAATATCTTTCTTGAACTTCACTTGCTCCACAAAATCGATATGCTGGTAATGGCAGCCGCCGCACACCCCAAAATGGGAACACTTCGCCACAATCCGCGACGCCGAAGCCTGCTTCACCTCCGCCAGTTTGGCATGCACCAGTTTCTTTTTTCGCGTGCGCACGGTTGCGGATACTTGCTCCCCAGGTAAAACGTAAGGCACGAACACGGTGCTATCGTCCGTGTGCGCCAATCCATCCCCACCGTACACCAGCTTCTCAATCGATAATAGAAGCTCATCAGCCATAGTCATCCAGTCCTCTGTATTTCCCTGTCTTGCGATTTACTGCTTGCGACCCTAAAGCCTCGCCGTTCAGGGCGGGAAGGTCGCTCTTCGTTCTTTTTTCTTCGGGATTCCCACTCTCCTTGTCCAAAAGACCGATGGCGGGACTCGCCAAAAGCTAAGCCTCTTCGTTTCGCTCCGCTGCTGTAAAGCAACTCTGGGAGGAACCCACCGAAGCAGACCGGACTAAAATCCGGCTCCGTAGGAATCCTCGCACCCTTAGGTCGAGGAGGATGTCAAGTAAGGTAGAACAGGCTCAGTCGTGGTAACTGGTATTCGTCTAGCAATCGTTTCTGCAGATATTGTTTTTCCACTAGCGCCAGTTGCTCTGCTTTCATTTTGCGCCGATAGGCCGCCAGTTGCGAGTCCACTTCGCGACGGATCTTCAGCATCAACTCATCACTCGCGTGGCTCAAGAGTGCTGCGTGCAGCTTATCATCAAGAATCGTCAACCGCCGCTCCATATCTTCCAAATCGAGGTTCCCCGGCGCATCCAGCAGTACGGCAGAAGATTCGAGGGACGTAGCAACTTCCTGAATCAGTGTGGCCAGTTCAGGCGCGGTCCTTTTCACGCGCTCTGCTGCTTTCGCCAGTTGCCGCCCGTTTTTCTGAAAATAATTCAGCAAATCACCCTTGCTAAATGATTCCTTCTCCGCGCCTTTTTCTCGAACAGCACCAGTAGCAGCTTCGTTCGCTTCCTCGGCTGCTTCCAGAACCGCATCCGTGCAGTACGCCAGACTCTTCAGCGGCTTGTTCGCCCCGCGCCGCGACCTCGCGTAGCTCGCAAACGCGCTATCGATCCCCTTCAGCGCGGCCTCGAGCGGCACTCCCGCCTTCTGCCACGTCTCCATAATCGCCCAATCCAGTGGCGACACCAGAAGATGTGCACCGCGCTTCCTCCAGAAGTATTCCTCTATTTCCGTAAAATAATTAAAGTAATTCCAATTTTCCATTTTCAAAAGTGTTCCGATCTTGATTGCCGAGGCGTGAGCCCGTGTCGAGCGGTCCGCCGAATAAGTGCCGCCTCTCTTGCCAGCGCATAGTCCTTGAAGGGATTGTAGTTTCTCTTTGTCACGCCGCCTGCCAGGCGGCGAGTCAACCAGGCCTCGTCGGTGCTCTGGGGTTACTCTCTGACCTTCTCTCTGTTCGTCAGGGTCTCCCGGTGAATCTATTTTTCTTTGTGCTTGCTTCTACCTCTGCCCCTTCTTGACGACCGCATCGCTGGTTTTCCTCGCCAACCGATCCCCCAGCTCATACTGTTCATCCACATGCTGATTCTTATGCCAGATTATTCGCAATCCATTCAACGTCAAAAACTCATCGGTATGCTGGATATGTTTCGAGCCTTTGGCCACCAACCTGGCCTCTCCTCCGGTCGCCACCACCACAACATCCATTCCCAATTCCCGCTTTATCCGCGTGAGCATCCCATCCACCATATCCACCGCGCCGTAATACAACCCCGCCTGCATATGGGTCACGGTATTGGTCCCAATCACCTTTCCCGGATCTTTGATCTCGATGCGCGGAAGCCGTGCCGTTCGCGAAAACAGCGCTTCGGACGAAATCCCCAGGCCCGGTGCAATCACCCCGCCCAGGTATTCGCATTTCGCAGAAATCACGTCGAATGTGATCGCCGTCCCAAAATCCACCACAATGCATGGGCCGCCATACTGATGAAACGCTGCTACTCCATTTACAATCCGGTCGGCACCCACTTCCGAAGGATTATCCACCAGCACCGCCATCCCCGTTTTCACTCCGGGTTCGACGAACAGCGCCGTTTTGTCAAAATAAATTCGCGCCATCTCCGCAAGCGTCCAGTTCACAGGCGGCACAACAGAGCTTACCATCACGCCGGTAATCTTTTCTTGATCCAATCTGGCCAGCGAGAACAAGCTACGTGTGAGTACGCCATACTCATCGACAGTCTGTGAATGCTCTGTGCTTAACCGCCAGTTCGCGATCAATTCCTCGCCGTGAAACACGCCCAGCACGGTATTTGAGTTGCCCACGTCAATTGTCAGAAGCATCTATCGAACCTCTTTTACGTCGCCCGCAATCACTGCAATTACTTGCCCGTCGGCCCGCTTCACCTGCAACAATCCGTCGGCAGTCAGTCCTGCCGTCGTTCCGACATAGGTCTCTCGTCCCGTATCGACATGCACTTTCTTGCCATTCGCGAATTGCGAAACCTCGCCAAACCGTCCCAGTACATACGCTGGCCCTTCGTGCAGGAACCGATTGTAGTCGTTCTCGAATTCCCGTAGCAAACGCACCAGCACTTCGAGCCGCGATTGCGGTCGACCGCTCTCCATCCGCAACGATGTCGCTATCGACGACAATTCTGTAGGAAATTTCTCCTGGTTCACATTTACGCCGATACCCACGATCACAAACCGTACCTGGGTTGGTTCCGCATGCATCTCCGTCAGAATTCCACCCAATTTCTTTCCGTCCATCAAAATGTCGTTAGGCCACTTCACCTCTGTATGCAACCCGGTCTGCGCCAAAATTACCGAATGCAGCGAAATTCCAGCCAGTATGGTCAGCAATGGTGCCTGCACGGGTGAAAGTCGCGGCCGCAACAGCAGCGTCACGTAGATCCCGCTGCCCACCTCCGAATGCCACTTCCGACCGGCGCGCCCGCGTCCTTCCGTCTGCTCTTCCGCCAGAATGACGGCACCCTCTTCTTCGCCCGCAAACGCCAACTCCATGGCCACGCGATTGGTCGAATCGATCTTAAAAAAATGGTAGAAACGCTTCCCGAAAAATTTCCCATTTACCCGCTTACGCAATAAATCCGGCAGCAGAATGTCCGGCACCTCCTCTAGGAAATATCCGGAGGCCGTTTGCCCCTTCACCTTCACGCCCAATTCCCGTAGCCGCTGTACCCATGTCCAAACCATCGATCGCGACACACCGATCTCGCGTGCGATCCTTTCGCCACTGATGACAATCGTGGCGTTTTCCGCTAGCAATGTCAGCAGGGAAGCAAGCCTTCGGTCAGTCGTTCCAGGTAAAGTCGGTGTCACTGCCATCGTTGTTCCTGCTTCTTCTAAATTTGGTCGTCAACTCGCCGCACCGTCACTCCTGTGCTCCTGGCTCTTCACGCCGCAATACTATCCACCAACAAACTCATATCCGCCGACCGCGCCGAATGTGTCAGCGCGCCCGAGGAAAGATAATCCGCCCCCGTCAACGCATACGCCCGCGCATTCTCCAAGGTAATCCCTCCTGACACTTCCACCACGCAGTCCTTCCGAATGCCTCTCACAATCTCCACGCATTTGCGCGCCAGCTCCGGAGTCATATTGTCCAGCAAAACGGATTCCGCCCCCGCCGCCAGCGCCTCGCGCAACTCCGCCTCATTCCGCACTTCAATCTGAATGCTCAATCCTCCCGCATCGGCAATCGCCATCCCCACGGCTTCATACGCGGTCATCGCCCGAGGATCGATCCTAATCGACGCAAAGGCATGGGCCTGATCGAGCGCTGCCTTCACTCCACCTGCCAGCGCGATGTGATTTTCCTTGAGCAAAAGCGCATCATACAGTCCGATTCGGTGATTCGTCCCGCCTCCCATTTTCACCGCGTACTTCTCGAGCAGTCGCAGCCCTGGCGTAGTCTTTCGGGTATCGCGAAGCTTTGCATTGGTTCCCTCCAGCTCGCCCACAAACCTATGCGCCAAGGTCGCAATGCCACTCAAATGTCCCAAAAAGTTTAGCGCCGTTCGTTCGCCGGTCAGGATCGCCGCGGCATTTCCCGACAGGTGCAGAATATTCTGGCCCTTCTTCACCAACTCGCCATCGTGCGCACGAAATTCCACGTCCATCTCGGCATCAAGTCGACAGAAGACTTTCTCGGCCAGCGGCAATCCGGCGCACACCAATTCCTGCCGTGCCACGATGTGTGCCATGCCCTCAGCCCCTGCCGGCATCGTAGCCGCAACGGTAACATCGCCAGCCCCCACATCCTCTGCCAGCGCCCTCTCAACCACTCCCGCAACATATTCCGAATTCCAATCCATGGTTATTCTTCTCGACGTATCTCTGCGCGCCCTCCGCGCCCTTGCGGTGTCGTTCGCAGTTCTCTTGCTTTTCTCTCGGCCTCCGTGGTCCGAGGACCTCAGGGGTGTTAAATTCCCCGCTCTTGCTTTATTTTCGCAACTCCTTGACCCTTTCCAAAGACTTCGCCAACTCCACTCGACGCTCCGCCAGCGTCGCCTGCAACCCCTCGATAATCTTCTCAGGCGCCCGGTTCCGAAATGTCTCATTCCCCAACTGCGCTTCTTTCCCCGCAATATCCTTCGTCAATCTCTCAATCTCTTTCCCTAACCTCACCAGCTCCGCCTCCACCTCAATCGCTTCCGTCACGTACGGAATCCGCAAATCAAACTGTGCTGTAGACTTCTTCCCGCCTCCACCCTCGGCCAATTTTCCGTCCGAAACATGCAACTCGGACAGCAGTCCGAGGCGCACAATACCATCTAAATTCTCTTCGACCGTGGTCCTTGTCCTGAGATCCCCGCTCGCAAATTCCGCCGCGACCTTCTTCTTGTCGAGTTTCATCTCTGCCCGCAAAGTCCGCAGCGCTTGAATGGCCTCTTGTACCAACCCAAATTCCGCCAATGCTGCCGGCTCCTTCCAGTGGGCACGCGCCTCCGGATAAGCTCCAAGCGCAATCGATTTTGTCCCACTCTTTTGCGGTAACTGGTGCCACAACTCCTCGGTCAAAAATGGCATGAACGGATGCAGCAGCCGCAGCGCCCCTTCAAACCCCGCAAACAAATTCTTCCAAGCGACCAGCGATCTCCCCCGGTCCTCACTCAACAAATCCGGCTTCACCCACTCAATGTACCAGTCGCAAAAATCGCCCCAGAAAAATTGATACACCGCCTGCGCGCCTTCATGAAATCGATAATTCGAGAGCGCATCGTTCACCGTCTCGACCGTCTCCGCCATTCTTGCGAAAAACCACCGATCGATAAGTGGAACCTGCTCGTCTTGCCCATACGGCGCCTTCTCGCGCACTCCTGGTGCTGCGATTTCTTCAATCGAGACGCCGCTCTGCTCAAATTTATCCAGATTTACAAACAGGAACCGCGCTGCATTCCATATCTTGTTTGCAAACGACCGCGCTCCGAGTAGGCGGTCATCCGACAAGATAATGTCCGTTCCCGGCGCCGCCATCGACGCCAGGCAAAACCGCACGGCGTCCGTTCCGTATTCCCTATTGAGCGAGACTGGATCGAGCCCCGTCCCTTTGGACTTCGACATCTTCTCTCCGCCAGACGTCCTCACCAAGGAATGCAAATACACGACGAAAAAGGGAACTTGCTTGGTAAAGTGAAGACCCAGCATGATCATCCGTGCTACCCAGAAAAATAAGATGTCGTATCCGGTAATTAGCAGGCTCGTTGGGTAATATTTTTTATAATCCACCGTTTCATTCGGCCATCCCAACGTCGAAAACGGCCACAATGCGGAGCTGAACCACGTATCGAGCACATCCGGATCCTGCCGTAATTTTGAAGAACCGCACTTCGGGCACATCGTCGGGTCCACCCGCGCAACAATCACTTCCTTGCAATCCTCGCAATACCAGGCCGGAATCCGCTGGCCCCACCACAATTGTCGAGAAAGGGTCCAATCGCGAATATTCCTCATCCAATTTAGATATTCCGTCCTTCGGTTCTCCGGAATGATAGTGATCGCGCCGCGTTCTACCGCCTCAATCGCGGGGTCCGCCAGCGGTTTCATGGTGCAGAACCATTGCGTCGACGACCTCGGCTCCACAATCGTATGGCTACGTTCGCACAATCCAATCACGCTGACGTGATCGGTAATCTTTTCGAGCAGACCCAGCTTCTTCAAATCCTCAACAATTTTCTTCCGTGCCACAAAGCGGTCGAGCCCCTGGTACGCGCCTGCGAGCTCGTTCATGTGCCCGTCGTCGGTCATCACATCGATTTGCGCCAGATTGTGTCGCCGTCCCACCTCAAAATCGTTCGGGTCATGTGCTGGAGTGATCTTAACCGCGCCGGTTCCAAATTCCAGGTCCACCATCGTATCGCCAATGATCGGGATCTCCCGATTCAGCAGCGGCAGCAAAACAGTTTTCCCAATCAGATGCTCATAGCGCTCATCTTCGGGGTGCACGGCGACTGCCGTATCGCCCAGCATCGTTTCCGGCCGGGTCGTCGCCACGGTCAGAAATTCGACGCTGCTTCCCGCCACCGGATACTTGATATGCCACAGATGTCCCGGACGATCCTCATGCACTACTTCGAGATCGCTCAGAACCGTCAAACACACCGGGCACCAGTTCAGCAGCCGTTTCGCCCGGTAGATCAATCCTTCTTCATACAAGCGCACAAAAACTTCACGCACCACCGATGATAATTCTGGCGATAAAGTGAATTTCTCGCGGCTCCAGTCGCATGATTCGCCAATCTGCTTCATCTGCCGCTGAATGGTTCCGCCGCTCTCTTCTTTCCATTGCCAAACGCGTTTTAGAAATTCCTCGCGCCCCAAATCGCGGTAATTGATCTTCTTCTCCGCCAGTTGCCGGACTACCACGCGCTGGGTCGAAATGCTGGCGTGGTCGGTTCCCGGCAAATACAACGTGTTGTACCCACGCATGCGGTGCCAGCGCGTCAAAATATCAATCTGCGTGTGATTCAGCATGTGCCCGATGTGCAAGGATCCCGTCACGTTCGGTGGCGGAATCACGATCGAAAATACCGGTCCCGGGGCAGTGGGGTCGGCCTTGAACAGTTCCTCCTTCACCCAATATTCGGCCCAGCTTGGTTCAATCAGTTGTGGACAGTACGCTTTCGCGATTTCTCGAGACATCCGGCAGCAATCTCCTATACCGCTTGCTCTATACCCATCTACCGCGTCACGCGGGTTCTAATTGTCTCTGGGTAATCTCTGAATATACGGGCAGCCCGCGCGCCCCGTCAATCAGGCCCGTGACCTTGACTACTGTTTTAGCTGAAAAACCGGAGCGTATACACCTTCCAGCTGCACGCTCCCACCGGGCAATTGGGCGATTCAGGTGTGACTTCTTCTTGCTGTAAGCCGATTCTTCCTGCGGGCGGGCTTCACAGTGGAAAGAAAAGTGTCTTCGTCCTTCTAGTGAGTTAAACTACCCTTCATAGAAAGCCATTGTTACTTGTAAGTTTTTTCGCTCCGCACAGCTCGTCACACGGGAATGCCATGAATTCCATCGGAAACGCGCCCAATACTCGTTTTTCTTTGTTGGCCGTCCTGCTGCTCGTCACTATGGCCATGTTGGCGGGCGGCGCCGCGCTGCGCGAATCGGTCACCATCGACGAAATCGCTCACATCGCCTCCGGCGTGACCTACATCCAAAAACTCGATCTCCGGTTCAACGAAGAACATCCTCCGCTTCCCAAGGTTTTGGCCGCGCTGCCGTTGGTCTTGCGTGGCGCGCACGCCGACTATTCCCACATCTCATGGACCGCCAGCGCTGAGTTTTTCACTGCGTATATGGGCCAATGGGTTTTCGGCGAATGGTTTCTGAACAAATGGAATGATCCCGTGCGGACCTTGGCGTACGCGCGTCTTCCTATGCTGCTCCTCACGCTCGTCCTTGGCTGGACGATCTTTTTTAATGCATGCCGGCTCGGCGGCGACTGGGCTGGGCTACTCTGCCTCACGGTCTATATTTCCAGCTCGACATTCCTCACGTTTGGTCCGCTGGTCCATACCGATATTGCCGTTACGCTATTTTCTTTGCTTACGCTGTGGCGTTTTGCGGAAGTTTGGCAATTGCCGAGTGCGAAAAATGTTTTGCTCTTCGCTCTCTGTTTTGCTGGCGCACTTCTTTCAAAATTCACCGCAGGAATTCTGCTGTTCGCCTTCTTGGGCTTTGTGCTGAGCCTTCGGTGGCGAGCCGTTCACGGCCAGCCTGCCGACAAATCTGAATTTAAGAACTGGAGCCGCTTGCGCAGGCACGCCAGCTTCCGAGGAATTCTTTACGCCTCGATCTTTGTCTATCTCTTCTATTTTATTTTTTCTCTGCATCAATCTACCGAAGCGCTCAGTGCGCTCGGCCACGGCCCGCTGACGGAGCCTCTTCGTCGCTTATTGATGCCAGTTTGGCTCTATCTTCGTGGTGTTTTGGTGGTTCTTTTTACCAGTAGCCGAGCAACATACATCCTGGGACGCGGCTATACGCACGGTGTCTGGTTCTATTTCCTTGTTCTCTTCCTTTTGAAATCGTCCTTTGGCTTCTTGGGCCTATTGCTTGTGACACTAGCTTTAGCCTTTGCGCAGCGCGAGACACCTAAACGTGCAATTAGACCCGAAGTCATCCCAGAAACCGTTGTGTTTCAGTGGCGCGTCTTGTGGATTTCGCTGCTCGTCTTCACCGCATTCTGTCTGGTAAGTCGACTAGATCTCAGCATCCGGCATTTCAGCATTCCCCTGGTCCTACTCATTCTTCTATTGTCCGCGCTGCCTTCGCGTATCCGTGCACTAAAAGCCTATTCGCTCGCTGCATTCCGACTGACCCTAGCGTGCACCACCTTGCTGGCGCTCTCCTGTCTCTACACCGCGATCCATTCCTATCCGTTCTTTATGCCCTACCTGAACCCGTTTTGTTTTGGTCGGCCCGCATACACGCTCGTCAATGATTCCAATCTCGATTGGAACCAAGCTCTCCCCGAGGTGAGCAAGTTCGCGGCCGAACATCATCTTGAAAAGATTAACGTCGATCCTTACAGCATGAGCGATCCTGCTTTTGTCGTGCCGCAGGCAAACTTGTGGAATTGCCAGCAGCCCACACCCGCTGATGCTGGCCAATGGGTGGTAGTTTCCGCGAGCATGATTGTCGATGGCCACAACTGCGTCTGGCTCATGAACTACCCGCACGAGTCGCTGGCCGCCGGCGGCATGTACGCGATCCATCTACCAGAGGTGATCCCGCAGCCTGGCGATCCTGGTGGTCCTCCGATTCCTTCTGCCTACCGAAATTTTGGAGGATTTCCCATCGACCCGCGCGGCATGTTCGTCGAACTCACTCGCCATCCGGAGAACCTGCCAAAGGTAATGCAGGAGATGCAAGCCAGCTTTGCGGCGGCCAGAAAAGCAGCTTCGACTAATTCGCCTCCACACAAGGGGAATTGAAGCGCCTGCCTCACGCGTTTGCCTGAGCAGCGTCAATGGCTTGTCTATGAAATTGTTTCCAACTAACTGCGCGGGTGTTTTACTGCTTCTTTGAATTCAGCTCGTCCTGGACGATGGCTTCAATCATCGGTTTCAACAGCTCTCTGGTCATTTTTTGCAGCATATCTGGATTCATCCGCGCCAGGACTCGCGCCACCACTTCATCCATATTCGCTGCTGGTTCTCGAGCGCCAGCAGTCTCTGCTGCCGTTTCTGTAGCGGGCAGGTAGGCAACTTCCTCAACAACAGGCTCTGTCACCACGTCTCGGTGAGAAGTTTCGTGCGCGGGGGCTTCCACATGCTCTACCCCGTGTTCCGCTTCCGCAAGCCCCTGTTCCGGCGTTTCCGCAAACTGGTTCACGGCTTCCGCAGGTGCTGTCACCCAAGTACTTTCCCAGCTTTTTGTTTCGACAGGCAGAATCGACTCAATCTCCTGCGTATCGTTCACGTTCGTCCCTACGTAGGCCTGGGTGCCACTCACATTTTCTGCCCCTGACGATACTGCGGGCTCTGCGGAAGTCTCCTCTTGGATTCCGGCCACTTCAACACTCTGCGCAGCTGTAGACGCAGATTCTTCGCTCCGGGGCTCGGCAACGACTTCCTGGACAACTTCGCGAATCTCTTCCTGGATGTGGCGAGCAGCCGCTTCTACTGCCGTGCCCGCCGTTGCATCGACCGCACTATCGGCCGCACGCGCTTCCGCTGCACCGCTGTCCCAGGTCGCTGCGAGCAGCGTTGCCTTCTTTGCTTCTACTTCCCACGGACTCGCGGTTACCGAATACCAGCCATTGTCTGCGGCGGGCAGACCAGCAACCTCTGATGAAAGTTCCTTCCTCTGCGATTGCTCGGAAACTTGCGCTTCAGCCGCCGGAGCCGCTTCCGCAACTGCCTCCTGGGATTCCGCCGCTTTCTCTTCCACACCCGCAGCCATTGCCGCAGCCCACGCGTCGCCAGAGAACGCCGGCTCTTCCACGGGCTTCACAGCCTCGAGCGTCGTCACACCCACGGAGCTCGCTGCTTCGGCATGAACTGGTTCATCGATTGCCGGCGCCCATCCACGTGATTTGCTCGGTTTCGAGGGAGAATTTCCATGAAACGCGGCTTCGCGCCAATCTACCACGCGGTTTTCCACGTCTGCTGCCTCAGCCGCCGGCAAGGAATTTCCATCCAGATCACCTCCGGGCCGCCAGCTATTCCCGCTGGATTCTTCTTCCTCTTCCTCAATCTCTTCGTCCTCAGCCTCTTTTGCCCAGTCGTTCGTTCCGCTTGCCAATTCCGTTGGAGGCTTCGCGGGAATGAACGCGGCGTCATCTTCCGGTTCCGGTGTTTCCAGCAGACTTCCGAAGGCCAATGGTTCATTGCCTGCCGGTATCTTGACTTGCTCCGGGCGGGTCGCAAAATTTTCAACATCTGTTTCAGCTTCAGCTTCGGCAGGTTTCGTCGCCTCTCTCAGCGCCGCCAGTTTCGCAGCCGCAGGAGTCAACAACTCCGCACCGCTCCGCTTGGCCGGTTCCGGGGTCTTATCTGCTACCGGAGCATTGCCAAGCGCCACGCCGGCACGTGCCAACGCTGACTTCACCATCGAGATCAGTGGATCGGGGGGGACAAAGGGTTTTTTTAATACGCCATCCGCGCCAACTCGCTGGGCTTCTTGTTCATCGAGTGGATCAAACGCTCCAACCAACAAAATCACCGGAATGTGTTGCAGCCCAGGATCGTCTTTTACATACTTGCATACTTCATACCCGTTCCGAACCGGCATGAACACGTCGGCGAGAACCAGGTCTGGTTTTAAATCGGAAATCTTCCGAACGGCGGCTTCACCGTTGCCCACGGCGACGACATCAATGCCCTGATCTTTCAGGGCTAGCCCAACCATTTTCTGAATATTACTGTTGTCGTCCGCAACCAGTATCTTGGCCACCGAACGTTCCTCCGGGCAGCGAACGCTACCCTCACCTAGATTCAAACCCAATTGGACCACTAGGTTCCGAGGGCGTCAATTAGACTGCTTTCGCAATGTGTCGGAAGTAGACATGGTTTGTTCCATTTCATTACCCTGTCCTAAAGGACAAGGGGTGCGACCTTCCGCAGCCTAACCTCGGCCGCTACACGTGTAGCAGCGGCTTTACGCCGCTGTTTGTGACTAACCTTCAGCTGCTTGCGGAGTGGAAAACGAACCAGCACCGGTAGGGAATGTCCTGCCCGCTACCAGGGCAGTATTTTCTTGATGCCCTTTTTCTTGCTACTGGATTCCTTCTGAGTTTGGCTCTGCCCTTCGCTCGAACTTGCCGAAGCTGGTTGCGTGTTATCTGCCTTGGAGCTGTCCCCAGTTGCGGCACTATCCTGGCTCGTGCTGCCGGCTGCAGCAGCGTCAGCGCCCGCAGCGTTGGCATCCGTGCCGGCCGCTCCCGCAGTTCCTCCCGCGGCCTCTCCACTGGTGCTGGAGTTCACATCCTCGCTGGCAGCGCCACTCGGCGCCCCTGCGGGAGCCGGCTCGCCCGGCTTGACGACCTCGATGACCGCGCCAGTGCCGCTCGTTGTGCCCAGATTGGAGCGGTTTCCGCCCTTCAATACGTCCATGCCGCCTTCATCGCTTTCAGGCTCTAGATTCGGCAAGCCATGAGCTGCGGCCGTATGCACATCTGGGGTGTTGTGCAGCATTCCGATGCCCTTGTGGACAAGGTTTTCCTTTGGACGTGGCGTGTTCTGTTCCGCGGTCATCCACTCGAGGGCCTTCGGGTCAGGTTGAGGAATCGGCATCCCAAAATCCTTCAGCTTCTGTTTGGCTGGGCCGTCGTGTGTCGACAGCGGATAATTCTTCACAATCTGTGCGTAGTAGCTTCCGGCCAAGTCCTTGCGTTCGCTCTTCTCGAAAATGTCACCGAGCATCCACAACGCGGAGTCGGATTTACTGTAGAGCGGGTAACGCCGGACCAGGGGAACAAGGCGTCCCGCGGCGGCACGTCGATCCCCTTTGACATAGTAATAATACGCAATGCGGAATTGGCCCTCGGCCAGCACTTCTTGTACTTCACGCAACCGTTGTTCTGCCTGTGGCGCCAGCGGGTCCTTGGGGTATTTCAGCAAGAATGTCTGGAACTCTTCTTCCGCTGCTTTCGTGTGCGTCGTATCCCGGTCTGCCTTGGCCATCTCATTGTAGTTGCACATGGCCACCTGCATTTGCGCATAAGCGGCCTCGGGCAGGAACGGGAAGAACACGATGAAATCCTTATAGCCGTTGATGGCCAGGGTAATGTTGCTGCTGCCGCCTTCTTTGAAATAAGAGTCCGCGATCGCCAACTTCGCTTTAGCCAAGTACTCGCTGTCTGGATACGTATTGATCAGGGTTTGCAAACCTAAACGCCCGACTTCGTGCCGGCCATGTTTGATATCGTTCATGGCCTTGTCGTACAACTGCTTGTCGGGTTCGACGGTATTGCTCGTATCCGTGGACTTATCAACCGGTTTCTTCTTATGCAAAATCTGGGCGGTGCACTGGCTGGCGGTTACCAGCGTGAGCGCACACATGAGAAGAAGCGCTAATCGCCGCAATCTTCACCTCTCTTTTGAGCTGCTGGTCCCCGGCCGGAGCTTTGCGGCTGGACTGGGAATCCCCTAACTGGCTTGGACCTTTCTCAGTATAACCTGAACTTTCGCACAGGTACCCCAAAACTTGCCCCTTCGTACGGGCCCTCTGTTTTCTGGGATGCCTCGACCCAGCCTTGCGGTTTTCTCTGCTTTCTCCGCCTGATCCGGCACCCAACCCCCCTCGGCATTTTGTTAACGTTTTGTCATACCAAACAGGCGCATCTGTAACTACAATGCCTACATGCCTTTCGCTCCAGAGCGGGAAGGCCCACTAATGGACAAACGAAAATTTCTTTTTGTTTCACTCTCCAGCTTGATCGGCGATATTGCCTGGCAGGTCGTTAAAGAAGGTCATGAAGTTCGTTACTACGTCGAAGCCGAAAAAGAACGAGACATCGCCGACGGCTTTGTGCCTAAATCCAGCGATTATGAAAAGGATGTCAAATGGGCCGACATTGTCGTCTTCGATGACACCTTGGGGCAAGGCACTAAAGCCCAAGCACTTCGCGCCGCCGGGAAACCGGTTATTGGTGGCACCACTTATGCCGACAACCTTGAAGATGACCGCTCCTTCGGCCAGGAAGAGCTG
>Ga0209040_10000953_pt1 | contig 22560 bp, 20 predicted proteins | sample BogFormECP12_OM3_FD_188240 | JGI IMG/M metagenome (GOLD analysis project Ga0209040, IMG submission 188240) | Bog forest soil microbial communities from Calvert Island, British Columbia, Canada - ECP12_OM3 (SPAdes) (version 2) | ecosystem: Environmental > Aquatic > Freshwater > Wetlands > Bog ... | reverse complement strand
GAGGAATTTCTCTTTGGCGCCGTCGGCGAGAACGCATCCTTTTTTCAGCAAGACGACTCTTTCGATTTCCGGAATAATTTCTGAAATGTGGTGAGTGACAAGCAGCAGGCCGATGCCGGCTTCGGCCAGTTCCCGCATGATCTGGCGCAGCTCGATTTGTCCGGCGATGTCGAGCGTGCTGCCGGGTTCATCAAAAAGCAGGGTTTGCGGATCGTGAACCAGGGCGCGCGCGATCAAGGCACGTTTCACTTCCCCAGAAGACATTTCCCGTAGCGGGCGGTTCGCGAGGTGTTCGATTCCCATCCGTACCAGGGCGGCTCGGGCGCGTTGCTGGTGTTCGGGAAGCGGGCGATGATTGGGGAAGATCCGGGTGCTACTGAAAAATCCAGAGAGCACGACGTCCATCGAAGAGGCATCGGTCGTGCAAGCGGCCAGCAAGTCGGGCGAAACGATGCCAAGCAGAGCTCGCAGTTCAAAAATATTCCAGACCGAGCGGCCCAAGATCGACATCGACATATCCGCTTGTGCCAGCGGATAGCACTCACGGGTAATGGTCTTGATCAGGGTGGACTTTCCCGAGCCGTTCGGGCCGAGGATGCAGACATGCTCACCTCTCTCGATGCGGAGCGAAAAGCGATCGAGGGCCAGATTGTTGCCACGGGCAACAGAGATGTTCCGCAGATCGAGTAAAGGGGGAGAAGCGCTCATCCTGCCCAGTCTAGCGTCAGAAGAGAAGACGCTCGAGACCAAAAAAAGGAGGCGAAAACCTAAGTCTCCGCCTCCCGGGGTGGGGTGGGGTGTTGCCAACAAGCCCTAACGTAGTTCAGCAGCACCTGCCCTGCCAGGCGGGCCTGCACTTCGCTCGCGGAACAGTGCGTAGCCGCAAAAGAAGCAATACCACCGAAGGGCTTGCCTTTGCGACTTTGTAACATCCGGAAGTTGCGCCTGTCAACGGCAAAAAAGTGATGGTGAGCTACAGAAAAAGCTATAGAAATAAAGGAAAAATAAGCACTTAGGTTAAAGAGTGTTCACATTTTCTCCCGTCCCTTGTGTGGCCCGTGAGCAAAATCATGGTCCCAGAACCTCTGGGCGACTGACGGCAAACGGAAACCGCTCACAAACGGGGCGATCCCCACCGGCGGAGGGAGCACGCCGGAGTTGTACGGGGCTACGGGAGGGCCGCAGTCAAACCAATTTTCAGGTCGTAGACGATTCTAGTGAATTCCTGGAACACCTTCTTGGCGGCCGAGAAGGAATGCGGTGAAGCCAGCGATCAGCCCGCCAGCGAGGATGACCCCTTCCGAGACGAGGCCGGAGGCCAGGACGAGGTGGGCTGGGGCCCCAAACGGGGACAGCAAGCCGACAAGTGCGGCTTCGCGTATGCCAATTCCACCTTGGGTGATCGGCAGGACGGCGGCCAGTTTTGCCAAGGGCCACGCGTAGAACCAAATGCGAAGCGGCAGGAAGAGGCCGCAGGAAAGGGCTAGAAGCGCGGTGAGTGTGAGGAAAGTGGTTTGGATGGCGGTGGCCAGCAGCCAGCCGAAGAGAAGAATGTACGGACGTTTGGAGACGGCGCGCAAGGCGTAGCGGAGGCGCGCCAAGCGGCGGCGAAAGCTGACCGAGCGTCCTTGGAGCAGGGGGCGGCGAAGCCAGAGGAAAAGCAACGCGATGATGGCGACCGCCAGGAAGAAAACCGGCAAGGATCGGCGAGTGTGGGCTTCTAAGGCAGTCGGAAAAGAACCGGGAAGAAGGAGAAGGCCGACAATGACCAGGCCGGCTTGGGCGGTCATGTCAAGAAAGCGGTCGGCGATGTTTCCGGCAAAGACTGCGGCGGGATTGGGACTGCGGCGCAGGCCAACGGCGAGGCGCACGGCATCGCCGCCGATGATCGAGGGAAGAAAAAGTGTAGCGAAGAGGCCGCCGGTATAGCACTGCGCGCTGGTGCGAAAGTCGAGCTTGGCGCCAGCGGCGTTGACGACCATGCGCCACTTGGAGATCCCGATGAAGTGGGCAAAAAGATAAAGCAGGAGGACGGCGAGGAAACGGGTGAGCGGTACGCGACGGATCGCTGCGAGAAGAAGCGGAAGCGGCAGGAAGTGGAAGAGAATGCCGAGAACGATGAGCGCGGCCAGCCAGCGAAGTGCGACAAATAGTCGGGCGAAAGCGATGTTTCTGGATTGTTGGGTGCCAATCATTGGCTAGCGAAGCTAAGTACCGAAGATTTCGTTGATCTTGCTGGCCAGTTGAAAATCGAGCGAACTGATGCCCTGCGCACTGTGGGTGTTGAGGTCAATTTCCACCTTGTTCCAAACGTTGAACCACTCGGGATGATGATTGAGGGATTCGGCAACCAGGGCAACCTGGGTCATTTTACCAAAGGCATCGACAAAATCTTTGCACTCGAAATTTTTGTGCAGCTTGCCGTTGGCAAGATTCCAGCCAGGAATTGAGGATAGTTGCTGATGTACTTCGGCATCGCTGAGTTTCTTTGCGGCCATCGGAGCCTCCAGGACGGTCGGGCACGAGCTGTACCCATTATGCGTTGCGCGGCGGGTAGCGGCAAGAATGCGCGAGGGCAGAGCTCAGTGAGAGATGCTGCTGAGATGCTGCTGCGTGATTGATTGGGGTAGGGAATGACAGTAGGATAAGGCGTTCGCTCCCCGAACAAAGACGCGCCGTGCGGTGTCGGACGGTATACGGGATTGGAGACTACGGTGAAAAAGAAAATACGCGCGATACAGTACGGAATTGGGCCGATTGGGGCTTCCATTGTGAAGTTGATGCGAGAAAAAGAGTCGATCGAAATTGTGGGGGCGATTGATAGCGATCCGGCGAAAGTGGGGAAAGACTTGGGCGAAGTGGTGGGGGCGGGGGATGCCCCGTGGGGAGTGAAGATTTCCGGTGATGCACGGGGAGTGCTGGAACAGTCGGCCGATATTGTAATGCATACGACTTCGTCCTCTCTGCCGAAGGTTGTAGAGCAGTTGCTGGCGTGCCTCGACGTCGGATCGTGTGTGGTTTCCACATGCGAAGAGCTTTCCTATCCGTACCGAACGTATCCGGAATTGGCGGTGAAACTAGACAAGGCGGCGAAGGAAAACGGGGTAGCACTGGTGGGCACGGGAGTAAATCCGGGATTTGTAATGGATAAACTCGCGATTACGCTGGCGGCAGTGTCGCAGAAAATTGATCACGTAAAGGCGCTGCGAATTGTCGATGCCAGCAAACGGCGGCTGCCTTTGCAGAAGAAAATTGGCGCGGGCTTGAGCGTGGAGGAGTTTAAGGAGAAAGTGAAGGATGGTGTGATCAAGCATGTCGGGTTGCCGGAATCGGTGGCGATGGTGGCGGACAGCCTGGGCTTCAAAGTGGACGAAATCATGGAAACGATCGAGCCCAAGGTGGCGATCGCGCGCGTGCAGACGGAATTTCTCACAGTGGAAGCGGGTCAGGCTGCGGGTGTGCATCAGATCGCGCGCGGGATGTCTGACGGCAAAGAAGTGATTTACATGGAATTGCAAATGTACGTCGGCGCGAAGGATCCTGCGGACACGATTGAGTTAGAGGGGTATCCCAATATCAGTTTGGTGATTCCCGGCGGATCGCACGGGGATATTGCGACGGCTTCGGTGGCGGTGAATTCGATCCCGGCGATCTTGGAAGCGGCCTCGGGGTTAAGGACGTCCAGAGATTTGCCGATTGGATTCATGGGGCCAAGGGCCTTCAAATAGGGAGATATTTAGGAACAATCGAAAGACGGAGCGGGGCGGGTTAATTTTCGCCCCTTTTTTACTTTGGCCACGAGTCAGACCGGCAGCAAGAGTGACTGGGGCTGCGCGTGCTAAGTCTGCCAAAAGCGGATGACTGCGGAATAGTCGAGGTCTTCTGTAGCTTGGCCCTTGACGTAGTTGTAGATTTCACGAGAAGCGGCGGTGGCCGGAAGAGCGACGCCCAATTGGTTGGCTAGATCGAGCACGAGGCCCAGGTCCTTGTGCATCAGGCGCAACGGGAAGCTCGGCGTGAAATCGCCTTTCAGCATTAGCGGAACTTTTACGTCGAGGACGCCCGAGCGGGCCATGCTGGATTGCAGGACTTCAAAAAGTTGTTCGCCTTTGAGGCCGGCTTTGCTGACCAGCGCTAGGCCTTCGGCTACGGCATTGATTTGCAGAGCGAGCAAGGCGTTCATGGCCAGCTTGACGGTTTGTCCCGCGCCGTTCGGGCCAAGGTGGAACCATTTTTTGCCCATGACGCCGAGGATTGGTTCGACCTCCTTAAATGCGTCTCGGTCGCCGCCGATCATAAACGTTAAGGTGCCTTCGCGAGCGCCCCAATCCCCGCCGGTTACCGGTGCATCGAGAAATTTGATTTTGTGTTGGGTGCAGTACGCAGCAATTTTTTTGACCAGCGCCGGGGAGATGGTGCTGCAGTCGATGTAGGTGCTGCCTGCCTGCAGTCCTCCGAGCGCGCCGTCGTTTTTTCCTTGGTGACCCCAGAGAACTTCTTCGAGCGCGGGAGGATCGCTCACCATGGTGATGAGAATTTCGGAGGCAGCGGCGACATCGCGGGGATTGGCGGCAAGTTTTGCGCCGTCCTGGGCGAGATCTCGCGCGCGGGATGCGGTGCGATTCCAGATGGTGAGGGAGTGGCCAGCTTTGAGGAGATTAGCGGCCATCGGGCGACCCATCAGGCCGAGACCGATGACGCCGAGTTTGCGGGGAGCGGATGATTGAGACATACAAGCCTCCAAGTCGTGGATGGCGGAATCTCGATGCGGAAAGATTGTAGCTGATCCGCTGCAGTAGGTTCCCACAAAGTGTAGCGGGATGGCCGGGCTGAAAGACGCTACATGATCGCAATTTGGATCAGGCGGTCTTGGGGCGGTGGGAGAGGGGGAGGAGGACGGAACCGCCGGAGGCGGCGCGGGCGGCTAGCGAAGCGGTTTGTTCGGCGACTTGTGGCACGGTTTCGGGACGCGAAGCGAGTCCAGCCTCATCAACGGGAGAGCCTGCTTCGGCAATCCGTTGAATGTACTGATACGGGATTTCCCAACGAAAATAATTGCAGCGGCCGCGCTGCTCAATATGCTGCTCGAGGAAAATCGAGCGTCCGGAATCTCCCACGAAAGTGCCCGAAGCAGGCAGCATAATATCGCCGACACGGTAATTGACGGTGACTTTGCGGCCAAGAAATCTTGCGTAGGAAGCCATAACGTACAGTCTTGAACTGCATGACGGTGAGGTCAATAGTACGTTCAGGCTGTTACGTGTGGGCGTATGGAAAAGTGCCGGAATGCGGGACGTGGCGGACGACCAGGTCGGCGCGAACAAGCAACAGAAGAGCGGAGCCCACGCCGAAGGCAACACAAGCTAGGAGCACGGGGATGACCGAACGGCCTAAGGGTATTGTGGGAGAAGAGAGAGGAAAGACCAAGGTGGCAGCCGCGATTCCGACAAGCGAGGCCAGCACGCGGGAGTGGCGGGAGAGTTCAAGCTCAGCGTGGCAGGTGGGGCAACTCATGTCATTGGAGCGAGTTAGCACGAGCCAGGAGGACAGTTTCACGAAGCACAGTGGGCAGCCACGCATGGGTTGGTTCTTCCTCAGTTTGATTCTAGGACAGTTCTACCCTTTTTGGAGCGGTTAGGCGAGTCACCAACTGGTGGCCGCCACAATTGGTTACCCCCTCTTTCAGACTTAGCGCTCGAGATCACTGAGGACGGCTTCCGCGGCGCGGCGACCGCTGACCATGGCGCCGTTGATCGAGGCGTTGTCGCGATGATCACCGCAGACATAGACGCCAGGGCGGGTGCGGACCGGGCGTTGTGGCGGCTCGAGCGCGCCGGGGAATTGTTGTGGCTGGGCGTGGGCGATGCGATAGCTGCGAAGTAACTGCCAACTGCTGGCCACTTTGCCGAACCAATTCTTCATCTGCGCGATGATGAAGCCGCCGAGCTGAACTTCGCTGAGGGCTTGTGTGCCGAGAACCGTGATCGAGATCAAGTGCTTGCCCCGAGGGGCGTAGGCAGGCGCGACTTGCGAAACGACAGAAAAATTGTTGACCGGCCCCGCTCCATCGCCATTCAAAACGAGGATGGGCCCAGCGACGGGTGGTTCTGCGGCGGAATAGTAGAAGCAAGTGACATTGCGTGAGGCGGGTTCGACTTCACCGACAAGATGCGCGGCGGCGGGGCCTTCCGCGGCGACGACGATGGCACGGGCGCGGAGCGTTTCGCCACTGGTCAGAGTCAGATCGCTTTCGTGAAGCGAATCGACATGAGCGTTCAGGCGCACGGAACCGGCCGGTAGCTTTTCGGCAAGCTGTGCGGGAATGGCGCCCATGCCTTGTGCGGGAAGAGCGGTATCACCTTCGGAAAGCATCTTGAAGACAAACTCAAACATGCGGCTAGAGGACTGCAGCTCGCCATCGAGAAGAATTCCGCTCAAAAAGGGCCGGAAAAATCGGTGAATCATCTCTTTCGAGAAGCCTGCCGAATCGAGCGCATCTTTCGTCGAACGATCCGGCCGGCGAAAAAGCTCTTCGATAGAGCTTCGGCGGAGACGTCCACGCAGAGCGGCGATACGCAATTTATCGGAAAGCGAGCCGAAATCAGAACGAAGAGCTTCCCACCACGCGCCGGGAGTGTGCCAAGGATCAAGCAACTTATTCATGCGGCCGGCGTACCAGGAGAGCGCGCCATGCATATAGGGTTGGAGATTGAGCCGGGAATAGTCCAGAGTGCATTTGGCCTCGGGATAAGCGGTAAGGAGAACCTGGAAGCCGCGGTCGAGCAGAAAGCCATCCAGCTCGTCCGTGCGAACGCGGCCACCGATTGAGTCCGATGCTTCGAGAATCTGAAACGAGACGCCTTTTTCCTGAAGATGACGTGCGCAGCAGAGTCCAGCGAGACCTGCACCGACGATCAGAACATCTGGGCGGGAAGACATTCTTCTGAATCCCTCAAAAAAATGGAAACGAACTAAACCCTGGATGAATAGGCGTATCGCCTATCGTCCGACATTTCAGGCGGACAGTGCAAGAGCGTGAAACGATTTAATGCTATTTCGCAGTAGTGTAACTCAATACCTGGTCGTCAACGGGAGTGGCCAAGGCCAGGTAGTCGGGGCCATCGGAAACCAATCCTGAGGGCATCTTGTTTCCGTCTTTCGGTCTCCTCCGTGGCAACTGGCGCGCCTTCTTGACGCGTGAAAGTATCCTCCGCACCTTCTGCGAAACGCGGGAGATCCCGAACCTGATACGCGTTGAGAACTTTCTGGGCTTGGAGGTCATCAGAAGCAAGATGGACAAAGGCGGGTTGCGTTCCTTTGGCTTCGGTCTCGTTGCGATTTTTGCTTATTTCGGCTGTTCCGCCCTGAGTTGCTCCACGGTAATTCGGTGACGGTATTCAAACAAGCGTTGTAGGCGGCGACGGGTATAGGCTCCGCCCAGAAGTCTTCCGAGCCAGCCGAGTGGAAATTCATACTCTACCCTGTCTTCGAGCCAACTGGAGTGATCGGTTTCTGGAATAAATTTGTGGATGTGCTCCCAGCGGCGGAAAGGGCCGGTGCGCATCCGGTCGCGAAACATTCGATTTGGTTCGCAAGCAACGTGTTCAGCAACCCAATTTTGCGAAAAAGGGCCGACGGCTACGCGAAGGGTCACCTGGGAACCGGGGCGTTCGATGCTTCCCGTACGCGCAACGATCCGGGTTTTATCCCAACAGGGAGTGAGGCGCTCGAGGGCGTCCGGTGCGGTGTGAAAACGATAAACGGCTTCGGCAGAGACCGGCATCTGGCTTCGGTAGATAAAGATTTCACTCATCACATTTCCGTGGCAGGCGCGACGGAAGGAACTCCTAAGTTTAGCGTGCTGCTGGGTTCAGCGAGTGGGGGAGCACCGAAGCTAAGTTGCTTCTGTGGCGCTGCTTCGGGGCAATATTTGCTAAGGTAATTCTGAATCGACACTTTGCGAGCGGTATTTTTGCTGCTCATGTAGCGGACGGAACCGAAGATAGGACGAATGGGCGCCCAGGGGCGGTCGTAGCGGCCGAGCACCCAAAAAATCCCGCTGTAGGAGTTGGGATTACGGCCATCAAGAGCATATTTATTATTGAGATGAATCATGATTTTCAGGGCTTCCTCGGGTGTGCGGGTCCACTCCAAGATTTTCTTGCCCCACAACATGCGGAGGTAATTGTGGATGCGGCCGTCGCGGACCAGTTGAATTTGCGCAGCATTCCACAAAGGGTCGTGGGTCTTGCCAGAGGCAAACTCCTCGAGAGTATAGAGATGTTCACGCTCATCTGCGGTATGCTCTTTGAACGTTTTCTGCACCCAATCGGGGAGCGACTGGTATTTGTCGTAATCGGCGCGGTAAGCACTGAAGTTGTAGCCGAGTTCACGCCAGGTAATGAGCTCGTCGAGGAAGCTTTCGGCATTGGGACTCATGTTCCACCAGCCTCGGCGGTTGCCATTCGCGCCGAGCGCTAATTTCTCTGGCTGCCAATTTTCGCGTTGAACAAGTTCGGCAAAAACTTCGTGGACAGAAAGATGGCCGAAATGGAGGAACGGCGAAAGCCCGCTGGCAACGTCGGAATCGGGCTCGTTGCGCTCGTCACTATAGTGGGGAAGTTTATGATCGAGGAAATGGAGCAGGGAAGAGCGGGCACTGCTGTGGCCACCGCGCAACGGCGCAGCCCTCACCGAGTGATCGAGGGGGAGGCCGTTGAGGGATCCTGGTTCGCCTTTGAGCAAAGCTTCGGAAGCCATCGGCCAGTTGAAGGTAACTTTCTCTGAGAGCAACCGAGTGCGTATGGGCTTCGCGTTTCTGAGCGGATCGGGATGCGGGCGGTCTCCGAGATGCTTCGGTAATTCCGTTTGCAGGAGTCGGCGAAAATCGAATGCCCGGGTAGCCACCTGGCCCGGGACGTAGATCGGCAGCATGCCGTTGGAATCGACCGATTCCAGAAGCACGGGAAGCTTCTTGGCGGCGCTGGCGACCATCTGAGGCAGAAAGAAGCAGGGGAAATTATCTGTGACCACCACAGAGGCATTTTCGGCAAGCGCGGCGAGAAGACCCTTGCCAGCGCCTGGTCGGGGCTCGATGTAGGCAAAGTAGCCAACGCCGCGTTGCTGGCAGTAGCAGGCATTCTCAGCCATGCCATCCGTAACGAAGCGGTGAAGGCGATCACTCGCCCACGGATAATCGATGCGCAGCGCTTCAAAGATGAGGAGGGGCTGGTTCAGCGCAGCGCAATGTTCTAGAGCACGGTCGAGCGCGAAATTGTAATGAAGGCGGCGGCTCGAGATCATCCAGTAGAGAACGTAATCGCCGCGCCGAGATATCGCTGCTTGGTTGGCCTTTTTGATGCGAACGGCGGGAACCGTGCTCACAATCGTTCCCCATCTTTTGGGGCAGGCGTTTCGATTGCTGCTTGACATTCAGGGCAAGCAGGATAAAGTCTGCCCATCCGAATCCTACATCGCAACCGAGGAGAAGGCATGGGACGCAAGGTCGCCTTCATCGTACTATCCGCAATCATTTTATGGGCGCCGGGATACGGCCAAGGACAAAAACCAATAGACAAGAGTTACGTCCTTAAAGCAGCTCGACTCTTTGATGGAAAGAGCAATCAATTGGTTACGCCGGGGCTGCTAGTGGTGACCGGCGGAAAGATTGTAGGAATCGGCAGCGGAGCGTCGATTCCCTCTGGCGCGGAAGTGCTTGACCTGGGCGATGCTACCCTGCTGCCGGGATTCATCGATGCGCACACCCATCTGACGATGATGTATTCGGATGATTACCGGCAAGCGGAGCTGGACCTGTTGAAGAAGCCAATTGCGGAGCGGGCGCTCGATTCGAGCACGAATGCCCGTGTAACCCTCATGGCCGGATTTACGACCGTGCGCGATGTGGGAAGTTCGGATTATCTGGATGTGGGGTTGCGAAACGCGATCAATGCCGGGGTCCTGCCGGGACCGCGGATGTTGGTGACGGTTCATGCACTGGGCGCAACGGGCGGACATTGCGACGACGAAGATGGCTTTCGCGAGGGAATCTTTGGTCACGAATCCGGGCCGCTTGAGGGCGTGATCAATGGACCGGTGCAGGCGCGGTATGCGGTCCGGCTCGATCATAAATATGGCGCGGACATAATCAAGGTTTGCGCATCGGGGGGAGTACTTTCCGCCAACGATGATGTAGACACGCCGCAATTGACCCAGGAAGAGTTGAACGCAATTGTGGACGAGGCACACGCATTGAGGCGCAAAACAGCAGCGCATGCGCACGGGGCGGAAGCTGCGAAGCGAGCGATCCGGGCGGGAATCGACTCGATCGAACACGGCAGTTTTCTCGATGATGAAGCGCTAGAGATGATGAAGGAGCGAGGAACGTACCTCGTACCCACATTGATGGCGCTTCAAGGGTTACAGGAACAGTTTGACCGGGGGGTGTACGTACCACCGGCGATTGCAGCCAAAGCACACCTGGCGATCGGCTCCCTGCACACGACATTTCAGAAAGCGCTGGCAAAGGGCGTAAAGATCGGATTGGGGACCGATGCAGCGGTCTATCCGCATGGCCGAAATGCCGAGGAGTTCCATCAAATGGTGGATTTAGGGATGAAGCCGATCGATGCGCTAAAGGCTGGGACTTCCTCCGATGCAGATCTTCTGGGACTCGCCGATAAAATTGGAACCTTGGAAGTAGGCAAATGGGCGGATGTGGTTGCGGTGCCGGGAGATCCACTGCTGAACATTCGGCAAACCGAGCATGCGTTTTTCGTGATGAAGGAAGGTGTGATCTACAAGAATGCTGGAGCGACAAAGGCTCTGAGGTGAGGGATGAGCGAATTATCAAACGCAGTTTCTTTGGCTTTCCGAAGCGAATACCAAACGCGGGCGGAGGAATTGCATAAATGGGTGGATCCGTTGACGGAGGAACTTTTTTGGAAAAACCCGTTTTCCTATGGAAATAGCGTCGGCCATCTCGTGCTGCACCTGACCGGCAATTTGAGTTATTACATCGGGGCGCAGATTGCCGGGACAGGTTACCTCCGCAACCGCGATTTAGAATTCACGGAAATGCGGCGGCCGAACAAGGTGGATGTGCTCGGCAGCTTCGACCAAGCCATTAGGATGGTCTTGGCGACAATTGCAGCGCAGACGGAGAAAGATTGGATTACGGCGTATGTGGGAGACGGGGAGCCCTTGGCGAACAATCGCTTCACCATATTCCTGCGGTGTGCGGTGCATTTCTATCATCACCTGGGACAGATCAATTTTATTTGTCGAGAGTTGGGGAAATAGATCGTCCGGGCTCGGGAGAATTTCCCTGAGAGAGTCCGGTTCGGCGACCAAAGGCTCCCGCGGTCCTACTACGTTTCGAGTTTGAAGCGGGTGGAGGCCAGGCGGAAGAGGCGGCGCCAGATCAGGCGGTTGACCAGGACCACGACGGTGGCCATGATGAGCGTGGAGGCCAGCAACAGATCGAAGTGGCCAGCATCGCTAGCCCGACTGATGGTGCTACCAAGGCCGGGCGCTTCCACAATCTTCCCGCGAAAATGAAAATATTCGGCGACAATGCTGGCATTCCAGGCTCCGCCGGATGCGGTGACCATTCCGGTAATCAAATACGGGAAAATTCCGGGAAGGATCAAGTACCGCCAACGATCAAAGCTGCCAAAGCGGAAAATGTGCGCGGCTTCCTTCAGGTCTGTGGGAATGGCCATGGCCCCCGCAATTACATTGAACAGGATGTACCACTGGGTGCCCAAAAGCATCAAGGTCATCGCGGCAATTTCCACGCCACCACGCAATTGAACCAGGAAAACCAGGATGATCGGGAACAACGCCGTGGCGGGGATGGAAGCAGCAAGCTGCACGAGCGGCTGGGCCAGGCGAGCGAAACGCGGGCTGAAACCGATGGCTACGCCGACCGGGATAGTCCAGAGGGCGCCGATGATCAGCGACAAATTGACTCGCAGGAAAGTGTATCCGGCGCTGCCTAGCAGTGCCAAATAATCGCCGGTGTGGAGGTGCGCGAGTTCCTGGACGGTGCGGTAGGTGCCGTAGAGAACGGCAGACGCTGCGATTGGCAGAAGAATCCAAAGAAGGAGCGAACCGCGGCGCTGGGTAATTTTGGAAGAAGAGAAGGAAGCAGCCGCTCGCTTTGCACTTTTGGCAAATTGAGCGGTAATCCACTCGACAAGCGGATGAAGAAGGCGGCGGTAGGCGCGAATCAGATAGGATTCTTTGCGAATGAAATTCAGAATCGAGTTCTGATTGCCGGAACCGCTTTCTACCTGCTCGAACTTGAATTTGTCGGCCCAGGCGATCACCGGGCGCCAGAGCAGCTGGTCCATCAGAACAATGACGGCAACCATGGTGACCAGTCCCCAGAGCATAGCACTGGTGTTGCCGCCGCTCGCTGCAGTCTGCAAAAAAGAACCGAGTCCGGGGAGGCGAAAGTCCTTATCGCCTAAAACGAACATTTCGCAGGCCATCAGAAAAAACCAGCCACCGGCCACCGACATCATAGAATTCCACACCAAGCCAATTGTGGAGAAGGGCAGATCGAGTTCCAGAAAACGCTGCCAACGACCGAAGCGATAAATGATGGCGGCTTCACGAAGATCGCGCGGAATCGTCTTCAGCGAGGAATAAAAACTGAACGCGATATTCCATACCTGACCGGTAAAGATGAGAACGATCGAACCAATTTCGACGCCGAGCTGGCGGTTCGGAAAAAGAGAAACCATCGCGAGCATGACCGGGGGCAAAAAACTCAGAACGGGGATGGACTGCAAAATATCGAGTAGCGGAATCAAAATGATTTCCGCGCGCCGCGATTTGGCAGCCGCGTAACCATAAACCAAAGCAAAAATCAGGCTGAGTAGGTAAGCCACCAAGATACGGACAAGTGAATAGAGCGCGTAAAGAGGAAGGCTGCGCGGATTCTGAGAAATCTCGGCTTCCACCTTTACAGGGCCAAGCCAGGAACGACCGATAGAGTAAACCCCAAAGATCACGGCGAATACAGAAACGAAAACCGCGATGTCGATGAGAAATCCCCAAGCCCAGCGCGTGCCGGCCGGGCGCCGAAGAATCGGAGGAACCGGCAATTGGTGCTCAGGAAGGGGCACGGGAGAGGGCACGGGAGAGTTATGCCTCGGTGAGCGTTAGCTTACCGCTCGCGGCGTCGTAATCAAAAACTTCGGCATAACGTCCCCACTGAATGGCAGTTTCCAGCTGGCGGCGAGCTTCGTCTTCGCTGAAATGCTCGTCGAGAAGATCCTGAAAGAATTCAGCCGGCAGAGTTCGATTGGCTTTGGCTTTGAGGGATTGCTCCATTTGGCGGAGGAGCGGAACATTGGCGAGCGCAGCCTGGCGAAAAATAGCTTTGCGCTCCTGAATGTCGCCGTGAGCAAAGGCCTGTCCGCCAGGAGTGATGATGGCGTCGCCCTCTTCGAGTTTCAACATACCGAGAAGAACGGCGGTATCGACGGTCGGAAGCAGGGCATCCACTTCGAGGCTGAGTTCGTCGGCGAGGGCATGAAGATCAGCATGGCCACCTTGATCGACGAGAATTTCGAGCAGGCCCGCCATGCCCCCGGGACGCGTGTGCGGCAACATCAGAATAGTACGGCGTTCGGCGCCGCTGGCCTGACCTTGCGAAGTGGTACCGGTGGGAAGTTCCGGGTGATCCTGCTGCGTAAGCGCGCGGTAGATCAAATCAACGAGTTCGATAAAACGCGGGTTTTTGCGATCGCGATAATGAGGAATATCGACGTTGAACTCCGCATGAATGTGCGCAGGATTGCGACCGAGCACGATGATGCGATCCGCGAGAACGACGGCTTCTTCAATGTTGTGGGTGACGATGAAGATGGCGCGTGTGGGAATTTTCTTCTCCAGCCAGAGGTCCAGCAACTCGCCGCGTAGGGTTTCCGCGGTGAGGACGTCCAGAGCGGAGAAAGGCTCATCCATAAACAGAACTTCTGGTTCGACGACCAGAGCGCGCGCAACGCCAACGCGTTGCTTCATGCCGCCGGAAAGCTCTTTGGGATAGGCAGATTCGAAGCCGTCAAGACCAACCGAGTCGATAATCCGTAGCGCACGCTTGTGACGCTCGAATTCCGGGATGCCACGAGCTTCCAGCGGCGCTTCCACATTTTCGATTACCGTGAGCCACGGAAAGAGCGCGAAGCTCTGAAATACGATCGAGACATTCGGATCCTCGCCGGCCACCGGTTTCCCGTGCCAATAAACCGTGCCCCCGGAGGTCGGCGACAGGCCGGTAAGCATCCGCAACATCGTCGACTTCCCACATCCAGAGGGGCCGAGCAATGCAATAATTTGACCGGGGTATACGGCAATATCGGTGGGGGAGATTACTTGAATGCGCGTGCCATCTGGCTGAGGATAGAATTTCTCTAGCTGGCGCGCTTCGATAATGGGTTCAACGGCTGCGGCAGTCGTGCTCATGATGCGGTGTATTATCGCTCAATTTTAGGTAGTAGTCATATCCGCGGATGAACGACTAAGTGGAGGTCTGGTTACAATTTCGTGACTACACAATGACAGAGACATTTCAGTCGAGAGTCTCCCGCGGGAAGCGCAACGGGCCCGATTGGATTTTTGCTGTGGGCACATCGTTGCTCGTGTCTTTACTGGTTGTGCTACCGTTTTTTTGGCTGGGAAGCGCTTCCGGGCATGATTTTGAATTCCACGTGGCTTCGTGGCTGGACGTTTCCTACCAGTGGTCGGAAGGAACTTTTTATCCGCGGTGGACAGCATGGACAAATCACAGATTCGGCGAGCCAAGATACATTTTTTATCCGCCGCTGTCTTGGCTGATGGGGGCGGCCCTCGCTCGAGTAGTTCCGCTGCCTTGGCTGCCGATGGCGTTCGTGCTGCTCGCACAAACGTTTGCGGGCATCAGCGCATTTATTCTGTTGCGGCACGTGGCGGGGCGGCGCGGAGCCCTGTTTGGCGCAGCGTGTTATGCGGCAAATCCGAATGCGTTGCTGATCAGCTATGTGCGCAGTGATTTTGCAGAACAATTGGCATGCGCCATTTTTCCACTTTTATTGTTGGGCACACTGAAGTTGACAAAGCTACTGGAGCCGGAAGTTGCGTCGGGCGGCGCTACCCTGCTCTCCTTCGCCATCCCTTTTGCCGCCGTATGGCTCGCCAATGCACCGGCCGGAGTGATTGCCACCTACGCCATGGCCTTAGTGATTGGCTGGGCTGGGGTAAGTCAGCGGTCGTTTGGCATAATCCTCTCGGGCGCGGCTGGAATCGCGCTTGGATTTGGACTTACCGGTTTTTACCTGATCCCGGCAGCATACGAGCAACGCTGGGTGAATATCGGCGAAGCGCTGTCCAGTGGATTGCTGCCGTGGGAAAATTTTTTATTCACCAGCATCAACGATGTGGAGCATACGTGGTTCAACTGGATCGCCTCGATTTGTGCTGTTGTGCTGATGTTGTTGGTATTTGGTTTGGCATTGCTTTCACGGACGTTTGCGAAAAAGGACGGGTTTGCGAACGGCCAAAGGAAACTGTACAACACGTTGTTGGTGCTGGCGACCGGCGCTTCTTTCCTGATGTTGCGCGTAAGCAAACCGCTGTGGGAACACCTACCGAAATTGCGCTTCGTGCAGTTCCCCTGGCGATGGATGTCGGTCCTAGCGGTGGTCTACGTCTGTTTTTTGGCGGTGCTAGCGCAAAAACGCCGCGGCTGGCTTGTGGCGATATTTGTTTTGATTCTGTCGGTGCCCCTAGCCAATTTCTTAATCGCTAACGGTTGGTGGGACCCGGACGAGATGCCCATGCAACAGGAGGCCATCGTTAGCGGTAACGGATATGAGGGGACCGATGAGTACGACCCCCTGGGGGATGACCACCTGGATCTCCCGACCAATGCCCCTCCGGTGAAGGTGCTGACCGAGGCCTCGGGTGGGGCGCCGGTCCAGGACGCGCAGGTCCAAATTCTGCAGTGGAAGACCGAACACCGGGAACTTGAGGTACGCACAAAAGACCGGGCCAGCCTAGCGGTGCGGTTGTTGAATTATCCGGCGTGGCGAATCGAGGTAAACGGAAAGCGCGTTTCGCCGGAGCGCATGGACGATATCAATCAGATGGTAATTCCAGTGGACCGAGGGTTTTCCTTGATTGAGATCAGGTTTGTGCGGACGGCGGATCGGATCGTCGGAGATCTCGTGAGCGGATTCAGTTTGGGAATTTCAGGGATGGTCTTGCTGCTGGGAAAAAGAAAAGGTCCCGGGAGAAGTGTCGCTTAAGGGCGACGGGTGAAGGGAAGAAGCGCAAAAAGGGCAAGTTGTCTCAACCGAAGAATTACCGGCGGTCGACGCTGGGGTGGCGGATATCCTGGCCCTGAACAAGGTAGATCACGTCCTCAGCAATGTTGGTGGCGTGATCGCCGATACGTTCGAGATTCTTGGCGACAAGAATCAGCTCGAATGCTGGGAAAACCACGCTGGAATCGCCCATCATGTAGCTCAGCAATTCACGGAAAATCTGATCACGGTATTGATCGACCTGGTCGTCGGTGGCCATGACCTTCTGAGCCAGCTCCACGTCACGGCGAACCACGGCATTCAGCGCGTTGCGCACCTGTTCTTCGACAAGTTCGGTCATGCGGGGAAGGTCGACATACGGTTTCACGCGCGGATGCCGAAGAATCCGCAGCGCACCTTGCGCGATGTTCACAGCCTGATCGCCGATGCGCTCAAGATCGTTATTGATGCGCGAAACCGCAAGAACGAAGCGCAAATCGGCGGCCATCAATTGGTGCAGCGCGAGCAACTGCACAACGCGATCATCAATTTCCAGTTGCAGTTCGTTGATGGCGTCTTCTTCATCGAGGACCCGCCTAGCGGTCTGCTCGTCGGAATCGAGGACGGCTTGGACAGATTGGTGAACGGCGCGCTCCGCCAGGCTGCCCATCCAGAGCAGGCGTTCTTTGAGGTCGTTCAGATCTTTTTCAAAATGTCGTTCCATAATGCCCTTCTTACTCGCCCTTTTCCACATCGAGCAGCATACATCAGGACCGAATCTAGCAAACTAAGTTCGTCATCCGAAGCGGCCGGTGATATAGGCCTCCGTGCGGGGATCGCTCGGGGTAGTAAATAAATGCGGCGTGGGACTGAACTCGATGATCTGCCCGGTCAGAAGAAACGCGGTAAAATCGCTGACCCGGGCGGCTTGTTGCATATTGTGGGTGACGATGGCGATGGTAGTGAGGTTTTTCAGTTCGACAAGAAGCTCTTCAATTTTTGCAGTGCTGATGGGATCGAGGGCAGAGCAAGGCTCGTCGAGCAGCAATACTTCCGGCTCGACGGCAAGAGCGCGTGCGATACACAGCCGCTGCTGCTGACCGCCAGAGAGTTCGTAGGCTGACTTGTGTAGCTGGTCCTTCACTTCCTCCCACAGCGCGGCGTGGCGCAGGCTCTTTTCCACAATTTCCGAGAGCGCGCCTTTCATCCCATTGATGCGAGGCCCGTAGGCAATATTGTCAAAGATGGATTTGGGAAATGGATTGGGGCGCTGGAAAACCATGCCAACGCGGCTGCGGACGGCGGTGACATCTTGGGCCAGGATATTCTGATTATCGAGGAGAATTTCGCCTTCCAGCCGCGAACTGTTCACGGTCTCGTGCATTCGGTTCAAGGTGCGCAACAACGTGGATTTTCCGCAGCCCGACGGGCCGATCAGTGCAGTCACACGCTTATCCGCGATGCCCATGTTGATATCGAAAAGGATCTGCTTGGCGCCGTAGAAAAAGTTGAGCTTGGAGATGGTCATGCGCATGGGCAACGGGGCGCTCGGTTCGCGGCTCGTGGGCGCTCCGGTTGTAGATGCAATGTTCACAGAAATCCCCGGTCTGCTGGAGGACATGGTCAAGACCTCGGCACGGCAATGCCCCGCGACAGAATCGTGCGGGCAAGGATATTGATGATCAGAATCAAGCCCAATAGTACCAGCCCTGCAGCCCAAGCTTGTCGATGCCAATCATCATACGGCGAAACCGCATAGGTGAAAATCATGACCGGAAGCGAAGCAGTTGGAGTTGTCCAACCATTGGTCCAAAAGCGATTGCCGAAAGCGGTAAAGAGCAAAGGAGCAGTCTCGCCTGCTACTCGAGCGAGCGCCAGAAGAATCGCGGTGAGGATACCACGATAGGCTGCAGGAACGATGACCGTGGAGATCGTTTTCGACTTGCTGGCACCGAGGGCCATGGCACCTTCACGCAAATTGCTCGGCACGGCTTTTAGAAATTCTTCTGTGCTGCGGAGAGTAATCGGGATCATCATCAGACCCAGTGCAAATGCGCCCGCTAGCGTCGAGAAATGCTTAAAGGGCAGCACTACCACGCTGTACGCGAAGATGCCGATGACAATTGACGGAACGCCGTTCAGCAAGTCCGCGGCATAACGCACGATCGCGGCGACAAATCCGCCGCTGAATTCCGCCAGGTAAATCCCGCCGAGAAAACCGATCGGCACGCCGAACGCTGAAGCCGCGAGCAGCAACTTGCCGCTGCCGACAATCGCGTTGGCCATTCCGCCGCCGGTCTCGCCGACCGGTTTGGGCAATTGCGTGAAAAAGGCCCAGTTGATCGAAGTGCCGCCGTTGAAAAGAAGGTAGCCAAGGATAAAAAAGAGGGCGCTCACGGAAACGAGGGCGCAAAGCCCGGTCATGGTCAGCATGAAGTTGCTGACAAATTTTCTCCACTGGAGGCGCGCGTCCGTCATGCGGTCACCTTGCTTCCCTTTTGTGTCGTGGCGAGAATCAACAGACGCGCCATGCCGTTTAACAGGAAGGTGAGCAAAAAGAGCACCAAGCCGAGGTAGACGAGCGACTGCAGATACAAATCGCCGGTCGCTTCGGTAAATTCATTGGCGATCACGGCGGCAATCGAATAACCAGGAGCGAACAGAGAAGCAGCAATTTTGGGGGAGTTGCCAATGACCATGGTGACGGCCATCGTTTCCCCCAAAGCCCGCGCCATTGCCAGGAAGATTGAGCCCATGATGCCGGTTTTGGCAAAGGGCACGACAACTTTCCAGGTTGATTCCCAGCGCGTCGAACCGAGCGCAAGTGCGGCTTCGCGTTGATCGCGCGGTACGGACAGCAATACTTCGCGAGAAACCGAGATGATATAGGGAATAACCATGATGGCCATGACGATTCCCGCGGTGAAGAAACCAACCCCGTAGGAAGGCCCTCGGAAGATCGGCAGAAAACCGAGAGTTTTAATGAGCGTGGGGGCAATGACCGTGCGCATCAGCGGAACGATAATGAATACCCCCAACAGGCCGTAGATTACGCTGGGAACGGCGGCCAGCAAGTCGATAAAAAATTGTAAGGTGTCAGAAATACGTGGCGGCGCCAGTTCGGCCAGGAAGATGGCTGCGCCGATCCCGAGGGGTACAGCGATCAGCAACGCCACCGCCGAGGTCACCACGGTTCCATAGATGAACGGCAATGCCCCGAATTGATCCAGGATGGGATCCCACACGGAAGTAACAAAAAAGTGAAAACCGAATTTATGTCGGGGCAGAGCGGAGTTCACCCACAGTTCGTAAACCAGCAGAATGGTGATCAGCACGACACTGGCGGCGAACAAAAATGTAACCAAGCGTGCAATCTCGTCACCTTCGCGAAGGCGTGCCAAAAAAGAGCGCGAGCCCGTCACCGGGCTCGCCGTTCCTAACGTTGTCGATGGTGTGGCCACAAGCCTCTTGCGGTCCTATTGAACCGTGTTTATCGCCTTCTTTTCTTTTTCGATCACTTCCTTGGGGAGCTTTGCGTAAGACAGCGGTTCGGCGTAGTCCTGTCCCTTCTCGAGCATCCACTTGAGGAAACCTTTGATGGCGTCGCGTTTCGCGTTGTCCTGAATTTTTTCCGGAATCAGGAGCCAGGTGAAACTCGAAATGGGGTAGGCCGTCTTCCCGGGAGCGTTGGTAATGGAGACCCGGAAATCGTCCGGCATCTCTTTGGCTGCGCCCGAGGCCGCGGCCGTCACGCTAGCGAGATCCGCCTTGATGAATACGCCACTAGAATTCTTCACGGCACCGTAGGGAACGTTGTTCTGCGCGGCGTAAATCAATTCGACGTAGCCAATCGAGTTGGGCGTCTGCTTGATGAGGCCGGTGACGCCCTCATTGCCCTTGCCGCCCAGACCGACGGGCCAATTGACGCTGGTGCCCTTGTTGACCTTACCCTTCCATTCATCGCTAACCTTTGAAAGATAGTCCGTCCAGATATAGGAGGTGCCGCTGCCGTCGGAACGGTGGATGACGACGATATCATTGGCCGGAAGATTGACGCCCGTGTTCGCGCCGGCGATGGCCGGATCATTCCACTTGGTAATTTTTCCGAGAAAAATTCCGGTGAGGGCATCCGGCGTAAAATTTAGCGCGCCACTTACTCCAGGCACATTGTAGGTCGGCACGACGGCACCGAGTACGGTGGGGAAATGCAGAATTCCGGAACCGCGCTTGTCTCTAAAGTTTTTGATTTGCTCATCGTTCATTGGGCCATCGGTAGCACCAAAGTCGACCGTACCGTCGGTAACTTGTTTGATGCCGGCTCCTGAGCCGACCGACAGGTAATTGAACTGGATTGTCGAAAAATTCTTGTGATACTCGTCAAACCACTTCGAGTAGATGGGGTTCGGGAAGGTTGCGCCTGCCCCGTTGATGAGCAGAGGGTTTTGGGCGGCCCAGACGACAGCGCATAGGGCTAGTATGGCTGCCAGCAAGCAGGTGGTGCGCTTCATTCGATTTTCTCCTAGGTGCAACTCACTTCTGAACCAAAATTACACATCGCTTTACTCTGAAGGGTCGAGGTTACGGGATTGTTACAGCGAAAGCAGAGTTTGTTAAAAAACGGAAACAATTGAGATTTGGCGTGTAACTGAAAGATTTAACGATGTTTAAAGCAGATAGCCCGGCACAAAAAGAGCGACCCGCAAGGGTCGCTCTTTTTAACCTGGCCCAAAGACCCAATCGCTGTTAGCTGCGCCTTGGACTAAGGCAGGTAGAAGCGGAAGGAGGTGAACACCATGTTGTCCGCGGTGTTTGGTGAGATCGGGGTTTGCCCGGTGGTAAGCCCGCCGTTGCCTGACCACCCGTACTTCGAGAGGTAGGAGTACTGTAGGCCCATCTGCATGCGACCCTTAGGTCCCTGATAGAACTTGTACCAGAAGCCAATGCTAGTTTCCTTGATCAAGCGGATATCCCCGGCACAGTTCGAACCGCTTGATGGGTTGAAGTCGTTCAGGGTTACACCTTCTGTTGCGCAACCGGAATTGTTGGCGGCAACGTTTCCGTACCCGCCAATTCCTGTTGCGAATTTAGTGGTGGTGGTGGCCGGATAGGCCGGTAGAGCCGGAGAGGTGGTAGTAGCGGGAATGCCCGGAATAGCCGCAGTCTTGGTGACCGTGATGGTTTCGTAGCCGGAGTAGCCTGCGCGCCAGGCATATTCGAGGCCCCAGTAGGCGTACAGGTCGAGTTTGGGAGTGGCGTGGAATTCGGCTCTGACCAAGCCTTGGGCTCCGCGGATCAAAGCAAGCGAGCCATTCGGACGAGCCGTGGCGTCCATCAGCTGTGCCGCGCCATACCGGCCGATGCCATCGCCCGCTACTGCCTTGGCACCGACGGCCAGCTTGTTGCTGAAGAGCGGCCACAAGGCGCTGATACCGCCGCCACCACCCGTGGCGCTCGAGTTGAAAGCGCCATAACTGCTCACAACGGTCGGAGTTGCAGAAAAGCACTGTGCCGTGTAGTTAGTCGGCACAACCGGGGGAGCGGTATCCTTGGCGTTCGTGCCGACAACACCGCAAGGATAGATGCGATTGCTGAAGAGGCTGACGATACCTAGCACTTCATAGTGACCGAAGCCTGGATCGAGAGCGGCTTTGAAAAGAATGTCCGGAGCCTTGTTGACGGTGTAACCGCTAGAGTCAAACGCATTGTAGAGTCCGCCCCCGGCGCCGGGCGCGTTGATGAAGAAGTTGCCCGTGACGGCGGTGGTGGTACCCGAAGTGACGATCACGGCAGGTGCAGCAGCGGAGTTGATCGTGGTAACGGAGGAGAAGCCGCGACCACCAATCGTGGCCTGCGGACCTTCAACGGACACGCCGAGGGTAAATTTGTTGTCGAAGGTCTTCACCACCCGGAAGCCGTATTGACGCACATAAGTCCAGCCCACCGTGTAATTCACGTCGATCGTCAAAGGGATGTCCTCGTCCCGATTCATAATTCCCTTCTTGTTTTCCGTCGCCAGGGTCCACATCTGCCCACCGCTGACGGTCCATCCGCTAGCGAACTTGGCGGCGGCGTATAGTTGGCGCTGACGAAACACATAGCTGTTGGACTGCCGATTGTTGGACGTAGTGCCAGCACCAAGGAAGTCGGCCTCGTAGTACCCGTTCAGATCAGTGGTTCCAACCTTCGATTGCACCAGCAAGCTCAAACGGCTCTGCCGTGCTGTAAAGTTATTCTCGCTCGCATGCGAGAGATCGGCTGCGTTGTA
>Ga0209040_10000952_pt1 | contig 22591 bp, 32 predicted proteins | sample BogFormECP12_OM3_FD_188240 | JGI IMG/M metagenome (GOLD analysis project Ga0209040, IMG submission 188240) | Bog forest soil microbial communities from Calvert Island, British Columbia, Canada - ECP12_OM3 (SPAdes) (version 2) | ecosystem: Environmental > Aquatic > Freshwater > Wetlands > Bog ... | reverse complement strand
GAATAGCATTTCTTTAAGTGGTTACATGAAATAAGATTTTACATTGTGATTACTTGCGAATCGTATTCCACACAAAAATTCATTCTCTCTTTGGTTATCTAGGAGCGCGTCTATTTTATATTATATATTATTATAAATATATATATATGAACATTTATAAAGAGCTACCAAAAGACATTAAATATATTGTTAATGATTATTTGAAAGACAAAGAAAATTATGAAAAGTGTTTAAATGAAATGATAAAAAGAATGTCAAGATCAGCTTGTTTAATACATGTATCGTATCATCTCCCGATGTTTCTTAGTGATACGAAACTTCTTGATATTATTATGAATAAGCATAATGCAAAGGTATATAATGAATTTATTAGTGAAACATTAGATAAATATGGATTGGAATATGCAATGCGATTTTAAATAAAAAATATATTCTTTGTTTATAAAGGAATACAAAATGCCGAGAATGAAAGGATGTAGTTATGGAAGTGGTAGAAAACGAAGACATCATCGTGCAATGCATGGAAAAGGGCTATTTAGTTGGCTCAAGAAGGCCCATGACTGGGTAAAAAATAATAAAATTATTTCAACAGTTGGTTCCGCCTTATCCGGTTTACCGGTTATTGGTAATGTAGCGGGGGTAGTTGGGAGTGTTGCAGATACATTAGGATATGGTAGACGAAGGAGATCACATCGTTTAGTCGGTGGCAATATGTATGGTAATATTCTTAGAAAAGGTTTAAGGGCTGCCGCTGGTGGTAGACGGCATAGAAGACAAAGAGGTGGATTTTTGGGAATTGCTGGCCATTAAAGTTAATTCTGATGATAATATTTCTAAATCTTTTATTTGATCTTTCAATAAATTGATTTGATATATTATTGCTTTCAAATTGCGTTGACAATTGAATGAACAAAAATCACACGTCGGACAACATGTATTTATGCATTCTTTTCCTTTACATTTAGTTGTATTGATTTGATCATCATATGTATCCTGGCACATATAACAGTAATATATTGTTTTATCGGTCTCCATTGTACTATTCTAATTTATTATATTAATTTGATGCGTTTAGACAAAATAAATAATTGTTAGAGAATATAGTATAATACTATGTCTAGACTATACAAAGTCACACGAGCTAAAAAACCTATAGATGAAGAAATTAATTGCGCAGCAAATTGGAAGCACGGAGCTACATGTGAATGTAATCCAAATGGTCCATGGGATTGTATTCCCGAATGTCCAGAATTTGAATCAAATATGAAACTGATTCGGAAGAGAGTATCGAAATATGTTCCACGACAACCTTTTCGAAGCGTATCAAATGATTATGTTGATTTAGTTGAAATGGTATGTACTGGTGGATATCGAACAAATAACCCAGAACACGCTTCTCATTTAGATTATGTTAATAATAAATATTTTGAGAAAAAAGAACCTGATCGCGAATATTGTGAACAATGTAAGACAGGACTTGATTCTGAACGAAAAGGTACATGGATTCAGAAAAATAATCATCCGCGATTGGTTGATTGTCAGATATATGAGGATATGAAATTAATGATTCCATACGGAAAAGTATGTCAGCATTGCGTTGAATGGAATCCATGTCGAAGTTGTGGCACTGAAATGGTTAAATATCATTACTGTTTTGATTGTGCCAATAAATAATTATTTTATTATAGATATATAGTATAATAATAGTTTTTAATGAAAGATTATAGAAAAGGAGTAGTTTATAAAATCGTATCAAAAGATGATAATATATCTGATATGTATATCGGATCAACATGTTCATTTACATCACGAAAATATGCACATAAAAAAGCCACTACTAACCGTGTTGGAAAAACATATCGTCGCAAGGTTTATCAATTTATTCGAGATAATGGAGGATTCGATAATTTTCAAATAATAATTATTGAATCGTATCCTTGTAATACAAGACTCGAATTAGTAGCCCGGGAACAACATTGGTATAACATATTAAAACCATCGTTAAATGTATATATGCCAAATCGAACACATAAAGAGTATATGTCACAACCTCATGTAAAAGCAAGAAATAAAATAATAATGAAAAAATATTATGAGGACAATCTTGAATCACAAAAGAAGAAAATGCGTGATTATTCATTACGAGTTTTGACATGTGATATTTGCCAGCATACATATTCAAGGGCTAATAAGACAAATCATTATCAAAAAAAATATCATATTAGATATCAGATGCTTGCGGATGAAAATAAACGTCTCAATGAAAAAGTTTTGAAACTTGATCAAGATGAAGAAGAAATAATGAAAGAATTCACTAAAATTTGCAGTTTAATTGATAGTGTGAAAAATACATAATTTAATTTAATTATATTTAATATATAATCAAATATGTCGAAATTAGAAGAAAAAGAAGTTATTCATTGTACCAAGTGTGGAATGCCAATGATTGAAATATTATTATGTAAAACAAAACGTCGCTGTGGTCCATTTATTGATTCGGCAATAACAAGATGTAAACAATTTATTTGTAAGGATTGTGAAATATGCGAAACATGTGTTACTCGATTACAAGAATTAAGATCTAATATAAAAAGAACAGAAGGCGATGAAGATTTTAAGGTAATACATAATTGGTATAAAATACAATTAGGACACGAGTTTAATATTGATATTTAATTTATTTATTTTATATAAGTTAATTAAAAATGTCTAGATTAGATACTTGGGAACAAATTAAATGTGAAGCATGTAATACAAAAATGAATTATTTTGATTTAACATTTTGTAAGACTTTAAAACAAGGTAAAAAAATACCATCTGAACACTTTGAACGATGTAATAAAGCAATCTGTTCAGTATGTGAATATTGTAGCTGGTGCGAAATTGGAATTACATCAAGCAAGAAAAGGATAAAATCACTCAAACATAATTTAACCGATAAAAAATCATTCAATGCTTTTGAAAAGGAACGAGATCATTTATTTCACGAATATGGGATTACATACAAAGATGAAATTCCCAATACTAATATATAAATGGGTGTAGATTATCATTATTGCGGTAACTGTCGTGAATCACAGTATGAGGGAAATTTTAGGCAATGTCATTATGAAGGATGCTGTGAACGATTTGAATCTGATTCAGGTCATGGATACATATGTAATGATTGCCTTGATGATGCAGTAAAAGATAAAGAAGTTTTTAAAAGCAAAAGATGCGATGATGCTTATTTTTGTTCTAAACGCTGCAGAAAGGACTGGATAAAAGAATTTAAAGAACAGGCGAAAGATATTAGAAAATGTGAGGTATGTGACAAAGAAGGAGATATGAATACATTATTTGAATCTCAAGAACATGCTAGACCGAGACATGTTTATTGCAGTTGTGAATGTCGGAATAAAGCCATCCGAAAATGCGAGCATTGCAATAAAGAACAATCACGGAGTAAAATGTACTGGTGTAATTTCGATTTGTATTGCAATGAAAAATGTTATGACCAGTACAAGAAAGAGAAAAAATCACCAAAGTAAATGCCAAGACCAAAATGACGGACTTGATGGTAACTTATAAACATACTGACCTTGTTTATTCTTAATTTTAGAATGTCTTGCCCTCCATGCTCTTTTTTTATTAATATTGTGATGATCAATAAATGTTGATCCATCATCAGAACCGAAATTAATAATTTTATTATCGTAGATTACATAATATCGTTTTCCTTTGACTTTTGAAACACCAAATGCAGTGGCACCGAGAGCTTTAGCTTTTAAATCCATTTGTATAATAATTATCTTGAAAAATTAATTTCAAAACATATAATGTATTAGTCCGAAATAATAGTTTATTAATTCTAAACCGATGGCCGGGGTTTGATTCCCTGTACAGGTATTCGTGTATAGTGTAGTGATAGCATATCGGTACCTATCAACTATTATTACATTGACAAATACAAAAGATAATTACAAGGAGGAGTGATGACAATATTAATTTATTCGGTCCCACGTGCTAATTGTACAGTTCTTAATTGAACTAAAATTATTGAGACAGTAATGAATAATTGGAAATTCAACTAGATTGCTAATCTAGTGTACTGAAAGGTCGTGTAGGTTCGATCCCTACTATTGTCGTAAATGTATATTTAAATAATAGATTCATTTAAATATAATGACTGTAACAAAACCAGAAAATGATGATTGTTCTAGTGAATTATCTTGTGACATATGGGATGATGAAGGAAAGATATGTAACTGCTGTGAATATTTTTTAACAAAAGATTTTAAGGATGATATATTATTTGGTCATGAAGGAACAAAATATAAATACGGCGATCGATGTTATGCATGTAATCTTTTGCATAATTGTAAATTATGTGGCCAATTAACTAAAATGAGTGATTTCTGTCATAATTGTGAGAAAAGAGGTAATAAAAATAGAGAGTTTTTCTTTTGTCGAGATCATAGAGATAAAAGTATTTTAAGAATGTGTTACGAAGACGGCGAAATATATGAAATTAAAAATATAAACCAATAATATATAAATATGGAGAAATATCTACCAAAAGATTTAATAAATATAATTGATGAATATTCAAAAGATAGAACGAATTATGATAAAGTAATGACACAATTAGAATCATCGATAATAAACGGTATTCAGTCAATGTGTTGGGGAGGAATTGGAATAAATAACTTTTTTTGTAATAATGAACGTAGAGGACAATGTTGCAATTGTGAATTTACCGATACATTTAAAGAACTAAAACAGGCTGGGAATTGTTTTGAATCTCATATGATTACACTCGATGAAATACTTAGCAATAATAAATATTATGATGAATTCATAATAGAATCAAGAATATGTAGCAGCGATTACGCATATAATAATAAAAACAAATTATAATATCTATTCATATTATATAATGGATTTAAAAGATATCTCAGAAGCCGATGCTTTACAATATTGCATTTGCTATCAATGTAAGAAAATAGTCCTAAAGGCTGATATTCCTCAAATGGAATATAATTATCAACTTTGTATTGATGATTATTGCGACACGACAATTCTACAAGAGTGCAAAAATTGTTACAATGAAAGAAATCAAGAACAAATAAATAAATTAAATAAAATGAGATTAGCATTAATGAAACAATACCTTGATCAACTTCAGGCGCAATAGAAATGAAATAATATGATGTATAAATATAAATGGAAAATTTATTTTTGTATGATAAAATGCCCAAAGTATTGGTGAATATGGTTGAAGAATATACTCATGGATATAAACAATGTTATAATAATGTGATACAGGAACTAAAAGATAATTTTAAAAGAAAGAAACTATTTATGAAAACTGATAAAGAATATCATACACATTTTCAGAATCCTTTAATATCTGAACATACATTATGGCAATTAAAATGTGATGGAATAGAAGGAACACAAGCAAGGAGAGCCAGATGTATTGAACGACACAACGAAGAGATAGAACGTCAAACTGAATGGATGAAGAATGATTTAGAAAGATATGATCGCGATATTAGAACTTTAATTGATATACAAAAAAGAGAGGAAGCTGGTGAAGAAATTATAAATAAAGAATTTTGGAATAATTATGATAGATTGCGTAAAATAATGGATGATAATTCTAAATTTATTAGATTAAATACCCTTAATTCGAAACAAAAAAAGAAATTAAAAAAACTTGGTAGATATTATAAATGAGTATTAATAATAGGACGTGTAGATCATGTAACCATTGTAATATATGTGGACGGACATATTTAAAGCGTCTCGGTCAAGTATGTAAATGGATTGATCCATCGAACGATAGTTATGGATTTGACTGTGATGAATTAGCATGTCCTCAATGCCGTTATTGTTGTTTTGGTCATTGCACAAGCGATAATAAATTAATACAAGCTCATGAAATAAGAAAAAAGGATTATATACGAGCTACTAATGAAATTGGAAGACGATTAAATCGAAGGAAGCGGGAATATGTTAGATCAATAACTGAAACTATTTCTAATTTTAAAAATATATGAAAATTAAAATGAAATATAATTATATAAATCAAATATTTATAATGGATAAAATTCATCAAAATCTTGAAAATATTGAAAAGTATTTAATGGTCGCTCAACTTGAAAACACTAAATTGAATGCCGGTAACAAATCGGCTGGTACACGATTGAGAAGTTCATTGCAGAATATTACAAAAGAGTGCGCGGAGGCTAGACGTCTATCACTTGAAGCTAAACACATCGGTAAGGCAGCAAGTGATGCATTTCCCGAACAAGAGAAACATATGGATGTAATGCATGAATCTGAACAACAATTAGCTCAACCTCCAGTTCCGGCAACAAGAGGACGTAAACCAAAAGTTCAACCAGTATTACATCCATCAGCTCAATTGGTTGTGACCTAAATAAATTAATTAATTTAATTCAATGAATTATATTAATGGAAGACGATAGAAAAATATATAATTATGTTGATTTTAATTATCATATAAATAATTTTAAATTAAAAAGAATATGTGACGCTCTTTCAATAACTATGAAAGAATATTATGATGTATGCAGACGATTAGAGATGCCAAGAACAACACAAAAAATATTAAGGAAGGTAGATGATGAATTACATTTTGATTTAATAGTGTAACTAATTAAATAAGAGATTTATAAAGATTAATTCTCATCGGCCCCCTCATCAATATCGCCTAATGTTTTGGCTTCTTTTAATGCAACTTTTGCAGTTTTTCGTTCCTCTTTAATCTGTGTAGCATGTTCAGATTGAAGTTTTTTCTCAAGAATTTTACGATCTTTTACATGATTTTTGAACCAATCTTTATCTTCTTTCTCATCTGGTATGGAAATCAAATCATATGCCATCGAGCGTAAATCGCTAAATAACCATTCCATTTCGCGAAGATCGTCATCCAAGAGATCGGATAATTTCACTTCTTCCTGAAAATCATTATCTTGTTCAACAATCATGGCAATTCCTCTTAAACTAGTTTGAACACTATTTAAATGCTTCTGTAAGTCACGAACTACCTCATCCAAAGCTTGCTCTAGAGGCATAGCACCACCTTTATAACCGACTGATATATTACTGCATGCTGATGAAACTGACATTGATTTAATTTCTTGTATTATAATTATGGTTTTAAATTAATTTCCTTAATATTTATATATTAACGAAAATGTCGAAAAATATGCCTTTATATCAACGATATCCAGATCTATATGCTTATGACACGGAAGTCAAAAAACACATATTAAAATCAGGTATATTATATAGGAAGCGGTATGCCCTGTATCCGAATCGTTTTGTTGAATCAAAAACTATGTTTCCGCAACCGATTCCACAAGTCCAAAATTTAAATATCCATCGCGTTGAACAAAAACCAACTTTAACACAAATCGGACACGAACAAAATTCAATTAATTCTTATGAGACAAAATCTCAATTAGCTCCATTATTAAATCATAAACCATTTATTCAGAGTGTCCAATACAGTCAACCAGTTCAAGTGATACCACCGGTCTCGCAAATCAACAAACATCAGGAAGCCGAAGATATTCGTAACAGTATACAATCGATTATCCGCGAAGAATTGAAAAAGAATAATGAAACTTATAAAAATAAAGAACCCGAAGAAATGTCAACAATGTTCAGAAAATTATTAATTGAAAAATTATCAGGACAAGTATCTCATAAACAACCAGCGGAAAAACAATCACCGTATGAGATAAAGTCTCAATCGACGCCGTCATATAAATCAATAACAACAAAATCTCAAATAGATCAGCAATCAAAATGGAAATTTCAAATGGCTAATTTACCAAATAATGATAATATTGATGATTATGGCGATGATGAATATGTTGATGATAATGCATCAGGAGATTCTTATGAAGTTAAGGTATTTTAAATATATAATCCTTAATTAAAAATGACATTAATAAAAGGTGCTACATCACTAACTTATAATGAAGCTGTTAAATTTTCAAAATGTTTACCAGGACGCAATCACTTAATACCAGTTGGTAGTGTTGCGAGTAAACAACAAATAGTTAACGATTTAGATTTTATCACAACTATACCATTAATTAAATATCATAATGAATTTGTTAATAAATATCCAAAGATATGGCACGATACATCAATCGGCGAAAAGAGATTTGATTATTATCCACAATTCGGTGATAGAAAATTAGTTATAAATATATGGTTTGCAGAGCCGGAAGAATTACCAACATTTTATTTCGCTTATGGTTATCCCCGACAATTCGTGATCGCGATGAGGAAGCGAGCTAAAGAAATGGGATATACTTTAAATCAATATGGTATTTATCAAAATGGTAAAAAAATACTTGTAAATAATGTTAAAAATATATTTGAAATTTTAGGTTTACCATTTCGTACACCACAGGAAGAAATTATTAAACATCCCAAAAGTGGCATGTCTTAAACATTTTCTGAATCACTAAGTTCAATAGGTTGAAAAATATTTAATCGTATTGGTGCAGGTGTATTTTTAGTTATATCAATGCAAATATTATCGTTAAATTTTGTCGCGATAGTATTGAACATTTCATCAAGAGTACCTCCTGGCAAACCAACACGATTTTCTATTAATGATAATTCATTCCTTGCTTGAGGTTTATAAATAACGTACACATTTGTCATTTTCTTTGTAATTGTTGGTACATCAAAAAATGATTGATGTGCGAATATAATTGATACACCTTTGTGTGATGATCCATATCGAAATAATACAGCCAATCGTTTCAATCGTTCTTTGTTTGCAGATGTATATTCCAAATCATCGATTATCACACATCTTTTTTTATAAGGTCCTTCATATTCCCAAAATGATAATGGTGGTATTTCACTAAATTTATCAGTCGGTTCTAAATCATCATATTCTTTACTAAATTCGGCATCCTCATGTATTAAAAACACTTCTTGATATCGTGGACGAGCATGTATAACAATATTTTTAATCAAGGATGTTTTACCTTTACCGGGTGGACCTAAAAGCATCATTCTCATTGGACACGGGAAATTAGCGAGATCTCTAGAACGTTTTTCATCCCAGATTTCATCGTGTTTTTTATCGGCACAATGAATCGGAACTATTTCATTTGGTGCTCGCGGTATTCGTCTTTTTTGTTTTCTTATGGGTTCTTGAGCATCGCTCAAATTATGGATTGGTAACATCATAATATCTATTTAATTATAGCCACGTTAATTATTTAATATCAATTATTTATATAAATAGAACAAATGGCTGGATTAAACAATGTACAAGGAATATACCCTTATGGATACAATAACCCAAATAGATTAGAGATTGCTAGTTTTAAAGCACCACTTCCTCTATTACCAGATGAATATAATAAAGATGCGTTAAAACCACCAGTAAATGCGAGATGGCACACACCAATTGGTGGTAAACCATTGGGCAAAAAATGGCCAAAAGGACCCGTTACGACAAACATTGATTCATGGGGTAATACCAACGCCACAAACGATGGCAAAGCTCCAATCACAGAAGGTGAATATAATAAATTAGTATTAGGAACTGATTACGCGAAAACTGTCGAATATTCTAAAAAGGCCCACATAGGAAAATATGCGAAAGGATATTTTCAGTTAAAGCAGGGATTATTAGTATCATCTGACAAGCCTAAAGAATACAATAAAGATGCATTGAAAAGTAAATATGATAAAAAAGTTCCTGTACCAGTGAAATATACAAAAGAGGAAGCTGTTAAACAAACTGAAGAAGCATCTTCATCCGGTTCATTGGTTGTCAAGAAAGATCTCAACGAACTTGTGAAAAACTTTATTGATACGGCATTTGATCCAGTAGAAAAAGATTGGATGCAACGTCGATCAACTGCATTGACACAATTTAGAGTAAAAGAAGCAAATCAACCTTTGAACGAGGAAGAACAATTAATTAAAAACTTAATTATTCAACAATTAGAAGGAAAGGTGCAAGATATATCGAGTCTTAAAATAAGTATATCATCCGCAGTAGATACACAACGAGCTAATGATATACGCGCAGAGGAAGCGGCTCGAGCGGCTGCAACTGCTGCCACTATTGCAAATGCCCAGGTTAATGCATTGGCTCAAGGACAACAAGGAGCAAATCAAGCAGCATTATTAGCTGCATTACAAAATGCACAAATTCAAGCGGGAGGTCCAGGAGGTCAAGCACAAATAAATCAAGCAATAAATGCTATGCTCGGTGGACCACCATTAGCCGGTGGTCCAGGAGGTCAAGCACAAATAAATCAAGCAATAAATGCTATGCTCGGTGGACCACCATTAGCCGGTGGACCACCATTAGCCGGTGGATTACCATTAGTTGCAAATGTAGTTCAAGTTGCTCAAGCTGGTCAAGTTGCACAATTACCTCAAGTTGCTCAAGTTGCTCCACAAGCTGGTCAAGTTGCACAATTACCTCAAGTTGCTCCACATGCCGGTCTATTAGATTTTACATATCCGACACAGATTCAACGAGCTAATGATAGAAATACTAGTGTTAAACCAGCTCCCGGTCTAATTCCTGATATCACCGGAGTGAATGATATATTGAGTCCTCCATATAATCTAAACTTTGGTGAAATGAAAATTAATCAAGCTGTTGATAGAGATGAATTTAAAAAATATTTGGAGAAAAAATATAAATCTAGAACAGCTATTAAGCCATATGAATATGATCAATGGAAAGGAATATTATTTTTTATAAATAATTTAGAGGTTAAAGACTACGATACCAGAAAATCGGAAAGTTATCCTAATTACATAATGAGACATTTACCTCCCGGTCCATCAGATGTATTCATAAGAACTATTAATAATAGTAAAAAATCAACAAGAGACGTATATTTTGGAGTAGGTCATACTAGTCCCATATTAGAAGAAATGATTAAAGAATCAATAATGAATCATCGTACTTTATATCATCCTAATTATACATTTATTTAAATAATTAAATATCTAAATCTCGCATAATATCATTAATCATGCTATCAATAATTTCATCATTTATTTTTGATTCTTTTTTATTATCAATTAATTTTTGACGATCTTTTGCTAATTTAATTAATAATTTAGTACCGGGTAGATTTTTATTCGCTTTTAGTTTAGGTTTCAAAATTACATTTAATGAACCAGTTCCTGATTTATTCATTGGGGGTGGTTGTAAAGCTTCAATCGGTCTAACGATCGATATCGCGGCAGTTCTTTTATTTACTATTCTCGGTGGCATTATTTATAACAATTTATATAAATAACACTATTAAATTAAAAAAAGATATTTATTATGGTTTCAATGGTAAAACGGCATTACTCAATAATATACAATATTTAATCATAAGTGTAAATGACCAATTTTCTCCCCCGGTTGGCGTTGGAACAAGATTTTGATTCAATAAACGAAATTGTATATTTAATTTAGACGAACCGATGAGTTCAACAATATCGAACCAAATTACATTTTGAGGTTGATAAACAATTTGAGAACCTGGGGCGACATTAATCGGCACAGTTGTAATAATTCCTTGTGACTGATTATTAACAGGAATACCCTGTGATACAATATTTGAAGCAATAATATATGAGTTATTACGATTAAATACGGCAGGATTTTGAGAATAAAAAGAGTAATCATTACTTGGAGCAGTGTAAATAGCTGCATTAAATCCAAGTACTGAATTAACTGAATTAGGAAATGTAAAATTAACACTATCGCCGGCAAATGAAATTATCAAAATAGATGACTGTGTAGCAAAATCTCCACCAATCGCCATTAACGAAGCAGCAAATCCTAAATTTGTAAATTGTGTAGATAGATATGTATTAAGTCCATCAATCGAATATAAACCGTCGGGAATTGTAAGCGTGTATGTACCGGCAGGTGCTTGTGTTGTTGTGAATCTAAATTTATTATTATTAAATGCCGCTGCAATATTGGGAGACGTATTCCATATATTTGCTTGTAATACTCCACCCTGTGCGTCAATTGCTGATTTAGGGATAGATATGGGATTATTCAAAGTAACAGAGAATACGCTACCATCGGCGCTAATTTGTTGAGCTCCTGATGCTGGATCACTGTTGAATATATAACTGAATGTTTTTTCTAATAATACAGCCATTTCGTTATTTGAAGGATATACATAACCTTGTTATAATTTTTAAATATTAATTGTCTCTCTGAACCATAAAAAATTATTATTATATGCGTATATATATAAAAATGACGGAAAATAACTACTTTGAGGTCCCTTGTCAAAGAAACGTAAGCGGAGCAAACTTTTCACAAGGTGTACAAGACTATACTTTTAGCATTGGTGCACCAAATTGTTGGACACCATCCAAAAGTTTTTTCAGAGTTGAAATGACATTAACGGCAGCAGTTAATGCAGGACCTCCAGCTATAGCAGCCGGTACTCCTTTAGTTCCAAGTTTGATGACCGCATACGCTGATAACGCTGTTGGTAACCTTTTTGATAACACATATATGCGTGCCGGTCAACAAGATATTTCTAGCGTTGTTCAATATGCTGCACAAGCGAGTGCTCTTGATGTTCGATTAAATAACACATTGCCGTGGTTGCAATCAATGGGCTCATCAACTGCCGTTAATCAAGCATCATTTATGAAACGACTCAATCAAGTTGCTTCTAATCCTGGGTCTGCCAATAATGCAGGTCCTCAGTTAACAAGAATTAACACATATGGTAATCGTGAAATTTATAGACCAACATTTGCCATAAACGGATTATATCCAGCGTATGCCACAGCAGTTATTTCAATAGCTGCGCCATTAACAAACGCAGGAGCAAATCCTCAGCCAGTCGCCGGTTCAATTGTTTCAGGTGTGGCATTTACTGTTGGAGCTCCGCCAACAACTCCCGGAGTTGATTTTATTAACGGTATGCCCAGCGTTGCAGTTTCTAATGGTTTTGGATTTCCAAGTAATACCGGGGGCCCAGTTCTACCTGGTGATATTCTTGTCGTGCAAGGTATTGAATATGAAATTGCTAGTGTTGCAAGAACCCTCGCCGCAGGTGTTAATACTGATACACTTGTATTGGTTGAAATCGCCCCAGTTGTTGCCAATACTACAGATTGGTTTATCGTTCGTAATGATGCCATTAGAGATAAACAGGCGTCTTCATCTGTTTATTCATTGTGGCAACCACCGATTGGTATTTTCAAATATTCTGAAGAGCTTGGTGCTGGTGACTACCGTATTCAATTGAATCCTAACACAAACTTCAATTTTAATGCAGTTGAATGTAGAAATCCACTCTCACAGATTGCAGCATCATCGCCATATCAATTGGTGATAAATGACATACGATTTTACTGTTATGTTGAGAAAAAAATGATACCGGATACTGTTCGCGATTTATATTTGAATGAGATGTTGGTGCAATCAAAACCATATTCTTCAAATCTTCAATTTTCAGTCCCTCCATCAACATCTGCATTGACTATATTCTTTCAAGATGGTACATCTGGATCAAATCCTCAAGTTCCTCCAAGTATGTTTAAAGTAATGGATAATACTGATTTAACGCTTAAAAATATTCAAATCACATATGCAAATATAACGAAACCGTCAACAAATTGGGATTCATCTTATGGCGTTGCTCACACTTCTGCCGCTAACACATTTGACACTACTCTTGGTGTTAATAAACTTGAACAAAGATATCATGATTCCTACGAAGAGTCTGGATTAGATTTACGATCTTGTGGATGCGAATCATTCTATGATTGGTTACAGAGAGGCCCATTCTTTCATTATTCATTTGAACGTGATGTAAATAATAAATCAACCGAAGTACAACTCAATCTTGTATTTAATCAGAACATAGCAAATAATACACGTGTCTTCATTGTTGCTCATTTTAGAAAGACTGTACAAATCACAACTGCTAACGGATTGGTTGTTAATGTATCGACTCGAGAAGTCTAAATTTAGAAGCTCCCTTATAAATAAATTAAAACTATAGCTTTAATTTATAATTCTGTGCCGATATTATATAAATGACGGAAAATAACTACTTTGAAGTAAATTGCACGAGAGAAGTAAAACAAGATGCTTTTCCCAGAGGTATACAAGATTATGTTTTTAGTATCGGAGCGCCAAATTGTTGGATTCCTTCTAAAAGCTATTTTCGAATAAATATGAGTATTTATGAAACAGGTACGGCAAATTTACCTTTGTATCCGAGTGATTTATCGGCGTTTGCAGATAATGCAGCTGGTAACCTTTTTGATAATACATATGTGCGAACAGGTCAACAAGATATTTCATGCATTGTGCAAGGATCCGCGCAAGCCAGTGCTTTAGATGTTCGATTGAATAATACATATGGATGGCTCCAATCTATGGGTAATGGATCCGCGGTAAATGAAAGTTCATTTTTGAAAAGACTTGTGCAAGTATCTGCAAATCCGAGTATTTATGTATTACCCACTGGAAATAGTCCACAGATAACTTCATTAAATGAACAATCAAACCACGAAATTTATTATCCATCTGTCGCCGCTACAGGTGCAGCCGCTGGAAATGGTAGAAATCCATCACAGATATCATTAATTGCTGGATCAAATACAGTTACAGGTACTAACGGAGGAGGCAATCAAGCTGCAACATTATTTACAACAGGCATGCCAACTATTATAAATGCTATTTCGGATGGTATTTCGACAGGATTCCCACAACGGACGGGAGGTCCTATTTTACCTGGTGATCTTATTGTTATAAATGGTGTTTCATATGAAATCTCTTCAGTTACGAATGCGACATCTTTAACTTTAGTTTCAAATGTTGTCACAGCAATTGTTAATTCATCAGATTGGTATATTATACGGTCCGATGTAATTAGATCGAAACAAGCAAGTAGTACAACATACGCAATATGGCAACCCCCTATTGGTTTGTTTAAATATGATGAAGAATTAGGAGCTGGTGAGTATCGAATTCAATTGAATCCAAATTCAAATTATCAATTAACTGCGGCAGAGACACGATATAACTCTCCTAAATTACCGTATTATATTGTTGTAAATAGTGTAAAATTTTATGCATTTATTGAGAAAAAGATAATTCCAGACACAATTAAAGAATTGTATTTATCTGATATGATGGTACAATCGAAACCATACGTCGCAAATCTTCAATTCTCAGTACCTCCGTCAACCACCGCTTTGACGATATTCTTACAAGATTCTGATGCTGGACAAAATGCTCAAATTCCTCCGAGTATGTTTAAATGTTTAGATTATACCGATTTATCACTTCAAAATATTCAAGTTACATATGCGAATATTACAAAGCCATCAACAAATTGGAATTCTGGATATGGTGTCGCAGTATCGGCTGCTGCTGCATTCACAAATTCTGGGTTAAATAATCTTGAACAACGATATCACGACTCTTATGAAGAGTCAGGAATGGATTTGCGATCTTGTGGATGTGAATCATTCTATGATTGGATGCAACGAGGACCATTCTATCACTTTTCATTTGATCGTGCTGAAAATAACAAAGCTACAGAAGTTCAAATTAATACAACATATACACAAAATGTGGACTCTAAACGATTATTTATTATTGCTCATTTTCGAAAGACGGTGCATATTACAACTTCCCAAGGTATGGTTGTAAATGTTGCGACTAGAGAAGTTTAATTATTTTCGTTTCAAAAAAGTTACTCATAAAATTTTTAATATAAATTATTAATAATATATACATGTCTGGAAGAATGATTTTAAGAAAGTCGCATCGCAAACGTCATCACTTGGGAGGCCGTAGACGCCGAATGCATGGTAGGGGGATCATGGATTTTTTGGGTAAAGCTAACCAATTCCTCCGTAAAAATCAAGTAGTTAGTAGAGTTGCAAATACTCTCGCAAATGCTGGAATTGCTCCAGAAATCACTGGCAAAGTAGGCAGCGTAGCCAGTTCTCTCGGATACGGCAGACGTAGACATCACCGTATGCGTCATCTTGGAGGTGCTTTAAGATTAGCCGGTATGGGATTGGCTCCCGCTGGTGGACGAAGACGTCATCACAAGCGCCGATTGTATTAAAATAAATAGATATTAATATAATGGATTCCGATAAAGAAGTATTTCTAAAACACAAAAACAATATTATCGAAGAATATGGTAAGGAAGCACTAGATTCAGATGTTTGTAACAAAATCGGGAAACAATATTTTAAAAATAATTGGGGTGGTTGTGTATCTTGGAATAATGTACATATTGCTAGAAATAAATATTTCGTTGTTAATACGTCCTCTTCGCATCACAATCATCCTGGAATACATTGGATGGGATTAGTCACTATTGGAAAACACGCATATTTATGGGATTCGTATAATCGATCTGTTAAAAAATTGTTGCCTCATTTAGTACACCGATTAATTAAACATGGGTATAAATTAGGAGATACAAATCATTTAATGGATCAGATTGGACATACCTCACAAGTCTGTGGTCATGAATCACTTGCATTTTTAATGACTGTTCGCGATATTGGAATTGAGCGCGCAAAACATGTCTGATCGAATAACACTTAAAGACATAACTTTTAACTAGTTATAAACCGTTATAACTAATTATAAACTAAAATGCCCAAATACAATGTAGATTTTGCTAATGGATCGATATATAAAATTGTCTGTAATGATCTAACAATCACAGATATATACGTCGGATCAACCACTAATTTGAACGAACGTAAAAAACATCATAAAGGATCATGTAATAATCCTAATCAAAAAAATTATAATTCCCCGTGCTATGTCTTCATAAGAGATAATGGTGGATGGAATAATTTTAATTTAATTTTAATTGAACATTATCCGTGCAAAGATAAATTTGAATTGCTCGCTCGAGAACGACATTGGATTGAAATACTTAAAGCCTCATTAAATCATTCCATTCCAACACGGACACCGAAAGAACGTTATGAGGAAAATAAAGAAGAATTAAATGAAGATTGTAAAATATGGAGACAAAATAATCCCGATAAAGTAAAAGATCAATGGGCAAATTATTATGAACAACATAAAGATGAATTAAATGAAAAGAAAAATCAAAAATTCGATTGTGAATGTAAAGGTAAATACACTTTAAGATGTAAAGCAAGACATGACCGATCAAAAAAACATTTAAAATATTTAGAAAATGAAAGAGCGTCACATTTATAAAAAATATATATATCTGAATTATAATATCGTTATAATTCATAATGGGATCAAGATTTTTATCAAGTGGAAATCAAACATTAACAGATGGAACTGCAAATATAAATATACAGAGCGCCATTATTCAAGACTTGTTACCAAATTTACCGGTTCGCACAACAGTAGGTAAAAAAATAACATCGGGGTTAATACAGCTTTCGGACTGTGCATTTACTCCATTATCAGATCCGTTCAATGGAACACTCCATGTGCAAGATCTCGTCACAGCATACAATACAACACCAGTAGATTTAAATTCATTTATCGCCGGCACGTTAACAAATTTATCAACATTAAATTCAGAGACTCAATATTTATCAGCAACTCCAGGATTGACAACTATTGCTTCAAACCTGGCAACCAATGATATTAAAGCTCAACAATATCAAGATCCGACCGGGTCAACGTTCATTGATATGACAACCCCAGGAGAAATAAATATTGCCGCGACAACTTTTGATTTTAATGGTGTTCCGGTTGCAACAACGGCATCCTTGGGTGCTTATTTAAAATTAGATGGGACTACAACGATGACCGGAGCTTTGAATATGGGAAATCAAAATATCAATAATGTAAATGATATTATTCCAGATCTTGCAATTGGTTCAAATTTGGGATCAAATTCGTTACCATTTGATACAATGTATATTTCAGGATCAATAAATGGAGCGTCTAATGTATTAATAGGTCCTGGTTCATCGACCGGATCATATAACATTGCAACAGTTGGTAATACTAATGGAACGGCTCACTCTATTTTAATCGGTGATGCGAGTACGGTTAATATTAGAAATATTGGAGATTGTGATTTGGGTACCGCTGGAGATCCATTTACTAACTGTTTTTTAGCGGGTAATCTTGATGGAGAGACATATTCTCGTGCTGTCGATAATATTCTTTCATGTTCTACAGCACAGACGGCTGGAAATCTTTTAGCATTTGATACATTTCAAAAAGTAACTGTAGACTCGGGAATTTCTGGATCATCACTAACCGGGGGGCCATTTGTACCTCGAAGTGGAGTGACTGGAATGCTTGGTAATTTAGATATTAATGCTTTTAATTTATTGAATGTGGCGAAAATGACAACATCGTCAGCTTCTGGTGATGTGATAATAGGTAATGGCGCAGCTACGGATAATACAGCTGGTTCAATTGCTATAGGAATAGGATGCACGGGTACTCTTGATGGTATAGCAATAGGACAAAATTGTATAGCTTCTTTTGCATCAACATGTATCGGTCAGAATTGTACATCTGCAAATGCTGCTGATGTATGTATTGGATTTAATGCGGCGTCCACATTAGTAGCGGTTGGTAATTCGGTATGTGTTGGTAATTCAACAATATGTAATAATGGACGCGGGGTGGCAGTTGGTGACCACGCGATTGCCGGTGGACATAGTATATCAATCGGGTACGCATCATCAGCAAATTCAACAAATGCTATAGCTATTGGTGGTATTGCTGGCGCTACAGGATCTATTTCATTAGGTGAAAGTACAAATAACTCTATTGCTCATAGTTGCTTAATTGGAGATACAATAAATATAAATATTAGGCCAAATAATAATAATGTATGTGATCTTGGGGCAACTGGAAGTCAATTTAATAATATTTGGTCTGGGGGATCATTAACTAATACAACCGGAAGCGTCTCAGTTAATAATCTTATTACAACCAATACAAACGGACCATACCTTCCTCTTTCCGGGGTCACCGGAATGGCTGGTAATTTACAAATGAATACAAATAATATCACTAATGTGGGAACTATTACGACGGCAACATCAACGGTAAATATTGGATCTTCAAATACTACTTCGGGAGCCGGATCTATTTCAGTTGGTGGTTCGAATACTGCCGGAGGATCGGGCGGTGGTAAATCAATAATTTACGGAAATAATAATAATACTTCAGGATCAACAAATGGTCAATGTATAATTTATGGTAATGATAACACTGATGCAAATGGAGCCGGAGGAGCATTTATTTATGGGTTTAGTAACTCAAATAGTACTGGACAGCGTAATATTCTTATTGGACGAAATAATACAGTAACCGCTGGTATTAATGATGCGGTTGCCATAGGATTTAATCAAACAAATTCAACCACAAGTTCATTATTAGTTGGTGCTGGAACTAACTGGAGACCAAGCACAAATAATACATGCGATTTAGGAGTTAGTAGTACAAATCAGTTTAATAATATCTTTGTAAATAATGTATCAAGTACTGGAGCGATAACAGTCGCAGGATCGTTAGCTACTTCATTAGGATTAGGAAGAGCTGGAATAACAACAACCGCAAACGGTACATTTACGTGTCAGGATGCATATGGGGCATGGTATTCAAATGTGACGGCATATCTTCCCACATTTACCGCAGGAACAGCTAGATTAATACCTCCGACTGCAAGTACATCGGGGCCTCTATCATTATTTACTCAAGTAACGCCTGGAATATTAACATATACCGGAACACGATCGAGAATAATGAAAATAAGTTATACAGTGTCAATTTCAACAGGTGTAAATACAGTCTTAACTTTATATAACTCTATAAATGGGAGTACTGTATTATCCACATCTCAGACAACTGCAAAACACTCTGATACGACTGGCGTAGGATCTGTAATTACTATTAGTTTTACCGATATTGTAAATATGAATACAAATGATACAATGCAGTTATGCGCAAATAACTCAGTTTCAACTGCAACCGTTTCATTTAATAATGTGTCTTGCAATGTTCTGGCTATGTTAAATTAAATAACTCAATCTAATATATAATTATTAAAATGAGTCTTCAAAGTGATCTAAATTATAATCCAATACCATACGTGATTTATTATTGTAATTCACCATCTGGACAAAATGATCCAACATTATATGACTATCAAGGTCTTTCAAATGTATGCTCGTGGGGATATGACGGATCTAGCGATTTTATAATATTAAGTTGGTTAATTGGTGGATATGTTGCTCCATCCACAGCTACACTTTTAACATATACTCTAACCGATGTAACTAATTTTATGAATAATTTTTATGTAATTCCAAATGCAATACAGATAGCTCAACCATATACAATTTCAACGGCTAATTTAGCGAATGTTATAGCAAATTCGACAATGCAAGGTTATCTTATATTTGATTCAACTGTTCATATGTTAAAATTTTGGAATCAGGGGACATCATCATGGATTGTATCCGGCTCATTATTTGTAAAAAAAGCTGGTGATACAATGACCGGCGCTTTGGATATGAGTAGTAGTAATAATATTAATAATGTTAATAATATAACTCAATTAAATCCATCGGCAATATCAATATGGAGCCCTGACACTGTTTCAATATCATTCACTGCGAATACTCCTAAATTAGTACCAATTACATCCTTTACGCAAACAGTCAACCCAAATTCTGATTTTAGTTTTACATCATCAACCGGTCAATGTCAATATACGGGAACACCAACAAAGTATTTTACTGTGACAATAAACTATTCAACAACGGCTTTGGCAGTCTCTGCTACATTGACAAATTTTATTTCACATAATGGATCAACAACAATCGGAGGACAGAGAAATGTAACAACATCTCTTTTATTGGGTTCGGCTCTCACAACTGCGTATTCACTAACCGATGTTATCCAACTTGCGCATAATGATACGATTGAATTAGCCGCGCAAAATAGTACTTCTGGAAATGTATCATATCAAGCAGTAAGTTATGTTATTACACAATTATAAATATATTAATCGTTACAGAATCCACATCCAGCACATATATGAGCATTTCCACCGATCACTGGTTTTTTCTTTGCCACACGTTTCTTTACTGGTTTTTTAACCGGAGCCGGTGGCAAAATAGCCTCTAATTTTTTATTAGGTTTTACTACTTTCGGTTTCGGTACTGGTTTAGTTTTCGTTTCAGATTGATACGATTCTTTTGCTAGACTCAAAGCATCCCTATATGGCACATTGTTCTTTGCTGCATAGCGTTTTACATGTGAAACCCACTGACTCATATTTATGTGTTATAGTATACATAAATATTAATTAAATTTATTAAAATTAAGCTTATCATTTTCAAAATCGGTTGTGAATTGTGCTTCAATTGATTCAAATCTTTCAATATCAGATTTAATACGTTTCACAAAATTATCATTATGTTTTGAAGATTTCTTATGTCTTGAAAGATGATGTTGTTTTGTCATAATGCCACAACTACATTGAATAATTATATTTTTCGTTTTTTGGAAATAATTTTTAGCTCTAATCTTTACCATTTTAATTTTTTCAGGTTGCGCAAAATATTTTTTCATTTGCTCTTTCCGTTTTTCAGTTTTACCATATTCAGCCTTTGATCTTCCAGGAATACTATAATTAAGTGTCGGTTTAAGTGTTTCAATATATCCCCTTTCTTTAAGAAGTCTCTCTGCTTTAGATGTGCAACTAAATAATAATAATTGTATCATAGTCCAATTATCCCATCCTCCATGATCGCGTATGAATTGGTAAACAGGATAATTTAATGTTTTACAATTATATTTATGAACTCTTCTCCGTGCATAGAAATTACACGTTGACCCAATATAAAAGTCTTCAATTGTTGGATCCTTGCAACATAGCTTATAAATTATTGAATGGTTATATCTTGAATTACTCATTATACTTATTTGTAGTTTTTTTATGCTTAAGCCATTATTAGAATTCTTAAATTTAAATTAAAATAATATACATTAATAATAATAATTATGGAATATTACGCAGAACCTAGAACGTTCCGCATGTTGCGCGACGGTATTGTTATTGCTTACGGGGTGGTTTTTCCGTCAGGAAAGTGCACCGTGTCATGGAATGGGATGTTTAAATCAGTCGTTATTTGGGACTCGTTGAGCGATTTAAAGAGTGTTAACGGTCACTCTGACACACAATTTATATTTTATGACTAAGTATATATGAAACCGAGAATATTTAAAATTACGAGAGATGGGCTTACGATTGCATATGGCTGTATGTTCAATAATAATGGTAAATGCGTAGTTTCATCGAAGGGAAATAGTTCGGTAACATTAATATGGGATACATATAATGATATGTTACATGCATATCCCGAAGAACATACAAAAATAATTTTTTACGATTAATTTATACGATTAATGAAAATATTAATTAGTATTCACATATACAATTTAATTTTAAAAATAAATTGTATAATTTTCTAGATATACGACCAGATCGTTAACCACTTAAAAAATATTATAGATTGGTATAGTATTATATTA
>Ga0209040_10000950_pt1 | contig 22622 bp, 18 predicted proteins | sample BogFormECP12_OM3_FD_188240 | JGI IMG/M metagenome (GOLD analysis project Ga0209040, IMG submission 188240) | Bog forest soil microbial communities from Calvert Island, British Columbia, Canada - ECP12_OM3 (SPAdes) (version 2) | ecosystem: Environmental > Aquatic > Freshwater > Wetlands > Bog ... | reverse complement strand
CCATGATTTCGTATGGACGCATGGAAACCTCACCACCTCCTCTGGTCTGTGCGGCCACGGTCGGTCCGTGGCAGGAGGGTCGCCTGCGTCGGCAACCGCACCAGGTTACCCGACGTTGGGCTGGCCCGGGAAATCCGGGCAAATCCTTACTTCCTGGCTTGCAGGTATTCCTCGGCCCTAGCCTTCGTCGCCGCGTCCGCCTTGGCGAGCGCGCCCGAGTCGAATGGCGGCTGTGGGTCGTATTCGATGAGCAACTGGCAAGCCTGCGCGGCCTCCCGGTCGACTAGTAGCTCAACCAGCCGCAAGGCCATGTCGATGCCGCTGGACACACCCGCGGCGGTGATGATGCGCTGCGGTAGGTGCTCGACGACACGGTCCGGCACATAGCGCGCGCCCAACTCGTTGAGGAGCTCCGCGGACCGCCAGTGGGTCGTCGCGGTGAGCCCGTCAAGGAGCCCCGCGGCAGCAAGCAACAACGCACCGGTGCACACCGAGGTGGTGAACCTGGTGTGCGGGTGCACCGATCGCAGCCAGGTGCGGATGCCTTCGTCGTGGATCAGCTGCCGGGTCCCTATGCCACCGGGGAACACCACCACGTCCGGTGCGCCGACTTCGTCGAATGTGGCGTCACAGGTGACGCCGAGCATCCCGTTTTCCGTGCGCACCTCACCCCGCTGCTGCCCGACGAACACCACGTCGATCGACGGAATGCGTTGCAGCACTTCGTAGGGCCCGACGGCGTCGAGTGCGGTGAACCGCTCGAACAATGGGATTGCAACAAGCATCATGCCTGCCTTGCGCCGGCCCCGGCGCTTTCTTCGGTGTCGGCGCCGGTGCCGGTCTCGATCTCGGACACCACCGTTGGTGCAGCCGACCGGCGCAGCCCTGCCGGACGCAGCCAGTCCGGCAGCCAACCCGGCGGGGCGTCGGGCGCGCGGTCAAAAGGCCCGCCCGCCGGGTCGTCCAGACGTCCCTGCCACCGAACCAGATCCTCGTCGGGCCGGTAGATCTGCCGGACCACCAACGCACACAACACCACGACCGCGATGTCGCGCAGCAACACCGCCGTGGTGAACCACTGCTCCGGCAGCGAGCGGTTCGGGTTGCCGTACAGGAAATACATCCGCGGCACCCATACCAGCGCGTCAACCGTCATCCACGCCAGCAGTATTCGGCGGTGCGGCAAAGCCAGCACCGCCAGCGGCACCAGCCACAGCGAGAACTGAGGGCTCCACACCTTGTTGGTCAACAGGAATGTCGCCACCACCAGGAACGTCAACTGCGCCACCCGCGGCCGCTGCGGGGCGGTGAGCGCGATATACGCGATCGCCGCACAGGACAATGCGAACATCACCATCACCACGGTGTTCAGCACCATGGGCGGCTCCCAGAAGCCGAGACGGGGATCGAAGCCGGGCCAGCCGGTGAAAGATTTCACGACGTTGTACAACGAGTCCATGTCATCGCCGCGCCGGGTGTTCAGCCGGAAAAACTCCGACCAGCCGCGCGGAAAGAGCAGCAGCACCGGCAGATTCACGAACAACCAGGTCAGCGCCGCCGTCGCCGCGGTGCGGGCCACCCCACCCAGGCGATGGGTGCGGATCCCCAGCAGCAACAACGGCCCCAGGAACAACAGCGGATACAGCTTGGCCGCAGCGCCGAGCCCGATCAGCAATCCGGCGAGCACCGGTTTACGCCGTGCCCACGCCAGCAGGCCGCTCGTCGCGAATGCCGTTGCCAACGCGTCGAAGTTAGTGAATATCTGAAAGATCACCAGCGGGGAGGCGGCCACCAAAGCCGCATCCCACACCCGGCGCCCCGACAGGCCGGCGGTTGCCCAGACGGTCGCCAGCCAGGCCAGCGCCAGCCCAAACGCCGCGACATCGAAAAACATCACCACTTCGGCGATCACCGGAACCGGGATGAGCCTGCTCAGCGCGGTGTAGGACTTGGCCAACGCCATCGACACATACTGGTAGACCCCGGTCAGCACCGGATACTCCATGTATCGCACGGCGGGCTGGCCGTCGTAGCGGATCTGCTGCACGCCGTTGGCGTCGCTTTCGATCCAACTCGACTTGTACGGAAACTTGCCCTGGCTCAACAACTCCGCGCCGTAGAGCGGCACCGTGTCGGAGTAGCACAATTCGTAGTAGGCGCGTTGGTTGTCCCAGTTGGTAACCCGCTGATTGCCAGGCCCGGTTCCGGTGGTCTGTAGGCAGGCCGCCTTCGTCGAGCAGCCCAGCGCGAGGAACACCAGCGCGATCACAAACATCACCCGCACCGGGGTCATCAGCCGGGTGCGGCCGATCAGTGCGTGCCTGCCCACCGGTCCGCCGATGACATCTGCCAGAGCGACGCCCAAATAGTCGGTGCGGCTGGGGCAATCGCGGTTGTCGGCGCTCCGCAAATCGGAGGCCAGCGGCCTCGGCGAGATGACGGCGCTCTGCTGCTGAGCGCCGGTCACGGTGGTGATTGCGTGGGTGGGGGACCCGGGGGTACCGGTGGCGGCGGCGCGACCGTGACGGTCGTGGGTGGACCGACCGGGATGGTGATGCCCGGTGCCACCTCGACAGTGGGCTGGATGACGGTCTCCGACGGCGGCGCTGGCTTCGGCGGCGGCGGCGGCGCAGCCGGAACACCCGCGTAGCCACCTATCTCGGTCGGCTTGGGGAAGGTCTCGGTGGAGGTGCCCTTCAGCGCGCCGTCCATGGTCGCCTTCCAGATGTCTGACGGCAGGCCCGAGCCGTAAACCTCGCCGCCCGAAGCGGTTACCAGCGGCTTGTCGTCTCTGACGGTGCCCACCCACACGGCCGTCGACAGCGACGGTGTGTACCCGACCATCCAGGCGTCCTTGTTGGCTCCGGTATCGCCCAACTGGGCGGTGCCGGTCTTGGCTGCCGAAGGCCGCCCGCCGGCCAGATTGTGGCCATTCGAATAGCCTGCGATCGGCTGCATTGCCGAGGTGACGTTGTCGGCGACGGCTTTGTCGACGCGCTGTTCGCCGCTGTTGGCGTTGTTGTCAGCGGTGCCGGCGTCGAAAAGCACCTGACCATCGGAATTGACGACCTTTTGCACGAAGTGCGGTCGGTGATAGACGCCGGACGCGGCCAGCGTGGCGTACGCCGAGGCCATATCGATAACCCTGGTTTGGTACTGGCCGAGCACGACCCCGTTGTTGGGTGGTCCGCCCTTGCCATCCTCGGACAGCGTGTGCGCGACCCCGGGGAAGCTGGTCGCGATGCCGGCTTGGTGCGCGGCGTCCGCGACGGCCTGGGGTCCGCCCTTGAGTTTGAGCATCAGGCGGTAATAGGAGGTGTTCAGCGACATCTTGAGCGCCTCAGCGAGATTGCAGGTCCCGCAACTCTCGCCCTCCACGTTGGTGATCTTGATGCCGTCGACGGTCAGCGGGGAACTGTCCACCTGATAGCCCAGGCCGATCCCCTGCTCGAGCGCCGCGATCAGAGCGAACACCTTGAACGACGATCCGGTCTGCAATCCGCCCTGCGCGAAGTCGAAGCCGTTGGCGTCGGGACCGCCGTAGTAGGCGCGCACCGCGCCGTTGTGCGGGTCGATCGAAACTACCGCGGTCCGCATGTCGGGGTCGCCCCCGTCCAGGTATTTCGACACCGCCTTCTCCGCTGCCTGCTGGGCTTTTGGATCGATCGTGGTGGTGACCTGCAGTCCCTGGGTGTTCAACGTCTGCTCGTCGATGTTGAACAGCTCCATTAGCTCCCTGGTCACCTGCCGCTCGATCAGCCCATTGGGGCCGGTGGTCTGGTTCTGAGCGCGGGCCTGGTCGGGCGGCACAGTCGCCGGAAACACCTGTGCCGCGCGGTCACTCGGTGACAGGGCCTTGGTCTCCACCATGCCGTCGAGGACCCAGTTCCAGCGGGCCGTGGCGCCCGTCAGATCGACAGCCGGATCCAGCGAGGACGGGCGCCGAATCAGCGCCGCCAGCAGTGCCCCTTCGGAGACGGTGAGCTGCTCCACGGGCTTGTCGAAATAGGCCTTGGTCGCGGCCGATATCCCGTACGCGCCCCGGCCGAAGTAGATGATGTTCAGATAAGCCTGTAGCACATCATCTTTGGACCACTCCCCCGACATTTTGGTGGCGATGACGAGTTCCTTGGCCTTGCGCATGAGACCGCTCAACCCGTGTTGTGCCGAACCGACCAGCGCGTTCTTCACATACTGCTGAGTGATCGTCGAGCCGCCTTGCAGGTCGCCACTGCCGAAGAGGTTGTTGTTCACCGCCCGCGCAAAGCCGCTGAAGGAGAAGCCCGGGTTCGAATAGAAGTTGCGGTCTTCAGCGGCGATCACCGCCTGGCGCACATGCACCGGCACTTGGCTTAGGTTGACGTCGACCCGATTACCTTCGGGCGGAACAATTTTGGCAATTTCCGAGCCGTCGCTGGCCAGGATCGTCGAGACCTGGTTGGTCCGGATGTCTCCCGGCCTGGGAATGTCCACAATGAAGTAGGCCATGGCGAAGGTGACGATCGGCAACAGCACGATCATCGCGGCGGTGAGATACAGACCGCGCCGCACCCACTGCCAGTTCACCTGCTGGCTCCAGCCCCGGTTCACCCTAGGTCGGGCTGTACTCCTACCAGGCCCATCGGGGCCCCTAGGCGTCCCGCGGGGGCCGGGTGGAGGTGGAGGTTCTCCCGGCGGCGGGCGTCGCCCGGAGCCCGGCCGGTCCAGCGCGGCCTTGACCTCATCGATCGGGTCCCGCCGCGGGGGTGCCGAATACAGGGGCGTCGACGCAGGAGCATCCAGCGCCGCCTTGACCTCCTCGATGGGATCTGCTCGCCCGGGCGATCGGTGGTCAGTGACGGCCGGGATGATCGCCGTCAACCGGTCGTCGGGGGGCACCTGACGGCGCTGGGCCGGCCCGGAATGCGCGCGCTTTTCGGTCTCCGCATGCTTACCCACGCGCTCAGTCTCAGACCCGCTCGCGTCCCCGGACGACTGGTCGTGGCGCCCTTCGTTATTCACTGGCCGTGCGCGCGCCGTTGCGCGCCGTCCGCGTGCCGCGGGTGCCCTTGGGGGGCCGCGCAGCGCCGAGCACATACGACTTGACCAGATGATTCCAGCTGCAGGTCCGGCATACCTCCACCACGTGGACGGAGAACTCCTCGTAACGGGTTGCCAGCAAGACCAACTCCTCGGCGGTGCGGGCTGAGCCCGATACCGCACCCAGGTGATCGCCAAACACCCACGACACCAGCGTGAGTTGTTCCTTTCGGCAGATCGGGCACATCACCTGGCTGGTTTTGCCGTGAAACTTGGCGGCGCGCAGCAGGTAAGGGTTTGCGTCACACACCTCGGACACACCGGTGCGTCCCGAGTACACCTCAGCCAGCAGTGACCGCCGCCGAAGCGCGTAGTCCACCACCTGTCGCTGCAGTCGCACGGTGACCAGAGTACGTGCCCTGCCGCACCGCCGTTACGCAACCGACGTTGTTGCCCGCCGGTTTGGGAGCGCGTTGTGGCCGTCGGTGTACATCTCCGGCAACTACGGTGGTGGGTCGATCGTCTTCGCCGGTGACGCCACCGTGAAACGGGCTGAATTCGCCCTCCTAGAGGGGTCCCGGTCCGCGGCCCACACGCAGGGTTGGCGAATGTGACTAATCACGCACCACCAGGTGGTGTTGTGGCAAATATATCGAAACGATACGATTATGCGAGGCGTCGAACCGTCGTAACTAGCTAAGCAAAGGAGGTGACTCGATGCTGGAGCTCGCCATTCTGGGTCTCCTCATCGAATCGCCGATGCATGGTTACGAGTTGCGCAAACGACTGACGGGCCTGCTCGGAGCGTTCCGGGCGTTTTCGTATGGTTCGCTTTACCCCGCGCTGCGCCGCATGCAAGCCGACGGGCTGATTGCCGAGAATGCTGCGCCGGCCGGAACCCCGGTGCGGCGCGCCCGACGGGTCTACGAACTGACCGATGCCGGTCGCCAGCGCTTTGGTGAGCTGGTCGCGGATACCGGACCGCACAACTACACCGACGACGGCTTTGGGGTGCACCTGGCATTCTTCAACCGCACTCCTGCAGAGGCACGGATGCGGATCTTGGAGGGCCGCCGCCGTCAGGTCGAGGAACGCCGGGAAGGTCTGCGCGAAGCGGTGGCCCGTGCCAGCAGCTCGTTCGACCGCTACACCCGACAGCTTCATCAACTCGGGCTCGAATCCAGCGAGCGCGAAGTCAAGTGGCTCAACGAGCTGATCGCCGCGGAGCGAGCAGCCGAACAGACGTGACCCCACGCATGACCCAGCACACCGAACAGACAAGACAACCCGAGACAGAAGCTAATGGAGTTAGGAGAGCGCCCTATGAGTGAGCAGAACGCGCCGCAGGCGTCGACCGAAGTACGAGTCGGCATAGTCGGCGTCGGAAACTGCGCGTCCTCGCTGGTCCAGGGCGTTGAGTACTACCAGAATGCCGACGAGACATCGCGGGTGCCCGGCCTGATGCACGTGCGCTTCGGCCCCTACCACGTTCGCGACGTCAAGTTCGTGGCGGCCTTCGACGTGGACGCCAAGAAGGTCGGCTTCGACCTGTCGGACGCGATCTTCGCCTCGGAGAACAACACGATCAAGATCGCCGACGTTCCGCCCACCAATGTGGTGGTGCAGCGCGGACCCACGCTTGACGGCATCGGCAAGTACTACGCCGACACCATCGAGCTGTCCGATGTCGAGCCCGTCGACGTGGTTCAGGTCCTGAAGGACGCCAAGGTCGACGTGCTGGTGTCCTACCTGCCGGTGGGCTCAGAAGAAGCCGACAAGTTCTACGCCCAGTGCGCCATCGACGCCGGCGTGGCCTTCGTGAACGCGCTGCCGGTGTTCATCGCCTCAGACCCGGTGTGGGCCAAGAAGTTCGAAGACGCGGGGGTGCCGATCGTCGGCGACGACATCAAGAGCCAGGTCGGCGCCACCATCACCCACCGCGTGATGGCCAAGCTGTTCGAGGACCGCGGCGTGCAGCTGGACCGCACCATGCAGCTCAACGTTGGCGGCAACATGGACTTCCTGAACATGCTCGAGCGCGAGCGGCTGGAGTCCAAGAAGATCTCCAAGACCCAGGCCGTGACCTCCAACGTGCATCGGGAGTTCAACGCCAAAGACGTCCACATCGGACCGTCCGACCACGTCGGCTGGCTCGATGACCGCAAGTGGGCCTACGTGCGGCTGGAGGGCCGTGCGTTCGGTGACGTGCCGCTGAACCTGGAGTACAAGCTCGAGGTGTGGGACTCGCCGAACTCGGCGGGCGTCATTATCGACGCGGTGCGGGCAGCCAAGATTGCCAAGGACCGCGGCATCGGCGGACCGGTGGTTCCGGCGTCGGCCTACCTGATGAAGAGCCCACCGCAGCAGCTGGCCGACGATGTCGCGCGTACCCAGCTCGAAGAGTTCATCATCGCGGGCTAGGTCGAACGACGGGGGCGCCCGCCGGAAGATTGTCGCTGTGAGTCGGACAAAACTCACATGCCTAAATTTGTGGTTACTGAAGTGACAATTGGGCCTGGCACCATTCGCCGCACACTGTGCTGTGCGGTCGCTTAGCATTACCGCTGATGGACGTTCACCCCGCTGCGTTCTTACGAACGACCCTGCCCCTCGATCTATCCCGGCTCAAAGAGCTGGACAGCGGCCGCTACCACTCGATCTGGCTGCCTGATCACATGGTGAGCTTTTGGCCAGACGCGATTTGGACTGCCGAATTCACCGATCTGGCTAGCGCCTCGCCGTCACCGCACCGCCACCTGGACGGGCTGGCGGTCGCGGCCGCGGCCGCGGTGCTGACCGAGAAGGTTCCGCTCGTCAGCGCGGTCGTCGACACCGTGCGCCGCCACCCCGCGCTGCTGGCCCAGACGGCGTTGACCATCGATCACCTCGCCAAGGGGCGATTCATCCTTGGCCTGGGCAGCGGCGAGAGCGAGAACGCGCTCCCCTATGGCTTCGACTTCTCGCGGCCCGTCAGCCGCTTCGAGGAAGCGCTGACGGTAATCCGGCTGCTCTGGGAAAGCGACGGCCCGGTCGACTTCGACGGGCGGTTCTACTCGCTGCACCAAGCGCGATTGGACACCGAACCCTGCGAAGGCCGGTTGCCACCGATCTGGATCGGCGCCAGTGGCCCGCGGATGCTCGAGATCGCCGGCCGCCACGCCGATGGATGGTGGCCGGCGGGCGCCTGGACTCCGGAGCACTACGCCGAGATGCTCTCCGCGGTAAGGGCATCCGCCGACCGCGCCGGCCGCGATCCGATGGCGATCACGCCATGTTTCATCCAAGTGTGTCTGATCGGAGAGGACGAGGACGCGCTTGCCGACATCCTGCGGGCACCGCTGGTCAAGGCGTTTCTGCTGCAGGTTTCAGCAGAGACGTTGCGCGGCTTCGGATTTGAACATCCGATGGGCGACGGTTGGCGCGGATTTCAGGACATCGACCCGGCGGTGCTCACCCGCGAGCGAATCATCACGTTCCTGGACAACGTGCGGCCGGAGATGATCCTCGCCGTCGTGCCGCACGGGACGCCCAGGGAGGTTGCGAACATCGTCAAGACATACGTGGATGCGGGTCTGCGAGTGCCCAAGATCCTCGATTACGGGGCCATGGCCGGCCTGAGGTACGCCGAGTCCTCCGCGGCGAGTGCTCGCGCGGCCGAGGACGAACTGATGCTGCTGTGCGGAGGCCAACGGTGACCACGAACTTGGACGCCGGCGAACTGCTGCGTGCCGCGGAAACGCAAACCGGATCGCACGACTACGGCGACCCCACATTGCCGGAGCGCTTCGCCATCGCCGTCGACCATCTAAACGGCATCGGCATGGACGCCGACGGCATTCGGCAAGCCGCGCAGGTGTGTCGATGGCTGCTCACATCGCGTCTTGAGTTCATCGAAGACCGCAACCGCTACCCGATCGACGACGAAGTGATCGCCGCGCCGATGTTCGTCACTGGCGAACCACGTTCGGGCACAACGCTTATGCATGCGCTGATGTCCGTCGATCCGCACGCGCGGGCATTGCGCTTCTGGGAGGTGATGTATCCGTCGCCCCCGCCGGGCCTCGCTAGTCCGGATGACGACCGACGCGGGCGGGCCGATGCGGACTGGCGTGAGATCAACGCCAAGATGCCCAAATGGCTGCACAGCCATCCCTACAACGACATGCTCGGTGACGGCCTGCCCGAAGACGAACGCACCTGGGCGTTCGATTTCCGGGTGATGACGCCCACCGCATGGTGGCGGGTGCCGATGCAGTCGCTGGTCGGCGGCCTGGCCACCGATGCGAAAGCCCAGTACCGCATACACAAGGGCATGCTGCAACAGCTGCAGTATAACCGGCCGCGAAAATATTGGGTGCTAAAGGGCTTTCACGGATTTCGGCTCAAAGAGCTGTTCGAGACCTATCCCGATGCCACGATGGTCTGGCTGCACCGCGACCCGGTGCAGGTCGCCGCGTCACGCACCATGATGATGGCCGACATCATGGACGGCATCGTCGGTCCCGTCGACCTGCACGCCGAAGCCAAGAAGCACCTCGAGATGACCCGCGCCAGCATCGCCAACACGATGAGCAATCCCCTGGTTGCCGATCCGCGCATCCTGCACATCCGCTACACCGACTTCATGGCCGATCCCGTCGCCACAGTTCAGCGCTACTACACGTTCTGCGGTCGTCGGCTGACATCGGAAGCACAATCCACGATGCGCGATTACCTGGCCAACAACCGAGGGGACCGCCACGGCAAGTTCAGCTACTCGACCCAACTGCTGACCGACATCGGCGAAGACCTGGATGCGTTGCACGCCGAATTCCAGCCATTCCGCGAACGGTTCGGCGTCACTATCGAGAACCGGGCGTGACGTGACGGCCCACAAACGCCTGTCCGTGCACAACGTCACTTTTTACGGCGCGGCGTTGGCCGACCTGGAAAAGTATTGGGCAACGCTCGGTGTGGCCCGGTTGAGCATCCTCGATACCCAATTACCCGATCCCGAATTTCGGATGCTGTTGCAGCGTAACGCTTACACCGTGGAAGCGGTCTACCACCTTTTCGCGGGCGGCCGACTCACCACCGACCCGGCAGCCGCGCGCGATGCGCTGTCCAGCGTGATCGACGCGGCGGCCGGCGTGGGTGCACGTACCGTCTACCTACTCACCGGCGGGCGCGGCGCGCTCACCTGGGAGCAGGCCGCCGAACAGTTCTGCGCGATGGTCGCCCCCTGTGTCGAGCACGCCAACCGAGCCGGCATCGCGCTGGCGATCGAGAACGCCTCCAGCCTGTACGCGGACATCCATCTCGCTCATACGCTGCGGGATACCATCGCGCTGGCCCAAATGAGCGGGCTGGGCATTTGCATCGACCTGTTCCACTGCTGGGCGGAACGCGACTTCGAAGCGCTGGTACAACGCGCCTTGCCGCGAACCGAGCTGATCCAGTTGAGCGATTACGTGCTGGGAGATCGGTCGCTGCCGGGCCGAGCGGTCCCTGGCGACGGCACGATTCCGGTCGAAGCATTCGTCGCTCAAACCCTCGCCGGCGGCTACACGCACGGATTCGACCTGGAACTGATCGGCCCCCGAATCGACCAAGAGGGCCGCCTCGAATCCGCCCGGCGCGCGTGTGATGTCGTCGGTGAAATGCTCAACAGATTGGGTGCATGACATGGCTTTCGGTGACGGCCCCGACGACGCGGCGCTGCAATCGGCGTGGACCGAATTCTGCGCGCAGCTGCAGCGCGCGGGCGAGCAAGTCTTCAAAGACGCCAACACCGCCTCCGCTGCCCAGCGTGTCGACGCGTTTCGCTTTCTTACCCAAAACCTGGGCCAGGCCTTCGATCTGGCGCTCGAGACCCGCGACACCCGCTACCCGGTGCTGCACACCTTCTGCGGCCCGACCCGCAAGCTCGGCGGCGACTGCGCCGACTTCACCTACCAGCAAGCGTGGATCGACGGGCAGTCGACCTACCGGCTCACCGGCGATCGCGGCACCGCCCGATTCTTCAACGTCACGGTCCAGGGTCCACGCATACCCGGGCCGGGAGTGCTGCACGAGCCATTCGGCGACACCCCCGAGGCCAACCTGTTCGGGCATCAACTCAGCGTTGCGGACGACGGCGAATTCGAACTCTACGTCGGCGGGCCCGAGCGTGGGCCGAACTGGCTGCCCACCACCCCGGGATCGCGAAAACTGTTCATCCGTCAAGGATTTGACCGTTGGGATGAACTGCCCGCACGAATACGAATCGAGCGGATCGACATGGCCTCCCCCAAGCCGCTGCCCACACCTGAGGCCATGGTCGAAGCGATGGGCTGGGCGGGTGATTTCGTCACCGGTCTGATGTCCGATTGGCCGGAGTTTCCCTTCACATACGGAGGCGTCGACGCCGACCATCCGAACACCTTTCCCGCCATTTTGAAGGCGGACGCGACCGACGCCGACAGCAAGCGCGGCCGCGCCGCGGCCAACATGTACTGGGAGCTGCAGCCCGACGAGGCGCTCATCGTCGAATTCGACGCCCATGACGGACTGTGGATGTTCACCAACATGGGTGTCTTTTTCAACAGCATGGACTACCTCTACCGCCCGGTGAGCTATACACCGAGCCGCACGAAGACCGACCGCAACGGCCGGATTCGGCTGGTTATGGCTCATCGTGATCCCTGCGTCCACAACTGGCTGGACACCCAGGGCTTCGAACGTGGCAACCTGACCTACCGCCACATGCTGGCGGGCGAACCCGCCGCGCTGAGCACCCGGGTGGTCAAGTACGACGAGCTGACAAGCGCGCTCCCCGCGGACACCGCCATGGTGAGCGCGGCGGAACGCACCACCGCGATGTGGGAGCGGTTCCACGGCATTCGGCGTCGCTTCATTTTTTAATGGTCCTCTAATGTCAGAGATCGTGACCGACATTTCCGAAGACGAACTGGCCGGACTGTCCGAGTTCTCACTGCTGCCCGAGAACGCCGAGCAGGCCGGCGTGACCGGTCCGCTGCCCGAAGTAGAGCGGGTCGAAGTGGACACGCCGGACGGCAGAATCAGCGCGCTGCGCTGGAGTCAGACGCCCCGGGTCGTGTTTCTGCATGGCGGCGGGCAGAACGCGCACACGTGGGACACCGTCATCGTCGGCCTTGGCGAGCCGACGCTGGCGGTGGACCTCCCCGGCCACGGCCATTCCGGCTGGCGTGCGGACGGCGACTACTCGCCCAAGAACAACGCCGCCTCCCTGGCGCCGGTGCTCCGCGAGCTGGCCTCCGGTGCCGAACTCGTGGTGGGCATGTCATTGGGCGGGTTGACCGCGATACGGCTAGCTGCGACCGCACCCGACCTGGTGGATGAACTCGTCCTCATCGACGTCACCCCGTCGGCGTTGCAGCGGCACGCCCAGCTGACCGCCGAGCAGCAAGGCACGGTGGCGCTGATGCACGGCGAGCGGGAGTTCCCCAGCTTCCAGGCCATGCTGGATCTGACGATCGCCGCCGCGCCGCACCGCGAGGTCAAGGCGCTGCGCCGCGGTGTGTTCCACAACTCCCGCCGGCTCGACAACGGCAACTGGACATGGCGCTACGACGCCATCCGCGAAGTCCCCGACTTCGCGGGTCTGTGGGACGACGTCGACGCGCTGTCTGCGCCCATCACCCTGGTGCGCGGCGGCTCATCGGGATTCGTCACCGACGAGGACGCAGCCGAACTCAGCAGGCGGGCAAACCATTTCCGCAAGACCCATGTCGTGGACAATTCGGGCCACTCGGTGCAAAGCGACCAGCCGCGCGCGCTGATCGACCTGCTCCGCGGAGTGCTCGACGGGAAATGAGTCTGCGCTCGAGGCGCCGAGCCTGCGGTGAGGCCCCCTCCACCCATCGATTGTGGGCGCTGGCCGCAGAATCGAAGCGGCATACGGTGGTGATATGACCCCCGACTTTCCTGTTCGTATCGGCGTGCAGCTGCAGCCTCAGCACGCCCCGCATTACCGCAATATCCGAGATGCCGTTCGACGCTGCGAGGACATCGGCGTCGACGTCGCCTTCACCTGGGATCACTTCTTCCCGCTCTACGGTGGTCCCGACGGCCCCCACTTCGAATGCTGGACGGTTCTCGCGGCCTGGGCAGAGCAGACATCTCGCATCGAGATCGGCGCATTGGTGACGTGCAACTCCTACCGCAATCCGGAACTGCTGGCCGACATGGCCCGCACCGTCGACCACATTTCTGATGGACGGCTCATCCTGGGGATCGGATCCGGCTGGAAAGACAGGGACTACGACGAGTACGGCTACGAGTTCGGCACCGCCGGCAGCCGTCTGGATGACCTGGCGGCCGCGCTGCCCCGCATCAAGTCGCGCCTGGCCAAGCTCAATCCGGCGCCGACCCGCCAGATCCCGGTGCTGATCGGTGGCAAGGGCCCACGCAAGACCCTGCGCCTGGTCGCCGAATATGCCGACATCTGGCATGGCTTCACCACCGCCGACACCTACCCGGGAGCGGCCGCCGTGCTGGACGACCACTGCGCCGCCGTCGAGCGGGACCCGGCCACCGTCGAACGGTCAGCCGGAGTGGAGGACAACAGCGGCGTCCGGCGCGGTGAAGGCATCGACGGGCTGATCGCCAACGCCGCTGGCCTCACGGCGCTCGGCGTGACGCTGCTGACCGTCGGTTGCAACGGTCCGGACTACGACCTGACCGCCGCGGAGGCGCTGTGCCGCTGGCGCGACAACCGTTAGAGCCTCCGGCTTACGTTTGCCTCCGCTTCATCTGCCAAACACCCGAACGCGGCCACCAATTCATGAGAAACTTGCCAGCGCTGGGTGGCCGGTGCGCGCCAGAAAGACTTGAAAGAGACTCAAAGAAACTGATGCCGAAGAAATATGGGGTCAAAGAAAAGGACCAGGTTGTTTCGCACATCCTCAACCTGGTGCTGACCGGCAAGCTGCGCAGCGGCGACCGTGTCGACCGCAATGAGATCGCACATAGCCTCGGGGTAAGCCGCGTCCCCATTCAAGAGGCGCTGGTCCAACTCGAACACGACGGCGTTGTGTCGACCCGCTATCACCGGGGCGCGTTCGTCGAGCGGTTCGACGAAGACACCGTCCTCGAGCACCACGAACTCGACGGTCTGCTCAACGGCATCGCCTCGGCGCGCGCGGCCGCCAACACCACGCCGCGGATCCTGGGGCAGCTCGACGCGCTCATGCGATCGCTGCGCAACGCCAAGGAATCACGAGCTTTTGCTGAAATAGCGGCGGAATACCGGCGCACCGTCAACGACGAGTACGCGGGACCCCGACTGCACGCTACGATCCGCGCCTCGGAAAACCTCATCCCCCGGGTGTTCTGGATGACCTACCAGATCAGCCGCGACGATACGTTGTCGTTCTACGAGGAAGAGAACTCCGCGATTCACCGGCATGACCCGGAAGCCGCACGGGCCGCGTGCGTCGCCCGTTCCCACCTGATGGCCCAGACCATGCTGGCCGAACTCTTCCGTCGCAGAGTCTTCGCCGCGCCCCAGGCCGTTGGACACATTGAACCGGGCCCGCTTCCGGTACGCACTGGAGCCGAGGTGGCCCGCGGCCAGCCTTCGCTGGTGCGCTGAAATCGGTTCTTAACGCGCCGAATCGCCCGCCACTCGATACGGTTGGCGGTGATGAGTTTGTGCGTGGGCCATCGCGCCAAGCGCGGCGGAAAGCTGCTCGGACTGACCGCGACAATCTTTATGGTGTGCGGCCTGGTGGCTGCACCCGCCATGCCCGCGCCCTCCGATAAGAACCAATGTGCGCCAGCCGGGTTGGACAGTGCGAGCGTCTTGCCGAAAGACATGACCGCGAACCGCGGCATAGAACAAGGCGACGACCACACAACGGCTACCGTCGAGCCGCTGAGCGCGGTGAACATCGGCGCATTGGGGCTGGGCACGCCAGGCGTGCTGACCGTCGGCACGTTGTCGGATGCGCCGCCGAACGTCTGCGTCAACTCGGACGGAGAGTTCACCGGCTTCGACAACCAGCTGTTGCGTGCCATTGCCGACAAGCTGGGCCTGCAACTGAGCTTCTTCGCCACCGACTTCTCCGGGCTGCTCGCCCAGGTGGCGTCCCGGCGCTTCGACGTCGGCTCGTCGGCCATCAAAGCCACCGACGCGCGGCGGGGCACCGTCGACTTCACCAACGGCTACGACTTCGGCTACTACTCGCTTGTGGTGCCGCCGGGTTCTGGGATCACTAAATTCAGTGATCTGGCCGCCGGCCAGCGTATCGGCGTGGTTCAGGGCACCGTCGAGGAGTCCTACGTTGTCGACACCTTGCACCTGCAACCGGTGAAGTACCCTGGCTTCGCCACGTTGTACGCCAGCCTGAAGATGCGCCAGCTCAACGCGTGGGTGGCGCCCGGAGCTCTGGCATCCACCGTAATCCGACCGGGCGACCCGGCGGTGGTTGTCGCGAACACTTTCAGCCCCGGCAATTTCGTGGCCTATGCGGTCGCCAAAGACAATAAACCGCTGATCGATGCGCTGAACTCGGGGCTGGACGCCGTCATCGCCGACGGTACCTGGGCGAAGCTGTACTGCAAGTGGGTGCCGCGGACGATGCCGGCTGGCTGGAAACCGGGGTCGAAGGCCGCCCCCGCTCCAAACCTGCCAGATTTCGCCGCGATCGTCGCGAACCAGCATCGCAAGCCGGTGGGCCCGGCCGCGCCGAAGTCGATGATGGCCCAGTTAAAAGACTCTTTCTTCGACTGGCATATGTACCGACAAGCCATCCCCATTTTGTTGACCACCGGGCTGCCCAACACAATGATTCTGACGAATAGTGCCATCGTCATCGGGCTGGTGCTCGGCATGGTGCTGGCAATGGCCGGGATGTCGCGTTCACGCTGGCTGCGCTGGCCGGCGCGGGTCTACACCGATATCTTTCGCGGTCTTCCCGAGCCAGTGATCATCCTGCTCATCGGGCTGGGCATTGGGCCATTGGTGAGCGGGCTGACGCACAACAATCCCTACCCGCTTGGCATTGCCGCGTTGGGGTTGATGGCGGCCGCCTACATGGGCGAGATTCTGCGGTCGGGTATTCAAAGTATCGACCCCGGCCAACTGGAAGCCTCTCGTGCGCTGGGATTCAGCTATCCGGCTGCGATGCGACTGGTGGTCGTGCCACAGGGAATACGACGGGTGCTGCCGGCACTGGTCAATCAGTTCATCGCGCTGTTGAAGGGCTCCGCACTCGTGTACTTCCTGGGCTTGGTCGCCCAACAGCGGGAGCTGTTTCAGGTGGGCCGCGACCTCAACGCGCAGACCGGCAACTTGTCGCCGTTAGTGGCCGCCGGTGCCTGCTACCTGATATTGACTATTCCGTTAACGCATTTGGTGAACTACATCGACGCCCGGCTTCGACGTGGCCGTTCCGCTGAGCCGGAAGAGCCTGCCAACATAGTCACATCCACACTCGGCCAGGGGATCACGTGACCGCAGACACCGCGGGACGGCCGTCAGTATCGTTGGTGGCCAAGGATATTCATCAGACTCTCGGCGGGAACAAGGTGCTGCGCGGCATCGATATCGAGGCACCGGCGGGCAGCACAGTGGCTCTGATCGGACCGTCTGGCTCAGGTAAGTCGACGCTGCTGCGCACCCTCAACCGACTGAATGAGCCCGATAGCGGAGACATCCTGCTGGACGGCCGGTCGGTGTTGCGCGACGATCCCAACGAACTCCGCCAGCGCATCGGCATGGTCTTCCAGCATTTCAATCTCTTTCCGCATCTCAGCATCCTGAAGAATGTCGCGCTCGCGCCGCGCAAGTTGCGGCGACTGTCTTCAGACGCGGCCCGGGACCTCGCGCTGACTCAACTGGACCGAGTTGGCCTGAAGCACAAGGCCGGTACTCGCCCTGGCATGCTGTCCGGTGGTCAGCAACAACGCGTTGCGATCGCCCGTGCGCTGGCCATGGCTCCGCAGGTGATGTTCTTTGACGAGGCGACCTCAGCGCTGGATCCGGAAATGGTCAACGGAGTTCTGGAACTCATCGCCGACCTCGGCGCTGACGGCATGACGATGCTTGTCGTCACCCATGAAATGGGTTTCGCCCGGTCGACGTCCGACACCGTCGTTTTCATGGATCGGGGCAAGGTCGTGGAATGCGGGCCTCCCGAGCAGATATTCGAGGATGCCCAAACCGAGCGGCTACAGCGATTCCTGTCCCAAGTACTTTGACGATCTAAAACTAGCTGGCGATAGGTACCTTCAACGGTGCACATATCGGGTTAGACTGCCGACTTATGGCGGACGGCGAATCCACTGCGCGCGAGGTGACGGAGCTTGCGGAGGGGCTGCACCGTGCGCTATCCAAGCTGTTTTCAATCCTGCGCCGCGGAGACCCCAACGTGGCCACGGCCGGTGAGTTGACGCTGGCGCAACTTTCGATCCTGGTCACGTTGCTCGATCAGGGCCCCATCCGGATGACGGACCTGGCCGCACACGAACGGGTGCGGACTCCCACCACGACCGTGGCGATCCGCCGGCTGGAGAAGATCGGGCTGGTAAAGCGCTCGCGCGACCCGTCCGATCTGCGGGCCGTGCTGGTCGATATCACCCCGCGCGGGCGGGCGGTCCATGGCGAGTCACTGGCCAACCGGCGCGCTGCCCTGGCCGCGATGCTCAGCCAACTGCCCCCATCCGATCTGAACACTCTGGTGAAGGCGCTCGCACCGTTGGAACGGCTGGCCTCCGGTGAGCCGGTATCTGGGCCCGCGGGCGACTCGCCCGCGCGTAAGCAGGCATGAAAGCGGCTGACTCTCAACGAGATTCGCGACATCCGTAAACTGAAGTCATGCCAACTGCACTCATCACCGGTGCCGGCGGAGGTATCGGTTCCGCTATCGCCGCGGCGCTGGCGCCGACGCATAAGCTCCTGTTGGGCGGTCGGCCCTCCGCCCGGCTCGACGCCGTTGCCGACCGCCTCGGAGCCACGACCTTTCCGCTGGATTTGACCGACACCGACACTATCGAGGCCAGCTGCGAAATCGTCGATGAACTCGACGTGCTGGTGCACAACGCGGGGGTGTCTGTCCCCGGCCGCGTCGCCGAGTCGCACGTCGATGAGTGGCGTGCCACCTTCGATGTCAATGTCTTTGGAGCGGTGGCACTTACACTGGCACTGCTCCCGGCCCTGCGACGCGCCCGCGGTCAGGTCGTGTTCATCAACTCCGGATCGGGCCGCAACGTTTCGCCGGGTATGGCCGCCTATTCGGCTAGCAAGTTCGCGCTGCGCGCATTCGCCGACTCGCTGCGCGCCGACGAGCCGGACCTGCGGGTAACCACGGTCTATCCGGGCCGCACCGATACCGATATGCAGCGTGAACTCGTCGCATTCGAAGGCGGCGAGTATGACCCTGCCAAGTTCTTGCGGCCCGATACCGTCGCCGAGGCGGTAGCCAATGTGGTGGCTACACCTCCCGACGGTCAAGTCCACGAGGTGGTCATCCGACCAGGCCCGCGTTAGAGACTTTTAGACGACCAAGTTGACCAGCCGGCCGGCGACCACGATCACCTTGCGCGGCGTGGCACCCGCCAAGAATGCCTGGACCTTATCGTCAGCCAGGGCCGCGGCTTTCACTGCGTCGTCGTCAGCGTCGGCGGCCACCACCACCCTGCCCCGCACCTTGCCGTTGACCTGCACTGGGTATTCGACGGTGTCGTCGACGAGATATGCGGGATCGAACTCCGGGAACGGGCCATGTGCCAATGAGGTGGTGTGTCCCAGTCGCTGCCACAGCTCCTCTGCCAGGTGTGGGGCCAGCGGCGCCAGCATCAGCACCAGCGGCTCGACCGCCGCCCGGGGCACCGAGTCACGGTGCTTTTTGTTCAGGTGGTTGGTGTACTCGATCAGCTTGGCCGCTGCGGTGTTATTCCGCAGCGCCGCATAGTCTTCGGAGACTCCGGCGATGGTGCGATGCAGCGGCCGCAAGGTGTCGATGTCCAGCTGTCGTTGGCCGCCTTGTTGGTCGGGTGGGTCGACCACCCGCGTTTCGCCGGTGTCCTCGTCGATCACCAGGCGCCATACCCGCTGCAGAAAGCGGTAATAGCCGACGACGTCTTTGGTGGCCCACGGACGGGAGGCCTCCAACGGGCCCATCGACATCTCGTACACCCGCAGCGTGTCCGCGCCGTATTCCTCGCAGATTTCGTCCGGTGATATCGAATTCTTCAGGCTCTTACCGATTTTCCCGAATTCCTGAAAGACTTCGACCTCGCCGTCGGACCCCGGATAAACAAACCGATCGCCGCGATCGAGCACCTCTTCAGCCGGTACATATGATCCGCGGGCGTCAGTGTAGGCGAAGGCCTGAATGTAACCCTGGTTGACCAGTCGGCGGTAGGGCTCTCGAGAGGTGACCTGGCCCAGGTCGTACAACACCTTGTGCCAGAACCGCGAATACAGCAGGTGCAGCACCGCATGTTCGGCGCCGCCGACGTACAAGTCGACACCACCGGGATCGTCCGGGCCGTGCTCCGCCGGCCGCGGGCCCATCCAGTAGGCCTCGTTTTCCTTCGCGCAGAACCGTTCTGAGTTATGGGGATCGATGTAACGCAGTTCATACCAGGAGCTACCGGCCCACTGCGGCATCACGTTGGTGTCGCGGGTGTAGGGCTTCAAGCCGTCGCCCAGATCCAGGTCCACGTGCACCCATTCGGTCGCCTTGGCCAGCGGCGGTGATGGCTCGCTGTCGGCGTCGTCAGGGTCGAACAACACCGGCGAGGAGTCCGGCACATCGGGGAGCTCCACAGGCAGTGCGGCTTCGTCGAGCGCATGCGGGCGTCCGTCGCTGTCGTAGACGATCGGGAACGGCTCACCCCAATACCGCTGCCTCGCGAAAAGCCAGTCGCGCAGCTTGAATTCGATGCGAGCCCGGCCGCGGCCATCGGATTCGAGGCGTGCGGTGATGGCCTCCTTGGCTTCTGCCACGTTCATTCCGTCGAGGTAATTGGAGTTCACCAGCACGCCGTCGCTAGCGAAAGCCGCCTTCGAAATATCGCCGCCGGCAATGACTTCCACGACCGGCAGGTGGAACTCATGCGCGAAGTCCCAGTCCCGCTGGTCATGGCCGGGGACTGCCATGATCGCCCCGGTGCCATACCCGGCCAACACGTAGTCGGCGATGAAGATCGGTACCGGTTTATCGTTGGCCGGGTTGGTCGCGTAACTGCCCAGGAAGACGCCGGTCTTTTCCCTGCTCTCCTGGCGTTCGAGGTCTGACTTTGCGGCGATCGCGCGGCGGTAGGCGGCGACGGCGTCACCCGGCGTGGCTGCGTCGTATGTCCAGCGCGGGTCGGTCCCGTCCGGCCACGCGGTGGCGACCAGCTCGTCGACCACGTCGTGCTCGGGGGCCAGCACCAGGTAGGTGGCGCCGAATAGGGTGTCGGGCCGGGTGGTGAACACGTCGATATCGATCACGTCGCCATTCGGTTTACTCGCCGAGAACAGCGCCGTTGCGCCGGTGGAACGGCCGATCCAATTGCGCTGCATGGTTTTGACCTGCTCCGGCCAGTCCAGGAGGTCGAGGTCGTCGAGCAGCCGGTCGGCATAGGCGGTGATACGCATCATCCACTGCCGCAACCGCTTCCGGAATACCGGAAAGTTGCCGCGGTCGCTGCGGCCGTCGGCCGTGACCTCTTCGTTGGCCAGCACCGTGCCAAGACCTGGGCACCAGTTCACCATCGAGTCCGCCCGATAGACCAGACGGCAGTTGTCGATTACGTCCGCCCGCTCCCCCGCCGACAGCTTCGCCCAGTCCTCGCCGTTTTCGAGATGGCGCTCACCGGAATCGAATTCGGCGATCAGCTCGGCGATTGGACGCGCCTTGTTGGCCGTGGTATCGAACCAGGCGTTGTAAATCTGTAGGAAGATCCACTGGGTCCACTTGTAGAACTCGACGTCGGTGGTCGAAAAGCTTCGTCGGCTGTCGTGGCCGAGACCCAGCCGGCCCAATTGCCGGCGGAAGTTCACGATGTTGGCCTCGGTCCTGGTGCGCGGGTGGGTGCCGGTTTGCACCGCGTATTGCTCCGCGGGCAGTCCGAAAGAGTCGAACCCCAACGCGTGCAGCACATTACGGCCGATCATCCGGTTATACCGGGCGTACGCGTCAGTGGCGATGTAACCCAGAGGGTGCCCGACGTGCAGTCCGTCACCCGATGGATAAGGGAACATGTCCTGCACGAACAGCTTGTCTTCGGGTATCGCGGAGCCGTCCGTGGGGGCCAGTGAGCCGACCGGGTTGGGCACCTCGAACGTCCCGAGCCGGGCCCAATTGTCCTGCCAGCTGCTTTCGATACGGCCCGCCAGCGCCGCGGTGTAGCGGTACCGCGGCGCGTCGGAGTCCGTCTGAGCAGATTCTGTCACGTCAAACAGGGTATAAGGGCGGCCACGGCGGATCCGCCGGCCACAGGTTGATCTCGGTTCTGTTGCACACCGATCAGAGCTTCATCCCAGGTCTATTTCGAGCCTGGTCAGCGGGCTTGACCACTGGTTACAGTCAGCGTCTGACGACGGGCGCTAGTGCCCGGGCCATTCGGGAGGATCGACGCAGATGAATCAGATTGCCCGTACCTGGCGGGTATTCGGAGGGGGTCTGGTCGCCAGCGTGATTGGCGTCACCGCTTTCGCGGGCGCCACCGCATCGGCAGATCCTTTGCTTCCGGCACTACCCAACCCTGGTGTCCCGGCGCCGAACGCCGCGGCCACCAGTCCCGGCGGGGTCAACAGCAACAGGGTCGTCGCTCCCCCGCCGGCGCCCTATCCGGTCGGGGCGCCCGTTCCTGCTACGGCACCCGGTGCGCCTGGGGCGCCCGGCGCAACCGCCGTGGCGCCGATGCCGCCGGCGGTGGCTACCCCGGTTTCCGGGACGCTGCGGGATGACCTGCAGGCGAAGGGCGTCAAGCTCGTGGCGCAAAAGCCCGAGGGATTCAAGGCGCTTGACATCACCCTGCCGATGCCCCCGCGCTGGACTCAGGTGCCGGATCCCAATGTGCCCGATGCGTTCGCGGTGATCGCGGACCGGCTCGGCAGCAGCCTGTACACGTCGAACGCGCAGGTGGTGGTGTACAAGCTGGTCGGCAACTTCGATCCCAAAGAGGCCATCACACACGGCTTTGTCGACAGCCAGCAACTGCTCGCGTGGCAGACCACGAACGCCTCTCTGGCTGATTTCGGCGGCTTTCCGTCGTCAATCATCGAGGGCACGTACCGCCAAAACGATATGACGCTGAACACCTCGCGGCGTCACGTTATCGCCACGTCCGGGTCTGACAAATACCTGGTGTCATTGTGGGTGACCACCGCCCTTTCGCAGGCGGTCGCCGATGGCCCAGCCACCGACGCCATCATTAACGGCTTCCGGGTGGCCGCACCCGGGGCTGCGGCCCAGGCTCCGGCCCCAGCGGCCGCAACAACCGCGCCGCTCGGGCTCCCGGGGCAGCCGTCTGGCACGCCGCCGGTCGGGGTTCCCGGGCAGGCACCGGTTGTCGCAGCCCCGGTCGGACTTCCCGGGCAGACCGGTCTTTCCGGGCCGGCGCCGGCGGCCGGGCAGACGGCCGCCCAGCAGCCCGCGCCCAAC
>Ga0209040_10000948_pt1 | contig 22636 bp, 18 predicted proteins | sample BogFormECP12_OM3_FD_188240 | JGI IMG/M metagenome (GOLD analysis project Ga0209040, IMG submission 188240) | Bog forest soil microbial communities from Calvert Island, British Columbia, Canada - ECP12_OM3 (SPAdes) (version 2) | ecosystem: Environmental > Aquatic > Freshwater > Wetlands > Bog ... | reverse complement strand
GAGCGAGACGGTATCGCTCCCGACCGCCGTCTGAAGGACTATCTGGAGAACCAAGCCATCGAGGTGACCGTGGCGGCCGGCCCAGGATACGGTGCGATGGGGCCCAAGCCGCACCTCGCCCGCCCGCCGCTAGAGGTGTTCTCATGCGTGCTCGAGTGGCTCGAGCATGAACCGGTTCGGAGCGCAAGTGAACTCGTGGGTCCACCGGACAGCCAGAACTCGTCGCCGAGAAGACCCGACCCCGCGCCCACAGGCGCGGACGCCGTCGAGCTGACCGTGGGAGGGAGCGTCATTCGCGAGACGCCGCTCGAAATCGCTCAGCCATTTGGGAATCTGTTCGGCATCCTCGCAGAGCCCAGTGCTTCCCACTCGGTCGGACCGTGTCTGCTGATGCTCAACGCAGGCGCAGTCCGGCGTGTGGGTCCCAACCGCATGTGGGTGGAGATTTGTCGCCGCTGGGCAGCCGAGGGAATCTCCACGATGCGACTGGACATCGAGGGGGTAGGTGACTCCGACGGAGACGCCGAGCGCATCACGAGGCTCTACCCATCGGTGATGTACACTGATGAGCGCGTCAGGCAGGTCTTGGCGGTGATCGACACCCTCCAAGACCGAGGCGTGAGCAATAGCTTCATCCTAGCTGGGCTCTGCTCGGGGGGCTACTGGTCCTTCCATTGCGCCGACCGCGACGACCGCGTGTCGGCAGCGTTCCTCGTGAATCCTCGCATGCTGTTCTGGGATCGGTTGATTGAAACCGAACGCGATAACCGCAGGAGAGTTCTTCGCGCTTCCGTGTGGCCGAGGGTTCTTCGCGGGAAGGTACCAGCCAGCCGCGTCATCTCGCTTGCCAGACAGGGACTGTTTACCCTGCCGCGCCAACTGCTCGCCGGGCAGCAAGCGCGGCGATCTCGGGCTGACAAGCTCGATCGAGCTTTCGATCGCCTGCGTGCCAATGACAAGAATATTCAGTTCTTTTTTTCCGGAGACGAGCCGTTGAGAGAAGAGCTGGAGCAGGAAGGGCGCCTAAGTGAGCTTGATCGCTGGCCTAACGTCAAGGTTCACTATCTACCCGGAACCGTTCATACGCTCCGACCGTTCGCGGCGCAGAGCGCGGCAAGCGAGGCGCTTGACCGAGCGATTGGCGACGAGATCCGGCGTCTGGCCAGGAGCGAGCGCCGCACCATGGCCAAATCGTCCTGATTATCAGCACCGAGCAGGGCAGCATGATCGACCTGCATGTTCATATTCTCCCGGGTATCGACGACGGCCCCAGGACAAGCGACGCGGCCGTCGCACTCGCAAGAGCCGCAGTCGATGCCGGAACGAGCACCATTGTCGCCACGCCTCACGTCAGTTGGGCCTACCCGACCGACGCAGGCGCGATCGACCGAGTGGCTGATGATCTCAGGGTGCGGCTGCGTGAGACAGGTACTCCGGCTGAGCTGATCTGTGGTGCTGAGATAGCAATGACGCGCGTGGGAAGTATTGGGGCGCACGAACTGGGACGTCTAGCTATCGGCCGAGGACCCTGGCTCCTGATGGAGACGCCGTTTACGCCATCATGGGGTGACCTGGCCGGGGTCGTCGAGAGGCTGCAGCTCGCCGGCCATCGGGTCCTGCTCGCCCATCCGGAGCGGTGCTTGGCATTCCGACGCGATCCGGCCGCTCTCGAAGAGCTCGTGGGAACCGGCGTTCTCACCTCCATCACCGCCGGATCTCTGGTTGGCGCCTTCGGCGAGGAGGTGCGCATGTTCGCTCTCGCGCTGGTACGTGGTGGCCTGGCACACAACGTAGCCTCCGACGCTCACGATCTAGTCCGGCGTCCCCCTCGGGTACTTGAGAACCTCAGGGCTGCCGGTCTGGAGCCACTCGCTAACTGGCTGACCGTGGCGGTCCCCCGCGCCATCCTGAGCGGGGATGAGATACCGCCGAGGCCCAGCGTCCAACTGGCGGGTGTCGACGACAACAGAGCTGCATGGCGTCGGGGCACCCAACGCTTCAGACGAGCTTCGTGACCGCGATGATCATCCCTATCAGCACAAACACGATGATCGCGGCCTGCATCCAGGTCCACGTCGGAGACATCTTGCGTGATAGCTTAGCTGCATGCGTCGGTAGCCGGCTCCCTTTTTTATGAATCCGGGTATCGTGTGGGCATGAGATCCCGGCTCGCCATTTTGGCTGCGACGATAGCACTCGTGTTGATGTTGACGTCGCTGGTCCCCGCGTCACGCGCACACGATTCTGCCGGTGTGCACTCTTCCTCAAACGCCCTCCTCGGAGGCGTCAACGTTCTGGACGTCGGCCCGCTTCCGTTGCACGAAGCCGATGAAGCGATTGCCCAAGCTCACGAGCTACATGCCTCCCTCGTGAGGACCGAGGTGCCGTGGTCTGTGCTGGAGCCCGATGCTCCGGGGCAGGTCTCCGCGGCTTCGCTCGCATTCATGGACCGACTGGTCGATCAGGCCGGGGCAGACGGTATGCGTCTGATCTTCGAGGTCAGCAGTTCACCATGCTGGGCTTCAGCAGCACCGCCTGCCCTACTCAAGGCTTGTCAACCAGGACAGACGACCCGCGCGAACGGATGGCCGCCCACAAACCCACAGGATTACGCAGCCTTCGTCGGCTATTTGGCTGAGCGGTACGGCAACCATCTCGCGGCGATCGAGGTGTGGAACGAGCCCGACTACATCACCGAACAGTACTTCGCAGGCCCCCACAAAGCATCACGCTACGCAGCACTCCTGAGGTCCGCGTATCCGGCAATCAAGCGCGTCGATCCACGGGTGACAGTGCTCGCAGGCTCACTTGTAGGCTCCAACGGGCGTTTCCTGCGAGCGCTCTACGCGGCCGGGATCAAGGGGCACTACGATGCGCTGGCGGTGCACTTTTACACGCTCACGCTGACATCGGTACGCGCTATTCGCGAAGTGCAGCTCGCCCATGGCGACCACAAGCCACTATGGCTGGACGAGTTCGGCTGGAGCAGCTGCTGGCCACGCTACAGGATCCAGGAGGAACAGAGCTGCGTGACCCCGGGGATTCAGGCTACCAACATCACCAACGTGTTTCGCGAGCTTGCGCAGAGCCCTTACGTAGCGGCGGCCGTCATCTACGAGCTGCAGGACACCCCAGAAGAGGATTTCGGCGTGCTTACGGTGGACGGCCGCCACAAGCCTGCGTTCTCAGCCCTGCGGGCGGTGCTTGCCTCTCCGAGGGGTACCCCTAGCGCTCCCACGCTGACCCTGCGGCGGCACGGAAGCCGCCTCGTGGCGAGCGGTTCCGGGCCGGTCGGCGACTACATGGACTTGGAAGCATTCAGGGCGAACGCGCTTCGCTACCGGACATCGTTCATCCTCAGCCGCTTCAATAGCTACTCGATCACCCTGCCTTCGCGCTTGGGCACGAGCGGCGCGACGGTTCGCGTCTTCCAGTACTGGGAGGGCCCAGGTCTAGCTGCGCAACTGTCCGGCTGATGGCTCCAGCGATGCGTAGCCGGGAGTCACATCTGCATGTCTGACTGCCATCGCGTGACCCGACGAGAAACCGCGTCGCAATCGGGGACACGAGGCGCGTGACCCGCACGCTCATGTACCACGACATCGCACCGCGCGCGAGACGCGAAGACGTCGGCTTCCCCGGGCCACTGGCAGCGCGTTACAAGCTTGAGCCGGAGGCGTTCGAGGCTCATCTCCGAGCGCTCGCTGGCAACGAGGCGCAGGTTGGCATGCTCGACCGCGGCATCCTGACAGCAGCGGAGGAGCCGGAGGTGGTGATCAGCTTCGATGATGGCGGCGCCTCGGCTTCGCAGGCGGCTGAAGCGCTCGAGCGTCGCAACTGGCGTGGGCAGTTCTTCGTCACGACCGCCCGGATCGGAACGCCGGGGTTCCTTTCGCGCGCTGAGGTGCGAGCGCTGGCAGAGCGCGGCCATGTGGTCGGATCGCATTCGCACACTCATCCGACGTACATGGGTCGCATGACGCGGTCCGAACTCGACTGGGAGTGGCGTACGAGTCGCACCATCCTTGGCGACATTCTTGGAGCGGCACCTCACACGGCGTCGGTGCCTGGTGGGTATCTCTCGAAAGAGGTTGTTGCCGCCGCGGCTTCAGCAGGCTACGACCTGCTCTTCACGTCGGAGCCTACGCCACGGGTGAGGCGTGGTGCAATTACCGTCCGAGGGCGTTATACGATCTGGGCGAGCACGCCTGCGCACGTGGCCGCAGGCTATGCGCGCGGCGATCACGCCGCCTGCACGAGACTCTGGCTGGAGTGGAACGCCAAGAAGCTCGCCAAGCGCGTGAGCCCGCGGGTCTACCAAGCGCTCCGCGGCGTGCGAGCCGGCAAAGCGTGAGCCGATCAGGCGGTTGCGAGGAACTGAGCGACGCTGCGCGTTGCCGCCTCCAGCGTGGCTCTATGCGCGCGCTCCAAGCCGGCCAGAATCAGCCGGCGGCGCAGGTCGGCGTCGCCGGCGATCCGTTCCAATTCGCGCGCAGCGACCTCAGCGTCGCCAGCCGGCACCATCAGCGCGGCGCTCCCCGCGGCCACCCGCACGCCCCCCACTGCTGTTGCGACGGCCGGCAGCCCAGACGCAAAGGCCTCGATCAGCACCTGCGGGAAACCCTCCGTCCAGGAGACGTGCAGGAATGCATGGCTGTTGCGGTAAAGCTCAAGCAGGCCGTCATTGACCGGTACATAGCCGCGCAGGTCGGTACGATCGAGCAGATCGAGGTCCTTCAGGCGAGCGAGCAGCTGCGCTTCGAGCGGGCCATCGCCCGCCACGATTAGGCGCCACGGTCGCCCGCCGTCGCGAAGAAGAGCAAGGATATCAGCCAGCAGCAATGGGTTCTTCTCGGCGTCCAGCCTCCCCACTGTGAGCAGCGTCAACTCTCCGTCGTAGGAGCGTGCGAGCGCCTCTTCGACGCCCACCACATCGCGCTCGGAGACCAGCGAGACCGTTGTCGCCAGTTTGCGGCTCGCGCGGTGGTATTGCTTCTCGAGCTCGGGTCCGACCACAATCACCGGAAAGCGACGCGCCAGCAGTAACCAGATCGCCTCAAGCACGTCGGCACTCACGTGCATCCACCGTTGATGCGGACGCCTGCTGCGCACGTAGGCTGGCATGTCCTGGCGGACTCCGAGGACGAGGCGCCGCCGGCGTACGACCGTGAGGAGCGCCAGCGCCACGGAATGTGGATAGGGCCCGAGCACCCACACGACGTCAATGTCATCGAGCATCCGCCACAACATCGCGATCGAGAGTACGATCGAGCGCGCAACCGAAAGCGGGTTGGCCAGACTCTCGTAGTACGGCAGGCCCACAAGTCCTGTGTGTTCGTCTAGCGGATAGTGCGACACCCCGGGCTCCGGATCAAGACGACCGACGAGGACCAGACGGTCAACCTCCGCTCTGAGCCTCTCGAGAAACATCACAAACGCGCGTTGACCGTAGCGACGCACGCCATCCGTCCGATACGTGTAGTCGGTGTAGACAGCTAGACGCACGCGGTGGGCGGCCGGTCATAGAGCGACGGCGCATAGACCGCGGCCTGCTCGGGCGCCTCGGCGGCTTCGTCGGAGAAGCCGAGGGTATGAGCGAGGGCTGCAAGCGGAACGCCGAAACGGGCGACTCCGACGAGAGTGCCAAACCCCCACCCGAGATGCATCGCGGGCAGAACCAGGACGAGCATCGCTGACTCGGCGGGTTCCTGAGTCCGGGCGAGACTGCTAACACCGGTCGCGACGACCGCAAGCACGTATGCGCCTAGGCTAGCCCTTGCGGCCAGGCGGGGCTTGCGAGGTCCCCCTATGGAAGCCAAGATGCACGCAGATGCCGCGGGCGCTATCAGATGTGATCTACGCATGCTCAGCGGATGACGGCGAAATGTCCGGGCCCGATAGAAGCCGTAGCGAAAGTACTGATACGCGAGGGAATGCAAGGAATTGCGCGGCATATAATGACCGACCATCTCCGGCAGGCACACGAGCCGAGCGCCGCGAGCGAGAAACCGGGCCGCCATCTCCGAGTCCTGATTGATCGGCCAGCGCTCATCCCAGCCCCCGACATCGATGACGGTGGCGCGGCGCCAGACCCCCCCGAACACCCCTGTGTCGAGTTGACGCTCGGTGCCGGACTGCGCTTCCTTATCCCACTTGCGTGATCCGCCGCGCCCAAGCCACGACGCTAGGGCCAGAGCAGTCGCCCGCGACACGAGGCCGGTCGGCCGTGGAATCGCTGGTCCGCTAACCCAGTCGGTGCCCCCGCGACGAAGGCGTTCTACCCCTGCCGCCAGGTAGCGATTCCCGTAGTAGGTGTGAGCGTCCATCCGTGCCACGAACTCGCCTCGCGCCTCACGTAGACAGACGTTGAGCGCGCTGGCCGTACGACGGCGGGGATTGTCCAGCACGCGGATTCGCGGATCGCGCTCCGCCAGTTCGATCAAGATCTCTCGTGTCCGGTCTTCAGATCGGCCGTCAGCGTAGATTAGCTCGATCGTGCCCTCAAAGCGCTGAGCCTGCATTGCAGCGACCGTCTCGCGAATGTGCCGCTCCTCGTTCAAGACAGGCACGAGCACACTGACGTCCACGCGATCGCCCAGACTCCGGGTGGACGGCGACGTGGACGGGGAACGATCGCTCATTCGAGTACATTATGCTTGCGGGCGCGGCGCACCACCGGATCTGCCACACAATCCATCGACCGCGCCGCCAGCTAAACTTAGTCCGTGCGCAAGAAGAGTTGCAAAATGCGTCAACCGATAACAAAGTGACCGATAGTATCCAAAGTGACCGATAGTATCGCTCTTTGCTACCATGCTCTGAGTTCGTCTTGGGACGCCGATCTCTGCGTTTTACCGGAACGCTTCGAACGTCAAGTAGAGTTGCTGATCGAGCGAGGCTTTCGGGGAGTCCGGTTTGCCGAGCTAGTTAACTCGGCCGGGCGCGACAGAGTCCTTGCCGTTACCTTCGACGACGGCTATCGGTCGGTCATCGAGATAGCCTTGCCCATTCTCAGTCGTTTCGGCCTACCGGCGACCGTATTTGTGCCGACCGACTACATCGGCACGACCGGTAAGCTGTGCTGGCCGGGGATAGACCAATGGGGCGACGGGCGCTTCGAAGATGAGCTAAGGCCGATGTCGTGGGCCGAGCTTGACTCACTCGCTGCAGCGGGCTGGGAAATCGGCTCGCATTCTGGCTCACACGCCAATCTGACACAGCTCGGCGATGTGGCGCTCGCGGACGAGCTCACCCGCTCAAAAGCGGCTTGTGAAGAGCATCTCAGACGCTCCTGCGTCTCGCTTGCTTATCCGTACGGCGACGTCGACGATCGCGTCGTCGCAGCCGCCGCCCGCGCCGGCTACGTCGCTGGGGGGACACTTCCGCGCAGGTCGATCGCGCGCGGCGCGCTCGAGTGGCCCCGCATCGGCGTCTACAGGTTCGACGACGACCTTCGCTTTTCCCTGAAGGTGTCGTCGACGCTCCGCCGAGTGCGCCGGTCGGGCGCGTGGAACGTCGTCGCGGGATCGCGACCGATTAGCAGCGAGTCGGCAAGTTCGGTCGCCCGCGCCTCACACGAATCACGTCGGAGCGACGGCGGGTTCTTCTCGAACGCAAAGAGCTTCTTCCTGCCGCTCGGCCCGGCGATCGATCCCCGAAGCGTTTCCGGCTATCCGATCGACTTGCGTGTCAAGGCGCGCTCGACCGACTGGCGTCCCGTCGTAGGTCACGTAGGCCACTACCGCGTGTACGTAGCGATAGCGCAGTACGGTCTCGGCGCCTACGAGCGGTGGCTAGGGGGCGAAGGCGAAGAGTGGCTCGTGGCTGCTCGCGCCGTAGGCACGCACCTACTCTCACGACAGGAGCCCGACGGCTCGTGGCTGCAGCACGAACCTTTACCACATACCTTCCCGCTCATTCCGCCGTGGTGCTGCGCAATGTCGCAGGGGGAGGGGGCGAGTTTGCTTGTGCGGTTATATTCAGTAACTGGCGACGAGCAGTTTGCGGAAGCGGCTAGGCTCGCACTTGGTCCGCTTTCACGGTCATGCGCGGAGGGCGGCGTGAGCGCGTCACTTGACGGCCGCCCTTGGCTCGAGGAGTACCCTACCGATCCTCCGTCGTTCGTGCTCAACGGTGCGATGTTCGCGCTATGGGGCCTGCGCGACGTCGGGGTGGCCCTCGTCGACGCCGAGGCTATACAGACGTTCGAGGCCGGCGTCGACGCACTGGCTGCCAGTCTTCATCGATTCGACAATGGCTGGTGGTCGCTTTACAGTCTCTTTCCCCACCCAGTGAGAGGCGTCGCCAGTTCCTTTTACCACGACCTCCACATGACCCAGCTGCTCGCCATGGATGTGCTGTCGCCCCGCCCCGAGTTCGAGCCGATGCGCAGGCGCTGGATTACGTATGCAAGCTCGCTGTCGAACCGGCGTCGGGCGTTCGCGAGCAAGGCCGTCTTTCGTATCCTTGTGCCACGCAACCGCTTCTTCGCCCGCCGCATGCCGTGGACGCGTGTTGGTCGTGTAGGAACAGGGTCGACCTAGGCCTGGCTGTAGACGATCGCTAATATCGCACCGCACATCGAGGAGGACTCTCCGTTACCACAGCAGCAAGCCTGGCAGTCCAAACACCACCGTACACCGGCACCGGTCACGCCAGCTCTTGACCGTTACCGTTTGAGTTAGTTAGAGGTTTCGGCGCGATACTTCGGCACGATGAAACTTGTCATGGTAAACTCGTCATTGCAGGCCGGCGCAAAGGATCTGGCGCGACGCGCTGTGCCGTCGTCGCATAGACCACAGTTGCGTAGCTGGTACAACCGGCTGACCTGGCCACTCTACTTCGGTAACGACGTCGAATGCAATTGCTGCGAAGGGCGCTTTCGTCGCTTTCGTACCTGGCGTGGTGACGGCGACACGAAGCCGCGTACGATGTGCCCGCGCTGCGGGTCACTCGGGCGCATGCGCGTTGACTGGCTCTATCTGACCGGTCGAACCGATCTGCTCGAGGAGTCTAAGCGAATCCTACATGTTGCACCCGAGGTGTGCATTGCCCGCCGGCTCGAATCTCTGCCCAACATCTCATACGTTTCTGCTGATTACGCGTCGGCTTTGGCGATGGAGCGCATGGACGTCACCGATATCGCCTATCCCGATGAATCTTTCGACGTTATCCTTTGCAACCATGTCCTCAATTGCGTGCCGGCAGATCGGCAAGCGATGAGCGAAATCTTTCGCGTGCTCTGCCGCGGCGGCTGGGCGCTGCTCCAGGTAGGGATCGATCCTACGCGTGATGCGACCCTCGAGCGTGCCAAGGTGTCCGAACCGCGCAGCGGCCGTCTTGGTCTGCGTCAGGACGAAACCGTTCGCATCTACGCGCTTGACTATTCGGAGCGCCTCAGGGAGGCCGGCTTCGAGGTCTCGCTAGACGATTTTGTCAAGGAGTTGCCGGCGACCACAATCGACAGGCTGGGCCTCGACGTCTCCGAGACGATCTATCTTTGTCGTAAGCGCTAGGCTCTCCTGGCCCCTCGAGGAGACGGTATTCATCCGCTGCCGCTACTAGCGCTACGGTAGACGCTCGTCTCGAGGTGCGCGGCTACGCGGTCGACCACGTCGCTCCATCTGTAACCCTGTAGGACCTTCTCGTGTCCAGCGTGTCCCATCGCGGCAGCCCGAGCCGTGTCTGTGAGCAGTTCGGTCAGGGCGTCCGAAAGCGGCTCGGACTCGAATCTTGGGACCAAGAGCCCCGTGACACCATCGTCGATGATCTCTGGCATGGCGCAACAAGACGTGCCGATGCAGGGCAGGCCGTATCCCATCGCCTCCAAAAAGACGTGACCCCAGGCGTCGAACAGCGACGGCAGCACGAACACCGTCGCCGATCGATAGAGCTGCGCGAGGCCTGCGCGATCCAGCCGCCCAACCCATCTGACTCCGGACGGCAGATGCCCGCTCGGCCTTCGCCTCGGCCCCGCGATCACGAGCTCCGCATCAGGAACACGTCTGCGCACCAGTGGCCATGCTTCGAGCAGGACCCGTCCGCCTTTGAGCATGAAGTCCATTCCCACGAACACCGCTCGACGTGGGACGTAGTCCTTCTCGCCCAAGGACGCGAGCATTTGGTTCGCTCCAGCACCAACGGCGACGACAGCCTCAGGTGAACATTCGTAATCCTCTATGACCGAGCGCCGCGCGAACTCGCTATATGTGAACACTGCCGCGGCAGACTTGCAGACATCCGCCTCAAAGCGCATCCACGGGGCCGCGATCGGCGCTGAAGGGCGCCGATGGCGCGGGTAAAGTCGTCGCATGAGAGCCATGGTGCTATCGGTATAAATCGTGTAGGGGATATCGCCTCGATACTTGCCTGGAGCGCAAAGGGTCTGGAGTTGCATGATCAAATCGTAGACGCCGTTATACGGCTCTAGGCCGCTCTGAACGGCTTGTGTCCGCCGCATGGCCACCGACTGGTTGAAGCCGGCGCGCGCTGTCCAAGTGCTCTTGCGAGGATGAAATGTTCGGACGCGGTTCGCGTATCGGTACTGTCGAGATAGCTCCGGCCGAACGACACCTACTAACTCATAACGCGCCGCGAGTGCGCCAAAGAATTGTGACCACTTTCCTTGAGGTAGCGGCTGCCGCCAATCGCTGACATCGGGAAGCGAGACACCCAGTATGCGCATGTTACCAGCCACCTTTACCGCGGACAGGCCTACCGCGTCTTACTCCAGTGTTGCGCGACTCTTCGCAAACGGCGGCCGACGGCCACGGTGGCAGGCACGTGTGTTGCGGTGACATTGACGAGCTCGCCCCCGAGGCGGGTAAAGATTGCCCGGTTTGGTGGCGAGCTGACCGCTAGCATGCTGAACAGCTTTACTCCCTGTCGACTTTGTCGGCGACCATTGTAGGACACGCCCCTACCGGGCTCCGGCCAACGATATACGGCGGACATGCGATCAACATATGCAAACCGCCAGCCTGCGCGCAGCAGCTTGATGTAGACGTAGTACTCCTCCCCCGCCGTAAGCCAGGTCGGGTAGCCACCAATTGCGAGCACGGCGCCAGTCCGCATCATAGCTGCCGGAGACGGGATGCGATTCGCCTGGTAGAGCGTTGATAGATCGTTAATTGGATGCAGCGATCGGTCGTTGAGCCAGTCCGGCGGCTTCTCTCCTGGTTTCGTCCGCACGATTGCTCGATCCATGAGCTCCCAGCCGATGATCTCGGCGTTTGCATAGGCAAGTCCGACAGCGGGGTCATCGAACGCCGGTAGCAAGGCCTCAAGGTGGTCTGGGCGCCAAAAGTCGTCGGCATCAAGCTGTGCGACTATCGGCGAGCGCGCCGTCGCCAGAGCTGTGTTGCGTGCAGCCGAAACGCCTCGGTTAGCCGTGCGGATGACTCGGAGTCGTTGATCGCAGACCGCCAGGAGTGAGTCGGTGATCGGCTCGGATGAGCCGTCGTCAACGACTATCAGCTCCAGCTCCTCCATGGTCTGGCCCAACACACTCGCGACCGCCTCGGCGACCGTGGCGGATGCATTATAGGCGGGTGTGATCACCGTCACCCGCGGGGTTGCCGAGGACGTCGACACGGGCACCTAGGCCGACCCCATCGTCACGGCAGCAGCAGTCACCAAGAAGTGAATCGTCTACACCGGATCGATGGCCGCATCGCTGGCGCTTCCGACTCGAACGGACCCGGTCACGCTCCACTCGCCCCATCGAGCAGCTCGTCGTAGACGTCGACCACGCGACGAGACCATGCATCGAGAGCATAAGACGCGACGATGCGGCTGCGAGCGGCCACGGCATGCTCAGAGCGTTTCTCCGTGGTCAAGCCAAGCACGTCGCGCAGTGCCAAGGAGACAGCGCGCGGGTCCGGTTCAACCACCCGGGCCCCCGGCAGCTGTGCAAGCAGGGTGCGCGCGATCGGGAGATCCGTGGCGACCACCGGCAAACCCCTTGCCAGCGCCTCGAGCAGCGCGAAAGGCATGCCCTCCGCAGTGCTGCAGCTCAAGAACACGTCGGCGGCCGCATATAGGGCGGCTACGTTGGCATATGGGTGGACTGCCTCTACGTTCGGATGGCCTTGGACCTGCCCGCGGTCCGCCCCCTCTGATACGAGAGTGATGAAGACGACGCCAGGATCTGACACCATTAGCTCGGCCGCGGCGAGCAGGAGATCTCCCCCCTTTCTGTGCCAATCCCAGCCGAAGTGGAGGGCTACCAGCGCTGATGGCGAGATTCCGAGCTCACGCCGCGCTGCGGCCCGCTCCTTCGCACTGATCGGGCCAAAGCGCACCAAGTCGATCGCGTTAGGCAGCTGGCGGAGCTTTCCGCGAGGGAACCGCCGTGCGAGTACTTCCTCATAGATCGCCGGGCTCACGCAAAGTATCGCGTCGACGATACGGCCAAAGACGGCACCGTAGGCCTTGCTGCGTGGCCTGACGCTACGGTTAAAGGCGGAATGCATGTGCCATAGGACCACGGTGCGTTTGCGTTGCAGCCGCAACAGCGCAGACGTGCGGTCGAACGCTCCAAAATGCGTGTGGATGACCGTCGGCAGGCCATTGCTCTCGTCGAGCACGTGTTTGAGTTGGCGTCGGGTGACTCTGCCGCCCGACGGCGTGACAAACCTGATCTCAGCCAAACCACTTAGCTCATGAAGCCACTGCCGCTCTCGAGCCAGCTCGGAGAAGCAGATAGTCGTTTCGTAGCCACGGTCGCGCGCGGCCACCGTGGCTCCAATGAGCATGGGAATGAAGGAACCCGGGTACGGCCCCCCGTAATGCGCACAGTGAACGATGCGGCCGACGAATAGCGGCTCCTGCGCCGGATCGAGCCTATGAAGCGGGGACCCCATCAGCTACAGCGTATAACCTTTCCCTGCGCCAAACTAACCAGGGCGACGGCGCGACATGCTATCAGATCGGCCTTCACCGTTCCGGAGACCAATACGAAACAGTGACTCCGGAAGTGCCGCCAACTGGAGTGCGCTGGGCTTCGGGCATGGAGCCGGTGATTAGAAGGCGAGCCTCAAACGACAAGGAAGCAACGCTGAGCAGATGGACAGCATCGTCGCCAAGACGTCGGTCAGAGGCAGGATCAGCACTGGCTGTCATCTTAGCTGGGCGATCGGTCTACCCTTGAACCACTCACGGAGATCCTCCCCTCGCGGGCGTGCGATCTTGTGGACGGCGTCTTGCGCGAGACGAACTTCCTCAGGGGCGTCCGCAGGGCGACTGCCGGTCCGCGCCGTGGGATATGATGCCTTGTCCTGGGTGGACCGTGTGATCTACTACCACCGCGCACGCGGTTGACCACGCCCTGTGGTCAGTGACCCGTCCCCCCAGGGCCTAGCCCGGCGCACGCTCCGCGGGATGTACTGGTCCTACGGCTCCTACGTGGGGCTGCGCTTGATGACGATTCTTGCGACGGCGGTCCTGGCACGCCTGCTGGTGCCCAGGGACTTCGGCCTTGTGGCGGTCGCGTTGACCATAATGGCCTTTCTGGAAGTGTTTCAGGGCGTTGGCACGAGCCAGGCGCTCGTGATCGCGCCCGAAGACGAGTTAGCTGACCGGGCCGATGCGGCATTCTCACTCAACGTGACGGTGAGCGCGGTGCTGTCGCTCGTCGCCGCTGGGCTCGGGCCTCCGGCTGCTCATTTCTTCCACGAGCCACAGCTAGTCGTCATCATGCCGGTCCTCGGCAGCTCCTGGTTCATCCTCTCAATCTCATCCACACATTACGCGCTCGCGATGCGCGGCATGGACTTTCGCTCGCGAACGGTAGCCGAGCTGGTCGACGCGTTCGTGCGCGGCGCTGTCGGGATTACGCTTGCCTTGCTCGGAGCGGGCGTCTGGAGTCTGATCTTAGGCTATGTCGCGGGCAACATCGCGATGAGCGCGATCCTCTGGGTGCTGGTCCCGTGGCGACCACGCCGAGTGACCAGCCGGCGGCACGTGGGCATTCTGCTGCGCTTCGGCGGCTATGTGACCGGAGTCAGTGTGATGGCGGCATTCCTTGCGAATTTCGACAACCTCGTCGTTGGTCGCGTTCTTGGCACCGAGCAACTCGGGTATTACTCGATCGCCACAAGGATTTCGGGGCTCTTGATATTGAGTCTCGCAGTAGCTGCCGGACAGGTCCTGTTCCCTGCGTTCGCCCAGCTCGACAGCGACGGTCTGAGGCGCGGCGTCGTGACCTCGTTCGGCTATGTCGCGGCGATCGTCTTCCCACTCACCGCGTTCCTGATCGTGCTCGCCGAACCACTCACGATCGCTATCTTTGGCCCGCGATGGCACGGGGCAGTCGACGCTGCGCGGGTCCTCGCTCTGTGGGCCGCCATGGCGCCGATCAGCATGGTCTGCGGCAACGCCTTCATGTCACGCGGTCACGTCCGAGTGCTCTTCTTGCTCGACATCCCCCAAGTGATAGCGCTCGTCGCGGGCTCCCTCGCCGCCGCACCGTACGGGATCGTCGCCGTCTCGTGGGTGCAGGTGGTTATCGCGTTCAGCGCGCAGTTAGTTACACTCGCCATCGCGAGACGTATGTTCGTATTGACGTCGCGCGAATTACTCACTCCCTTCGTCGCACCTCTGCTTGCCTCCATGGGACTAGCGGCCGTGCTTTTCGGATTGAGTCGGTTAGTCACGGCGCAGTGGCCAGAGATCATCAGCGGCGCCATCAGCGGTGGGTTGGTCTACCTTGCGCTCCTACACATGCTGACACCCGAACTGCTACCGGGGATCTTGCGCATGATCTCCGTCCGCCGCGTCGGAGCGCCCTCGTGAGTCGGGCGTCGCTATCTGTACGCTCGACTGCGGCATGTACTAACGTGTTCATTCCGTCTCGGAGCGCGCGGTCATCGGGCTCATCCCTCGACCTCTGTTCTCCGTTTGCGTGAGCGATATCAGCCCCGAGAACTCAACTGCGCCAATGATCTGCCAGATTTGCGGGAGCGAGGATGTTGAGGAGTCGATCTTTGTCAAGGACAGCTACGAGCTCGCTCGCTGCTCGGCCTGCGGGGTTGCGTTTGTGACTAACCCGCCGAGCGCTGCCGAACTCGAGCATCTCTACTCGTTTGCCTCCGGATACCACGTTAACTTTCGCGATGATTCGAGAGAGATCGCCAGCCGGTTCGCGGTTGCGAGACGCCAATATGCCGCTATTGCACGGCATTCCCCCGAAGGTCGCTGCCTGGATATTGGCGCCTCAGCTGGATTTTTTGTCAAGACCGCCGCCGACAACGGCTGGGACGCGCACGGCATCGAGCTTTCAAGAGATACCTCGGAGTTGGCACAGGAGCGCTATGGAGTCGACGTGGTTTGTGCTCGCCTTGAGGACACGTCGTTCGAGCCCCGAAGCTTTGACGTGATCACTCTTTGGGACGTTATTGAGCACGTAGCAAACCCTCTCGACACGATGTGTCGTGTCGCAGGGCTCCTTAAGCCCGGTGGTGTGGTGGGGATTCTGACGCCAAATCTCGATGGTCTGTTCGCGCGCTATTCGTACAGGCTGGGCCGCCGTATTCATCACTGGCCGGCAGTTGAGCCGCCTGCGCACCTGTATCAGTTCTCGGTGCGAAGCCTCGCGACCTTGCTGGGTCGCGCAGGCTTGGAGATACTGGAGATCGAACACGAGGCTCAACCGATCGCGTATGTCTTTGGGAGCCTACGCCGGATGAACTCGAAGCGCTTGGCCTACGCCTTGATCTTCATACCGGTCATGTTGCTCGGTCCGCGAGTCGGAGCCGGGGATGAGATCTTGGTTGTCGCCAGACGATCAGTTTCCGACGTTGCGACAAACACGCTATCGATGTGAGGCGGGCAGCGCGCCGCAGCCCGCAGTATCGAGGAGAGCGTGGACCACGAGACGACCGTGCAGGCCGGGACCCTTGCTTACCAACTGGATACGGCTCGAGGCTCCGTCGCGGCAGCCTCTGTGGTCGCGGTGCCGCAGGGGCTTGCCGGCCCTTTGGCCGCGGGCTTGTCTGTTCGCCGCGAGCATCGACCAACTCGGTGGCGGAGCTCCGCGCCCCCGGCGTCGGTGCGAGCCGGCAGACTGTGTTCGCACCATCTCTCGGGAGGGTCCGCGTACAGACTGCGGCCGCGCACGCATCCACTCCACGGCCGCTCGAACGCCCACGAGACGTGTCTCGACCGACGGCGCAAGGACTCGTGCATGGCTGCGATCGGTCAGGGTCCCGTCGGCTAGACTGAGGCCGTGGCTTTGGGAGACGAAAAAGGAGGTATGCCCGCCAGCACGCGGACGACCGAGCAGGCACTCGGCCCGTATCTGCGCGCCATCGCTCGGCATTGGCTGCTTGTTATCGCGGTTGCGATTGTGGCGGCGGCGGTCGCCAAGGCGACACTCTTGCGCACTGAACCGAGCTATCAGGCTGCCGCAATGGTGCTCGTGTCACCGCTTCCTCAAGCTGACAGCAACTTTGTCAACACGGGCGTCGTGATCGAAACAGGGGAACCTCCACGCACCGTGCAGACCGCGGCGGCCTTGGTCGATTCCAGCGCAGCTGCGCAGCGCACGGCGGAACTGATGGGCAAAGGATGGACCGCGGGAGCGGTGGAAAGCGCAATTATCGTGTCGCCGCGAGGCGAGAGCTACATCCTCGCAGTCACCGCACAGGCGAATACCCCGGCAAAGGCCGCGCGACTGGCGAACACGTTTGCGGCGTCTGCGGTCAGCTACCGAGGGATGGTGGTTACGCACAATATCGACACACAGCTGGCGGAATTGAATAAGCGTCTGGGAGAAGCGTCGAGCTCCAGAGTCCCGGACGCGAGCCTGACGGGTGCCCTGGCTTCGCGCATCGCAGCGTTAAGCGCCGCACAGGCCGGCGGCGCGGACCCAACACTCGCGGTGATTGCGCCCGCCGCGCCCAACGACTCGCCGACGGGAACACCGCAGTGGCTGGTCATCCTCCTCTCGCTTGTTGGCGGGCTGGCTATCGGCTGCATGGCAGCGCTCGTCGTTGACTACTTCAGCCGGCGCGTCAGCGACCTCGAGGAGCTCGAAGAACTTTACCCGGTCCCGGTGCTCGCGACCGTTCCCAAGATGTCAGGTGTTGGCCCTTCGAACCTCGTCCAGCCTGCTGGATTCCCGGCAGCCGCGTTTGAGCAGGTGCGTCTACTCCGGGTCCAGCTCTCGGCTCGTGAGCGCGCACGGGTGATCATGATTACAAGCGCTGATGCTGGAGACGGCAAGACCACAATCGCCACGGCGCTTGCGGCAGCCTTCGCGGAGACCGGCGAGAAGGTCATACTGATCGACTTCGACCTTCGCAAGCCCGATGTTGGCCCGCTCTTGGGACTTGAGCCGCGCCATAACATCTACGCAGCTCAGACCCTTGACGAACTGCTGGTCCGCGTCCCAGAGCTCCCTGGCGTACAGGCGCTCCTGCAACCGCTCAGCGATGCAACCGAATTCTCCCTGCTGCTTGCGCGCGTTCCCAAGCTGCTCGACGAAGCCGCGGCTCGCGCTAGCCATGTGATAGTTGACGCGGCACCCGTCACGTTCTCCAGCGAGACGCTACAGATCGCAAGAAGCTGCGATCAGGTGGTAGTCGCCCTGCGGCCCGGGCACACCGATCGCAAGCGTATTGTCACGGCGCGCGAACTTCTTGAACGAGCAGCCGCTCCGGTCGTCGGTGTGGTAATCACTCGGAGCGCCGCCAAGGGCGACATGTACGGCTACGGATACGGCTATGGGCTGCAACACAGCCACAGTAACGGCCAACGGGACGAGGCTAGAGGGCAGCAGGTACCGCCGCAGCGAGCGAGCCCCGAGACAATTTAGGACAGGCGCCGATCAGATGAATGTGAGCGCGCGCAGGCCATACCCTGTGCCGCCCGGCACCGGGGCTGCACGGACTGAGCTCGATGTACTCGCGGTGATCGATCATCTTTCGCTCGGGGGGGCCGAGATGCTGCTCGGGCAGTTTGCCGCGTCAGCACCGCGGGCAGGCATCCGCCTGAGCGTCGCCTACCTTGAGGAGAGTGACGGAAGCCCGGCAGCCGAGCCTTTGCGTAAAGCCGGAATCGAACCGATCAACCTCAACCTCAGGGGCCGTTTGAGGGTTAGCCATCTGCGAGGCATGCGCCGCCATATGAGAGCTACGCGCCCGGACATCGTGCACACGCACATGGGCAGCTCAGATCTCCTCGGCGGCTTGGCCGCCCGCTCGCTCCGCATCCCGACGGTGTCGACGATCCACTCCGTCAAGCAACGGTCGGTCGGCGTCGCGGTGGCGAAGGAGACGATGTTCACACTTGGCCGGCGTTGTTGCTCCTCGAGGGTGATAGTCGTCTCAGACTGCGCTCGCCGCGCCTACCTCGAGCACAGCCCCGAGCTTGATAAGCGCGTCGTTCGCATCTACAACGGAATCGACCTTGCGGCGGCACCGGGCGGCGGCGCCGCCGTGCGCCGCGAACTGGGGATCGGCGCCGACGACCTGCTTGTCGGGATGATATCCGCCCTCCGGCCGGAGAAGGGTCACGACCTCGCAATCGAGACGATAGCTACGCTGCGTCGGCGATTTCCGCGTTTGCGGCTGCTGATTGTGGGTCGGGGGGCGCACGCCGGAGACGTTGCGCGCCTGGCCGCGCCGCTCGGGGATGGCGTCGTGCTCGCAGGGCTCCGAACGGACGTGGCCGCCGTCCTCGACGCACTCGACGTGTGCCTCCATCCCTCTCGTTTGGATGCGTTCCCGACCACCCTGATAGAGGCGCTCGCCGCGTCGGTGCCGGTACTTGCGACCGCAGTCGGCGGTATCCCGGAGATCATCGACGACGGGGTCACGGGGGTGCTCGTGCCCTCCCCACCGTGCGTCGACGACCTCGCCGACGCGCTTGGCGCACTGCTCGCCGATGAACCACGGCGCCGCGCGCTTGCCATCGCCGGTCGTCGCGCATACGTGCGGCGCTTTAGGGCGGGTCCCTGGATCGAACGCACGCGCGCACTGTATGACGCCGTGCTGCAAGAAACCAGCGCTCAGCGCAACGGGGCTGGCATGCGGCGGCCGAAATGAGCATCTTTCCGACGTACGCACCCCCTGGGCAACGAGATAGGGCAGTGGGGGGTCTGCCGCGGCCGGCAACTGGGGTTCCGCGGCTTCCGCCCGTCGCCGTCTCCGGGCTCGCGCTGGTGGTCGCGGTCGCCGCGGGGCACTATTTCGCCGACGGAAGGACGACCCTCGCAGCGGGGCTCGTGTTGGCCGTCTGGTACGGCCCGCTTGTGCTGCTCGACCTAACGATGGCGGTCGCCGTCTATGTGGTCGTCCTCTACGTCGGGGACATCACGGCTCTGAGCGTGGGTCCCAACACGATGGGCTTACTCCTCCTTTTGGCCTGGATAGGGACCTTGTTGACCCATACCGCGCATCGGCTCGTGCTGCGCGAACACGCACGCCTTCTTCTGTTTTTAGCGTTATTCGTGCTGTGGTTGGCGCTATCCATGACGTGGGCCGCCAATTCCGGTGAAGCACGAAACGGGCTCCAGAACTGGACGATCGCCATCGCAGCGTTCCTGGTCGTCCTCACTGCGCCGCAGAGCCCTCGCGACGTTGCGAAGATCGCCCTCGCGTTCGTCATCGGGGGGGTCACCTCGGTCGCTTTCGGAATTGCCACGGGAGAGCTCTCCGCTGCGGCGACAAGCGCTGGCGAACTGGGCCGTTTCACGGGGGGAGGAGGTGACGCCAACGTCCAGGCGGCTGGCTTCCTGGCAGCGATGTTCCTCTGCCCGGGCCTGTGGCCATTGGTGCGGAGCAAGCTCGGGCGAGCCAGCCTGCTGTTGGCCTTCACTCTCGTGACGATCGGGTTCTTTGCGACCCAGTCACGCGGCGGGTTCATCTCTCTCGCCGTCGCAGCGGCCGCAGGATTCGTGCTGCTGCCGCCACAGCGCAAGCGACTGCTCGGACTGGCTGGTGCTGCTGCGCTCGGCCTCGGTGTGTTTGCCGCGCTAAACCCCGGTGGCGTCGCGCGAATCACGGATTTCAGCGGTGGCACTAGCGGCCGAAATGACCTCTGGACCGTCGCCTGGAAGATCTTCACCGAACATCCCTGGGTCGGTATTGGGGCCAGCAACTTCCAGCTCGTCGAGCCACACTATGCCCTATTGTCGGGCACACTCGCGCGAGTTGATCTCATCACCGAAGACCCGCATCTCGTTCACAACGTCTATCTTCAGCTGCTGACCGAGACGGGCGTCATTGGGCTGCTGGTCTTCCTTTTCGTGATCGGCAGCTGCATACGTGCGAGTTGGCTGGCGGCCCGCCGCTTCGACGCGGTCGGCCAAGTCGGATACGGCGATCTCGCACGGGCAATCCTGATGGCCGAGATCGCGATGCTATCGGCGCAGTTCTTTATCTCCGACGGCGAAGACCTGCGTCTGTGGTTCCTGCTCGGTCTTGGTCCGGCGTTACTCTCGTTCGCGAATCGTGCGCAGCACGCCGACTACCCGGGGGCCGCACGCGCAAGCCCGATGGTTGAGGGTCAGCCGCGTTTTGCGGCGAGGAGACTCTCGTAGAGGTCGGCGAAGCGCTCTGCGATCGTGTCGATCGCGTACGCGCCGACGCTTTTCCGCGCGGCGACGCCGAAAGCAGCGCGGCGCTGTTCGTTACTCAGCAGTAAGGCTAGCGCCCCAGCGAGAGCACCGGGATCGCGGGGCGGGACGAGAAATCCATTCACGCCATCCTTTATCACCTCACTAACAGCTCCGACATCGGTCGCAACAAGCGGCGTGCCGTTCGCCATGCACTCGAACACAAAAAGCGGAAGCCCCTCGTAGTCGGATGAGAGGGCTGCAACGTCGACACTGCTGATGATCGCCTCCACGTCGTCGCGCCGGCCCAGAAAGTGCACCCGCTCGGCGATCCGAAGCTCGCGAGCCCGGTCCTCGAGCTCGCTCCGACATGCGCCGTCGCCTGCGATGACGAGCGCTGCATTGGGAATCTTCCCGAGAAGCTTCTGGTGGGCTTCGAGCAGCACCGAGAGCGCCTTTTGCGGACGCAGGACTGCCGCCACCCCGACCAGCGGGGTGCCGGGTGGGAGCCCGAGCTCATCGCGGATGTCCGGCGCCGGGCCACTCGCGCGCGGGATATAAGCGCTCGGGATACAGATGACCTTCTCGGCCGGAACGTGCTCGAGCGTAATCATCCGTTCGGCGTCCAGCGGCGAAACGGCAATAAAACGCGTCGCTAGTCGGCCGATGACGCGCCCGTCAAGCCACATCCGCAGCGGGTCACCGGAATAAGACCATGTGTGCTCGTGCGCCAGCACAACGGGCACTCGACACGCGCGGCCGAGCAGTGAGCACCACACGTTCGAACCGAACTTGTGAGCGTGCAGGACGTCAAAACGCTCCCTTCTCAACAGCTCGATCAGGCCTCCTAGGCGGTGGATATCCCACTTGGATCTTCGGCCCAGCATCACGTGTGGCACCCCGGACTCAGCGATCTCCTGGGCAAAGTCCGCATCGTTATCGCGCGTCGTGCAAAGCCATGAGTCAATTCGCTCGCGCGGAAGATGCCGCGCGAGACCGACGGCGAAGCGCTCCGCACCACCACAGTCAACGGCTCGTTCAACAACGGTCAGAACGCGCACCCGCGCCCGATGTGTCTGGCTCGCGGCCCTATTCATCCCGTGAGGCAGCAAGACGTGTGGCTGCGTCATGTCGCGATGATAGCCTTGGTTGTCAGTTCTCCTGGTCGTTTGCTTCCGACGGCTTCGGGCAGTTCTCCGCGAGGCGCGGTTAGTCCAGAGAGTGAACAGGGCGCGAGCGTGAGCAGAAGGATCTTCATGTCGAGGCCAAGCGACCGGTGCCGGATTGTAGTAGTTGTCCCACTCCACGCGCTCGGCAGGGTGAGGTCTGTCCGCGAAGTCCGTCTACCTGTGCCCGCCCCATGATCCCCGACCTGACGCGGTGACGATCGCGTAGGCTGTTTATGTCCTCCCGAAACAACTCCGCGAACTCGGGGCGCGGGCCGACGACGCTCATCTCTCCACGCAGCACGTTCGTTGTCTTCTGAGTCATCCGTGCTCGGTTCATGGCGCCTTGCACCGTGCTGAGCGGTCGCTGGGTCAGATCCTCACTGACCGCGATCCGGACCGTCTCGGCTCGTCCACCACCTGGCCGCTTCGAGCACACGCCTGATGCGCCGACTTATCGCCGACGGCGTGTGCGCGCCCGCTGCGCCGCCCGGTGCCGGTGGTAGCGGAGGTGGGTCGAGCGAGGAGGTTTTCTACGTGCAAACCGGTCTCGGCGCCGACGGTGCCGGTTTGTTGCGTGCGACGGGCCGGGTGCCGCTCTCTTGCCCGGTGCCGGCTTCCCAGCGGGAGCGGTCGGCCTGCCCGGCAGCCCGGGATCGCCCCCCGACCCGGAGCCCAATCCGCTCGGCGGCGCGTCCGGCGGCGTGGTTTGGTCTTGGGAGCCTTTTGAGGGCGCTTGGCCGCTGGGGCTCGACGGCGTCGTTCCGCCGTCGGGGTGTTCCACAGGCTTCTTTTCGGCGGGGGGCTCTTGGATTGGTGCTGTCTGGGGGCCGTATTCCTGGCATGGCGAGCCGGGCTGCAGCTCGTATTCGTGTGTGGCCGCGTCAACATACTGCGGGTTTGTTTTTTCCAG
>Ga0209040_10000947_pt1 | contig 22682 bp, 19 predicted proteins | sample BogFormECP12_OM3_FD_188240 | JGI IMG/M metagenome (GOLD analysis project Ga0209040, IMG submission 188240) | Bog forest soil microbial communities from Calvert Island, British Columbia, Canada - ECP12_OM3 (SPAdes) (version 2) | ecosystem: Environmental > Aquatic > Freshwater > Wetlands > Bog ... | reverse complement strand
GGTGTCCTCGCGGACTTTCTTGAAGTTGAACCACGCTTCGAGCGTGTCGTGGAAGATTTCCTGCGAGACGAGTTGAACTACATCGTGGTCAAATCCTGGGATGCCGCCGATGAAGGCCTTCGCCTGCTGCGTAGTGATGTCGACGGCCGCGCCACGTTCCTGGTTCATCCCGAAGACTCGCAAGCAAAGTTCTCGTTTGTGCTCGACGAAGCTGCACATTGCGCACCACCCACGGCGTCCATCGTGCCCCTCAAGAATACAATTCGTGTCCTTGACGGCTTCGGAAAGTCGCTGGAAGTTGTTCTGCCGAAGCTGCGCGATGGCTACATCGTTCCCGGCTCCGATACGGCGCGTGGTCTGGCGCTCGAAAATCCCGATGCATTCTTCCTGGCGCAGTCTGGAGAATGCTTCCACAATGTCACAGTCACGGGCGGCAAACAGCGCGCCGAAGGCCCGCTTTCCATGAAGCGCGAACTCCGCGAAGTTTTGCGGCAGCTTGAAGATCTGGAACGCGCTCTGCGCGATGAAGAGATGCGTGTTCTAACTCTGGGCAGAGAAATCAAAGAGTTCGCTTCCTTGTTGGAGCGTCTGGAAGGGGAAAAACGCGAGGCCGAGCATCAGTCGATGACGTCGGGCCACATGCTGCAGCAGCTCGATTCCGAGTTGTCCCGCGTCACCGAACGCATGAGCGTTTCGCGTGCGGAGTTGCAAAGGCTAGCGGGTGAGCGTGCTGAGCAGGAATCGATCATCACCGCCCGTCAGGCCGAGATAGCGACTCTCGAACAGACTCGCGCTGGACTCGAGCAGCAAATCGCAGCTGCCCAGGAATCTCTTGGCGTCTTGCGACAACGCCGTGAAGTCGCGGCCCAGAGCAGTTCGCAGCGCGTGGCACGAGTCGCGGCACTCGAAGAGCGCCATCGCTCGGCTACTTCGGTTCTGGGGCGCATCGATTCCCTGTTCATTGAGATGAACGAGCGCGTCCACGCCCTCGTTTCACAAATCGAAGCGGCCGTAGCTGAAAAGCTGCAGCGCGAAACTGAGAACCTGCGACTCGAACAGCAAGCGGCTGACTTCGAAGCGGAGCGCAATGCGGGCCAAGCGCGTGAGGGTTTGCTGCAGTTTGAAAAAGACCAACTTCGCGCCCGGCTCTCGGAGATCGATGAATTGCTTCGCAGCGCGCGCCAACTGCTCGATCAAGCGCGCGACCGTCGTGGTGAGATACAGGCCGCCGCCGCCAAGCTACAAGCCGACGCGATGTACATGGCAGAAACCTGCCTCAACGAACTCGGTGTCGAGAGGCCTGCCCTGATGGCTGATACCACGCTCGTCCTCGTTACCGGCGATGAACTCGCCACTCGCGACCACTCTTATCGCGAGATGCGTGCCAAGCTCGAAGCTATGGGCCCGGTCAACATGATGGCGCTTGAAGAGTATCGTGAGACTTCTGAGAGGCACGCATTCCTTGATGCTCAGCGCAAGGATCTTATCTCCTCTATCGAGAACACCACCGCAACCATCCGCGAGATCGACGAAGTGTCGCGGCAAAAGTTCCAGGAAGCCTTCGCAAAAATCAACGAGAACTTCCAGACCACATTCAAGAAACTCTTCGGTGGCGGGAATGCCTTCATGAAACTCACTGACGAGGAAAATTCCGCCGAAAGCGGTATCGACGTGGTGGCTTCGCCTCCCGGCAAACGCCTGCAAAGCGTTCTGCTTCTTTCCGGCGGCGAGAAGGCCCTGACCGCGCTCGCCCTGCTGGTCGGCATTTTCCAGTACACGCCAAGCCCATTCTGCATCCTGGACGAGGTGGACGCACCCCTCGACGAAGCCAATATCGGCCGCTTCACCGAGCTTGTGAAAGAGATGAGCGTCCAAACCCAGTTCGTCCTCATCACCCACAGCAAAAAGACGATGAGCATCGCACCTGTGCTTTACGGCGTCACCATGCAGGAACCGGGAGTGTCGAAACTAGTTTCGGTGCGCTTCGGCGCGGCATAATAGAATACAAGCGAGGATTTGGCAGACCAGAGGTCACGGTAAAGCGCCACGATATCCACTTTCATCCTCAGCTTTTCCACAACCACAGCTTCGCTTAGCTCTTAGTTCTCCTCTCATTTGGTCTGTGCAATGCAGCCAACGTTTTCCTGCTCAACAGGATAGCTCCTTACCTTCAGCCGGTGATCTCCGTCGTTGACAAAACTTTCTGAGGGGCTAAAATACGGCTCGCTCCTGCCTTAGTATTTCAATATGAGCTCTGAACTTCTCGATCCCGTTCTCTTACAAACAGACTTTCCCGACCTCCAACTTCACGCCAGCGGTAAGGTACGCGACGTTTACCAGCTCGACGCTGACCGGTTGCTCTTCGTCGCCACGGACCGCATTTCCGCCTTCGATTACGTGCTCGCCACCGGCATCCCGCATAAGGGACGTGTGCTGAGCCAGATATCGCTGTTCTGGTTCGACTTCCTGTCGGACATCGTCTCCAACCATTTGATCACCGCGGATGTCGAGCGTTATCCGCAGATGCTGCAAAAGTATGCCGACCAGTTGCGCGGCCGCTCCATGGTGGTCCGGCGCGCGCAGATGTTCCCCGTAGAGTGCGTCGTCCGCGGCTATATCTCAGGGTCTGCCTGGAAGGAGTACAAGGCGACGGGTAAAGTGTGCGGCATCGAATTGCCAGCGGGGCTTCGCGAATCGCAGGCATTTCCCGAGCCGATCTTTACGCCATCCACCAAGGCCACCAGCGGCCATGATGAGAACATTTCGTTTGCCCAGATGTGCGACATCGTGGGGACGGAGACCGCCAGCACTCTGCGCGATCTCACTCTGCGCGTCTACAAGAAGGCGGCCGATTACGCGCGTCAGCGCGGCATCATCATTGCTGACACGAAATTTGAATTTGGCCGCACCGCCAAGGGGATCACGCTGGCCGATGAGGTCCTGACGCCGGATTCATCCCGCTTCTGGCCCGCCGATAAGTACGAACCGGGCCGGGCGCAAGAGTCCTACGACAAGCAATATGTTCGCGACTACCTGGAAGAGATTCGCTGGAACAAGCAGCCACCTGCGCCCGCTTTGCCGGCCGAGGTTGCGCAGCACACCAGCGAAAAGTATCTGGATGCCTACCGCCAGATTACGGGAAAGAAACTGGATGTGTGAGCGCAGGATTTTCCGCAGTATCCGGGTTCGCCGGAGCGCGACATGACGCCGGCGGATTGGGCGATTGTTGCGCTGATCGCTCTGAATGTTTTGCTGGCCGCCATGCATGGGTTCTTCGCCGAGGCACTGAGCATGGCGGGGTTGGTTGTAGGCTACGTCGTCGCGGCCTGGCAGTACCAAAGGCTCGCCGACTGGCTGTTGAAGTTTTTGAATTCGGAGTTACTGGCAGAGATTTTCGGTTTCCTGATGATTTTTTTCGCGATCCTGATCGTATTCAGTGTTGCGGGACGCATCGCGAGAAGGCTTATGAAGGAAGCCGGGCTAAGCGGTTTTGATCGCCTTCTGGGCGCGCTGCTGGGCGTGATGAAGGGCGCGCTGGTGGTGGCTGTCGTCCTGATGGGGATGACGGCATTCACTCCGACCTCTTCGATGCTGGAGAAGTCGGTATTGGCCCCTTATTTCTTGGTGGCCGGGAGAGCGGCAATCTGGGTGGCGCCATCGGCTTTGCGGGCCAGGTTCTACGAGGGTCTCGATTTCTTGCATCGAGCTCCGAAGGATTTGACGGGGACTCCGGCCGCCTCTGGGAAATAAGTGCTGTTGGCTGTTCGAGCGAAGACATCAAAACGACGACTTTAAACGAAGAGAGAGACCTACCGTGAAAGATCAATTGGAAGCACTCATCCTGCAGATGTACAAAAGCAACATCCTCTACTCCGAGGGCGTGCGGGAGTTCAAGAAACGCTTCATTCTCACCGTCCTTCAGGAAAACAAAGGCAACCAGTGCCGCGCCGCCCGCGAATTGGGTATGCATCGCAATACCCTGAGTCGCACTATCGATGAGCTCAAGATCGATGTACGGCAACTACGGGATGGCGCGAAGCGTCCGCCGCGAAGTGCACGTCCGGTCACCATGGAAAAGAAAGCGATCCGCTAGCACACCACCATTTTGCGTAGTCAAAAATTTAAGGCAGCCCTTGCGGGCTGCCTTTCTTGCCAAATCCCCAACAACTATTGGGAAGAAGCTGCTTTGTGGTGAACCGCGGGTTTCGCCGGGGTCGGCGCTGCGGCTTTCAACAGCTTGCCCTTCTCCATCACCATCATGAACGGACTGGGGGTATACGAGGCGGGCTCGCCCTGGAAGTCGAGACTGGCTCCTTCTTTGGGGATGAGCTTGAGCGGAACCTTCTCTTCGAAGGTGAGCGTGATGTCTGCCTTCTTGGCCTCGATGTCATCCTCACTGCCCGCGATGTCGAACTCGGTCGCAGTAGCTTTAATGACGGTTCCGTTCATCTGTACAGGCTTACCCTTGATGGCGTTCCACACGGCATCCTGATCTTCCTGTTTGCCGTTGGAGAGAACGAACTCCCAAGTCGCAAAGTCCATCTTGTCCGGCGGCGTGGCTACAACCATGTTGTGAGCTTGTTCCGGTGGAGTGGGTGCGGGCTTGATCGTAAATCCAGCGGGTTCAGCCGGGTTTGCCTTCGCCTGAGCCAGAAGATCGGTCCAGCCATCGTCTCCGCCGTGATATTTGATGTACTGATTCCTCGCGTATTTCTCAATCTGCTGCTGATACTGCGGTGTCGGGGCAACGATTGATGCACGGGCGGCGTACCATATCGCATTGATCGAATCAGGCGGAATTTTCGGGTCCGGTGGAGTGGGGCCGGCATAGGCCAGGGCTAACGGATAAACCACGCTAAAGTCTGTGGGATTGGCATCAGCCGCGACGCGAAGCGCTTTCCGCGCATCGTCATAATCCTTGTCGGTAAGATCCGCGATGCCGATGGCCGCGTTGAAAATGGCGGTCATCTGATCTTTCATCTTCTGAAAATCGGCGTCAGAAGTGCCCTCAGGCTTGGCGAACTTCGGCAGCGCGTCCAATCCCATCTGCCCGTATTTCTTGGCATCTTCCAGGTCTTGCTTGGCATTGGTATCGCCACCCTGTGCCTTCAGGCGATCGAAGTAGGCCAGCAACGCCATCCCGCGTACATTGTTGGGATCGGCGGCAACCAACTTCGTGGCAGTCTCGATGGTCTTCTGCGAATTGTTCGTTCGCTGGTAGTCCTGCATCAGAGTTTCGAGCGCGGCCACCTTCATCACGCTATTCGGATATTGCGTCATGAACGCTTCCAGTCCGCTGATCTGGGCCGCGGGGTCGGTCTGCTTGATCGCTCCCACGTAGGCGTTGTACTCGGCGGGGTCCTTAATAACCGGCGCCTGGGATGCGGGCGGTTGTCCCTGAGCTGCTTGCGCCGCCGGCTGCGATGGTTGTTGCGCTGGCTGCGCGGCACTCTGAGCGACTGCCGTTGCAGCCACCCCAAGCACAACCGTGACCAGAATCTTTTTCATCAGTATTGGCTCCTTGCACCTTTGGGAATCGAATAATGTCGTGAATAAGCGTTCTTGCTGAATTGTCGGCACTCTGCTTGGACCGTTTACGCGCTCCGCATCCTGTCTGGAAATCCAAGTCGCGTCCGGGCAGGCCTCGCGAAATCGGGGCGAACTGGGGGTTAAGGCGAATACCCTTCTTTCCCGGTTGGCCGGATTATAAGTACCTCGTCCTCCGAAGGCAAGCAACTTCCCAGTTTCCCCCCGCCATTGTATAAGATGCACGAGTGGCTCCCCGGGGAAGCCGTGGTTGCATCCGCGGCTTCGCCACTATGAAGAACTGGGATTACCTATGAATGCGCTCTCCAACGATAAAGCTCGTTCCCTTGCCGGGCAAGTAGCACTGATCACCGGCGCCGGGCGGGGCATCGGAGCCGCCATTGCGATCTCGATTGCTCGACTCGGCGTGATCGGAGTGCTGTGCGGACGAAATCGCCTCGCCCTCGAATCCACGGCCAAAAGTATTTCCAGCGAGGGAGGGCAAGCCGTGATCGTTCCCTGCGACGTAAACAGCCTTGAGTCAGTGGAAGCAACGTCCAAACACGTAACCGACTCTTTCGGGCGGCTGGATGTTCTGGTCAACAACGCGGGCATCTCAGGTTTCGGCGGTCCACTACATCAGCTTCCTCCTGATGCGTGGGAGCAGATTTTGAATACGAATTTGCGCGGCGTTTATTACGGTATCCGCGCGTTCGCTCCCTTGATGATTCGCGCCCGCTCCGGGCACATCATCAACATTTCTTCGCTCGCGGGAAAGAATGCTCTGCCGAACGGCGCGGCCTACGCGGCGTCCAAGTGGGGACTGAACGGACTCACGTACTCCGTGGCGGAGGAACTACGCACTCACAACATCCGCGTCAGCGTGATCTGTCCCGGGTCGACTAACACAGACTTCAGCCCGCACGCCGGCAAAAATCCCGAGAAGATGCTTCAACCGGAGGACGTGGCGCACGCAGTGGAGATGCTGGTGACGCAGAGTGCGCAGTCGTTTGTAAGCGAGATTCTTCTGCGGCCTACTGAGAAACCGTGAGGGCAAAGCAGCTTGCGCGATGGATCGTGAGGATCTACCTGCGCGTCACTTCTTGAACAGATTCTCGAATGCCTGCCGCGCGTCGTTCGGCCGCAGGGCGGCCGGCGTTGAAGTTTCTTTTTCGCGACTCACACGCAGTTCGTAGAACGTGCAATCGTTGCGGGCATCTTTCTTTTCGATGCGCTTCGGCACGGCCTGCATGCACTCGAACCGGCTGCCGGGATCGAAGTACGCACACTGCTTGCAAGAGTGCAATTCGAATCCACACTTGGGGCAAAGCCCGGTGGGCGGCATCCCTTGCAAGACCGTTCCACACTGCGTGCATCGCGAGACGGCACGCGTTCCGGGCAAGTTCACGGGCTTTGGCCCCATGCTGTAGTCGCGTCTTGCCGGAGGGACCGCTGGCGGCTTTTCTACAGACTCCCGGCGCGGCTTTTCCTCGCGATCGCGATCCTGATATCCGTGCTGACGGTATTTAGCGGCCACAAAGCCTCCCCAAGCATGCTGGCGTATTGTCGCGCCAGTCGCGCTTTACGGCAAGTCTGAACCTGATCTTTCTCCGTCTATTCCACTGCTTGTTACTCGGTACCCAGAACTCACTTCGCTACAATGGAAGCATGATCCACGAAATCTTCCCCGTCGGACCGCTGCAATGCAACTGCTCGATCATCGGCGACGAAACGACACGCGAAGCGATGGTCATCGACCCCGGGGATGACATTGAAGACATTCTCGCGCTTATCCGCAAGCATAACCTGCAAGTCAAGCAGATCGTCATCACCCATGCCCACATTGATCATGTAGGGGGCGCGATGAAGTTACGCGCGGCCACGGGAGCACCAATCCTGCTTAACCAGAACGACTACGCCCTGCTCAAAATGCTCGATGTGCAAGCCGCTTGGGTTGGCATGGCCACACCCGGTGCAGTCGAAATCGACCAGAGTATAAGCGCAGGCGATAGCGTAAAGGCTGGCGTCCACACCGCCAACATCTTGCACACTCCGGGTCACACCGAAGGCAGCATCTGCCTATACTTCCCTGCCGAAAAAACTTTGATTGCCGGCGACACGTTATTCGCTGGCTCCATTGGACGCACCGACCTACCCGGCGGATCGATGCAGAAAATCATGGAATCGCTGCACGGAACAGTCCTCGCGTTGCCGGACGATACCGTGGTCGTGCCCGGCCACGGCCCGCTGACCACGATCGGAGAAGAACGGGAAAGCAATCCATTTCTGGTGAAGAGATAGTGCTTGTTGAGTGTTGATCGGCACCCGAAGCTCGCAGGCTCTTAATCGGCAACTACTAATTCCAAAAGTCGCTTGATCCCTTCCGCGAATTCGGTCTGTGCGGCGATCAAGCTCAGCACCAGATAACCGTCGCTCGGAAAGTCGTAGAAGTGCCCCGGATGCACCAGTACTGATTTTCGACGTAGCAGATCAACCGCCAATTCCTCATCGGTCTGCGTTACCGGGATGCGCAAAATTGCGTACCATCCGCCTTCCACATTTAGGCGCTGGCACATCTTCTGCGCGGCCAACTGACGGTCGAGTTCAGCGAGATTCACAAGCACGCGGTCCAGTAGCTGGCGTTGAACAGTTCGCCGCTGCTCAAGCAGCGCCGGCGTGGCCCACTGGATGGGGGCATTCATGGAAAGATAAGTGTCGGCAATCACCTCAAGCCGGGCCTGTGCCGCATCTCTCTGTGCCGCCGGGCCGCTGGTGACAATCCATGCCAATTTCATTTGCGGCAGTGCTGAAATCTTAGAGACGCCGCTCAGAGTAAAGCTGAGCACATCCGGATTCACGACAAAGCTTCGTTGCGGCTCTCCGTTGTGGGCATGGTCGAGAAATACTTCGTCCGCGATGATCGCCAGCCCGTGTTCCGCGCAGAAGGCATTGAGCGACTCTTGCTCTTGCACGTGGACATACGAACCTGTGGGATTGTTGGGATGAACGACCACCACACCGCGCGTACGTCGCGTAAGCACTTTCTCCAGGGACGGAAAATCCATCTGCCAGCCGTGGTCATAAATCAAGGGATAGGACACGAGCTTCACGTCCTGCAAGTCAGCAAGAAACTCAAACAAAGGATAGCTCGGCTTCGGAACCAGCAACTCGTCGCCGGAATTGCAGAGCAGGCGAAACACAAACGAATAACCTTCACTGGTGCTGGTCGTGAGAATCAGCCGCTCTGGGTCGAGGCCATCGATTCCATGTTGCGCCCGGTAGTAGTTCGCAACGGCAGTCCGCGCGCTGGGCAAGCCCTTGGGCTGAGGATCGTAATCCATCGCTTTGGGCGAAGCTAACGCTTCAAGAATTTGCGCATCGTCGAACTGCAGCCCGATTCTTGTCGGATTCGATATCGTCAAATCCAACACGTGAGCGCCACTCGATTTCACTTCTTCGAGCGTGTCCGTCAATCGATTGCGCGTGAGCTTCCAGTTGGTGCGGTCAGAAAACATCTTAGGGTGTGCTTCTATGGTTGCAGGTAAAAACCTAGCTCTTGAGGCGGCACAAGAGTCTTGGTGGTCTCGTATTGGCGGCGAACCTGCCGCACCGCGACGATCTTTTGCTGAAACTCGCGAGCCAGGGTGTCGTAGCGTACCAGAACATTATCCAGCCAGAACGGGTTATACTCCCGCAGCCATGCTTCCCGGTACATCTCACTCAGGCGCGTGGTCGCATCGCGCAGATCTTCCAGCCGCGCATTAGCATCCGTGATTTCCGCCAGGTCATTGTCCACGCGCTCTGCATCTGTCTGGTTCTGGAAAGCGTCCCAGTAAAAATTGTTGATCTCCCGGGTGAACTCGGCCTTCATGCCCAGTGCGTCCCAATGCCACGCGGCCAGCGTCATGTCGGCTAGCGTGGTGCGGTTGGCGTGCGCCTTGTCAGAGTTGCGATAGAGCGATTCCAGCGCGTGCTCCGCGCCTAAACGCATGTCGACGGCCGCCGGCAGAATCTTCTGCATCAGCGCTGCACCTTCCTGCGTGAAGGGATCGGCCCAGAACAACTCGTCCGTCTCCAAGACGATGTGATTCTTCGCCAGTGTCTCGTGGCCGCTTTCCAGGTTCTCCAGCACATCGCGGAAGGTGAAATCCTGGTTGCGATAGAACGCCCAATCGTAGTCATTCTTGAAGTCGTCGATATTGGATTCGCCCGCTTGCCATCCTGCCGCCGCGCCAAAAATCAGCGCCGGCCATGCCATCCCGTAGATCGACTCGCCATCGTCGTTCCACGTCGTGTTCAGCATGCCCATCGCGCCGAGTTTTTGTCCGTCGCGCACAAAGTTGCGGATATCCACGAAGGCGACATCTAGGTCGGGCCAGACCTGGCTCCAGTTATTTGCGCCCGGAGCGACCACCACGCGCAGCCCGGCGTCACGATACGGTTTGATAATGTTCTCGTAACTGGGCTTCGCATCATAGTCCCAGGGAACAGCAATCATGTCCTTGGGCAGAATGGTGAGAAGTTGCGGATACTTTACCGCGATGTCTCCCCAGAACATGAGTTGTTTGTGATAGGGCTGAAGAATGCCGCTCACTTTCTGCATGTGCTCGAGATACACGCGGCCCAGGCCGATTTCGCTGGCACGTGCCGCGGTTTGTCCATGACCTAGTTCAAATGTCTCGTCGCCGCCTACGTGCAAAAAGGGTCCGGGAAAAAGCGGCACCAGGTCCGCATACATTGCCTTGATCAGTTCATAGGACCGATCTTTGGTTGGCGTGAGCACGTGGCCATGCGGCCGCTCCGCGACATCGGCGTAGATTTCATACTTCAGCATGTGATGGAGGTGCCCGAAGGTTTGCTGCTCGGGAAGAATGGTAACGTAAAGATTCTTTGCATAAACCACCAGCGCCTTGATTTCCTCAGGCGTAAGCGCAGCTTCTTTTGGCGCGATCAATGGCTGGCTGGCGAAATCGAACACATGCTCCATATAAAGAGCAAACAGATTTACTTTGTATCCGGCCAGGGTGCGGATCTGGCGCTTCATAAATTCTTCCGTCGGAATCGGACCTCGGCTGATGTCGTCTTGCACGCCGCGCCACTCCATGCTGGGCCAATCGCGAATCGAAACCGCCGGGCAAACCAGACTTCCGCCATCCTCGCGAAGTAGTTGGCGCAACGTCTGCACGCCGTAGAAAAGTCCCTGGCCAGTGTTTGCCGCGACGATGAGATGAGCTTTGTCCGAGAACAGCAGGTAGCCCTGGTCGCCAATCGAATCCGCCTTCAGGCCCCTCGCTGCCAGGAAATTCTTGACTTTTTGGTCCTGCAAGCGCGCGAGAACGATGGTGCTGCGCTCCTGCTTTGCGTCTGGCTTTTCACCGGTAATGCTTACTTTCAAACCAGATCGGTCGTGGATCTCTTCGGCCAGCGTTTCCGCCGCGATACGATCTTCCGCCTGGTGCCCGAACTCAACAAGGATTCGGGTCGTGGGCTTTACGCGAAAGCTGCCAGCATGCAGTTGCACTTCCTTGGGCTGAGGAATCAACTTCAGCGGATTGTGCGGCTCGGGAGTTTCTGAGAAGGCTATTGAAATCAAAAGTAGAACGACCGGAAAAATCAGAGCAGCTCTTTTCATTCGGATCCTTGGGACAAAACGGTCTGGCCTCTATTCTAGCGGCAACCAAAGGCGACGGACGGCAGAATCGGCTAAGACTTTCGGAACGCCTCTTTATTTACCACATAAGGCATTTTTGTGATGTCGCCGCCGTAGTTCGCTTCCAGCACGTCGATCAATCCCTGGACGCATCGTCCGGCCATGCCTTTGTTGGGATCGACGTCGAGCCGCGTGATGCGGGCTGCGCTGGCGAAGTGCGGGAATAAGCGGCAGCGGTCGGCAATTGCAGGATCGCGAAGCGGCGAGTCGGCCGGTAATGGTTCTTTTTCGTAAACATCAAGAGCTGCGCCCGCGATCCAGTTCTCACGCAGAGCACGCACGAGAGCCGCCTCGTCCACTACGGGCCCACGGGAGTCGTTCACCAGAAATGCCGTTGGCTTCATCAGCTTCAACGTCTGCTCGTTAAACAGATGGTAAGTGGGCGTTGCGCTTTCGCTGGGGCGCAACAGCGGCACGTGCACGCTCACAAAATCGGCCTGGCGCAGCGCGTCTTCAAACGACACGTACTTGATCCAGTTTCTTTCTTTCGAAATACCGCGCGCGTGGCGTAAGTCCATCGTCTCTTGAATTGCTTTGATGTAATCGTGATTTTCGTAGGCTGGGTCGTAGCACAGCATGTTCATATCGAAGCCGGCGCACTTCTTAATCAGCGCCAGCCCAATGCGTCCCGTGCCGATGATGGCAATCGTCTTGCCCGTCACCTCATCACCGAGAAATGGCAAATAAGGATGCCAATATCCCCACTGGTTATCTCGCGTGAGGTGCTCGGCCGGCCACATCTTGCGCGCGAGCACGCCCAGCATGAAGAAGGCAAACTCAGCGGTAGCTTCAGTCAGAACATCTGCGGTGTGAGTGAAAGGAATCCTAAAGCGATTGGCATCGGCGCGATTGATATTGTCAAAGCCAACTGCAATCTGGGCCACAACTTTCAGCGTGTTTTTGCCGGCTTCGAAGACCTGGGCGTCGATCGGATCGCGAAGCGTGGTGATCAAGCCATCTATACCGGACTTGACCTTGTCGATGATCAGGCTCTTCGGCGGAGCTTCCGGCTGAGGATAGACTTCCACTTCGTATCCCCGGTTACGCAGCAGGTCGAGCGCTTCTCCAATATCGCAGGTTGCAAAAATACGGGGTTTCTTATTCATGCCACTTTCAGAACGACTGAGATTGAATTTTGACTCAGCCCGCACCACACTGCAAAACATCGAAAATATCATACGTGGCAAGCCGACCACGTTCGAGAAGCCGCCTCTTCGTCACGGTCATGCTGCGAAGCGTAGCCTTAGGCTATAATGGCGCACCCATGCCACTCGCTGCTGGCACGAAGCTCGGCCCATATGAAATTCAATCTCCGCTAGGCGCTGGCGGAATGGGCGAGGTGTACCGTGCGCGCGACGCCCGCCTCAACCGCGACGTCGCCATCAAGATTTTGCCCTCCTCGTTCTCCGCTGATGCCGACCGCCTGCAGCGTTTCGCACAGGAATCCCGCGCGGCTGCAGCGCTCAACCATCCCAACATTCTTTCGATCTATGACATCGGTGAAGATCATGGCGCACCGTACGTAGTTTCTGAACTGCTCGAGGGCGAAACTCTCCGCGACCGCCTGCGCGAATCCGCACTCCCTTCCCGCAAGGCCATCGACTATGCCCAGCAGATCGCAAGCGGTCTCGCCGCCGCCCACGATAAAGGCATCGTCCATCGCGACCTGAAGCCGGAGAACATTTTTATCACGCGCGACGGGCGCGCCAAGATTCTGGATTTCGGCCTGGCCAAATTCACTCGCCCAGAAGCCGATGCTTCGGGCGAAGCACCCACGCAGCAAGTCATTGGCACAGACGCGGGAACCGTCATGGGCACCGTCGGTTATATGTCGCCCGAACAAGTCCGGGGCAAACCCGCCGACGCACGCGCCGACATCTTTGCATTTGGCGCCATCCTTTACGAGATGCTTTCCGGCAAGCGCGCCTTCCACGGCGATTCTCCCGTCGATACGATGAGCGCGATCCTTAAGGAGGAGCCACCCGATCTTAGCGAGACCAATCGCAACGTCTCGCCTGCGCTTGAACGGATCGTACGGCACTGCCTCGAGAAAAATCCCGCGGAGCGCTTTCAGTCCGCGCGCGATGTGGCCTTCAACCTCGGGGCTCTCACGGATATTTCGACGTCCAGCCGTAGCGGCGTGCGTGCCATTCCGGAAGAGGCGTCCACTCGCCGGTGGCTTCTGCCCTTGCTCGCTGGATTGCTCCTGCTCGGATCGTGGGTAGGCATCTACTATTTCGCTCGTCGCGGAGCCGCCGCCACGGCGAATCCAACGTTCCACGAAGTCACCTTCCGCAACGGTACTGTCTGGGCCGCGCGCTTCGCACCCGATGGACAGACCATCGTTTACGGCGCAGCCTGGGAAGGCCAGCCGCAGGAAATTTTCTCCACCCGCTACGACAGCAGCGACTCCCGCACGGTGGGTTTGCCGTCCGCGCAGATTCTATCGATCTCTTCCAAAGGCGAGATGGCGATCTCCTTACATCCCACGAACACGGGGGCTTTCGTTCAGAACGGAACTCTGGCTCGAGTTCCGCTTGCCGGAGGCGCGCCGCGCGAGGTGCTCGACAAAGTGGCTTGGGCAGACTGGACACCCGATGGCCAGTCCCTTGCCGCTATCCGCCCCAGCACGATCGGAATCCTGCACTTGGAATTTCCGGTCGGGAATGTGATCTACGAGCCTCGCGGCTGGGTCAGCCATGTGCGTTTCTCGCCCAAGGGAGATTTTTTGGCGATCGCCGACCATGTGCCCGGCGGCGACGACGGTCGCGTCGTCATCCTCGATGCGCACGGAAATCCCAAAGCCAGTTCTTCTTTTTACTCGAGCGTCGAAGGGCTGGCCTGGGCTCCGGGCGGGAAGGAAGTATGGTTCTCCGCGGTCCCCGCCGGATCGGAACGTGCCGTCTACGCGCTGGATTTCTCCGGCAAGGAACGCCTCATCTACCGTGCGCCCGGCGGCCTGACCATACACGACATCAGCCGCACTGGCCTGGTTCTCCTGACTGCGGATAAATCTCGTATGAGCCTTTCGGCCCTCGCTCCGGGCGAAACGCGAGAACGGAGCCTGACCTGGTTTGACTGGTCTCTACTGGCTGATATTTCCGGAGACGGCAAGACCATCATCTTCTCCGAGACCGGCGAAGCCGAGGGTTCGAACTACAGTATTTTTCTGCGTAAAACCGAAGGATCGCCATCGATCCGGCTTGGCGACGGTGGCTTTGGCTCACTATCTCCAGATGGGCAATGGGTGGTGTCTATCGTAGGAGCACCGGCAAAGCTAGTACTGCTGCCCACCGGTGTGGGAGAACCGAGACAGCTTACCGACGACAAACTCGACCACTTTGACACGGGGTGGGCGCCGGATAGCAAATCGATCGTTTTCTCTGCCTCCGAGCCCGGACATAGTGCTCGCACCTATCTGATAGATATTCAGGGCGGTCCGCCCCGCGCCCTGACCCCCGAGGGCACCTCCGGCGGACTCGTCACACGAGACGGCAAGTACCTTCTTGCTGGCGACGTAAAACGCCAGCTCTGGCTGTACCCACTGGCTGGCGGGAGTCCAAGGCAACTGGACATAACTTTGGGCTCCGAAGAATCCTCTGTCGGCCTTTCGGGAGATGGCAAGGACTTGCTGGTGGCGAGTCGCGGCATCCCACTGAAACTTTTCCGATTGGATCTCGCTTCCGGTCACCGCGAGCCGTGGAAGGAGATCGCACCCGCCGATCCCGCGGGCGCGCAAGGCATCCCAACCATCCGGTTTAGTGCTGATGGAAAGTCGTATGCCTATTCCACATTCCGCGTGCTCTCCGACCTCTACGTGGTCGATGGCTTGAAATAAGTCACGATTTTCTGGAAGTAGCCCCGTCTATCGCATGCCCGCGTAGAACAGATGCTCGCGCTCTTCCCTCTTTTCTTCCGCACGCTTCTTCTTGAAGGCCATCAACTCCGCAGCTTTGAGCGCGATGTGCTCACCGCTTACTTCGAATTCCTTGATCAACTCCCAGGGTGCGCCGGAGTCGCCAAAGCGGTCTTTTACCCCAATGGCGCCAGTGATTATCGGCAGCCCATACAGTTTTGAACTCTCGGTCAGAATCGCGCTGACCCGCCAGGCCAGAGCTCCGATCTGATGCTCTTCCGCCGTAATCACTACGCCAGTATCTTCAGCCGCGCGAGTGACGGCTTCCGCGTCGATTGGTTTGAGTGTGTGCAGGTTCAGAACACGAGTTTCGTAACCGTAATCGCGCTTCAGGATGTATGCCGCGCGCATGGCTTCCGGGACCATCGGCCCGCAAGCAATGATGCTCAGATCCTCCCGCTCACTTTCATGGGTCGATTCCAGGCGAGTTTCAAAAGCGTCGGCGAAATTTGCTGTCTCGCCGCGCAGGCGAATCACATTTGCTTTGCCAAATACAAACGGCGTCTTCTCATTCGTGACCACCGGCGTCGCTTCGCGGGCAAAGCGAATATATTTCGGCCCCACATGCTTTAGCAGCAGATAATTGGTGGCCTTGCGCGTCTCCTCCACGTCGCAGGGCACAACCACTGACATGTTCGGCAGGCCTTGCATGGCGAACAGATCTTCCAACGCCTGATGAGTGGCGCCGTCGGGGCCGACCGAAACTCCACCATGAGCGCCTGCAATCATGACATTGAAATTTCCGTAGCAGACTGAGGTGCGAATCTGGTCCAGATTGCGCGCCGCGGCAAAGGTAGCATAGGTTCCCAGCACGGGCAGCTTGCCTTCCTTGGCCAAACCCGCAGCCGCCGACGTGGCGGATTGCTCCGCGATCCCCAGGCTGATCCAGCGCTTCTTGCGCTCGGGCTTATTGGCGTAGAAGTCGCTGATGGTAATCGATCCGGAAATATCCAGGCCCAGGCAAACCACGCGCTCATCGTCGCCATTTTCTGCCAGCGAACGGCCAAAGCCCTTGCGCGTGGGCTCCATCTTGACCTTCATGGTGTCCCCGGCATTCCACCAGTAATCGCGCGAGAACTTCGGCAGGTGGGAGTCGAGTCTGTGCTCCACTTCCGTTTGATATTGCTTCGCTTTCTCGAGCAGTTGCTGCACGGGGAGGCGTTCGCTGAGGCCGAGTTCCTTCAAAGCCTTGGTCAGCTCTTCATAGTTCGGCGCCTTGCCATGCCATCCTGCCTGATCCTCCATGAAGCTGACGCCCTTACCCTTGACGGTATTGGCGAGAATGACAATCGGCCTTCCCTCCGACGTCTTCGCCTGCTGAAGCGCGTCCACTACCTGACTCATGTCGTGTCCGTCTATCCGCATCACGTCCCAGCCGAAACTGGCGTACTTGGCACAAAGGGGCTCAACGTCCATCACATCTTTCACCCAGCCATCAATTTGCAGACGGTTGCAGTCGATGATGCCGATTAGGTTATCGAGGTGGAAGTGCCCAGCCTCCATGGCCGCTTCCCAAATCTGTCCTTCCTGCTGCTCGCCATCGCCCATCAGGCAGAATGTTTTGTGATGCTTGCCGTCGAGTTTGGCTGCTAACGCGATGCCTACTGCAATGCTCAAGCCTTGCCCAAGCGAACCGGTAGACACCTCAACGCCCGGTAGCTTGAGCCAATGCGGATGTCCCTGATAGGCGGAGCCAAGTTTGCGCAGCGTCATCACATCCTCGACGGGACAGAAGCCCGCGACGGCCAGCCCGAGATACAGGCTGGGAGCCTTGTGCCCGGTCGACCAGATGATGCGGTCGCGGCCAGGCCAGGAAGGATTCTTAGGATCGTGATTGGCGACCTTGAGATAGAGCGCGGCGGTGATGTCCATTATTGATAGAGTGCCGCCGGCGTGACCCGAACCTGCCGCGCACAGCGCGATCAGATCGTAGCCGCGCATCAGGTTGGCAGCGTCCTTCAGCTGTTCGATGGAGTAGTCCCGGATGATATTGCCAGTAGTGGAATCTGTGAGGGCCATGGCCGTCCCCTTCGCGCCGGAAGAAAGAAAAACACACGGAGCTACGCTGAGCTTAGTGGGATGAAGTACGCACTGCCGTGACGGAGATCACTATACGGGGTGACGGAGCAGCCAGGAGCAACTGAGGACGTTCGCTGCGCCTGCTCCTGTGCCGCAGGATTCAGCTAACATCCTTAACGATGAAGGATCTGGACAAGAAAGCCTTCGCCGGACTTCTGCGCCTTGTCATTACCCTCACAGTGCTGCTGTTCCTTTCTGCGTGGTCCCTCCGTTACTGGCAAGCGTGGATTTTTCTAGCCGTGTTTTCCCTGTCCTCGCTAATGATCGGCGTCTACCTGATGAGGAACGATCCCAAACTGCTGGAGCGGCGGACTGAGGCCAGTCCATTCGCCGAGAAGGAACGAGGCCAAAGAGTCATCCAGATTTTCGCAATGACCGGATTCCTCGCCACCATTGCCTTTCCCGCAATTGATCATCGCTTCGCATGGTCTACCGTACCGCCGTATGTATCGATCATCGGCGATCTCCTGGTCGCGCTGGGCTTTCTAATCATCTTTTCGGCCTTCAAAGAAAACACCTTCGCCTCGAGGCTCATCGAGGTTGACCCTGAGCAGAAAGTTATATCGACCGGGCCGTATGCGCGAGTACGCCACCCGATGTACGCGGGGGCCCTGGTTATGCTTGTCGGTGTCCCTCTTGCGCTGGCCTCGTGGTGGGGATTGTTGCCGGTCATTCCGATGACCTTGGTGCTCATATTCAGGCTTCTTGATGAGGAAAACTTCTTGGTGAAGAACTTGGCGGGTTATGCCGAATACCGGAACACGGTGAGATATCGACTGATCCGGTTCATTTGGTGATCAACTGCGTCTCAATCACTCTACTCCGACTCGAACTTCCAGCGTGTGGATTTGCCCACGAATTCCTTCTCCCATAGGCCGAATACCACGCGAGGGCGAACCGCGAAAACTGGCTCCTTCATGGAGAGGATGTCGGGCTCCATTCCTTTCATGTTGAACTTGTACTTGCGCTCGTACTTGGGAAGGAACCTCCGGCGCGCCGGAACATCGGCGATCTCGGCGACGCCTTCCACAATGACCGCTTCCTGCGCATGCTCGGTGCACACGACACACCTCTTGTTGTGCACCAGGTTGCGAGCCTTGCGCGACTTGCTGCCTGTGCTGAACAGAAAACAACCATCCTGCCATAGGCCCCAGACCACCATTGTGTGCGGGGAACCATCTGGTTTGACCGTGGTGATCCAGTAGTTGTGCGATTTCTTCAGGCGCCGTTCCGCCCAACTCCACGGGAGCAAGCCTTTATTGCCTGTAGGCAGGCCGTAGCCGGGTGCATGCGGACGGCTGGCGTTCGGCTTTCCAGTTCGCGATGGAGTCTTTTTCCCAGACATGAATCTGATCGCCGAAAACGAGCCCGGGCAAACAAACCCGGTGCGAATGAACTTACAGATTCTTCCTCGTCCACTCATCGATGCGCTCAAGCGCCTGCTGCAGGTTCTCCAGCGAATTCGCGACGCTGAAGCGCAGGTAGCCTTCCCCGAAGGCGCCAAACGCGGTGCCCGAAAGAGCCGCTACTCCGGCCTGTTCCAGCAGCGCATCCGCCAGCGGCTTCGACTTCCATCCAGTCTTCGTGATGTTGGGAAAGACGTAGAACGCGCCCTTCGGCATGCGGCAGGAAAAGCCTTTGATCTTATTCAAACCGGCAACAAACACGTCGCGACGCCGCTTGAACTCGCCACACATATGATCGACTGAAGTCTGATCTCCGCGCAGCGCCTCAATCCCAGCGATTTGCGTAAAGCTGGCGGTGCAGGAGCTAGAGTTCGTCATGAGGCGAGTGATATGCGCCGCCAGATCAGGCCGCATGACGCCGTAGCCCATGCGCCATCCCGTCATGGCGTAGGTCTTCGAGAAGCCGTCGAGTAGGATCGTGCGCTCCTGCATCCCCGGCACCGACATGATCGAGAAGTGCTCCCCTTCAAAAAGCAGCCGGCTATAGATCTCATCCGACAGGACCAGAATGTTGCGGTCGCCAATTATCTTCGCGACCTGCTCAACGTCTTTCCGCTGCATCACGCCGCCCGTAGGATTTTGCGGTGAATTAAGAATGATCAGTCTTGTACGGTCGGTGATGAGCGCCGCGAGTTCGTTTACATCCAGCGAAAAATCATGATCTTCGCGAAGCCGAATCGGGATCGCTTTGCCGCCCACGTAATGAATCATCGATTCATAGATCGGGAAGCCTGGATTGGGATAGATGACCTCATCCCCTTCGTCAATCAATGCCAGAATTGTAAAGAAAATAATCGGTTTACCACCGGGCACGACCACCACTTCTTCCGCAGCGACTTTAACTCCACGAGTGCGGCTTACATAATCGGCGATGGTCTGGCGCAATTCCGGCAAGCCGGCTGATGGGCCGTAGTGTGTCCAACCTTTATGCAGCGCGTCGACGGCGGCTTCGATCACGTTCGCCGGAGTATCGAAATCCGGCTCACCGATCTCCAGATGGATGATGCTCTTACCCTGACGCTCCAGCGCCCGCGCCTTGTTCAAAACTTCGAAAGCAGTTTCGGTGCCCAGCCGCGACATCCGGCGGGCCAGTTGTAATTCATGTTGTGTGGTTGGCATGATTCTCAAAGACCCTCGCAATAGCTAAACGGCACATTATACGCCGGGGTTGGAGGGGAGATTCGGAGGATGCTGGCGTACGCCTGGTTTCAGCAACAACCAGACGAAAGTAACCGATGGTTCGGTTGCCCTACTGGGACGTTTGGACGTCCATGTTCTCATCAATTGAAAGCTGTGCGGGCGTGCCAGAGTTATCGTCCCCGGAGCGGGTAGCGACCACACGAAAGCCGCTGGCACTGGTCTCAATCTCGTAACTATAGGGAGGACGCTGCCGGGCGACAGTCACATAGTGGTTCGAAACCAGTTCGTCGAGTGATGCATATTTCGCTTCGCTGGCGTAGTACTGGCGCTCCGCAGTAGCAATGCTGATTAGATCGGCTCTCACGCCGGTGATGTTAATAGCGGCCTTCGGGCTATTGGCTCCCGCGGCGGCAGAGGAGCTCTGCGCCTGCCTGGAATAAATGTACATGCCAACGGCTAATGTAATCACGACGCTGAGGAAGCCAAACGCGCGGCCCATGTGTCGCCCTCCAAAGCCAATTGCACCGCGAATCGCGATTACTGACAAGTAACCAGAGGGCAGGACCTGTCTGGCGCGGGGGTTCTGAGGGTTATTACCTACTAAGTCAACTATCCCGAACTCTACTCTGAGACGCTGTGTTCTTCGTTTTGCGAACGAAGCACGCGGTCGACAGAATAAGGAGCCCGATGGCGGGGTTCGTGATAGTGCCGCACCTGCATCTCCCCGAGGAGGCCGATGGCGAGCAGATTCAGGCCGCCGAGCAGTAATCCGAGAGCCAGCATCATCAGCGGGCCGTGAGAGGCCATGACGGGAACATGGCGCAGGAACTTCTCCACACCGAGCCAGGCTACGACAGCGCTCCCACCAAATACGCTCAGCAGGCCGAGGGTTCCGAAGAAGTGCAACGGACGGGAAAGATACCGGAGCAAGAAACGAATCGTGATGAGATCGAAAAACACCCGGAAGGTGCGCGAAATTCCGTAGTGAGACGCGCCCCGCTCGCGGTTGACATTGCGAATCGGCACTTCGCAAATCGACGCCCCGTACCACGACGCCAACGCTGGAATGAAGCGGTGCAGCTCGCCATAAAGCGGAACTTGTTCGAGAATCTCGCGGCGATAGGCTTTAAAGGTGGTACCGAAGTCGTGAATGTCCACGCCGCTTAACTTGGCCATCAGCCAGTTCGCCATGCGTGAGGGGATGCGGCGCATCCAGAAATTATCCACGCGCACCTTGCGCCAGCCGCTGACAATGTCGTAGCCGGCCGCAATCCTCTCCAGAAACACGGGGATGTCTGCCGGATCGTGTTGCAAATCGCCATCCATGGCGATGATGTATTCGCCACGGGCGTGATCGAAACCCGCGGCGAGTCCAGCAGTTTGCCCGAAATTCCGACGGAGCTTGACCACCGTCACGCGGCTATCTACCGCGGCGATCTCGCGTAGCATGGCAAACGTGTGGTCGCTGGAACCGTCATCCACCAGCACGATTTCGAAGCTTTCGCCAGCCGTCTCCATCACCACTTTCAGTCGGTCGTAGAGATCGGTGACGTTCTCTTGCTCGTTGTGCAGAGGAACGACGATGGAATATTTGGGCACAGTCCCTTTATTATAGCCTGAACTGTTCCAGGTTCACGATCAATTTCTTCCGGCGCTTCCAAACTCTAGAAACTCCAACGGAACCGGTACTAGGAGCTCAGCCCTGCTCTTTAAGCTTCAATCGCGACTTGTTTTCTTCCATGAAGGCTTTGATATCATTGGCCGCTCCCAATAGCCGGTTCCACTGCTCGTAATACAGCGTGACCGGAAAACGCCCCAGCCCGTAGACGCTGACGCCACCTTTCTCCCCCACTTTGAATATCAGGTCTCCACTGCGCTTCTTCGTCTCCACTTCTTTTTCCAACTGGGACAATCGGGCTTTCAGCTCTTCGTACGTCGGCTCTGTCATGCGGGTTCCTCGTCGATGAAGTTTGCTGGATGATTCTACAGTAACTTGCCCACGGGTTATCCACGCCGGACAACCTTCCAGGACGAATCGTGCCCCGAGAGATTGGATTTCGGGATGCGGACTCCAAGGGCACGGCAACGACCGCGTGGCAAAAGCACTAGCCGCATCGCAAAGGCAGAATTAGTATTTTCCGTGAAATATCGCCTGATCGATGTCCGGCCAGAACTCCTTTAACACGTTGAACACTCCGTCCAAGCCCACCTGCGTTCCCCAACGTTGGTACGTTTTCACCCACTGGTTGGATTCTGCCGGATAATACGCATTGCCGATGCCCGCAGCAGCCCCAGCCCCCACGACTTCCGACAGATTGAAGGTGCTGCCTCCCGAGTTGGTCCTGGTGATGAAAAGCCGACTTACCGCATAACCGGTCCGCTTAACGAATCCGCCTTTGCCCATCGTGTAATATCGCGGATCTTCTTTCGTCGCCGCTGGAACGATCGCTTCGGTCATGTAGTTCTCTATGGCGCCGTCGACAAAGACGTGCCAGTAGTATTTGCCAAAGCCCTCTGCGCCTTGCCCAAACGTTGGCTGCGACTTACTGGCCATGTCAGCTCCCGCGAGCACTCCTACAAAAATGAAATCGGAGTAGTCGAACGTATCCTGGGTCGCCAGCCACAGTTCACCCTTGAGATCCAACGGAGGCAAATGCTCGTTGGCGCTGACCGCACGGTAGTTGGGGATGATCCCCAGAATTCTCTTGGGTTGTTTGCCAACTTGGTCATTGGGGTGATTGGAATCTACGGGGGCGAGATTGGGCGTCGGCGCGTCGGGTAGGGTGGACTTTCCATCCGTTGGGGCTGCTCGCGGTGGGTCCTGGTTTTGTGAAACCTGGTTTTG
>Ga0209040_10000946_pt1 | contig 22685 bp, 19 predicted proteins | sample BogFormECP12_OM3_FD_188240 | JGI IMG/M metagenome (GOLD analysis project Ga0209040, IMG submission 188240) | Bog forest soil microbial communities from Calvert Island, British Columbia, Canada - ECP12_OM3 (SPAdes) (version 2) | ecosystem: Environmental > Aquatic > Freshwater > Wetlands > Bog ... | reverse complement strand
CGGACCTGCGGGAGCAGACGGTAGCGCCGAACGACGGTCTATGGGCGCCGCAGAGGCGACCGCTGACGAGCGGCCTCGTGCTCAGCACCACGCTGATCGCTGCGGAGGCGCTGGCGGTGATCACGATCGCTCCGAGGATCGCGCACGACCTAGGCGGGCTGCGCCTCTACGGTTGGGTCTTCAGCAGCTTCATGCTCGCAAGCGTCATCGGCGCGGTTGCGGCGGGCCGGCGCTCGGACCGCGCCGGCCCGGCCAGCCCGTTCCTCGCGGGCCTGGCGCTGTTCGCGGCCGGTCTAGTGGTCGACGGCGCGGCGCCCTCGATGGGCGTGCTGGTGCTCGGCCGCACGCTGCAGGGCCTCGGCGCGGGAGCGCTCGAGGCGGTCGCCTACGTGGCTGTCGGCCGCGCGCTGCCCGAGCACCTGAGGCCGAGGATGTTCGCGGTGCTCTCCACGGCGTGGGTGTTGCCGGGCCTCCTCGGGCCCGTCCTGAGCGCGGCCGTCGCGAGCCTGTTCGGCTGGCGCTGGGTGTTCTTCGGACTGCTGCCGCTGCTTGCGCTCGGCGGCCTGCTCGCTCTGCCGGCCCTACGAGAGGTCGAGCCGACGAGAGCGGGAGCGCGCGTCGAGCACCGGCTCGGCGACGCGATCCTGGTCGCGCTCGGCAGCGGGCTGCTGCTCGCCGGGCTCGGCTCGCGCAGCGCGCTGATCGCGATCGGCCTTTCGCTTGGCGGCCTGGTCGTGACGATCGGCGCGCTGCGCCGGCTGCTGCCGCCCGGAACGCTGACCTCGCGGGCCGGCCTGCCGGCGGTGATCCTCAGCCGCGGCCTGCTCACGTTCGCCTTCTTCGGCGCCGACGCGTTCGTCACGTTGACGATCACGACGGTGCTCCACCACAGCACGGCCCTCGCCACGCTCGCGATCACCGGATCGACGCTCTCCTGGGCCGCGGGCGCCTGGCTACAGGTCCGTCTCGGCCGGCGTCTGCAGGAGCGAGCCTTGATACGCATCGGGCTGGCCCTCGTCCTGAGCGGGATCGCTGGCATGACCCTCTCGCTGCTGCCGGGGGTGCCGATCGGGGCCGCGGTCGCGGCCTGGACGCTGGCGGGCCTCGGTATCGGCCTGGCCTACTCCCCGGCATCGCTGATGATGCTGCAGCAGACGCCGGCGGCGCGCCAGGGCTGGGCCTCCGCGTCCCTGAACATCTCGGATCTTCTCGGCACCGCGCTGGGCGCCGGCATCGGCGGGGCCGCGATCGCCGTCGGCGCAGACCGAGGTTGGTCGACGTCTGTCGCCGTAGCGGTCGCCTTCGGCGTGGCGGCGCTCGGCGCGGTCCTCGCGTTGGCGCTCAGCGGGCGGCTTCCGCGGCGACGGCGGCCGCGCCGTGCGGCGGGCGCGCCCGTCCTCACCGCGGCGATCGAGAGCGAGCGCGTCTAGCGGCGAGATCCCGCGTAAACGCGCCTCAACCGCGCGAGACCCGTGGCGAGGAGCCGTGTACACGCGCCCGCACCGCGGCGCCCCGCCTTCAACTGCGTTGCGGTGATGTCGATACAAGCTTGATGAGCCTACGGGGTGGCATCGACAGAGTGGCCGGATCGAGCAGCGAGATCACCTCCGAGTGGCGGCGCGAGCACGGAGGCTCGGGGCTGACCTCGCGGCTGATCCTCGCCTACGTGGAGCGCGAAGCCGGCGGGCAGGCCGTCCGGCGGTTGCTCGCGCGCGCCGGCCTCTCGGACGCCGAGGAGCGCCTGCGAGACGAGAACCACTGGTTCTCCTACGACACGAAGATCGCGCTCTGGGCCGCCGCCGAGGAGGTCCTGGAGGACCGGCACGTGGCCGAGCACGCGGGCGCCGCCGTGCTGGACCTGTCTGTCGCGATGGCGCTCAAGCGCACGCTGCGCGCGCTCGGCACGCCCGGGTTCGTCTACAACAACGTCGTCCGCGCGAGCGGCAAGTTCAACTGGGCGCAGGAGATGCAGGTGCTCGACAGCGGCGACGAGTTCGTCCGCATGCGCCTGACGGACGTCTCCGGGGTCGGCTACCACCGCTACGACTGCGAATACACCACAGGCCTGCTGGCGACCGTGCCGCAGCTGTTCGGCCTGCCGGTCGCGCACGTCAGGCACACGATCTGCGGCGCCGAGGGCGGACCGTGGTGCGAGTTCGAGGTGCAGTGGACCGCCGGCACGCACGCCCTCAAGCGGATCGCGCTCGCGCTGCTCACAGGTGGCGCGGTCGTGGTCGGAGCCGGCGCGCTCCTGGAGCCGGTTCTCGTCCCCGTCGCGGCTGGCCTGTTGGTCGTCGGCGAGGCCGCGGTCGGGCTGCGGGCGATGGGCTTCATGCGCCGCCGCCTGGACGTGCTCGAGGGTCGCGTGCGCGAGCAGGACGACGCCGCCGAACGGCTGCTCTCCTCGCTCGAGGACCTCTCATCGGACCTGCGCCTGGACGAGGTTCTCGGCCAGATAACGGCGAAGGCTCAGACGGCCGTCGGCGGCAAGGAGTTCGCGCTGCTGCTCGCAGAGCGCGGTGGCATGCGCGCCGATCGCCATTCGGGAATACCGGCAGCGTCGCTGAAGGCGCTCGTGGCCTGGGCCGACGACCATCGCGCGGTGCTGCTCGAGCGCGGCACGGTGGTCGTCGACGACGTCGCCACCGATCCCACGCTGGGGCAGCTGCTGCGACCGGAGCACGCTCCCTTCGGCTCGATCTGCGCCGCGCCGCTCGTGTTCAAGGACGAGCTCCTCGGTGTCCTCGCGGCGCTCTCCCACGGCTCGACCGTGTTCTTCCCCGGCGAGGCGTCCGCGCTCTCCGCCTACGCCGCCCACGCCGCGATCGCGCTCTCGAACGCGCGCCTCGTCGACCGCCTCGAACACCAGGCCGCGGAGGACCCGCTCACGGGGCTCGCCAACCAGCGCGCGTTCCACCGTCACTGTGCGGTCGAGTTCTCGCGCGCTCAGCGCTCACGCAGCGAGGTCTCGATCCTGATGCTCGACCTCGACCACTTCAAGACGATCAACGACGTGCATGGCCACCTTCACGGCGACCAGGTCCTGATCGGGGTCGCCGACGCGCTGCGCACGGCTACGCGCGGGCACGATACGGTCGCGCGCCTGGGCGGAGAGGAGTTCGCGATCCTGCTTCCCGACACGGGTGCCGCGGCGGCGTTCGACATCGCCGAGCGCATCCGCAGCGCCGTCGCGCGCACGGCGGTCTCGAGCAGCACGCTCTCCTGCTCGGCCGGCGTCGCGACCGCGCTGCCCAACGAGGCCTCATATGTAGACGTGCTGGAGCTCGCGGACAAGGCGCTCTACGAGGCCAAGCGACGCGGTCGCGACCGCACGATCGTCAGTAGTGGCCGCGGCACGGCGCGCAGCTCGACGGCCGCGTAGGCGCACGCCTCGCGCGGCCTAGCTCCGCACGGCCACGCTCAGGCCGCCGTCGACGACGAGCGGCTGGCCGGTCACGTAGCTGGCTCTGCCGGAGAGCAGAAATATGGCGCACTCGGCCACCTCCCAGGCCGTGCCCTGTCGCCCGGCCGGGATCCGCACCTCGGCACGACCGGGGTTGAGGCGCGAGGCCATGCGCCCGAGGGAGGTATCGATCAGACCCGGGACGACGAGGTTGACGCGGATGCCCGGCGCACCCTCGACGGCCGCGTTGCGGCACACGGCCTCGAGCGCCGCCTTCGAGGCGGCATAGGCGGGGATCGGCATCGACTCGCGTCCGGCGAGCGATCCCACGAGAACGATCGAGCCGCCGTCGGGGAACTCGGCCAGCGCGCGCTTGCAACCGAGGAAGTGCGAGCGCAGGTTCACGGCCAGCACCCGGTCCCAATCGTGCGTGCTCGTGCCCTGAAAGCCAATGCCGGCACCGATGCCGACGTTCATCACGAGGCCGTCCAGCGCTCCGAGCGCCTCACGGGCCTGCTCGAAGATCCCAGCCAGCTGATCCTCGCTGGAGGCGTCGCCAACGGCGCTCACCGCCGTGCCGCCGTCCCCGCGGACGAGATCGACGGTCGCATCGGCGCTCGCCTGGTCGATGTCGGCGGCGGCCACCGCGGCTCCCTCGCGAGCGGCGAGCCGGCAGATCGCGCGGCCGTTGCCCAGCGGCGGATTCGCGATCCCGTGATCCTGCTGTCCCGCCCCCACGACGAGGACGTTGCGCCCGCTCAGAAGTCCTGCCAAGCCTCGACCCTCCTCGATCTCAGGCGACACGGTGACGGCCAGCCTGTCCGCGCGGCTGGGGTAGCCCACACGCAGTTGAGCAGATTCTGACAACGCCGTGCGCGGGGCGCGCGCGAAGGGGCCGCTGCCGCGCGCGCTGCTCTCCAACGGCTACCACGCCAGGCGCGGCCTGAAGCGCGCGCGCCGCGCCGGCGGCGCGGCCACCGCGAGCGGGCGGCACGCCTAAGCGGCCGCTGCTCCCGTCTCGTCCGTTTCCGCGATCAGATCGACTCGACTCGAGTAGAACGCGAGCCGATCCCTGATCTCCGCGACGGCGGCGTACGGGTCCTCATAGTGCCAGACGGCGTTCACCGACTTCTCCGCGCCGAGCGGGATGTCGTAGTAGCTGCAGTCACCCTTGTAGGGGCAGTACGTGACGTGCTCGCTCGCCTGCAGCAGCGACATGTCGACGTCCTCGACCGGGATGTACTGGACCGGGTCATAGGCGGCCTCGCGAAGCGTCAACGCGTTGTGGGTGTCGGCGATGACCCGTCCCGCGACCGAGACGACCACCCGAGCCGGGTTGGGTTCGATCGTGATCGGGTGGTCCGGTCCTGGCTGCTTGATCTGCTTGGTCCCCATAGCTCGATTCCTCTGCCTTTGTGTGCGGCCGATGCTAGCCAGAGAACGACGTTGGCGAGGGTGTAGCGCCGTTGACAAGCAGATCTTGGTATGCCAAGATATCTTTCGTGGTAGTACTAGAGTCAATCTCTCCGAACGCGCAGGACTATGCCAAGGGGTCTACGCCTTGGAGGCGAGAAGCGGGGGTTCGGTTTCGACCAACGACCTCGCCGAGCGACTCGGCGTCACGTCGGGCTCGGTTTCGGCGATGCTGCGCAAGCTCACTGAACTGGGACTCGTCGAGCATCAGCCCTACCACGGCGTACGGCTCACCGGCCGCGGCCGCGAGGTCGCGCTCGAGGTACTGCGCCACCACCGGCTGCTCGAGCTGTTCCTCGCGCAGGAGCTCGGAATGCCCTGGGATCGCGTTCACGCCGAGGCCGAGGTGCTCGAGCACGTTCTCTCCGAGGAGCTCGAGCGCTTGATCGCCGCCCGGCTCGGCGATCCGACGCTCGATCCGCACGGCGATCCGATTCCCACCGACGAGCTCGAGATCGACGAGGGCCAGACCCATAGCCTCGACGAGCTCTCACCGGGGGCGAGCGGGCGCTTCGTTCGGGTCTCCGACTCCGATCCGGAGATGCTGCGCTACCTCGCCGGCCAGGGGATCGCGTTGGACGACCGCCTCGAGGTCACGGGCCGCCAGCCATTCGGAGGTCCTGTGTTCGTACGCCTGGGCGAGCGCGAGTTGGCGCTCGGCGGCGAGCTCGCGCGCTCGATGCGCATCGAGGTCGAGCGGGAGCAGCGATGACGCCGCCACCCCGTGAGCTCCGTCCCGCACTCGAGGGCGCTGCCGAGGGCGCGTCCGTTGCGCTGCCCGACGCCGGCGTCGGCATCCCCAGCGCGCTCGAGCAGCTGCTCGCGAAGGGCCGTCTGCGCGCCACGCTGTGGATGCTCGGGCCGGCCTTCGTCGCCTCGATCGCCTACGTCGACCCCGGCAACTTCGCGACCAACATCGAAGGCGGGGCCCAGTATGGCTACCTGCTCCTGTGGGTCGTGCTCGCCGCCAACCTGATCGCGATGCTGATCCAGTACCTGTCGGCGAAGCTCGGCGTCGTCACCGACCACAACCTGCCGGAAGTCGTGCGCGCGCACTTCCCGCGCCCGTTCACGTGGGGAATGTGGGTGCAGGCGGAGATCATGGCGATGTCCACCGACATCGCCGAGTTCCTCGGCGCGCTGATCGCTGCACTCGGCCCTCACCCAGGGACGCATGCCCTGTCTCAACGACGGCGAGCGCAGCAGGGTACTGCGCTTCGAGCGCCTGGACGTGATCATCGCGCTCGGACTCGCCGGTCTCGTAAACATGGCGATGCTCGCCGTCGCCGCCAAGCTCTTCCACTTCAACGGCCTCTCCCAGATCGGCGGCATCCCGCAGGCGCACGAAGAGTTCGGCCATCTCGTCGGCGGCACCGCCGCGCTTGCGTTCGCGGTCGCCCTGCTCGCATCCGGGGCCTCCTCCTCCAGCGTCGGCACCTACGCCGGCCAGGTGGTGATGGCCGGCTTCATCAACGTCCGCGTGCCCCTGCTGCTGCGCCGCGCGATCACGATGATCCCCGCGATCGCCGTGCTCGCCGCCGGCGTGAACCCCACGAGCGCTCTCGTCCTCTCCCAGGTCGTGCTCTCCTTCGGGATCCCGTTCGCGCTGATACCGCTCGTGATGCTCACCGGCCGACGCGACGTGATGGGCGCCCACGTCAACCGCGGACTTACCACGACGCTCGCCTGGAGCTGCGCGATCGTCACCACCGCGCTCAACGCCTTCCTCATCTATCAGCAGTTCTTCGCCTGATATCGGCGGACCCGGAACGGCCGCGAGCGCGCGCGTCGTGCGACGGTCGGGCTAGCGGTGCGAGATCAGCTGGCGCAGGCTTGGCAGGCGCCGTGCAGGACGATCTCGTGTTCGGCCACGCGCATCGGAACGCGGCGGCTGAGCTTGCGGATCGCGTCCTCGATGGCCTCGTCGGTGAACGGCGTGACCGTTCCGCAGCTATCGCAGACGAGGTGGTGATGGTGTCCGTCGCCGGCGCGGATCGGCTCATAGCGCGCCATGTCCTGCCCGACCTGGACTTTCTGGACGAGCTGCAGCCGCTCGAGCTCGTCGAGGATGCGGTAGATGCTCGCGCGGGCGACCGGACGCCCGCTCGCGCGCAGCGAGTCTTCGATCTCGAGCACGGAACGCGCGCACGCCTGGGAATCGAGCAGCTCGATCAGCGTCCGGCGCGCCTGACCTGAGTGGTGCCCGCTTTCGAGGAGCACCTGCTGGGCCTGCGTAGACCATCGCTCTGTCGGCTTCGGCGACATCGAGTATCAGTCTAGTTCTCGCGCGGGTGTACGGGAGATCACCGACAGCAGCCGGGGCGGCGCAATCGAGCGAGGCGCTGTGAACAGGAACGCGAGCGCATAGGTGGCCGTGGCGATCGCGATCACGGCCGTGCTCGGCGGCAGCGTCGGGATCAGGTAGCTGATCGTGAGCCCGAGCCACATTGCCAGAATTGCCAACGCGCCCGACAGCGCGAGCGCGAGGTAGGGGTTCGCGGTGAGGCGGTGCGCGGCGCCGGCGGGCGCGGCCAGCAGTCCCAGCAGCAGCAGCGCGCCGACCGCTTGCGTGGCCTCGGCTGCGGTGGCGCCCACGAGCACCAGAAACGCCACTCCGAGCAGGCGCACCGGCACGCCGCGCACACCCGCCACGTCTGGGTCGACGCTCGCGAACAGCAGCGGCCTCGCGACCGTGAGCATCGCCGCGGCGATGGCGGCGGCGATCACGGCCGCGAGCCTTGCGTCGGTCGCGCTGAGCCCGAAGATCGAGCCGAACAGCGTTCGGGCTCCGATCAGGCCATTCCCTCCGCCGGAGCCGGTGCTGATCAGCGCGAGGAAGAACACGCCGAGCCCGAGGATCCAGGCGAAGATGATCCCGATCGTGACGTCGTCGGCGCCCGCGCGCTCCCCAATCGCTCCCAGCACGAGGGCGATCGCGATGGTCGCGACGAACAGGCCGATTCGCGGGTCGATGCCGGCCGCTGCGGCGGCGAGCGCCCCGGTGAAGGCGACGTGGCTGAGGGCATCGCCGGCGAACACCTGCGCGCGCAGGACGACGAAGTAGCCGACCAGGCCGCATGCGAGCGCGATCAGCGTGCCGGCGAGGAATGCGTTGCGGATGAATTCGTGCGCGAACATCACGCGCCGGCGTGCGCGGCCTGTGCTCGGCGGTGTAGCAGCGTGGGACTGTCGACTGCCGAGCGCCCGACGCGCACCACGACGTAGACCACGAAGGCGACGCTCGTGATGTAGAAGCCAACAGGATAGTTGTAGAAGTAGGCCAGGCCCAGGCCCACCCACGTGATCGAGATGCCGATGGCGACGGTGAGCACGAGGCTGAGGCCGATACGGGGCGTGATCAACTGCGCGGTGGCGGCGGGGGCGACGAGGAGTGCGAACACGAGGAGCGCGCCGGTGATCTGGGCGGTCGCTGCGACCGCCAGCCCCAGGAGCAGCAGAAAACCCATCGCGAGCGCACGCGTCGGCACGCCATGCGCACGTGCCACGCCCTCATCCACAGAGGCGAATAGCAGCGGCCGGCCGGCGATCGCGAGGCACGCGAGCGTGACCGCGGCGACGATCGCCAGCGTCAGCACCTGTTCGTGGGTGATGCCGAGGAATGTGCCGAATAGCAGGGTCTCGTAGTTCGCGAGCACGCCCTGGTAGAGACTCAGGAACAGAAAGCCGCAGGCCAGCCCGAATGCCTGGACGGTCCCCGTGACGGCAGACGCCTGGGCGGGGTTTCGGCGTCTATCGGGGCCTTCTGCGCCTCCGATCAACAGCGCCGCCGTCCCGCAGAAGAAGAAGTACCCAGTGGGTGCAGACAGCCCGACCAGCAGGGCGCCCGTCGCACCGGGGAACGCCATTACCGACAGCGTGTGCCCGGCAAAGCTCTGCCGGCGCAGCACCATGAACCATCCCACCACGCCCGCCATCAGCGCGACGATGCTCCCCGCCGCCAGCGCGTTGACCATGAACGGGTACGTCGTCAGCTGCCGCAGATCCGAGATCAGGTCAAGCGAGGGTCCTGCTTCGGCCAGGACGCTAGGGATGAGCATGGCGGTCGCTGTGGTGCGCGGGAGCCTCGGGAAGCCCGACGACGACCAGTCTGCCGTCAGCGGTCTGCAGAACTTCCACGGGCGCGCCGTAGAGGCGGCTCAGCGTCGCGGCGGTGATCACCTCTCTCGGCGCGCCGACGACCGCTCTGCCGGCGCCGAAGTACACCACTCGATCCAGGTATGACAGGAGCGGGTTCACGTCATGGGCGACCAGCAGCACCGCCACCCCCTGCTGCCTGCGGATGCGCTCGAGCAGCGCCGCGACCGCGCTCTGATTGGGCAGGTCGAGGCTGTCAAGCGGCTCATCGAGGATCAACAGGCGCGGCTGGCTGACGAGCGCCTGAGCGATCAGCAGCCGCTGCTGCTCACCCCCGGACAGCGCTCCGATCGGTCGGCGCGCGTAGTCGCTCGCGCCGACCAGCTCGATCACCTCATCGACGCGCTTGCCCGTCGAGCGGCGGAGCGGTAGGCCCCAGCGCGCGCCGTCCAACCCCAGCCCGACGAGGTCGACGCCGCGGATCCGGGTACCCGCGTCGAAGTGCCGGCGTTGCGGCAGATACCCGATCTGCCCCGTCGAGTCGCCAGGCGGCCTGCCGAGGACCGAGGCGGTACCCCGCGCGAGCGCCAGCTCGCCGAGCAGCACCCGCAGGAGCGTGGTCTTGCCGGATCCGTTGGGGCCCAGGATCGCCGCGAACTCGCCCGCGGCAATGCTGATGTTCACCTCGCTCCAGATGACGTGCTCGCCGATCCGGGCCTCGGCATCGACGAGCTGCACGGCCAGAGGCGCGCGCGCGGGCGCGATCTTCTCGCGAGCGCCAGCGCCCCCCGGGGTCTGCTCCGCGGTCGAGAGCGCGCTCATCTGCCGGTCGCCTGGTGAAGCGCCGCGAGGAGGCTCGTCATCTCGGCGTCCTGCCACTGCTCGAAGGTAGCCGAGGCGGGAGAGAGCGTCTCGGTGATCGTCGTGATCGGGATGTGCGCGGCGCGGGCGAGCTGGCTGACGCGCTGCACATCGGGTGTGGCGTTCTGGCTGTTGTAGACCCACACCTTGATCGCCCTGTCTTCCGCCTGCTTGTCGACCGTCTGCTTGTCGGCAGCGCTGACGTCGGTGCCCTCGGCGATCGCCTTGGCGAAGCTGTAGGGCGTCAGCAGCTTCAGTCCGAGATCCAGTCCGAGCGGCTGGAAGATGCTCTCGCTGTAGCCGACCGGCACGCCGGCGAAGCGAGCGCGGATCTCACTACGCAGCCGGTCGTATTCGGCGAGGCCATGCGCCCCGAACGCGGTGCGTTGTTCGTCGAAGTACGACGCGTCCTTCGGGTCGAGTTGCTTGTAGTCGGCAACGATCCTGTCCACGACGGCCTGCACGCTGGATGGCGAGTACCACTGGTGCGGGTTATCGCCCTCCTTGAGGCCGAGGAGGTTCCCGACGTCGAGGACGACGCGCGAGCCCGACGGGTTCGCGGCGAGCAGCTTCGAGGCCCAGTCGTCGTAGCCGATCCCGTTGACGATCGCCATCTGCGAGCGCGCCAGGCTCACGCCGTCCGAGGCGGTCGGTTCATAGGAGTGCGGGTCGGTGTTCGGGTTGACGATCACGCTGCTGACGGCCACCTTGGCCCCGCCGAGCTGTGCGGCGATGTTTCCCCAGAAGTTCTCCGCCGCCACGACCTGCAGCTTCCCCGTCGAGGAGCCCGAGGAGACGCTCGACGCCGCGCCGCAGCCGGCCAACAGAAAGCCCGCCCCAACGACCAGCACAGGCAGCACACGAGCACGCGATCGACGCATCAAACCCTCCGGCCGCTAGCACTTGGTCCGTGAAGTCGGTACGGCGCTCATCCTATCAGACGAATAGGAATTAGTCTTGTTCCTATGTCCGAGCCCGATCAGCGGTTCTGGCGCGTCGCTGGTCGAGCGCACCCCTCGGCGCCTGGTCGTCGAGTTCGATCAGGGCGCCGAGACGGCGCTTCTCGAGGAGGCGCTCGCGGTCGAGCGAGAGTGCTGCCCGTTCTTCGTGCTCGACTGGGAGGCAAGCCGGGGGCGGCTCACCGCGTCGATCGCGCACGCCGAGCACGAGCCCGCGCTCAATGCGATCGCGTATGCGCTCGGCCTGGGTGCCGGCACGCAGCGGGCAGCGAGCGGCGGGCTCTGGCCGTAGGGCTCCTTCACACGCGCACGGCGCGGCCTCATCGATTGCGCCGCCGGCCAAGTCGCCAGCGCCTGGGTGCCCGGTAGATCGTCGGACCAGGATCGGGGACGTCCCTCGGCGCCGGCCGGGCTTCGGGGGCGCCGGCTGGCGCCGGCGGAGCGTTGGGGGTGCTGATCGGCGCCGGCGGGGGTTTGGGGGTGCTGGCTGGTGCCCGTGGGGGTTCGGGAGTGATGGTTGGCGCCGGTGGAGCCTTGGGGGCGCTGGTCGGCGCCGGTGGGGCTGTGGCGGTGCTGGTTGGTGCGCCTGCGGCTGTGGGAGCGCTGGTTGGCGCCGGTGGTGGTTTGGGGGTGGCGGTTGGCATGGGTGGAGCCTTGGGGGCGCTGGCCTGCACTCGTCTGACGCCGGAGGCGCCCGCGCCTGCGAGCAGCGTGCGTTGGCGCGCTTCGAGGGCCAGCGCGTGAGCGACCTGATCGCGCAGGAGGTGAAGCTCGCGTCGCCGCGAGAGCAGCAGCAGCGAAAGCAGCGCCAGGACGGCTATGCCAGCGAAGCCCAGGAGCGCTCCAATCTTGAACTTCAGGGACGTCGTGGCGGCGGTGCGTGGAGGAAGCTCGACGGCGTGGAGGGTCGGTATCGCCTCTGGCCGGCTGCCGTCGCTGCTCGTGCGTATGACTGGCACCGTCGAGTCGGCCATCGCGAGCATCGCGCGCGGCGAGACGTTCCCGGTGAGCGTGTTCTCGATCCAGTAGACGGCGCCGGCTTCGTGCCAGGCGATCACCCTGACCTTTTCACCGGCGTAGAACAGTTCGTAGTTGCGTGAGCCCACCTGGACCGTCTGGTCGGGGTTGCTCAAGATGGGAGGGTCCCTCCAGGAGGTGCCCTGGACGTCATAGAACTGTCCCAGTTCTCCACGAGCGATCACGATGTCGTAGATCGGGTGGATGCGGCCCTGCTGATCACGGATCGCGTACACACGCAGCGTGTCCGGTTCGGCGCCACCCAGGCTGTCGCGCGCCCTCGGGTACTCGAGTGGGAAAGACAGGCGCGGCGCCTGGGAGCGGGCTTCGTCGAGCTCGGACGATGTCGTAGGGGTGAGCGTGATGCTCGCGTTGACGTGATGGTGGACGTTGTGAGCGTGTGACCCGGCGTGTGCTGCGGGCCCCAGCTTTGGTTTGCGGATCGAGGCGGTGCCGTTCAGGAACGACTGCACCGATTCCTGGATCTGCTGTTCGCTGGCGGTGTCGTAGGTCTTCAGCAGGCTCACGTTGAAGGGAACCTGCCTGACCGGCTTGCCCTGGGATTCAACGAGCAGCTCGAGAAGGTTGAGCACCTGTTCCTGTCCGTGGAGCGTGTTGTCGGTCGCGACGTTCCGGCCGAGTATGCGCTCGAACTTTTCCCTGTTTTCAAACAGGGTGGCGCCGTACTGAGCCTTGACTTCCAGCAGGAAGCGCTGATCGCGGGCGTCACGGATCAGCGAGGTGTCTTCGTGGCGGTTGGCGACGAATTCCAACGCCTGCTTGCCGCACATCCGCTGGTAGCCGGGCTGGAGATTGATTTCGAAGTACTGTTCACCTCCGGGTTCGTTGACGTGGTAGTAGCGTTTGTCGACGCCCATGTACACGCAGCCCAGTTCATCGACCGCTTGCTTGAATTTGGGGAAGCTCGTGATGAAGACGTGGTTGATCGTGAGACCGAAGAGCCGCTTGATCGTTTCGACCATGAGCTGAGCGCCGCCGTAGGTGTAGGCGGAGTTGATCCGGTTCGTGATCACTTCGCCGTTGGGTGCGGTGAACGTGACCTGCAACTCGCGGGGGATCGAAAGCATCGATATCGTCGGCTTGCTCGGGTCGATGCGCACGAGCAGCATCTCGTTGGAGTGCGGCAGAACCCTTCCAAAGGGATTGGATTTCGGCGGCGGGCGTTCGTCATTGCCGACCAGCAGCAGCGTCTCCGGCGCGCCTTTGCTGGTGGGTGTCAGCAGCTTCGGCGCGATCGTGACCGCCTTGCTCTGACCGAGCGCTTCGACGACTTTGCTGACCTCGTTGAGGGCGACGGCGGCCGTCGCCCCGCCCGAGAGCAGCACGATCCCTACCGCGGCGAGCAGGAACCGCTTGGTCATCCACCAGCCGCGGCGCGGCGGCTCGGGCGGTATCGACCCCGGAGGAGCGCCGCCGGGGGAGGGGAGATGGGTTGGCACCGTCGTGCTGCTCATTCGCCAGCGCGATCGTGGCTAGGCCGGCACGACGGCGTCGCACGGCCACCGCGCGGAATGCTCGGACACCTCACGGAACAGAAGGCTAGAACGTGTTCTTGACGCTGTCGTCGCCAGCGCCGGCCTAGATCGTGAGCGAGACCGGCCCGGCATCACCCATGCGTGGTATCTGCGGGGTTTCGTGGGGATCCAATGAGCCGCCACGCGCAATTGCGCGGCGGCACGCCGCGCTACTGGAGCCGAGCGCGTTGCCGGCGCTTGACCGAGGCGAGTTCGAGCTGCTCGTGTCGCGATCGCTGCTGCAGGAGCTCGCGCGGGCGCTCGCCTATCCCAAGCTGCGCCGACACATAGGCCGCGAGGACGCCGACGCCGTCGTTCGCTGGGTAGGCGACTCGGCGACGATCGTCCCCGACCCGCAGACGGCGCCGCCTGCGCGCTCGGTCGATCCAGGTGACGACTACCTCATCGCGCCCGCGTCATTCGGTCGCGCCGCGCTGGTCTCCGGCGGCAGGCACCTGCTGAGTCGCGCGGGGCGAGATCCCGATCTTCTCGCCGCGCGAGTTCATCTCACCCGTGCGTGTGCAGTGCTACGCCGTCGCTAATTTGCGGGGAGCCGGAAGTGTGGTCTATGTCTCGCATGCCGGGGAGGGCAAGTCCGCCAAGCGTTGCCGCTGCGCCGATCAACCCTGCGCCAACCAGAGTTGCACGCGCGCCGAGGAGTGTGGCGGTCGGGCCGGTGAGAGCAAGCGAAACCGGCAGTAGCCCATTCGAGATCAGCCAGTCGAGGCTGGAGACGCGGCCGAGGAGGTTGCTGGGGACATGGCGCTGCTTCATCGTGGCCCACACGATCGTGCCGGCGGTCTCCAGGAAGTTGAAGGCAAGGCTGGCGAGCATCAGCTCCCACATCGCTGTGGCCAGCCCATAGATCGCGACGGCGAGCGTGGCGAGCGTCCATACGCCGTAGACGAAGGCGATGCCCCGGGACGGGAGCTGACTGCGCCCCATCGCGGCGGCGCAAGCGATCGCGCCCAGGCCGCCGGCCCCGAGCACGATGCCTAGTTGCGTGCTGGTGCCACCCAATACGTGCTTGACCATGAACGGCACCAGCACGAGCGTGGGACCCATGAACAGCAGGTAGGCGACCGCGGCGCTGGCGAACGTGCCCCACAGCCATACGTGGCGACGCACGTATGACCAGCCCTCGCGCAACTCACGGCCAGCGGCCGCGGGAGCCCGTCCGGCGGAAAGCTGTTGGAGGGGCCTCGACGCGCGAGGGGCCATCGACCACAGTGCTCCGGCGGACGCGACGAAGGTGACGCCGTCGAGCAGGAACGCGGCGCCGCAGCCCAACGCGCCGACGAGCACACCCCCCAACGCGGGACCGGCGAGGCGCAGCGCGAGCGGGCGAACGAACTGCTCCATGGCGTTGGCCTGACCCAACTGCGACTCCGGCAGCAGCTCGGGAAGGATTGCGTCGCTGGCCGGGTCGAAGAAGGCCTCGGCGGCGCCGTAGACGGCGACCAGAGCCATCATCTGCCAAAGGTGAAGCTCTCCGCTCGTTGCCAGCACCGCGAGGAGCGCGAGCACTGCGGCGCGCACGAGATCGGCGCATAGCATCACCCGTCGCCTGTCGTGACGGTCGCTGACCACGCCTCCGACCAGGAGCAGGGTTACGAGCGGGACCGTCATCGCGATGCCTAGCAGTGAAAGCGCTGTCGGAGCATCTGAGATCGTGTAGGCCTCCCAGGCCATCGCGACCAGGAACGCTCCGTCGCCGAGCAGCGAGATGCAGCGTCCGGCGAACAGCAGCCTGAAGTCGCGGTTGCGCAGCGGGCCGACGCTGCGAATGCGGGCATCGCGGCGATCCCGTGCGCGCGCCCGGTGGCCCCTAACCGACATCTGGCGCAGCCGTAGCCGGCTGATCGGGTCCGTCGTCGACGGGCCGCGCCAGGCCAGTCAGATAGTCGAGCATGTGGTCGGACTCCATCGGGCGGGCGAAATGAAAGCCCTGACCCAACTCGCAGCCGAGATCGCGCAGCCGTTGCCACTGCTCGTCGAGCTCGATTCCCTCCGCGACGACCTCGAGGGCGAGCGAGCTGCCCAGCGCGACAACCGCGCTCGAAAGATCGACCGTCTGCGGGGTCGCGTCGGTGCGCAGGAACGAGCGGTCCATCTTGATGATGTCGACGGGGAAGCGGCTGAGGTAGCTCAGCGAGGAGTAGCCGGTGCCAAAATCGTCCATCGCAATGCGCAGGCCGAGCGCACGCAGTTCGGTGAGCTTGGTCACCGCGAGGTCGGGATCGTCGATCAGCATCGACTCGGTGATCTCCAGCGTCAGCAGGGACGGCTCGAGTTCGGCGTCGCTGAGTGCGTCGCGCACGTCTGAGGTCACGTCGCTGTGCTGCAGCTGCTTCACCGAGAGGTTGACGCACATGTACAGTTCGGACCTCTCGGGTGACGTGAGGTTGATCGCCTTCATCTGACGACACGCCTCCCGAAGCACCCACCGTCCGATGGGGACGATCAGCCCCGTTTCCTCGGCGAACGGGATGAAGTCTTCGGGGTGCACGAGTCCCCGCTCAGGGTGGTGCCAGCGCAGCAGCGCCTCCATCCCGGCCACGCTTCCGTCGGTGAGCCGCACGATCGGCTGATAGAACAGCTCGAACTGCCCGCCTTCGAGCGCGCGCTGGAGGTCCGCCCGTAACTCCAGGCGAGCAAGGACACCTGCGTGCATTTCCGGCTCGAACAAACGGTAGCCACCCTTGCCGTCGCGCTTGGCGATGTACATCGCCGCATCGGCGTCACGGATGAGATCCTCCGCGCTTGCCGTCGAGCGCCCCTCCAGGATCGAGATGCCGATGCTCCCGCGTAGAACGAGCTCCTTGCCGGAGACGCTGAGCGGGCGGCGCAGATCCTCGAGGATGCGCTCGGCAACGTCGACGGCGGCCTCGACATTATCCAGATCCTCGAGCAGCACGACGAACTCGTCTCCGCCGAAGCGCGCCGCCGTGTCGCTCGTGCGGATGCTGTCCGAGAGCCTCATCGCCACGTCGATCAGTGTGGTGTCACCTGCGCTGTGGCCGAGGCTGTCGTTGATCGTCTTGAAATCGTCGACGTCCAGGAAGATCACACCGAGGCCCTTCTCCTCGCGACGCGCTCGGCCGATCGCGTGACGGACTCGCTCGACGAACAGCGCCCGGTTGGGCAGGTTCGTGACAGGGTCGTGGAATGCCTGATGGGCGAGTTGGTCCTCGAATGCCTTGCGCTCGCTGATATCGCGGGCGTTGAGAACGATCCCGCGCACGTGCTCGTCCTCCAGGAGGTTGGTGTGGAGGATCTCGAACTGCCGCAGGCTGCCGTCGCGATGACGCAGCGTGCACTCGATCGGCTCGCCGTCGTTTCGCGCATACGCCGAGCCGTCAGCCAGCAGATGCAGCAGCCGTCCCGCGTCCTCCGGCGCGACGAGTCGGTCGAAGCGTGTGCCTAGCAGTTCCTGTTGCGGGTAGCCCAGGACTCGCTCCGAGGACGGGCTCTGGTAGGTGATGGTCGCGTCGGAACCAACGACGGTTATGAGGTCGCTGGCGTGCTGTACGAGCGACGCGAAGCGGGCCTCGCTGTGCTGGCGGTGGATCTCCTCGGTCAGTCGCGCCCCCTCCAGCGCGAGCGCCAGCTCGGTCACCAACGCCTCAAGTGCAACCCGCACCTCGACCGCGAGGGCCTTAGGGCCGGCGACCAGCAACGCCCCGAGCACGTCGCGACGAACGGGCAGCGCAAGCGTCAGTCCGCTGGTCCACTCTCGTGGCAGCTCCAGTGCGTCGAGCAGGTCGGCAGCGAGCTCCATGGTGCCGGAGCCGTTCTCGCCCGCCCGCTCGGACAGCCAGGTATCCGTCTCCTGCGCGAGCGCTCGCGGAGTCCAGTGGGCGAAGTCGCTGCGGACCACCGCGGTCACTGTCTGCCGCTCGACCATGCACAATACGCCCGTCCCCCGGCCGCCCAGCAGACGAGCGACGGCCTCGATTGCGGCCCGCTGCATCTCCTCGCGGGTCGCGGAGGCCGCAAGCGCCGCGCCGCAGGAGCCCAGGATCCGCTCGCGAGCCGCAGAGCGCTCCTGCTGGCGCACCAGATCGACCATGCGCATCACCACGAGGCCGAACAGCACGACCGACGCGCAGATGATCACGATCAGGTCGAGATCGCCGCGCTTTAGCTCCTTCAGCAGGATGCAGATCGGCGCGATCAGCGAGGCGCCCGCGAGCAGCGAGAGGCGCACGGGCGTCAGCTTGGCCTCCCGGCGCGCGTTCGCCGGCTCTTGCATTGCCGCCATCGACGGGTGCAGCGCCGCCGTCGCCCACAGCACCGAGTAGGAGGTCCAGCCGAGGTCAAGGATCAGCTGGTGGTGGAAGGTGTTGTCGAGGGTCAGGATCCCATAGATGAAGTCGGTCGTGAGCAGCGAGACGATGCTCGCGCTCAAGAGATAGAAGGAGAGCTCGCGCCGTCCGGTGTCGAGGACGAGACGGATCACGGCGGCGAGCATGATGATGTCCCCGAGCGGATATGCGACAGACACGAGCTTGGGCAGAAGGCCCATTTCGGAGTCGTGGATGTAGGGCGCGATCTGCAGTACCCACGAGAGCAGTGACAGGCCGAGAGTCAGGATCGCCGCGTCGATCAGCGTGTTGCGGTCGCGCCTGGGACTGCGCTTGCGCACCAGCAGCAGCAGGCCGAGCATCTGCAGCGGATAGACGGTCAGGTAGATCGCGTCGCCGATCGAGGGGAACGGCACTTCGTGATGCAGGATCAGCTGGGGGTAGCTATAGGTGTAAACGTCTCCCATCCAGTACAGGAGGAACCCCACCGCGAACAGCCACCATGGCAAGGCGTAGGAGGGCCTGTTTTTGCGGATTCCCACGATCACCGCGATCCATGTGGTCATGCCGATCGAGTTGAGCAGCACCGGGTTGCCCTTGAGCGGGGCTACCAGGAGGTACAGGAACATGGCCGAGCCGGCAAACGCGAGATAGCCCTGCCACGCCCGCAGTCTCGACCGCGGCCGTAGCTGACGCTCCTCCCTTCGAGCGGCGATCTCCTCGCCCCGGATACGCGAGGACCGAGCGTGGATCGGGTCCATCAGCATCCCGCCGCGTCTTGCGCGGAAGCCGACCGCAACTCGCCGCGTCCGGCGAGGTCGTCCAGTGCGGCTATCAGCGCATCGACCTGCTCGTCGGTATTAGCCGCTGTCAGCTGCACCCTGAAGCCGACTTCGGCCTTTGGCACGAGCGGATAGGCGGCGAGGGTCGCGTAGATTCCCCTGGCGAACAGCTGCTGGCCGACCTCGTTAATCCGTGTGTGGTCGCGGAGCGGAATCTCAATGATCGGCAATCCTGAGCGGTTCGGGGTGTGGACGTCCAGCTCCCTCAGCGCGCCCAACACCCTTGCGGAGTGGCCGTACAGGACCGCGCGCAGCTCGTCGCCGCGCTTCTCGTTGGCATCAAAGCCGGCAAGAACCGTCGCCAGCGACGCGACTGGGGAGGGACCCGAGTAGAGGTAAGGCGGGGCGGCCACCTTGAGCAGGTTCTTGACCTCGGTCGGACAGACGATGAACGCGAGCAGCGACGAGTAGGCCTTGGAGAAGCCGCCGACCAAGATGACGTCGTCATAGCTCTCGCCGACGTGGCGCACGATGCTGTTGCCACGGCTCCCGTAGCTGCACGGCTCAGCGGACACTCGTTCGCCAATCACTCCGAAGCCGTGCGCGTCGTCGACATAGAGCAGCGCGCCATGTCGCCGAGTCACCTCTGCAAAGGCCCGTAGATCGGGCGTATTTCCAGTCATGCTGTTGACGCCATCCATGCACACCAGCCGGGTGTGGTCGCGCTCGGCAGCGAGCAGCTCCTCGAGATGGCTCGGGTCTTCGAAGCGAAACCGCCGGACGGCAGCGCCGCGCGAGCGCGCGACCTGACAGCCGTCGTAGATCGTCTTGTGTGCGCGCTCGTCGAGGAAGATCGTCCCCGAGGCCGCGAGCACGGGAATCACCGACGCGTGGATGTGGGTGATCGTCGGCAGCACCAACGAATCCTCGCTGCCCACAAGATCCGCGAGCCGGGCCTCGATGCGCTCGTACAACACCGGACTGCCGAGCAGCCGCGACCAGCTCGGATGCGTGCCCCAGGCCTCCAGGAACGCAGGGATCGCCTGGATGATCTCCTGGTCGAGGTCGAAGCCGAGATAGTTGCACGAGGCGAAGTCCGCCAGCCAGCGATCGCCGACCCGGATCATCCTGCCGTCGACCTCCTCGATTACGGCGTCCATCATCGGATGCGTCGCACGGAGACTGGCGAGATCCTCTACGGCTTCGAGCCAGTGATCGATCCAGCGCCCTCGCGCGCGGGAAGCGGTTGGGAGCAGCGCAGTTGACGCCATGGGACGCTTATCGAGCCAATCTGCTCTTCGCTTGACGGTCGCTGCCCCACGCTAAGCGCGCTGCAACCTCTGCTCCAAGCGGGCTTGACCGCGCTTGGCGGTAGGTCTTAGCCGCATGTGGCTTCGAGGAACTACTCCCTGTGCTCCGGCTCCGTGAGTGCTGCGATGTCCGCTATGTCGATCGGGCGTCCGGCGGCTCGCTTCATGCTGATCAGATCGTCGCGGCCCGCGATCGGGATCGGTTGGTCGCCGAGCGCGATCACGAGCGCCCGTGCGCGCAGCTCTGAAAACGGCGCAGCACCGGGGACGTCGTGAAGTCTGCGATCAACCCTTAAGAGGCGTGTGTCGCACCTGTGCTACACTGGGATCATGGGACGTGAAATCACCCAGCGTGAGCTGCGTAACGAGAGCGGGGAGATTATGCGCGAGCTCGACCGAGGCGAATCATTTGTCGTGACCCGTAACGGCGTGCCCGTGGGCGAGCTGACTCCGCTGTGTCGTCGCCGGTTCGTGTCTGCGGCTGCTGTCGTTGCTGTCTTCGCGAGAGCGCCGCGCGTTGATGCGGAGCGCTTGCGGAGCGACCTCGACGCCGGCATCGATCAGGACCCAGCACCGCGTGCCTGAGCGGTCGATCCCTCTCCGTGGTCTCATCGACACGTCAATAGTTATCGAGCTCGAGCTGCTTGGTCCTTCGTCACTGCCCGAGGAGATGGCGGTCTCCGCCATCACGATGGCCGAGCTCGCTGCGGGCCCGCACGCGACCGTGGACCCCGCGGAGCGTGCCTCCAGGCAAGAGCGCTTGCAGCGCGCGGAGGCGACCTTCGACGCCATTCCCTTCGATGCCAGCGCGGCACGCGCCTACGGCCGAGTCTACGCGGCGACGCTTGCAGCGGGGCGAAAGGCGAGGGGGCGCCGCGCGATCGACCTGCTGATCGCAGCTGCAGCTACGGCAGCCGGCCTCCCGCTCTACACCTGTAACCCCGACGACTTCGCCGGACTGGAGCAAATCGTCGAAGTGCGAGCAGTCGGGCCGCCGCGGTAAGCAGGGCGTCGTGCACGGCCCCCGGCATCGACACACGAAATCCGTTGGCCGCCGCGTCTGCCTGAGGGTCTAGATCGTTTGCAACGATGCGGATGAGAGGAGTCGAACCTCCACCGGGTTGCCCCGACATGGTGATCTGACCCTGCTCGCGTCGTGCAGGAGCTCGCTGTCGCGCCTGCCTCGGTCGGCGGGCGTTGCAAGATGCGCCCGGATCGCTTCGGTGGCCTCGTGAATGTCGCGCAGGCGGTCTTGCTCTGTGCGGCTCACAGCGAGATTGCCTCGGCGAGGACGGCGTCGCGTATGCGCGGCTTGAGCATGTCGGCGGTCGCCACGTCGACGTTCGTGCCGAGCGTCTGTGCCGCCTCGCGTCGGAACGCGGCGAGGTCGAGGAGCGTGCGGCCCGGCGCGAGGTCGACAAGGAGGTCGACGTCGCTTTCAGGGGAGGCCTCGCCGCGGGCGAAGGAGCCGAACACGCGGACCCGTCGGATGCCGTGCGAGGCCGCAGCCTGAAGGAGCGGTCCTCGCAGTCTGCGCAGCCGCCGGCTGGCTGGACCGGGCTGTGCGCGCGCGGACAGGGCGCCTCCGTGCGCGTGCGAGCTCAGAGGGACGCTCGTGAGCCGCAACTGCTGGCCACATGGACCACCACGACCCCGCATTACGAGCCGCCGCGGCGGTGCACCTGACTGTTGCCAAGCCGTTGCCAATCCCGCCACAGGCCGCTCGACCATCCGACCACCAGCTCCCGAATACGGCGCGCTTCCAGCCTCTTTCGCTCATGCACTTGAGAGGACAGGACTAAAACCATGCACCAGCGTCTTCGGGCGGAGCCGCCGCGCCCGTGCCGTCGCTACCGCTCGTCGGCACAAGCTGGCGTCAGGCATGCCCCATGCACGAAAACGATCCTCACCATGACCTCCTCATCGTGTCTCGATCTCATGTGGAGCAAGAGTAGACGTATCGAGCGTTACGTGAAAAGATGACCAGATGGGCAGGCACCCCCAACCCGAGATCAGACAGCGCCTGCTCGACGCATGCACCGACTACGCGCTCGAGCACGACCTCCCGGACCGGCTTGGGCCGCTGGCCGCCGCCGCAGGCACGTCGAACCGGATGCTCATCTACCACTTCGGGACGCGTGACGGACTGCTCCGCGAGATTCTCGGACAAGCCCGGCGCCGCCAGGTCGAGGCCTTCACCAGCCTAATACGCCTGCGACCCGAAGAGCCCTACCTGACCACCCTGGCCCGCGCATGGTCCGCGATCTCCGGGCCCCAGGGCGAACCATACCTCCGCATGTTCGGCCGGCTGCACGACACCGCAGGAGAACCACTCTGGCCTGGCTTCCGGCGGACCGCGACAACCGACTGGCTCGCACCGCTCGAGGCGGGCATGCGCAGTCTCGGCCGATCCGAGCTGGCGACCGTCGTGCTTGCCGTCATCCGTGGCCTGCTCATGGACCTCGACGCCACCGGCGACAGCGCACGCACCGACCGCGCCTTCCACAACTTCCTCGCCACAATCGATCGCGCCTGACAGCCCGGAAGGATGCTGCAACCGATCAGCCCCACGGTGGATTTCCCGGCTTAGACGACACAGGCGGGAGCGGTTTTAGTCCGACGACTTAGGTTCCTGAGAAATGCACTTAAGAGGACAGAACTAAAACCATTCCCAGCGTTTACTGGCGTTCTCGAGGCATTTCCGGGCAGCATTCCCGAGCAGGTCGACCGCTGCCCACGCGTGCCCGAGGCTCAGAGGCCACTCCGTCTCGGCAATGGCGTGGTCCAGCGGGCGGTGATGAAGGCTTTGGCGAGGGCCGATCGCCCGATGGACGTGGGGGACGTCCATAGGGCAGTCGAAGCGCTGCTCGGATATCCGGTGTCCCGGGATTCGGTCAACAGCTGCCTATCGACCGGGGCTCGTGCGGCGCGGTGGGGTCTCGA
>Ga0209040_10000944_pt1 | contig 22705 bp, 10 predicted proteins | sample BogFormECP12_OM3_FD_188240 | JGI IMG/M metagenome (GOLD analysis project Ga0209040, IMG submission 188240) | Bog forest soil microbial communities from Calvert Island, British Columbia, Canada - ECP12_OM3 (SPAdes) (version 2) | ecosystem: Environmental > Aquatic > Freshwater > Wetlands > Bog ... | reverse complement strand
CTGGGCTCAAGCACATCATCCTGGTCGGGTCCAAAATGCCGGTCGCGTTCTTCGCCTATCCTGACAAACCGAGCCTGCTGTCACCGCCGGATGCGGTGGGTCACGTGCTCGCCAGGCCGGAGGAGGACCTGATCGGTGCGCTCGCTGCATTGGCCGATGAACTGGGCGCAACCTCGACGCCCGCACCGGTCGGCAACGATCCGCCGCCCTCCCCGGCAACCGGCAAGATTACCTCGGAGGCACTCGGCGTCTCGCTCGCTGCGCTGATGCCCGAGAATGCGATCGTCGTCGACGAGGCGGTCACCACCGGGCGCGGCTTCTTTGCGCCAACGCGCGCGGCGGCGCCGCACGATTGGCTGTCCAATATGGGCGGGTCGATCGGCATGGGCATGCCGGTTGCGACCGGTGCTGGAGTAGCCTGCCCCGACCGCAAGGTGATCTGCCTCGAAGGCGACGGCAGCGCCATGTACACCCTGCAGGCGCTGTGGACGCAGGCACGCGAGGGCCTCGATGTCACGACATTGCTGTTCTCGAACCGTAGCTACGCGATCCTGCGCGGCGAGCTCGCCAACGTCGGCGCCGGCAATCCCGGCCGCAAGGCGCTCGACATGCTCGACCTGGGCCACCCCGACCTCGATTGGGTCGGTCTCGCACGGGCGATGGGTGTCCCCGGGGCCCGGGTCACAACGATGGAGACATTCAACGACCGCCTCGCCGAGGGCATCGCCGCCCCCGGCCCCTTCTTGGTCGAAGTAGTGCTCTAAGTGACTGCGCTGCCACTCACCCTCCCATTCGGCAGGTCCCTCCCCCTCCCCGCTCGCGACCGCTCGCGGGGAGAGGGCTGGGTTGAGGGGCAGCCGACCAGTGACCCGGCTGCTCTTATGCACGGTCGTGATCGCTGCGATGGTAGAGGCGGCGGCGCAAGCGGCATGCACCGGGTTCGTCGCCGGCGGACTCGGGCCGGTGCGCCTCGCTGCAGCCGGACCGGAGGGCGGTCTCGATCACCATTCTCGGTCACGCGAGCTTTCTGATCGAGAGCCGGCGGGCGTTCGGGGGGCGTTAGGATCGTGACGGATCACAACGACATGATTCCGGCGCCGGTCACACCCGACATCGTTACGATGAACAACGCGCATCCGACGCATCACAACGACGCGGTCGAGCCGGGGGTGAAATACATGTTGCGCGGCTCGGATCCCGTGGGGGAGTTGCGAGCCATCGCCTCGAATACCGCGACGTGCGGAATCCACAATGTGCCGACAAATGTTAGGGAGTTCGCCGGCACCCGCTATAACGGCAACTCCATCTTCGTGTTCGACAGCGTCGATATGTGCATCGCGCATCTCGGGCATTTGCGCCACACCTTACACAATCCCACCTCGCCGATCTCGGCGCGATCGACGTGGTAACGGTGCCGGTCGACGGTGTGTGGAACTTGAACCAGGACGAGATGTTCGAGGTCTTGCGACAGATCAGACGAAGGTCGTCGTCCTGATGCATATCTTCACATTATCGACCTCGGACAAATTTCTGACAAAGATCGCAGATTTTTATGCGGTGCGGCACGCGGACGGGCGCACTGTCGTTCTTACTCGGTCGGAGTTGCCGGCCAAATCCGAGGTGTTGGTTCTCCCGGGCGGATGAACGGCCGTCGCTGGCCCGGGTGGAACTTCACGCAATCGGGGGCCATTACTAGGTCAGGATCGGGGATCGGGGAAAATCTTTACAGGTCAGGTCTGTCGCAATGAGCGAAGGACTCCGTATTTATAATCTGTTTCCGACCTTGGCCGGCACGACCCGGAAATGGGCCGCGCATCTGCCGCGAATCGCGGCTATGGAATTCACTGCCGTCTATGTGAACCCCTTTCATTATCCGGGTTTTTCCGGGAGCCTCTACGCGGTCAAGGATTATTACCGGCTGAATCCCCTCTTTCGCGGCAGCGAGCGCGGTGCGGACGACCGGTTGTTGCGCGGCTTCACCGAGGCGGCGCGGGCGCACGGGCTGCGGGTCATCATGGATCTCGTCGTTAATCATACTTCAAGGGACAGCGAACTCGTCACCAGCAATCCCGACTGGTTCGCCCGCGATGCGCGCGGCAATGTCGTGTCGCCCTACGCGACCGATCCAGCCGACCCCACCCAAAAGACGGTGTGGGGCGATCTCGCCGAACTCGATTATCGGACGCCGCAGCGACGCCTGATCCTGGCCTATTTTCAACAGCTGGTGCGGCATTACATCGGCTTGGGCTTCGGCGGCTTCCGTTGCGATGCGGCCTATAAAGTTCCGGCGGAGGTATGGCGCGGTCTGATCGAAGACGCGAAGGCGGCCTCTCCCGAGGTGGTGTTCTGCGCCGAGAACCTCGGGGCGCCGAAGGAGGCCGTTCTGGCGCTTTCCGGCGCCGGGTTCGATTATCTCTTCAACAGCGTCAAATGGTGGGATTTCGAGAGCCCGTGGCTGCTCGAACAATACGAGGATTTTCGTCACATCGCGCCCTCGATCGGATTTCCAGAAAGCCATGATACCGATCGGCTGGCGAACGACCTTGTCGCCGCAGGTATTCCGGAATCCGAAATCGAGCCGCGCTATCGACAATCCTATGCCTTTGCCGCGGCCTACTCCACCGGGGTGATGATGCCGATGGGGTTTGAATACGGCTGGTCGCGGCGCCTCGATGTCGTCGGCACCGGTGACGACGAGCCGGAGCCCAAGCGCTTTGATCTCAGCGAATTCGTAGCCGAGGTCAATGCGACGAAGCGGTCGATTTCCGCCCTCAATGAAGAGGGTCCGCAGCGCCTGCTGAGCAGTAAGGACGATCCGCTCGTGATATTGGAGCGGCGGACAGCAAACGGCGACGAGCGCGCCTTCATCCTCGTCAACACGCACGAAGACGAAACCCGTGAAATTGACCTTGAAGGGTCCCAAGTCGCGGTCGCGCCGCTTGGGGTCAGGGTCTTGCGTTCGGGTTCGACCCGCATTGAGCGCCCGGTTGCCCATCATCCGCAGTGGCGGCCCGAAACGCGGATATGTATCGAGGAGGTTTACCCCGAGCTCGATGGCGGACGCTATCCGGTCAAGCGGATTGTCGGCGATTTGTTCGAGGTATGGGCCGACCTGTTTCGCGACGGGCACGACAAGCTGCGTGCGGTCGTAAAGTACCGGTATGAGGATGAGGCGTGGCGCGAGACGCCTTTCGTCTTTTACGACAACGATCGATGGGTCGGCCGCTTCAGGCTCGATATGGTCGGCCGCTGGAGTTACACGATCGAAGCCTGGACCGATCATTTCGAAAGCTGGCGCGACGAGGTTGAAAAAAAGCACGCGGCTGGTCAGAGCGTCGAGCTCGAACTCGCCGAGGGTCGGGCAATCATAGAGGCTGGCCTGCCGCAGGCCCGGGCCGGTGATGCCGCCCGTCTCCGGAAAGTGCTGCGCGATTTCGGGGTTCAGGACACGGCCGGCCGCGGCGAGCTCCTTCTCTCCCCCGCGCTGTGTGAAGTGATGGCGCGTTGTCCGACGCGCAGTGACGCTATGCGTTCCCGTGAGCTCGAAGTGGTCGTCGATCGAACGGCGGCACGTTTTGCGGCGTGGTACGAGATGTTCCCGCGCAGCCAGGGCTCCGAACCCGGCAAAAGTGCCACCTTTGACGATTGCATTGCTCGTCTGCCGGAGATCGCCCGGCTCGGCTTCGATGTCGTCTATCTCGTTCCGATCCATCCGATCGGTCGAGTCAACCGCAAAGGCCGGGACAACGACACGGTTGCGGAGCCGGAGGACCCTGGAAGCCCCTACGCGATTGGCTCGGCGGAAGGCGGCCACCGCGCGGTCAATTCTCAGCTCGGCACGCGGGCGGACTTCAGGCGGTTTGTTCGCGCCGCCGCGGCGTTCGGGATAGAGGTGGCGCTCGATTTCGCTATTCAAGCCGCGCCCGACCATCCGTGGGTGCACGAGCACCCGGGATGGTTTCGTTTTCGGCCCGACGGAACGATCAAATACGCCGAGAACCCGCCCAAGAAGTACGAAGACATCGTCAATGTCGACTTCGAGAACCCAGACCGTGAGGGATTGTGGGCCGAATTGCGCGACACCATTTTGTTTTGGGTCGGCGAAGGGGTGCGCGCGTTTCGCGTCGACAACCCGCACACCAAGCCGCTGCCGTTTTGGGAGTGGCTGATCCGCGAGGTCAAGGCCCGCTGCCCGGAGGCGATCTTCCTTTCCGAGGCGTTCACCCGGCCAAAGATGATGCGGGCGTTGGCCAAGGCCGGGTTCACCCAATCCTATACCTATTTTACTTGGCGTAACACCAAATCGGAATTGACCGAGTATTTGACGGAGCTGATGGGATATCCGGCGAAGGAGTATTTCCGGCCAAACTTCTTCACCAATACCCCCGACATCCTGCCGGTTTTCCTCCAGGAGGGCGGCCGGCCGGCTTTCCGCATTCGCCTTGTGCTGGCGGCGACATTGTCCCCGGTCTACGGCATCTATAACGGTTTCGAACTTTGCGAGAACACCCCGATCCCGGGGCGTGAGGAATATCTCCATTCGGAGAAGTACGAATACAAGGTATGGAACTGGGATCGCCCGGGCAATATCAAAGAGGATATCGCAACCCTCAATCGCTTTCGGCGCAACAACCCGGCAATGCAAGAATTCCTCAACCTGCGTTTTCTAAACTGCGCTGATCCCAACATACTTGCGTATGCCAAGATCTCAGCGGACCGGGCCAACGTGGTGATCGTGGTCGTCAATTTCGATCCGCACGTCGCTCACGAGGATACCGTCGAGCTGCCCCTGGCCGAGCTGGGGTTGCCCCCCGATGCCGAATTCTCACTCGACGAGGCGTTCACCCGCCGTGCGGTCACCTGCCGCGGCGCCTACCAGCGTTTTCACCTCGACCCCGCAACCAATCCCGCATTGGTCTTGAAGCTTCAGAGGCTGTGAAACAATTGAAGATTGGCTGGGCTGGCGGTGTGCGTCCTTCTCGACTACGTCGAGAATTCACCCTGGTGCAACCTTCCCCCATGGCCGGCTAGACGGCTGGTTCTCTGCCCAATATATCATGACACCCCCTGACGACGCTTCCACCGCGCTGGCCGACAGCGGCGAAATCGCGCGCACCGTGACCTCGGACCCGCTGTGGTACAAAGACGCGGTCATTTATCAGCTGCACGTCAAGGCCTTCTTCGATGCCGACAACGATGGCATCGGCGATTTCGAGGGGCTGCGGCGCAAGCTGGATTACGTTCAGGACCTCGGGGTCACAACCCTCTGGTTACTGCCGTTCTACCCGTCGCCGCTGCGCGACGACGGATATGACATTTCGGACTACAAGAACATCAACCCGTCTTACGGCAGAATGGCCGATTTCAAGGCCTTTATACGAGAAGCACACCGACGCAACATCCGGGTTATCACCGAGCTGATCATCAATCATACCTCGGATCAGCATCCCTGGTTCCAGCGTGCGCGGCGGGCAAAACCCGGCTCCAGGCTGCGCGACTTCTATCTCTGGAGCAATAGCGACCAAAAGTTTCCGGAAACCCGCATTATTTTTGTCGATGCCGAGAAGTCCAATTGGACGTGGGACACAGTGGCCCAGGCCTATTACTGGCACCGCTTCTACTCGCATCAGCCGGATCTGAATTTCGACAATCCGCGCGTGTTCCGAGCCGTCGTCGACGTAATGCGGTTCTGGCTGGATCTCGGGGTCGACGGAATGCGGCTCGATGCTGTCCCGTATCTGATCGAGCGCGAAGGGACGATCAACGAGAACCTCCCGGAGACGCATGACGTGCTGCGCCGATTGCGTCGCGAGCTCGACATGCGGTACAGCGACCGCATGCTGCTGGCCGAAGCCAACCAATGGCCGGAGGACGTGCTGCAATATTTCGGTGCGGGCGACGAATGCCACATGGCTTTCCATTTCCCGCTGATGCCGCGGATTTACATGGCCGTTGCCACCGAAGACCGCCACCCGATCGCCGACATCATGCGCCAGACGCCGGATATTCCGGAGACCTGCCAGTGGGCGGTTTTCCTGCGCAACCATGACGAGCTGACGCTCGAGATGGTGACCGATCGCGAGCGCGATTATTTGTGGAACTATTATGCCGCGGACCGCCGGGCGCGGCTGAACCTCGGCATTCGTCGCCGGCTCGCGCCGCTGATGGAAAACGACCGGCGCAAGATCGAGCTGCTCAATGCGCTGTTGATCTCGATGCCGGGTACGCCGGTATTCTATTACGGCGACGAAATCGGCATGGGGGACAATGTTTTTCTCGGCGACCGGGACGGTGTACGCACGCCGATGCAATGGTCGTTCGACCGCAATGGCGGATTTTCGCGCGCCGACCCGGCGCGGCTTTATCTGCCGCCGATCATGGATCCGGTGTATGGCTTCGAGGCGGTCAATGTCGAGGCACAGAGCCGCTCGCCTTCATCACTGCTGAATTGGGTCAAGCGGCTCATTGCGGCACGTCGCTCGCGGCGCGCTTTCGGCCGCGGCACCCTGCGTTTCCTCTACCCGTCAAATCGCAAGGTCATCGCCTATATTCGGGCCTACGCCGACGAGATCCTGCTTTGCGTCGCCAATCTGTCGCGCTCTCCACAGGCAGTGGAACTCGACCTCTCGGATTGGCGCGGCCGCCAGCCCGTCGAGCTGCTCGGACGCAGCCTGTTTCCGCCGATCGGCGAGTTGCCCTATATGCTCACCCTGCAAGGCTACAGCTTTTTGTGGTTCGAGCTCCTGCCCACCACCGCCGAGGCCGCCAGCCTGCGCGCGGGGCCGCCAGAATTCATCACGCTCGTCATGCCGCATGGCTGGCCGGACCTGTTCCGCCAGCACAATTTGCCGCAGCTGGAGAGCGACGTTATTCCCGCGTTTCTGCCGCGCCAGCGGTGGTTCGGCGCAAAAGACCAGCGGATCAAGGCGGCCTCGATGCAGGCGCGCGGGGAGATCGCCCGGCCGATTGAGGACGGGTCGGGGCCGGAAACCTTCATGGTGGGGGTGGTCGAGGCGCAACTCGCCGGTGGCAACCGACAGCGCTATTTCCTGCCGCTGTCGGCCATTTGGTCGTCTGCAGAGACCGAGTTGCGGCAAGGGCTGATCCCGGCCACCCTCGCCGAATTGCGCCAATTCCGCCGAGAGGGGGCGCTTGTCGATGCCGTCTCGCAGGACGGCTTTGCACTGGCCATGATGGACGCGATCCGGCAGCAGGCGACAATGCCGCTGGAGGGCGGCGAGATCCGCTGTCGCAAGACGCCAATATTCGACCAGGTGGAGGTGCCGGAGCGCCTCGTGGTTCGCCGCGCCGGAGTGGAGCAGTCGAACAGTTCGGTCATCTTCGCCGATTACGGGATGCTGAAGATCTATCGTCGCCTGCAGCCTGGTCCGCATCCCGAGATCGAGATGTCGCGGTTCCTGGTTGAGCGCGCCGGGTTCGCCAACACGCCGCCGCTTCTGGGATTTGTGGAAATCGACCTGGCTGGGCATGATGGGCAGGAAACTCATGCTCTCGGCGTCCTGTTCGGCTTTACGCGCAATCAGGGGGACGGGTGGACGCAAGCGCTGAATTATCTCACCCGTTACCTCGACGATGCTTTGCTGTCGGGCGGCACCAAGCCTTCCGATCTGCCCGATCCCGATGTTTTCTTTCTTGCACTGGCGCGCCAGCTTGGGATCCGCACTGCCGAAATGCACCGGGCTCTGGCCGAGCAAGGTTGCAGTGATCCCGATTTTGCCCCTGAACCGATCAGTGGCGCGGACGTCGCCGAGTGGCGGCGCGAGATCGAGGACGCCGCCCGTGATGTGCTGGCCAAATTGGAGCGCGAGCGTGCCAAACTGCCCGTCTCGACTCAGGATCTCGCAGACCGTCTGATCGGCTGTCGCGACATTCTGTTCCGTCAAATTCGCCTGTTGGTTCCGGACCGGGTCGAAGCCCTGAAAACGCGCTTTCACGGGGACTTCCACCTCGGCCAGGTTCTCGTCGTAAAGAACGACTTTTTTATTATCGACTTCGAGGGTGAGCCGGCGCGGGCCCTCGCCGACCGCCGGCGCAAGAGTCCGCCGCTGCGCGATGTCGCGGGAATGATCCGCTCGTTTGATTACGCGAGCATCACCGCCGTGCGGCAGCTCGCCGAAGCAAGGCCGGCGGCCGAGCAGCGAATGATGCAATTGGCCGAAGCATGGAAGCAACGGGCCGTAGACGGGTTTCGCGCCGCCTATCGCAAGGCGATGCGCGGCTGCGCGGCCTATCCGGCGAGCAAGAGCTTGGCGCGCACGATGTTGGCCTTCTTCACGCTCGAAAAAGCTCTCCACGAGGTTTCGTACGAGTTGGCTAATCGGCCCGGCTGGGTAGACATACCGCTGAAGGGCATTCTCGGCATTCTGGCGAGGACCGGGGAGGCTGAGCGTGCGGCGGCAGACTGATCCCGAAATCCGGGCGATCGTAGAGGCTCGCCAAGGTGACCCGTTCTCCTTTCTTGGTATGCACCGGACCCTTACCGGAGTTTGCGTCCGCGCCATGCTGCCCGCGACGCAGGAAATGGCGGTGGTCGAGTCCGCGACTGGCGATGTGGCGGCCAAGGGCATTCTCGTGCATCCCGACGGTCTGTTCGTCGCCACGATCGACCGCAAGGAGCCGTTCCGGTATCGGCTGCGCATTTCGAGAGGCGGGGTGGAGCAGGAATTCGACGACATCTATCGTTTTTCCCAGGTTCTCGGCGAGCTCGACACGCACCTCCTCGCTGAAGGCAATCATCTGGCGAGCTATCGCAAGCTCGGGGCGCATCCGCTCGTCCACGAAGGGGTCGAGGGGGTGGCGTTCGCGGTTTGGGCGCCGAATGCCCGGCGTGTCAGCGTGGTCGGCGACTTCAACGTCTGGGACGGCCGACGAATGCCAATGCGGCGGGTCGGTGGGTTTTGGGAGCTGTTCGTGCCCGCGCTTCGCCCGGGTCACCTCTACAAATACGAGATCATCGGCGCCGACGGCCAGCTTCTGCCGCTAAAGGCGGATCCGCATGCCGAGCGAACGGAAAAGCCGCCTAACACTGCCTCGGTAATCGCCGAGCCGTCGCGCCACCTATGGCAGGATGGCCGGTGGATGGCAGAGCGTTGGGAGCGCAATGATCGCCAAGCGCCGATTTCGATCTACGAAGTCCATCTCGGCTCGTGGCGGCGCAACCTGGCCGAGAACGGGCGGTATTTGACCTATCGCGAGCTGGCCGCTCAGCTCGTCCCTTATGTTGCCGACATGGGGTTCACTCATATCGAAATCATGCCGGTGACCGAATATCCGTTCGACGGGTCTTGGGGGTACCAGCCGATCTCCTTGTTTGCGCCGACCAGCCGGTATGGGGCCCCAGACGATTTTCGGGCTTTTCTCGATGCCTGTCATCGTGCCGGGCTCGGCTTGCTGCTCGACTGGGTTCCCGGCCACTTCCCGACTGACCCGCACGGGCTCGGCCGCTTCGACGGGACCGCGCTTTACGAGCATGCCGACCCGCGGCAGGGCTTTCATCCCGATTGGAATACGCTGATCTACAATTACGGCCGCCGCGAGGTGGCGAATTTCCTGCTGTCGAGCGCGCTCTACTGGCTGCGAGAATTTCATGTAGACGGCATCCGGGTCGATGCTGTCGCTTCGATGCTTTATCTCGATTACAGTCGCCACGACGGACAATGGATTCCGAATGCCTTTGGCGGACGCGAAAACCTCGAGGCGATCGCGTTTCTGCGTCGGATGAATGAAGTGGTTTTCGGAGAAGCCGGCGCGACCTCGGTGGCGGAGGAATCGACCGCCTGGCCGATGGTGTCGCGCCCGACCTATGTCGGCGGGCTCGGCTTTGGCTTCAAATGGAACCTGGGGTGGATGCACGACACCCTGCGCTATATGTCGCTGGACCCGATCCACCGCAAATACCACCACAACGATCTTAGCTTCGGGCTGCTCTACGCCTTTCACGAGAACTTCATCCTGCCGCTCAGCCACGACGAGGTCGTGCACGGCAAGGGGTCGTTGATCGGCAAGATGGCGGGCGACCGTTGGCAGCGCTTCGCCAATCTACGCTCCTATCTCGCCTTCATGTGGACCCATCCCGGCAAAAAGCTGCTGTTCATGGGCGGCGAGTTCGCCCAGGAGCGCGAGTGGAACCACGATATTGGGCTCGACTGGCAGCTCCTCGGCGAACCTCTGCACGAGGGCGTGCGACGTCTGGTGCGCGATCTCAATCACCTTTACCGCAGCACGCCGGCGTTGTACCGGCTCGACTGCGAGCCCGAAGGGTTCCATTGGATCGACGTGGCGAACGCAGCCGAAAGCATCGTATCTTATCTGCGCCGCGGCCGGGATCCGCAGGAGCACGCCGTTATCGTCTGCAACTTCACGCCGGTGGCGCGCGAAAATTACCGGATCGGGGTGCCCCGGCCGGGGCGCTATCGCGAGCGCATCAACACCGACGCGGCGGAATACGGCGGCAACGGTATAGGCAACGCGGGAGAGGTTCATACCGAACCGCATCCGATGCATGGCCACCCTCATTCGCTGCGCTTGAACTTGCCGCCATTGGGCGCCCTGATCTTCACCCCGGATTGATCACCCGCGTCCCACTAATCCCTAAATGTCCCGGCGCCTGTTGCTTCTCACCCTCCCGCTTCCGCGGGTCCCTCTCTCTTTCCGCTCGCGGCGAGAGGGAGGGGTGAGGGGTTTTCGCTCGCTTCGCCGCTGATGGCTTCGCCGTGGAAGGTGTGGCCGGGTCGTCCGTACCCGCTCGGGGCCGCTTGGGACGGTGAGGGCGTCAATTTCGCGATCTTTTCGGCGCATGCCGAAAAGATCGAGCTGTGCCTTTTCGATCGCTCCGGCGGCCACGAGGAGGCGCGCATCGTGCTCCCGGAATACACTGACGAGGTCTGGCACGTTTACTTGCCCGACGCCCGGCCGAACCTGCTCTACGGGTACCGCGTCTACGGCCCCTTCGATCCATCGAACGGGCACCGGTTCAATTCGAACAAGCTGCTGATCGATCCCTATGCCAAGGCCCTCCAGGGGCGGGTTCGCTGGGGTGATGCGGTCTTTGGTTACCGCCTCGGCAGTCAGCGCGAGGATATGTCTTTTGACCGGCGCGACGATTCGCGCAACGTCCCGAAGTGCCGGGTCGTCGAATCCGCCTTCACCTGGGGTGATGACCGTCGGCCACAGATCCCCTGGGAGGAGACAATAATCCTCGAACTGCACGTGCGCGGCATCACGATAAAGCATCCCGATGTCGATCCTCCGCACCGCGGCACCTTCGCCGGCCTCGTGTCACCGGCGATGATCGATTATCTCGTCGGCCTCGGTGTTACCGCGGTCGAGCTGCTCCCGATACAGGCTTCGATCGACGATCGCCATTTGAGCGAGCGCGGGCTGGTGAACTACTGGGGCTACAATACGATCGGCTTCTTCGCGCCGGATCAGCGCTTCCTGCCGACGCCGTCGATCGGTGGCTTCAAGACAGCGGTAAAGCGACTGCACGATGCCGGGATCGAAGTCATCCTCGACGTCGTCTACAACCACAGCGGTGAGGGCAACCATCTCGGCCCGACGCTGTCGTTTCGCGGCATCGACAACGCCTCCTACTATCGCCTCCAAGCCGACCGCCGCTTTTATTACGACGCGACCGGCACCGGTAATACGTTGAACCTTGATCATCCGCGGGTGTTGCAGCTGGTCATGGACTCGCTGCGTTACTGGGCGGTGGAGATGCATGTCGACGGCTTCCGCTTCGATCTGTGCACGACGCTGGCCCGCGAAAACGGCGATTATGGCCAGGGCAGCGCCTTTTTCGACGCGATAAGGCAGGACCCGGTGATGGCCGGACTGAAGCTGATAGCCGAGCCCTGGGACCTCGGCCCTTACGGATATCAGCTCGGCAACATCCCGCCCGGCTGGGCCGAGTGGAACGGCCAGTATCGGGACACGGTCAGGCGCTTTTGGCGAGGCGATAGGGGACTTGTTGCTGATCTTGCCTCACGGGTGGCCGGTTCCTCTGATATTTTCGGGTATCGCGGGCGACGGCCTTGGGCGAGCATCAATTTCATCACCGTCCATGACGGCTTTACCCTGCAAGATCTCGTCAGCTACAGCAACAAGCACAACGAGCCGAACTGCGAGGACAATCGCGACGGGACCGACGCCAATTACAGCTGCAATAGCGGTGTGGAAGGACCATCCGATAATCCGCAGATCATTGCCCTACGCGACCGTCAAAAGCGCAACCTTCTGGCCACCCTATTGTTGTCGCTCGGGGTGCCGATGCTGCTAGCCGGCGACGAGATCGGGCGGACACAGCGCGGCAACAACAACGCCTATTGCCAGGACAACGAAATCTCGTGGTTCGACTGGGAACATGTCGGGCCCGAGGACGAAGAGCTCGCCTGGTTCGTCCGCTATCTGATCCACCTCCGTCGTCGTCACCGTGTCTTCTCGCGCCCGCGCTTTTTGCGCGGCGAAGTGCTTTCCGAGGCGGGGGTCCAAGACATCACTTGGATCACGGCGTCGGGCAAGGAGGCGACGACCGAGGATTGGAATAACCCGGCAGCACTCGCTCTCGGTTATGTCCTCAGCGGTGCGGCCGGCGAGTTCTTCACCCCGGGCGGCCAGCGCGACATCGACGAGAGCTTTCTTGTGATGATGAACGCGCACTGCGAGGAGCTGGATTTTCGGTTCCCGGTCCTTGCCTCGCCAATGTCTTGGGAGTCGCTGGTCGACACCGCAGAGGCGACTGGGCGCGCCACCGAGATGCGACTTTACGTCCCAGGAGAACTTTATCGGCTGCAGGCGCACTCGTTCGCTTTGTTTATCGACCGAGCGCGGCGGTCGGTGTCGCCGCGCCGCGATCAACTTACGGCTGGCGCGGTATCTCTCGACGGCGAGCGCGATCCGGGTATCGCGAGCCAGGGAGGATCGGGGAAAAACGATGCACCGCCATCATAGCCTGCCATTTGGTGCCGAGCCGACACCCGGCGGCGTTCGCTTTCGCCTTTGGGCGCCGCGCGCCAATGCCGTGTCCGTGCAGCTCGAAGATGCAAACCCGGCGACCTATCGGATGACCGGCGAGCCGGGCGGCTGGTTCACTCTGACAACCGAAAAAGCCGAGCAGGGATCGCTCTACCGTTACCTCGTCGACGGCCAGGCCTTTCCCGATCCCGCCTCGCGCCATCAGGAGGGGGGCGTGCATGGCCCCAGCGAAGTCGTCAATCCTCTGGCCTATGACTGGAGGGACCTCGGCTGGCGTGGCCGTTCTTGGGAGGAGATCGTCCTCTACGAGCTGCATCTCGGGGCCTTCTCGGATACCGGCGACTTTGCAGGGGCCGTCCAACATCTCGACCACATCGTCGAGCTCGGTGCGACCGCGGTAGAGCTGATGCCGATTGCGGAATTTCCCGGACACCGCGATTGGGGTTATGACGGCGTCCTGCTATACGCGCCGGCTTCGCAATATGGCCGGCCGGAGGCGCTAAAACACCTCGTCGAAGCGTGCCACGCTCGCGGTCTCGCCATTTTTCTCGACGTCGTCTATAACCATTTTGGCCCCGAGGGGAATTATTTGCCGGCCATAGCTCGCGATTTCTTCACCGACCGACACCATACGCCATGGGGCGCCGCCATTGATTTCTCCGGCCCCAACAGCCGGCCGGTGCGTGATTTTTTCATATGCAATGCGCTTTACTGGCTGGAGGAGTTTCATTTTGACGGACTGCGTTTCGATGCCGTGCACGCAATTTACGACGACACCGAGCCCGACATCATCAGCGAGATAGGCGAGGCGGTCAGAGGCCACATAACCGGTCGCGAAATTCATCTCGTGCTCGAGAACGACCGCAATCAGACCCGCTACCTCCGGCGGAGGCATGGCCGCATCGATCGTTACGATGCCCAATGGAACGACGACCTCCACCACGCGCTGCACGTCCTCGTGACCGGCGACAGATCGGGTTACTACGGCGACTATGCCGCCGAGCCTGCCAAACATCTCGGCCGCGCGCTCGCCGAAGGGTTGGCCTACCAGGGGGAGCCATCGCCGTTTCGCGGCGGAAAAGCGCGCGGAGAACTGTCGGGCGAACTGCCGGCCACCGCTTTTGTCAGCTTTCTGCAGAACCATGATCAGGTTGGCAATCACCCCTTTGGGACGCGGATCGCGGCACGAGCCGACGAAGGCGCATTGCACGCCGCGGTCGCGATCGTGCTGCTGTCGCCGCAGATCCCGCTCCTGTTCATGGGTGAGGAATGGGCAAGCGTCCGGCCTTTTGCGTTCTTCTGCGATTTCGAACCGGGGCTGCGCGAATCGGTGCGCGAGGGGCGCCGGCGGGAATTCGCCCACTTTCCCGAATTTGCTGACGAGGTCGCCCGCGAGCGAATTCCGGACCCGACCGCGTCGTCGACATTCGCCATGTCTCGGCTCGACTGGGCAGAGCCGCGCAAGAAGGCTCACGCTTTCTGGCTGGCGCGATACCGCCGACTGCTCGAGATCAGAGCGAGGGAGATCGTTCCTCGGCTTGCCGGCGTGCCGTCGTTCGCAGGCAGCTATCATGTCGTCGGGTCAAAGGCGGTAAGCGTCGAGTGGCAGTTGGGCGATGGCTCGCACCTCCTGCTTCTCGCGAATTTCGCCGAGGAACCCGCTTCGGTCCCGGGGAACTTCGCGAATGGGCAAATGGTTTTTTCGTCTTCCGATCCGGGGGCACCCTTCAGCGCCACTTTCGTTCTCATTGAGCCACAGAAGCGTGAAATGGCATCTTAACCCGCCCTTGCCCCGCACTGCGGGAGGGGGGCCAGTCGATTTATCATGACCGCTCGCGCCGCCCTCTTGCAGCTCGCCGGGATGATCGGTGTCGAGGCACGTTACACAGACGCGCTGGGTGAAACTCGGGAGGTGTCGGACGATACGTTGCTTGCAATGATCGCCGCATTCGGCCTGCCATCGGACCCGGCTCGGGCCCGACGCGAGTTGCAACGGCAGCAACAGTCACTGCCGCTAGGGCTTGGGGCAGCACATATCATCGGGGCCGAGGACGGGCGTCCGGAGATTGCGCTGCGCCTTCCTGCGGGCCGTCAGCAGCTTGCGTGGAGGTGCCATCTCGAGGACGGCGACTTGCGTTCGGGACGAGTTGCGGCGGACATCAAGCCAAATGAACAGCAGTTCGCAATGCCACTGCCCGAGCGTTTACCACTCGGCTATCACCGCTTCGAAGTCGAGGTTGGCAAAGTCGCGGCTCGCACAGATCTGATCGTCGCCCCCGATCGATGTTATCTGCCCGCCGAGCTCGGACCGGGCGCCCGGAGCTGGGGGCTGAGCTGCCAGCTCTATGGTCTGCGCAGCACGCGGAATTGGGGGATCGGGGATTTTACCGATCTCGCAGCGCTCGCCCGGACTGCGGGGCGATGCACCGCTTCGGTCCTAGGCATAAACCCGCTGCACGCACTGTTCGCCGCCGAGCCGCGGCATGTCAGCCCCTATTCGCCTTCGAGCCGCAGCCAGCTCGATTATCTTTACATCGATGTGACTGCAGTTCCCGGCTTTGGCGAAGACGAGGCGGTACGCGAATTGACGCACGGACAATGGTTTGGGGCGACTCATTGGGCCGCCCGTTCGGCCGCGCTGATCGACTATGGCGCAGTCGCAGCCTGCAAGCGGCCGGTATTAGAAGCGCTGTTTCGCCGGTTTCAGTTGCGCGAGCTCGGTGCGGACGGGACTGCGACGAGCACGATCGGACAGGCATTCCGAGACTTTCAGCGGAGCGGCGGGCAATCGCTGGCTGACTTCGCCATTTTCGAGGCGCTCCAGGAGCACCACCTTCGCGAAAAGCGGCAGTTCTCATGGCACAGCTGGCCGGCACCGATGGGCAACCCGCGATCGCCGGAGGTGGCCGCCTTTGCGACCGCGCATCGCGGTCGCGTCGAGTTCTTCCAGTTTTTGCAATATGAGGCCGACCGGCAGCTTGCATCCGCAGCGCGAGCCGGCCGGGAGATGGGGCTTTCGGTCGGGCTCTACCGGGACTTGGCGGTCGGTGCCGATCCGAATGGGGCGGAAGCCTGGGCCGATCAGGAGCTGGTCGCACCTGGAGTATCGATCGGTGCGCCGCCGGACGCGCTGAGCCGCGGCGGACAGAATTGGGGCTTGGCACCCGTCAACCCTTTGGTGCTTCGACGTCAGGGCTTTGCACCGTTCATTGGGTCACTGCGCGCCAATATGCGCCACGCCGGGATCTTGCGGATCGACCATGTCATGTCGCTCAACCGGCTCTATTGGATCCCTAGCGGAATGGAGACGAAGGCCGGCGCCTATGTAAACTACCCGTTCAACGAGTTGATCCGGGTAGTCGCGCTCGAGAGCCGGCGGCAGGCCTGCGCCGTTGTCGGCGAAGACCTCGGGACTGTGCCCGAAGGGTTTCGCGACACTATGCGTTCGGCCAACATATTGTCGTACCGGATTTTTGTTTTCGAGCGCCGAAATGACGGAACCTTTGTGACGCCGGCCCGATACCCGGCGCTTGCCGCGGCCTCGGCAGCGACCCACGACATTGCCACTCTGAAGGGGTTCTGGCTCGGCGCCGATATCGCCTGGCGGCAGCGTCTCGGCCTCTATCCCGACCGGTGTGCGCAGGAAACCGAGGCGTCCGAGCGCAACCGCGATCGCCATTTGCTGCTCGATGCGCTCGTTCGGGAAGGATTACTCTCACCTGTTCAGACCTCCGACTTCCTCCCCGAAGGCAAGGAGCCGGTCTATGCGACCGAGCTCGGAGACGCCATCCTCGTCTATCTCGCCCGCTCGCGGGCTCGTCTGATGCTGGTTCAGCTCGAGGATGTACTCGCGGAAGTCGAGCAGGCAAACCTGCCCGGGACCACTGACGCACACCCTAATTGGCGCCGGCACTTGTCCAGCACCCTAGAGGAGATCGACGGCGGCACCGAGCTGCGCCGCGTGGCGGCGCTGATCGAGAAGGCGCGTCTGCGCACGACGACGGAATGAGCGGAGTGCCCGACAGTTTTACTGCGATCCGCGCCACCTATCGACTGCAGTTCCATAACCTGTTCACTTTCCGCGACGGCGTGCAGCTGGTGCCGTACCTTGCGGCCCTTGGCATCAGTCATGTCTACGCCTCGCCGATCATGGAGGCGCGGCCCGGCTCGACGCACGGCTACGACATAATCGATCACAACCGGCTAAATCCAGAAATCGGCACGGAAGCAGACTTCCGCGCGCTGCTCGATGCACTGCATACGCACGGCATGGGGTTGATCATCGATTTGGTCCCGAACCATATGGGTATCGGCAGCGACAACGCCTGGTGGCTCGATGTTCTCGAATGGGGCCGAGAGTCGCCGTTCGCCGCCTATTTCGACATCAACTGGGACGCCATCCGGCCGGACCTCAAGGGCCGAGTTTTGTTGCCGGTGCTCGGCGATCACTATGGGCTTATCCTTGAGAGGGGAGAGATTGCGCTTCGCTTCGATGCTGGAGCGGGGAGCTTCAGCGCATGGTATTTCGAGCATCGCTTCCCGATCTCGCCGCGCTGCTATGCGATTATCCTCGAAGCTGGAGGTCAGCCGTTGGCCTCCCTGGCCGGCGAATTTCGTGCCCTTGACGAATTCCGGGCAGACAGTGCGCGCGAGCGCGCGGTTGAACTGAAGCAATGGCTCGTCGAACGCGCTCGCGAGCCGGGTTTCGCCGGCGGGATCGAGAACGCACTGAGGCGGTTCACCGGCGAGTCCGGCAACCCGGCGAGCTTCGGCCGGCTGCACGACCTCCTCGAAATGCAGGCATATCGGATCGCCTATTGGCGGGTCGCTGCAGAGGAGATCAATTACCGACGGTTCTTCAATATTAATGAGCTCGCCGGCTTGCGCATGGAATTGCCCGAGCTGTTCGAGAAGACGCACCGACTGGTGTTCAGCCTGATCGAGCGCGGAGACGTGCAAGGCTTGCGGATCGACCATGTCGATGGGCTATTCGACCCGAAAGCCTATTGCCAGCAGCTGCAGCAACAATTCGACGCGCCGCTTTATGTGCTGGTCGAGAAGATCCTCGCACGCTACGAAGCTCTTCCACCATGGCCGATTGCCGGCAGCACCGGCTACGATTTCATCAATCAAGTTCTAGCGATTTTCGTCGACTCCGGCGGCGAGACAGCAATGACGCGGCTCTATCGCCGGTTCGCCAACGGCATGGACAGTTTCGACGATGTCCTCTACGCCTGCAAGAAACGCATCGCGCGAGTGAACCTCGCCAGCGAAGTGAACGTGCTCGCCAACGAGTTTCACCGCCTGTCCATGCGTAACTGGCGCACTCGCGACTTCACATCGAACGGCATGCTGTCTGCGCTCGAAGAGGTGATTGCGGCGTTCCCGGTCTACCGAACTTACGTCTCGCGAGAAGGCGCCAGCGCCGACGATCATCGCTACATCGAATGGGCGCTTGCGCAAGCCAAGAAACGTTGGCGGGTCCAGGACCTGAGCATCTTCGATTTTTTGCGTGCCGTGCTCAGCGGCCGGCCGGCGGACCCACAGCTGCATGCCGAAGCCAAGGAGGCGCTGCGCGTGGCGATGCATTTTCAGCAGGTGACCGGCCCTGTCATGGCTAAGGCCGCGGAAGACACGGCGTTCTATCGTTATTTCCGGCTGTTGCCGCTGAACGAGGTCGGCGGTGATCCGCGGCGCTTCGGAATGTCGGTCGCCGCCTTTCATCACCTCACTCAGGAGCGTGCCCGCTCCTGGCCGCGCGCCATGGTGACGACGGCGACGCACGACACAAAACGTGGCGAGGACGGCAGGGTGCGACTGGCTCTGTTGTCCGAGATGCCGAGAGATTGGGGACGGCGAGTGGCTCAGTGGGTTCGCCTCAATCGCTCGCGCCGATCCGAAATCGATGGCGAAATCGTGCCTGACCGCAATGTCGAGTACCTCTTCTATCAATCATTGCTCGGCGCTTGGCCCCCTGGTCTCGACCCGAGCGATGTGGAGGGGATGAAGAGCCTTTCCGAACGGCTCGAAGTGTACATGATAAAGGCGGTTCGCGAAGGAAAGCAGCAATCGAGCTGGAGCAACCCCGACGCCGCTTACGAGGCTGCCCTTCAGCGGTTCGTGCACATGGTGCTGGACGCGACCCGGACCAATCCGTTCCTCGTCGAGTTTCATTCCTTCGTCGAATCGGTGGCGCGGCTGGGTGCGATCAACTCGCTGTCCCAGCTGGTCCTCAAGCTGACCGTCCCGGGTGTGCCGGACATCTACCAGGGCGGGGAGCTGTGGGATTTCAGCCTTGTCGACCCTGACAATCGCCGGCCGGTCGACTGGAAAGCGCGGCGGGTTCTGTTGGACGAGATCGCCTGCGCCTCCGGAGTTGGGCTGGCGCGAAGCTGGCAGGACGGCCGCGAGAAGCTGTTCGTCGCCCGTCGGCTACTTGAGCTGCGTCGATGGCATCCGGAGCTGTTTGCCGAAGGCGATTATTTGCCGCTCGAGGCCGAAGGCGAACGAAGCAGCCACGTTTGCGCGTTTGCTCGAAACCACGGCGGCGAGGTGGTGGTCGCTGCGGTGCCGCGCCTGGTGCTCCAGCTCTACTGGGGCGGTGCCGGAAGCGCCGCCTGGGGCGCGACGGAGGTCTGTCTCCCGCCGGGAAGAGAATGGCAAAACGTGTTTACCGGGGGCAAATTTGACGGCCGGGATCGGGTCCGAGCATCCGATCTGTTCGCGGATTTTCCGGTCTGCGTACTGATCGCTGGACCTCGAGCGAGCGCAATCTGCACCGGATAAGCCCCACGCCATCGAAAAAGGAATATACTATCGTCAATACGAGCTTGGGTATGAGCCGCGGGATCCCGGGTTACCCTGGCGGTCTACCCAGGGGGTCGGCGGGGGAGGCGGGGCCCGTGCCTCCCCGCCCGCTCCACCCTCACAGTGCTTTTGCGGAAGGACTGGATGCATATTCTCGCGCTGGCGCCAAGGCGGTCCAGCTTTCCACATTTGCACAGAAACGGCGGCTGTTGTAACTGAAGCGGAGTGATTTGGGGTGGGCCAGGGCCGGGGGGACAGCATGGCCAAATCGGCAGGTCGTTGGGCGAGTCCGGAAGCGCTCGCGGTTTTCAAGCATCGGCTCTCGGAGGCGCTCGGCTTCGCTCTGTTGCTCGGGTGCCTTTTGCTTTTCCTGACGTTGTTCACCTATGACCCGCGTGATGGATCGCTGAACACGGCGGTCGACGCAACGGCCCACAATTTTCTCGGTCACGATGGGGCGGTGCTGGCCGACCTTTTGTGGCAGAGCCTCGGGCTCGCATGCTTTTTGATCCCCATTCTGCTGCTTGCCTGGTCTTTTCGCCTGATGCTGCACCGCCCCCTTCGCTCGACATGGCCTCGATTGGCGCTCCTTCCGGCGGTCCTAATGCTGGGGGCGGTGGCGCTTTCGATTCTCGATCTCGGAGCGTTCTCTCCGCCGGCGGGTCCCGGCGGCGCCATTGGATGGGGGCTGCAGCGGCTTCTGGTGCGCTCCGGTCTCGACACCGCGGTGTTGCCGATATCAATGGCGGCGGCGGCGCTGTCCGGGTTGCTGTTGTTGGCCACCATGGGGCTGTCCTTGCGCGACTGGCGGGAAATTGGTGCGGGCGCTGGGCGGGGTGCGACACGCGTCGATGAGCCATCCGGGAGCAGCCCGGCCGGGGCAGGCTCACTCCTCGGTCGGGTCTGGTGGCGTTGGCAGAAATCACGTCTCGCTCGCACCGCGGAAGCCAATCGCGGCTCAAAAGCTTCCGAAGTCCGCCGCCCGGCGGTCGTTACCCCGTTGCCCAGCCGGCGCGAGCCCCGGCTGACGCAGGTGCCAGCCGGCGAGCAGGACCGGGGTGGGCTCGTTCGCTTTATCGCGCCAAAAGCGAGGCCGCTCGGGTCGGGAAAGCGAGCCGAACAGGAGCGTCAGCCGGCGCTAGACCTCGAGCCCGAGCAGCAGCCGGTGTTACCTTCCCTCGAACTCTTGGTAAAGCCGCAACCGGCAAAGGCGGAGGCGATCAACGAGGAGGCCCTCGAAAAAAACGCCCGGCTGCTCGAGACGGTGCTGGAGGATTTCGGTGTCCGCGGTCAGATCGTGCAGGTTCGCCCGGGGCCGGTCGTCACGCTGTACGAGCTCGAGCCGGCTCCCGGAATCAAAGCGTCCCGAATCATCGGCCTTGCCGACGATATCGCCCGCTCGATGAGCGCCATCTCGGTTCGCGTCGCGGTGGTTTCCGGACGCAACGTGATCGGCATCGAACTCCCCAACCGCAGAGCAGAAACGGTCTTTCTGCGCGAGCTGCTCGATTCGCCGGTTTACGAGGGGCATCCCGGACGCCTCGCCCTGATCCTGGGCAAGGACATCTCCGGCGAGCCGGTGCTCGCCGACCTCGCGAAGATGCCGCATCTGTTGATCGCGGGCACCACGGGGTCCGGCAAATCGGTGGGTATCAACACGATGATCCTGTCGATCCTGTACCGAATGCCGCCCGACCGCTGCAAGTTCATCATGATCGATCCAAAGATGCTCGAACTATCGGTCTATGACGGCATCCCGCACCTTCTCGCGCCGGTCGTCACCGATCCGCGGAAAGCGGTACTCGCATTGAAATGGACCGTGCGGGAGATGGAGAACCGCTATCGCAAGATGTCGAAGCTGGGAGTACGCAATATCGATGGCTTTAATGCCCGCCTCGCCGATGCCGAGGCCAAGGGCGAGAGCCTGATTCGGGAGGTGCAGACCGGATTCGATCCGGAAACCGGACAGCCGATTTTTGAGCCGCAGCCGTTCGATACCAGCGAACTGCCGTTAATCGTCGTCGTGGTCGACGAAATGGCGGATCTGATGATGGTCGCCGGCAAGGAGATCGAGGCGGCGATCCAGCGGCTGGCACAGATGGCCCGAGCCGCCGGGATTCATCTGATCATGGCGACACAGCGCCCGTCCGTTGACGTGATTACCGGTACGATCAAGGCAAATTTCCCGACCCGCATCAGCTTCCAGGTGACCTCCAAAATCGACAGCCGCACGATCCTCGGCGAAGGCGGCGCCGAGCAGCTCCTCGGCCGAGGCGATATGCTCTACATGGCAGGCGGCGGGCGCATCACCCGTGTCCACGGCCCGTTTGTTTCTGACGAAGAGGTCGAGCGCGTCGTGTCGTTCCTGAAGACGCGCGGGATACCGGACTACATCGACGAGATCACCGAGGATAACGAGCTTCCGCTCGAACCGTTCGGGGACGGCGAGGAGGGCCAATCGGCCGACAAGCTGTATGCTCAAGCCGTGGCTGTGGTATGTCGCGAAGGCAAGGCTTCGACAAGTTTTGTGCAGCGCCACCTTCAGATAGGCTACAACCGCGCCGCACGGATCATCGAGCGGATGGAAGCGGAGGGCGTCGTCACCCCCGCCAATCATGTCGGAAAGCGCGAGGTGTTGGCGCGCGGCGGCGATTGACCGCAATTGAAGCGCCCGGTGGCCGGCGTCATCTCCTCTCGATATGTCGAGCAGGAGCCGAAGTGAAAATCACAGCGGTCGGAGCGGGAAAAAAGCAATGCCGATCCCTCGACGGGGACAGGGTCTTCAGTCGCCGCGCCGTGATCGCCGCCTGTCTTGCATTTGCGGCGGCACGGCTCCCGGCGATCGCCGATGCCGCCGGACCGCCGGCCGCCGCCGCGCTGACCGCGCAGGACAGTGACGATCTGC
>Ga0209040_10000943_pt1 | contig 22710 bp, 22 predicted proteins | sample BogFormECP12_OM3_FD_188240 | JGI IMG/M metagenome (GOLD analysis project Ga0209040, IMG submission 188240) | Bog forest soil microbial communities from Calvert Island, British Columbia, Canada - ECP12_OM3 (SPAdes) (version 2) | ecosystem: Environmental > Aquatic > Freshwater > Wetlands > Bog ... | reverse complement strand
TAGTCGAGCACCAAAGCCTCATGGCTGGCGTAGATTTCGGCGGTCTGCAGGTTACGGTCGGCCACCCCGCAGGCGCTCATGAATTTTAGGCCCCGGTCGATCTCGGAGGCCAGCGCCTCGTAACGCGCTCCAGCCGGCGAGGTTCGGACGAATTCCCGGTTCCAGTCATGCACCAGATGCAGCGATGCCAGCCCCGACGATGTCAACGCGCGCACCAGGTTCATCGCCGCACCCGCGTTGGCATATGCGCGCACCAGCCGCGACGGGTCATGCTCGCGCGCCGCGGCGTCCGGGGCGAAGCCGTTGACCATGTCGCCGCGGTAGGACCGCAGCCCCAGCGCGTCGAGGTCAGCCGACCGAGGCTTGGCGTACTGCCCGGCGATGCGGGCCAACTTGACCACCGGCACGCTGGCGCCATAGGTCAACACCACCGCCATCTGCAGCAAGGTGCGGATATTTCCCCTGATGTGCGGTTCGGTGTTGTCGACGAAGGTCTCCGCACAGTCACCGCCCTGCAGCAGGAATGCCTCACCCCTGGCAACCTGGGCCAGCATCTCCTGCAACCGGACGATCTCCGACGGCACCGTCACCGGCGGCACACTCTCCAGAACCGTTCGCATCGGCTCGACCTGCTCGGGTGTCCAACTGGGCTGCTGTGCAGCTGGCTTGGCCAGCGCGGCATCCAGCCGGGCCCGCAGATCCGCCGGCAGCGGAGGCAGCGACGGCAGCTGCTCGATCGGTACGTCCACGGTCCAGTTCACCCGTCCATGGTAACCGGGCACCGGAGCCCGCTTTTCAGGCCGAGATAGGGCGAAAGCGACCAGGCGGGCTAGCCGTGATCACCGTCGGAGGCGGCGATCAAGCGGTATCGCCGCAGCTGGTCTCGAGCGTCGACCAGCGCGTCGTGCACATCCGGCGGCCGGCGCGGCAGCCGCGGACGCCCGCGGTCCTCCCAAAGCTGGCGCAGCTCGCGGGTGAAGCGCGGCATCGCCGGCGGCAGATGGGTCATCGGACCCCACAACTGACACAGCACCACATGGTCATAGGCGCCGACCCAGGCCCACAGCTCGATCGGCTCGGCGCCGTCGATGTCGAAGAACGTTTCCAGGTCCGAACGGATCCTGGTGCGTGGGCGCCATAGCGGCGAGGCCGGTGGCGGTAGTTTCGGCAGCACGTGGGTGCGCACCCAGCTTCCGGCTCGCTCGGGGTCGAATTCGGTCGAGACTGCGTAGTATTCGCGGCCGTCCTCGGCGACCACCCCGATCGAGATCAGCTCGATGGTGCGGCCGTCATCGATGAATTCCGTGTCGTAGAAGTACCGCACGGCCGCAATTTAGCCTAGGCCGGCGACGATGCGCGCAGCGGAGCGGCGTGACGGGGAGCCGGGCAATTTAGCCTAGGCCGCCGTCACCGGACGCCTATACCGCTGGCCAGGGGGCGCTGCGGCGGTTGCGGCGGCGGTGGCGCCGGATGGACTTCGCGGTCCAGCAGCGCGTCGACCATGCGGTGGTCGGGGCGGCGCGGCGTACCGGCGATCGAGTACTGCACCCACAGCTTGGCCCGCACGACGGGGCGGCGCAGGGTTCGTTCGCGTTGCAGCGCACGCGCCATCTTGTCCAGCCGGCGCATGTAAAGCCAGCGGGCCCACGGGGCTTGCGGGCGCGACAGCCGGATCGCCCCGATGACCAGCAGCGGAACGAAGAACATGCCGATCAGCCCGGTCCACACCTTGCCCTTGAGCACAACCAACACCGCCAGCGGCAACGTCAGCACCATCGCGAAGACCACGCCGGCGCGCAGCGGCACCGAGTGGGTGGTGTCGTGCCACAGGCTGATGAAGAACAAGAACGGGTGCAGGCCCAGAACCAGCAGTCCGCCCACCGCCACTGCGGCGAAGACCGCGTCGACCGACGTCCGGCCGTCTTCCTCCCAGTAGACGTCGGACAGATGCAGGATCAGTGCGTACTCGTCGAGCACCAGCGCGGCTCCGATGCCGAAGACGATTGCGCTAGCGGTGTATTCGAGTTCGTTTCCGGTGATCGACAAAGACACCAACGTCACGCCGGAGATCATCACCAGGAGAACTCCGACCACGACGTGGTGGATGTGCATCTTCCCGATGTGAATGTTGCGTGGCTCCCACCACTTTGGCGGCACGCCAAGGTCGGCGCGGTGGCGGATGTAGCGCACGAAGGTGCGCGTCACGAAAAAGGTGAGGATAAAGGCGACCAGACAGCACAGCAGCGGCAGGCGACCGCGGCCGATAATGTCGTCGTCAAACCAGCGGAGCACCCTAAGAAACCTACGCCCACTTCGCACCGGCGGCCCTCCGCGACACCGGCTAAACCGCCAGCACCGATAGGCTGTTCATTGACATGAGTACATGGCAGTCGCCCGACGTGGGCAGTTGGCGCGGGCGGGTCGCCACGGCGCAGCCAGGTATCTGGCGAAATGCCTGGTGGGCGCTGCTCCAGGCGCTGGCCCTGGTCGCACTGGGCTACGCTGCGTGGCGGCTCGTCGCCCACGCCCCATACCGCATCGACATCGACGTCTACCGGATGGGCGGCCAAGCCTGGCTGGATAACCGCCCGCTGTACGCCGACGGTGTGGAATTTCACACGCCTATCGGGTTGAACCTCCCGTTCACCTATCCCCCACTCGCCGCCATCGTGTTTTGCCCGTTCGCCTGGTTGGGGCTGCCGGCCGCGAGCGTGACGATAACGCTGATCACCTTGGTGCTGTTGATCGTCTCCACGATGATCGTGCTGACCCGACTCGACGTGTGGAGCACCGCACGGGTGGTGCCCGGCCCGGCTTGGCTGCGCCGTTGGTGGTTGGCGGCGCTGATCGTGGCCGCATCAGCGATCTGGCTGGAGCCCATCAAGTCGAATTTCGCCTTTGGGCAGATCAACGTCGTGCTGATGACGCTGGCGATCGCCGACTGCGTGCCGCGCCGCACCCCGTGGCCACGTGGATTGCTGCTGGGACTGGGCATTGCGCTCAAACTCACTCCGGCGGTGTTCCTGCTGTATTTCCTGCTAAACCGCGACAAACGCGCCGTGTTGACCTCGATAGCGTCCTTCCTGGCAGCGACCCTGGCCGGGTTTGCGCTGGCGTGGCGGGACTCCTGGCAGTACTGGAGCGAGACGGTCCACAACACCGATCGGATCGGCGCGGCGAGTTTGAACACCAACCAGAACGTCGCTGGGGCGCTGGCGCGGCTGGGCCTCAGCGACCATGCACGGTTCCTGCCGTGGGTGGCCGCGTGTCTGCTGGTGCTGGCGCTGACCGTGTGGGCGGCGCGGCGGGCGTTGCGCGCCGGCGAGCCCACTCTCGCGGTGATCTGTATCGCGCTGTTCGGGCTGGTGGTATCGCCGGTGTCCTGGTCGCACCACTGGGTGTGGATGCTGCCGACGGTGGTGGTGACCGCGGTGCTGGCCTGGCGGCATCGGAACGCTGCGCTGGCAGCGATCAGCGCAGCCGGAGTCGCGCTGATGGTCTGGACACCGATCGACCTGCTGCCCAAGCACCACGAGCTGGGCGCGGTGTGGTGGCGCCAACTCGCCGGCGTTTCCTACTTGTGGTGGGCGCTGGCGGCCATTGTCACGGCCGGCGCCACGGTCGCTGTCAGCGGCGCCACTACCGCCGCTGCACCACGGGCGTCGACCGCGCCGGAGCCGGTGTCAGCCGTCGGCTGACCAGGGGCCTGGGATCGGCTGGGATCCGCTAACCCGCCGCCGTCTCAGGGATCCGCGTCGACGATTGCGTCGCCGATCCGGACCCGTTGCCGTTTTTGACGGTGGCGGCGTAGATGTCGACGTATTCCTGACCGGAAAGCCCCATCAGCTCGTAGATCACCTCGTCGATGACGGCTCGTTCGATGAAGCGGTTGCCCGCCAGCCCGTCGAAGCGGGAAAAGTCCATCGGCTTGCCGAACCGGACGGTGACCCGGCCAAACCGCCACAGCTTGCTGCCGGGCGGATTGACGACGTTGGTGCCCGTCATCGCCACCGGTATCACCGGAACCCCGGTCTGCAGTGCCAGACGGGCCAATCCGGTCTTGCCCTTGTACAACCTGCCATCGGGTGAGCGAGTGCCCTCGGGATACATGCCGAGCAGCTTGCCCTGGCTCAGCAACCGCTCAGCCGCATTCAAAGCGGCCTGCGCGGCATCGGCGTCGCTGCGGTCGATCGGCACCTGTCCGGTGCTGCTGTAAAACCAGCGGTTGAACCAACCCTTCAGCCCGGTGCCGGTGAAATATTCGGACTTCGCCAGAAACGTGATCCGGCGCCGCACGACCAGCGGCAGGTAGAAACTGTCGGCGACCGCCAGGTGGTTACTGGCCAGGATCGCCGGGCCGGACTGCGGGACATATTCCAGTCCTTCGACTTTCGGGCGACCCAGGACCGCGAGCAGCGGGCCCATGAACAAGTACTTGAGAAGCCGGTACCACATGGACCCTCCCATTTGCCCGCATCGATGGGTGTTCTGCGCCAAGCGTACCGATCCAGTGTGGACCGGACCACATCGACGCTCGTGACCTGCTTACTCTTCGACCATGAGCCGACTGCCGTTAACCCGAGCCGCCGCGGCTACTCCTCGACGGTGACGGTGATGGGCTGATAGCGACTCGTCGCAGCGGCATCGGCCGCGGTATCAACCTCGGCACCGCCGCTCGGCGGACCGTCGGGCGGCGGCGTCGATCCGTCGACTTGCTCGACGATGGCCCGGATCACCGCCAGCAGCGCGACGCTGTGCTCGGCGACGACCGTCAGCAACGGGTGTTCCTCCCCGGTCACCACCGCGGCCAGCGCGCACACCGGACACCACACCTGCTGGCACTTGCCGGTGCCGGCGCCGTCGCCAAGCGCCCGCGACGCCGCCAAGCGGACCGCGGGGTCGATCCCGTCGAGAATGCTCTGGGCGAGTTTGCGCAACTCCGGACCGATGTCGGGGTGGACGCCACTCATCTGCGCCACTCTCCCCCGCAAGCGGGTGGTGCCCCCACCCCATCGCTTCGCTCTGGATCGTCGTCGGCGCGACTCACTTCGGCCACACCTCCGGATCAGGTCGAAAACGCACCGTCAATTCGCCACCGCGAAGATGCGCGTCCAATACCGTGCATCGCCGCAGGACGGACGCCAACCGAACTCTACGTCGCATCCCGCCGGCGCCGACGATCAGGTCGTCGCCGACTCGGCCAAGGGTAAGCGCGCCGGAATCGATCTGCGGCAACTCTAGCCGCAATCGGTAGACCGACTGCAGGCCGGATCCCGACTCCAGGTCCACAACGGGACGCAACGGCCCCGGCGGTGCCGATCCGTCGCGGCGGCGCGCACTGTCCAACAGCTCGGCGAGCGCTTTGGGGCCGATCGGCTCACCGGCCAGATGCGGGGTAAGGACCAGCGCTACGTCGCCGATGGCGGCGTCCAGTTCGTCCAGCACGGCCCGCTGCTCACTGATTCGCTCGGAATACCAGTCGAAGGCCGGATGAGCGGGCAGGTTGCGGTACTCGTAGGAATCGTCCTGCACCAGAATCTGGTTGACGATTAATTCCTCCACGCGCACGCCCATCAACGCCAACGAGCCCAGCGTCCGGACCGCTTCGGCCGCCACCACCCGTTCCGCGGTGAGGACCAGATGCGCACCGACTCGGGTGCCGTCGGTCAGCAGCGCGCTGAGCTTTTCGACACTCCCGCTGATGCGTTCCAGCAGTTCCACCACCGCCGTCGACCGCGCATCGTCGGCGGCGGCGGAAAGCCTGCGATGCCGCGGCCATCCGCGCTCGACGTACAGGGCAAAGGTGGCCGGCAGGGTCAGCATCCGCATTGCATCGGCGGTGGAGGCACAGTCGACCACGATATGGTCCCACTGCCCGGCCGTAGCCAACTCGCCGACCTCATGGAGGCCGAGGACTTCCTGCACGCCGGGCAGCGCCGAAAGTTCTTCGGGCGCAATCTCGCCCAGCTCCGATTCTCCGAAGCGCCCGCCCAGTGTGTCGACCACCGTGCGCCAGTGAGCTTCGAGCAGCGCCAGGGTATCCATCGCCAGTGCGTCGAGGAAGCCGCCGCCCACGTCGGCCGCCCCGGTTTCGAGGTCGGCGAGCACCCGGACGGGATCGCGCCGGCCGGACGGCGTGACCGTGATACCGAGCACGTCACCCAGTGAGTGCGCTTGGTCGGTGGATACCAGCAGCACCCGCTGACCAGCGCGCGCCTCACGTACGGCGGTCGCGGTCGCCAAAGTGGACTTCCCTACCCCACCCTTGCCTACGAAAAGACTGATCCGGGCAACAGTGGGCGCTGCCGACTCACTCAGCCTCGACTCGTTTCTTCAGATCCTTCAACGCGGTGTCAGTCAGCCTGCGCTCGGCCTTGCGCTTGAGCAAGCCGATCATCGGCATAGCAAGGTCGAGCGAGAGTTCGTAGGTGACGTCGGTCCCAGACCCCTTGGGCGACAAGCGATATACCCCCTCGAGGGCTTTCAGCAGCGAGCTGGAGACCAGCGACCAGCGAACCGACTTGCGGTCCTTCGGCCAGTCGTAGGAGAACACCAAGGTGTCCTTGAGGACGGCGGCGTCCATCACAAAGCGCGCCACCTTCGGATTGCCCTCGGGGTCGGCCTCGAGTACTTCGGCCTCCTTGTATTCCGACACCCAGTCGGGATACGAGCCGATGTCAGCGATCACGTCCATGACCGTGCTGGGGTCCGCGTCGATGTAGATCGTCTGCGCCGTCTTCTCCGCCACCTAGTCGCTTCCTTCTCCCCCGTACGCGGGTAGGGCCTTTGTCGCCATCGGGTTGGGCCCCACCTACGCGGCAAGCCTGCACCCTGTGGGCTGTACCGCCAGTCCACGGCAGAAACGGTACTCCCCGGTTGAGTTCAGACCTGGTCAAGCACCGGAGAAACCCCAACTGGTCGGGAGCGCTCAAGCGTCGCCTTCACCTCGAAGGCCATTTTCTTGCCCGCGACCCGGCGGCGGTGGGTCATTCTCCTCAAGTTCATCCTGGCCAATTGCCATGCCGCCACCCCGGACGGCTCGGCATGCAGAAAGTAGTGCAGCAGCACGCCATCCAACGATGGTTCCAGCCAGATTTCCATCGTTCCGGTGAGCGGTCCGGTAACCGCCCAGCGGATTCCTTTGTCGGCGCGGTCTTCGATAACCCGCAGCCGCAGGTCGGGCCACCACCGTCGCCAGCTGGCCGGATCGCCGACGGCAGCACCGACGCGTACGGGGTCGGCGGCGACGAACGTCTCGTCGGCAATTTGAACGCTGTACACGGCCCCTAGCTTCACATACAGCAGCCGTGGCCGCATACACCAGTCACGATCGTCCTGCTCACCGCGAGTGGCTCCAATGGTCCGGCTCCTCACCGGGCCGTCCCGGCGGAATAACTCAAGCGAGGTCAGAAGAGTGCGTGAATTCAGTGTTCCCGCTCCGTTCACGGTAGACGAGCACGACAACATCGTCGCCGCAGTGTTCGAGCATGAGCGCGAAGACCCCGACACCGTGATCTTTCAACGCCTGGTCGACGGGGTCTGGACCGACGTTACATGCGCGGCCGCGGCCGCCCAAATCCGATCGGCCGCATTGGGTTTGATCGCACTAGGGGTGCAGGCCGGCGACCGGGTGGCTATCTTTTCCGCCACCCGCTACGAGTGGGCGATCCTCGATCTGGCGATCCTGTCGGTAGGCGCGGTCACCGTCCCGATCTACGAGACGTCGTCGGCCGAGCAGGTGCGCTGGGTGCTGACCGACTCGGCAGCGGTGGTCGCGTTCGCCGAGACGGACGCCCACGCGACGATGGTCACCGAGCTCACCGGTGACTTGCCTGAGCTGCGGCGCGTGCTGCAAATCGACGGTTCGGGCGGCAAAGCCCTCGAGCAACTCGAGCAGGATGGCGCCTCGGTCGACCCGGCCGAGCTGACCGCCCGCGTCGAAGCGTTGCGCAGTGAAGATCCGGCGACGCTGATCTACACGTCGGGTACCACCGGGCGCCCCAAGGGCTGCCAGCTGACCCATTCCAACCTCGTCTACGAAACCCGGGGTGCCAAGGCGGTTCTGCCGACGCTGCTGCGCCAGGGTGAGCGGCTGCTGGTTTTCCTGCCGTTGGCACACGTGTTGGCCCGCGCACTGACCTTGTGTGCCTTCCACAACAAGGTCGTCGTCGGGTTCAGCAGTGACATCAAGAATCTGGTGCCGATGTTCGCGGTGTTCAAGCCGACGGTCGTGGTGTCGGTGCCCCGGGTGTTCGAGAAGGTGTACAACACCGCCGCGCAAAACGCCGCCAACGACGGCAAAGGGCCGCATCTTCGAGATCGCCGCGCAGACCGCAGTCGACTGGAGCGAGGCGCAAGACCACGGCGGCCCCGGTCTGCTGCTGCGGGCCAAGCACGCGCTGTTCGACCGGCTGGTCTACCACAAGCTGCGCGCCGCGCTGGGTGGCGACTGCCGTGCGTCTGTCTCGGGCGGCGCACCGCTGGGCGCGCGGCTGGGCCACTTCTACCGCGGCGTTGGTCTCACCATGTACGAGGGCTACGGGCTGACCGAGACCAGCGCCGCGATCACCGTCAACCAGGTCGGTGCCCTGAAAGTCGGGACCGTCGGAAAGCTGTTGCCGGGCAACAGCATGCGCATCGCTGATGACGGCGAGCTGTTGGTGCGCGGCGGCGTGGTGTTCCACGGCTACTGGCACAACCAACAGGCCACCGACGAAGCGCTGGCAGACGGTTGGTTCAAGACCGGTGACCTCGGCGCGGTCGACGGCGACGGGTTCCTGACGATCACCGGCCGCAAGAAGGAAATCATCGTCACCGCGGGAGGCAAAAACGTCGCCCCCGCCGTATTGGAGGACCAGCTGCGAGCGCACCCGCTGATCAGCCAGGCGATGGTCGTCGGAGATGCCCGCCCGTTCGTCGGGGCGCTGATCACCATCGACCCCGAGGCATTCGAGGGCTGGAAGCAGCGCAACAGCAAGCCCGCCGGAGCATCGGTGGGCGATCTGGTCAACGACCCTGACCTGATCGCCGAGGTGGACGCGGCCGTCAAGCAGGCCAACCTGGCGGTGTCGCACGCCGAGTCGATCCGCAAATTCCGCATCCTGCCCGTCGACTTCACCGAGGACACTGGGGAACTCACCCCCACACTGAAGGTCAAGCGCAAGGTGGTGGCCGAGAAGTTCGCTCACGACATCGAGGCGATCTACGCGAAGGGCTAGCCGCGGACCAACTCGGACAGCCGCGCGGCCAACGCGTCCCATTGCCACTGCGCGACGGCCCATTCTCGCCCGGCGGCGCCCATTGCGGCGGCCCGATCGGGGTCAGCGAGCAACTCGGTGACGGCGTCGACGATCTGGCCGCCCGAACGCCCGTCAACGAGTAGCCCAGTCTTGTTGTGCCGCACGGTTTCCGGAGCGCCGCCCGAGCATCCGGCGATCACCGGTACGCCGGTCGCGGAAGCTTCCAGAAATACGATGCCCAGTCCCTCCACGTCCAGTCCGGCGCCGCGGGTGCGACACGGCATCGCGAACACGTCGGCCATCGCGTGGTAGGCGGGGAGCTCCGCGGCCGCGATCCCGCCGGTGAACGTCACGTGTTCGCTGACGCGAAACCGCTCGGCCAGTTGGCGCAGCGTCTCTAGGTAAGGGCCACCGCCCGCGATGACCAGCGCTGCCCCATCCACGCGCCGCCGGATTGCCGGCAGCGCCCGAATTAGCGTGTCCTGCCCCTTGCGCGGCACCAGCCGCGACAGGCACAGCACCGTGGGCCGCTGGCCCAGCCGGTAGCGGGCCCGCAGTTCGGCGCGGCTTGCCGGATCGGGACGGAACCGGTCGATGTCCACCCCGGGCGGCAGGTGCTCCAGTGCGGCCTCCGGCCCGAACGCCGAGGCGAACCGCCCACGGGTATAGCGGCTGACGAAGGTGACGACGTCGCTGTCGTCACCAATGCGACGCAGCACCGACCGTGCCACCGGAAGCATCGACCAACCCACCTCGTGGCCGTGGGTGCTGGCCACCACCCGGGTTGCGCCGGCTTGACGGGCGCGTTGCGCCAGCAGGCCCAACGGCGCGGCCGCGCCGAACCAGACGGTGTCGATGCCGTGCTCGGCGATCAGCCGTCGCATCCGGACGTCGACGTTGGGCACGGGCAACATCAACGTCCCGGGATGGCGCACCACCCGATAGCCCGCGGTCTGAGCATCAAAGGCGTCGGCGCCCTTCCATTGCGGCGCATACACTGTCACGGTGTGCTCCCCGGCCAGTCGACTAACCAGCTCAACCAGATAGGACTGGATGCCACCGCGTCGAGGTGGAAAGTCGTTGGTTACCAGCAGGACCCGAGACACCTGCATAGGCTAGCCCGAAGCTATCAGCGTGCGGATTGACGGGTCAGCCACTGCTGCCAGTCGGCTAGCACGCCCGCCATGTCGGAGCCCAGGACGTTATGCACGGCGGTGGGCAGTTCGGCGTGCCCTACACCACATGCGGCCCGGTAAAATGCGCGCAGCGTCGCCGACCCGCGGGTGTCGGCGACAAAACGCGCGAACCACCATGCCCGGTCGTAGCCCAACGAACGCTGCAGCCCCGGCGCGGCCAGGTCGGCGTCCGACGGCAACGCCGTCGGCAGTGGCGTCACCTCGGGCACCGGCGTGGCTGGCCGGGCGACATAATCAGCCACACCTTCGGTCAGCCACCGGGGCGCGTCCACTGCCGTGTCGGCGCGCGCGGCATAGTGAAAAAGCTCGTGGTTCAACACGATTCGTAATGCTGATGCACTCATGCCGACCGCCCCGGGGGCGAACACGATCCGCTGGCCGATCGCGATTCGTCGGGCCGGATCCACCCGGTCGGCGACGGCCACCGCCGCGATATCGGCCCACTGCGCCGCGGGCCCACCGCCGGCTTCGGTCTCGAACTGCCGCTGTGAGCCGGTGGCCACCACGGCGATATCACGCGGCCAGTCGGTCCCCCAGAATGCCTCCACCGCGTCGACCGCCTGACCGATGTCCGCCGCAACACGGTTCAGCAGGACCTCCGATTGCTGGCCGCCGAGATTGGTCATCCGCACGGTGCGGTCGGCGGCAACGACGAGCCGCGGAGCTGTGGTACCGACCGCCGCGGGTGAGGCCGGGTGGTCAGATTGCGCAGGGGCCGTCCGTCCTGGACGGACCACGGCGACGGCGGCGAAGACCAGTTCGGTGGCTAGTACGCAGGCCAGCAGCCAGCGGCGACGGTGAGACCGTCGGCGGTCAGTAGCGGCGGGCGTCGTAGATCGGGCCGGACGAACTCATCGGCACCACCCGCACCGGCACGCCGTAGGTGGACGAATGGACCATGAGGCCGTCACCGATGTAGAGGCCGGCATGGGATGCGTCGGAATAGAAGGTCAGCACGTCACCGGGCTGCAGGTCCGACAGCGAGACCGGTTGCCCGCCGTGGGCCAGCGCCTGGCTGGAGTGCGGCAGCGCGATGCCGGCCTGCTGGAATGCCCACATCACCAAGCCGGAGCAGTCGAACCCGCCGGGCGCGGCGCCACCCCAGGAGTAGGGCGCGCCGACCTGGGTCAACGCGGCCTGAACAGCGATAGCGCCCTGACCGCTGCCGGGTGCGGCGCCGAACCCAGGACCACCACCCGGCTGTCCGTCGCCCGGCGGTAACGCGGCCGGAGCGGGAGCGGCGGCGGCCATGGCCGCGGGCGGCGGGACCGGCCCGGGTGCGGCCAGCCCGGTGCGCTGGTTCGGGTTCAATGCGAGGTACTGGGACTTGACGATGCCGATCTGCAGCTGCAGCTGGCTCTGCTTGGACTGCAGGCTGGCGCGTACCGCGGCGGCCTGCTCTGCCGCGGTCTTGGCGTCGGCGGCCGATTTCGCCGATGCCGTTTCGGCTTGGGCGGCCTGCTCGCGGGTGGCGCAATAGTTCGCCATTTGCGCGAGCATGGCGGTGGACATCACCCGCTGCACGGCCAACTTGCCGATCAGTTGCTGGGGTGACTCGGCACTCAGGATGGCGTTCATACTGTCGGTGCGGCCACCCATGTACATCGCTGCCGCAAACTTGTCGACACCGGCCTGAAACGTTGCCAGTCGCGACTTCGCAGCGTCGGCAGCGGTCAAGTCATCGGTGTGTTTCTTGTCGGCGGCTCGCTGCGCGGCCAGCTTGTTATTGAGGTCGAGCTGGGCGCTGTGCATCGCCTCGGTGGTCTGCTCAGCCTGCCGTGACAGCTCGCTGAGCTTTGCCATCGGGTCATTGCCTGGGTCGGCCAGCACATTGCTGGCGGCAACTCCGGAGAGGGCAACGAACCCGGCTACCGCTCCGATAGCCAAACGCGTGGCTGCGCGCAAACGCACGCTGCCACCGTTAAGCCCGAAACCCAAGATTTTGCATCCTTAAAACCCGTCGGCGTGACCACCGAGTCTGCTCTAGGTCTCAGATAGGTTACGAAACGGCATCGGCGTTGTCCAACACTGGATGATTAAGAAAACAGCCAGATTTCAACGGAAGGTCGTTAAGCTACCCCGGGTCGGTGTCGATGAATCGGAACCAGCCGCAACTTCGGCGCCAATCCGGCCTCGGCGAGCACCTCCAACGCGGCACGCTCATCCTCCAGCAAAGTTTCCGGTACCCCGAGTATCACGCTGACGACACAGTCGCGGCACCCGGGACCGCGTACTGCACAGTCGTCGCAGTCGATAACCACTGGTTCCGCCGGGTCGGGCGGGACTGCCGCCGCCCAATCAGGCTCGCTGGTGTGCGCCATCTGGCTGGCCCTCTCGGTGTTCGTGGTCGGCCTTGCCGTCACGCTAACCGCGGGCACCGACATGTTTAACCCGACGCTGCTCCTGCCGACGCGCCGCGCCAAATCCCGTCCATGTCGGTGCGACTGCCTAACGTCGCGGCCATGGGCGCGCCCCCCGCCGAGCAGCTGAGCCTCCCCGACCTCGACGGGGCCGCAGAAATGTCGCTGCGCGAAACCACCTTCGTCGTCGTGGACCTGGAGACCACCGGCGGGCGCATGACCGGCGGAGATGGGACGGCCGCCGACGCCATCACCGAAATCGGGGCGGTCAAAGTACGCGGCGGTGTGGTGCTGGGCGAGTTCGGCACCCTGATCGACCCACAGCGCAGCATCCCGCCGCAGATCGTGCAGCTGACCGGCATCACCACCGCGATGGTGTGCGATGCACCGACCATCGGCGCGGTGTTGCCGACGTTTTTCGAGTTCGCTCGCGACGCGGTCCTGGTGGCCCACAACGCCAGGTTCGACATCGGGTTTTTGCGGGCCGCCGCCGACCGGTGCGGCATCGGATGGCGGCGGCCGCAAGTGCTGTGCACCGTTCAACTGGCCCGCAGGGTGCTCAGCCGCGAGGAAGCCCCCAGCGTGCGGCTGGCAGCGCTGGCGCGGCTGTTCGCCGTCGCCAGCGAGCCCACCCACCGGGCACTCGATGACGCGCGGGCCACCGTCGATGTATTGCACGCGCTCATCGAGCGGGTGGGCAATCAGGGTGTGCACACGTACGCCGACCTGCGCTCGTATCTGCCCGACGTGACGCCGGCGCAACGGCGCAAGCGGGTGCTGGCCGAGGGGTTGCCGCACCGGCCGGGGGTCTATCTGTTCCGTGGGCCGACCGGCGAGGTGCTCTATGTCGGCACTGCAATTGACTTGCGGCGCAGGGTAAGTCAGTACTTCAACGGCTCAGATCAGCGCGGCCGGATTAAAGAGATGGTCGCGCTGGCAGGCACCGTCGAGCACGTCGAATGCGCGCATGCGTTGGAAGCCGGTGTTCGCGAACTGCGGATGCTGAGCGCGCATGCCCCGCCGTACAACCGCCGGTCGAGATTCCCGCATCGCTGGTGGTGGATAGTGCTGAGCAACGAGGCATTCCCTCGGTTTTCGGCGGTGCGAACGCCGCGTCACGATCGCGCGGTCGGCCCGTTTCGCTCCCGAGCCGACGCCGCCGACACCGCCGCGCTGCTGGCGCGGTTCACCGGGGTGCGCACCTGTACCAAGCGGCTGGCCCGTTCGGCGCTGCACGGACCGGCCTGCCCGCAGCATGAGGTTTCGCCGTGCCCCGCTGCTCGTGATGTGATGGCCGGCCAATACGCCGCGGCGCCCGGTCGCGCCGCGGCCTTGATCGACGGCGTGGACAACACCGCTTTGGCCGCGGCCGTCCAGCAGATCGCCGACCTGGCCGGTCGTCAGCGCTACGAGAGCGCCGCCCGGCTGCGCGACCACACCGTGACCGCGGTGGAGGTGCTCTGGCGTGGCCAGCGCCTGCGTGCGTTGGCCACGCTGCCGGAGCTGGTTGCCGCCGCCCCCGACGGCGACGGGGGCTGGCAGCTGGCCGTCATCCGCTACGGCCAGCTCGCCGCGGCAGGCACCGCCCGTCGCGGCGTGCCGCCGATGCCCGTCGTCGACGCCATCCGGGCGGGCGCGCAGGTGGTCCTGCAGCAGCCCGCCCCGCTGGGCGGCGCGCTGGTGGAGGAGACGGCCCTGATCGTGCGCTGGCTGGCGGCACCGGGGGTGCGCATCGTGTGTGTCAGCACCGGCGGCGACGATGCAGAGCGGAGCGATGAGGAGGAGCGCCGCAAGACGACCGGCGGCGACGATGCAGAGCGGAGCGATGAGGAGCGCCGCAAGAGCACCGGCGGCGACGATGCAGCCGGCTGGTGTTCCCCGTTGGGATCCGCCGGCCCGTGGGCGGGATGGGCCGCATCGGCCCGCTCGGCGCGGGTGGCCGCCGAACAAGCTGTAACGAGCCGGGACTCAGAGCTGCTGGCCGAACCGCACCCATCGCGCGAGCAGCTGTTCGGCCGCTCCGCTGTCGATCGCGTCGGCGGCGCGGCGCAGCCCGTCTTCCCACGCCGGCAGCCACTCGGCGCGGCTGGATAGCCCGGCATGGGCCACGATCGCGCCCGCGGCGTTGAGCACGACGGCGTCGCGCACCGAGCCCTTTGCGCCGGCCAGCACCGAGCGTGCCTCCGCCGCATTGGCCGTCGCATCGCCGCCCTTCAAGTCGTCGAGCTCGGCGCGGGCGAACCCGAACCCGGCGGGATCGAATGTCAGCTTGTCCACCGTGCCGGCCTGTACTCGCCAGATCGTGCTGGTCGTGGTGGTGGTCAGCTCGTCGAGGCCGTCATCACCGTGCACCACCAGAACACTGGACCGGCGTGCGGCGAAAACGCCCGCCATCACTTCGGCCAGGTCGGCGAACGCACAGCCGATCAGCCCGGCTCGTGGTCGTCCCGGATTGGTCAGTGGCCCAAGAAGATTGAACACCGTCGGCACACCGACTTCACGACGCGTCACCGACGCGTGCCGGTACGACGGATGAAACTGCGGCGCGAAGCAGAATCCGATTCCAACTTCGGCGACACTGCGTGCGACGTCGTCGGGACCCAGATCGATGCGAACCCCCAGCGCCTCCAGGGTGTCGGCGCCGCCGGCCAGCGAGGAGGCCGCCCGGTTGCCGTGCTTGACCACCGGCACGCCGGCCGCCGCCACTACGATCGCCGCCATGGTGGACAGGTTGACGGTACTGACGCCGTCACCACCGGTGCCCACCACATCGACGGTGTCGGTTCCGATCTGCTCGGTGGGCAGCCGGCGGGCGTGCTGCAGCATCACGTCGGCCAGCTCGGTGACCTCCGCGGCCGTCGGGATCTTCATCTTCAGCGCTACGGCGAAGGCAGCGATCTGTGCCGGGGTCGCGGATCCGGTCATGATCTGCTCCATGGCCCAGCCGGCGTGACCGCGTGGCAGGTTGTGCCCCGCGGTCAACGTCGTGAGGACCTGCGGCCACGACAGCGGTTCGCCCGGGGGCCGCTGCGATGACCCGGAAGCTGACACCGCCACACCGCAGATGGTCCCATGGCGATCGCAAGCTCGGCCAAGCCGGGCGCGACGAAACAAAATTCCGTTCGTCAAATTCCCGCCCCGAGTGGAGGTCGACAACTACAAAGCGTCATACTTGCGGATGTGACGAGTGCGGTAGGGACCTCGGGTACTGCAATCACGGCGCGCGTACATTCGCTCAACCGACCCAACATGGTCAGTGTCGGCACCATAGTCTGGCTTTCCAGTGAACTGATGTTCTTTGCTGGGCTGTTCGCGTTCTACTTCACGGCGCGCGCCCAGGCCGGCGGCAACTGGCCGCCTCCGCCGACCGAACTGAACCTCTACCAAGCCGTCCCGGTCACGCTGGTGCTGATCGCCTCGTCGTTCACCTGCCAGATGGGGGTTTTCGCGGCGGAGCGCGGCGACGTGTTCGGGTTGCGCCGCTGGTATGTGCTCACCTTTGCGATGGGATTGTTTTTCGTCCTCGGGCAGGCCTACGAGTACCACCACCTGATGAGCCACGGGACCACCATCCCCAGCAGCGCTTACGGCAGCGTTTTCTATCTGGCCACCGGCTTCCACGGCTTGCACGTCATCGGCGGGCTGATCGCCTTCATCTTCCTGCTGGCCCGAACCACGATGAGCAAGTTCACCCCGGCGCAGGCGACCGCGTCGATCGTCGTTTCCTACTACTGGCACTTCGTCGACATCGTCTGGATCGCCTTGTTCGCCACGATCTATTTCATCCGATGACCAGCGCGCGCAAGGACAGGAGTGCTCGGTTGAAGAGACTGGGTTTGGCCCGATCGCTGAGTGATCGGGCGCGGCGTCGCCTGCGCCGCCGTTTGTCGGCGGGACTGCTGCTGGTGGTGGCACTTTCGGCGGCCGGTGGGCTGGCCGCCGTCTTGACCCCCAGCCCGCAAGTGGCTGTTGCAGACGAGTCGTCGTCGGCGCTGCTGCGGACCGGGAAGCAGCTTTTCGACACCTCGTGCGTGACGTGCCACGGCGCCAACCTGCAGGGCGTGCCCGACCGCGGGCCGAGCCTGATCGGCGTCGGCGAGGCCGCGGTCTATTTCCAGCTGTCTTCGGGCCGGATGCCGGCGGTGCGCGGGGAAGCCCAGGCGGTCCGCAAAGACCCGATCTTCGACGGCCCGCAGATCGACGCGCTGGGCGCCTACGTGGAAGCCAACGGCGGCGGACCCACCGTGGTGCGCAACCCCGACGGCAGTATCGCGATGCATTCGCTGCGCGGTGATGACATCGGCCGCGGCGGCGACCTGTTCCGGCTGAACTGCTCCTCGTGTCACAACTTCACCGGTAAGGGCGGCGCGCTGTCGTCCGGCAAATTCGCGCCCGACCTGGAGCCGGCCAACGAGCAGCAGATCCTCGACGCGATGCTGACCGGTCCGCAGAACATGCCGAAGTTCTCCGACCGTCAGCTCTCCTTCGATGCCAAGAAAGACATCATCGCCTACGTGAAATCCGTTACGGAGGAACGTAGTCCGGGCGGCAACGGCCTGGGCGGGTTCGGCCCCGCCCCCGAGGGCATGGCGATGTGGATCATCGGGATGGTCGCCATCATCGGCGCGGCGCTCTGGATTGGGGCACGATCATGAGCGTCGCGACGATGCAGAGCGAAGCGATGAGGAGGAGCGGCGCACAATGAGTGACGACGCGAAAGGCACCGGCCAGCCCACCGATGCCGAACTGAACGCCATGTCGCGTGACGAACTCGTCGTTCTCGGCGGCCGGATCGATGGCGTGGAGACCGTCTACAAGGAGCCGCGGTGGCCGGTTGCCGGCACCAAGGCCGAGAAGCGGGCCGAACGCCTCGTCGCGACATGGCTTTTGCTGGGCGGGTTCTTCGGGTTCGCGCTGCTGGTCGTTTTTCTGTTCTGGCCGTGGGAGTACAAACCGCATGGAGCCCAGGGCAGCTTCTTGTACTCCCTGACTACCCCGCTCTACGGCCTGACTTTCGGGCTGTCCGTTCTGTGCATCGCCGTGGGCGCGGTGCTCTTCCAGAAAAAGTTCATCCCCGAAGAGATTTCGATTCAGGACCGCCACGACGGCGCCGGCTCCGGGTCTGCCGACATCGACCGCAAGACCGTGGCCGCCAACCTGACCGACGCGTTCGAGGGTTCGACGCTGCGGCGCCGCAAACTGATCGGCCTGTCGCTGGGCGCCGGGCTCGGCGCATTCGGGCTCGGCACTCTGGTGGCATTTGCCGGCGGCCTTATCGAGAACCCGTGGAAACCGGTGGTGCAGACCGCCGACGGCAAGAAAGCCGTGCTGTGGACCTCGGGCTGGACGCCGCGCTATCACGGCGAGACGATCCACGTGGCCCGGTCCACCGGCGAAAGCCTAGGAGCGCCATTCGTCAAGATGCGGCCCGAAGACATCGAAGCCGGCGGCATGGAGACGGTCTTCCCGTGGCGCGAGTCCGACGGTGACGGCACCACGGTGGAATCACACGAAAAGCTGACAGCCATCCTGACCGCCGTCCGCAACCCGGTGATGCTGATCCGCATCAAGCCCGCCGACATGTCGCGGGTAGTGAAGCGAAAAGGCCAGGAGAGCTTCAACTTCGGTGAGCTGTTCGCCTTCACCAAGGTCTGCTCGCACCTGGGTTGTCCCTCATCGCTTTACGAGCAGCAGTCCTATCGCATCCTGTGCCCATGCCACCAGTCGCAGTTCGACGCATTGCATTACGCCACACCGATTTTCGGGCCGGCCGCGCGCGCGTTGGCACAGCTGCCCCTCACCATTGACGCCGACGGGTACCTCGTCGCCAACGGCGACTTCATCGAGCCTGTCGGACCGGCATTTTGGGAGCGCACAACATCATGAGTCCAAAACTGAGTCCGCCCAAACCGCCCCAGATCGGTGACGTCCTCACCCGCCAGGCCGAGGATATCGACACCCGCTATCACCCCTCGGCTGCGGTGCGCCGCCAACTCAACAAGGTGTTCCCGACGCACTGGTCGTTCCTGCTCGGTGAGATCGCGATGTACAGCTTCATCATCCTGCTGTTGACCGGCGTCTACCTCACGCTGTTCTTCGACCCCTCCATGAACGACGTCACCTACAACGGCGCCTACCAGCCGCTGCGCGGCGTGGAAATGTCGAAGGCCTACGCGTCCACACTCGACATCAGCTTCGAGGTGCGCGGCGGCCTGTTCGTCCGCCAGGTGCACCACTGGGCCGCGCTGATGTTCTCCGCCGCGATCATGGTGCACCTGGCCCGTATCTTCTTCACCGGTGCGTTCCGGCGGCCCCGCGAAGCCAACTGGGTCATCGGTTCACTGCTGCTGATCCTGTCCATGTTCGAGGGCTACTTCGGCTACTCGCTGCCCGACGACCTCTTGTCAGGCATCGGCCTGCGTGCCGCACTCTCCTCAATCACGCTGGGAATGCCGGTGATCGGCACCTGGCTGCACTGGGCCCTGTTTGGCGGTGACTTCCCCTGCGGCGGTGTGGGAGACAACTGCACCGCGGCCGGCTACATCATCCCGCGCCTGTACGGGCTGCACATCCTGCTGCTGCCGGGGATCATGCTGGCGCTGATCGGCGCACACCTGGCGTTCGTGTGGTTCCAGAAGCACACCCAGTTCCCCGGCCCCGGACGGACCGAGCACAATGTCGTCGGCGTGCGAGTGATGCCGATATTCGCCGTCAAATCAGGCGCCTTCTTCGCGCTGACCACCGGGATTCTCGGCCTGATGGGTGGCCTGCTGCAGATCAACCCGATCTGGAACCTGGGTCCCTACAAGCCATCTCAAGTTTCAGCAGGCAGCCAGCCCGACTTCTACATGATGTGGACCGAAGGCCTGGCCCGTATCTGGCCGTCGTGGGAGTTCTACATCGGCCACCACACCATCCCCGCGGTGGTCTGGGTCGCGATAATCATGGGCCTGGTTTTCGCGCTGCTGATTATCTACCCGTTCCTGGAGAAGCGGTTCAGCGGTGACTACGCCCACCACAACCTGCTGCAGCGCCCGCGTGATGTGCCGGTACGCACCGCGATCGGAGCCATGGCGATCGCCTTCTACATGGTGCTCACCCTTAGCGCGATGAACGACGTCATCGCCTGGAAATTCCACATCTCGCTCAACGCGACGACCTGGATCGGGCGCATCGGCATGATCGTGCTGCCGCCGTTCGTCTACTTCATCACCTACCGATGGGCCATCGGCCTGCAACGCAGCGACCGCGCCATCCTCGAGCACGGCATCGAAACCGGGATCATCAAACGCCTGCCAGACGGCGCCTACATCGAACTACACCAGCCACTGGGCCCCGTCGACGACCACGGCCACCCCGTGCCGCTGGAATACCAAGGCGCCGCGGTACCGGTCAAGATGAACAAGCTCGGCTCTGGCGGCTCACCGGGCTCGGGCAGCTTCCTGTTCGCCGACCCCGCGTCCGAAGACGCCGCGCTCTCCGAGGCCCACCACGCCGCCGAACAACGCGCCCTCACCGCACTGCGGGAGCACCAGGACGGCAGCAACGGCTCATCGAACGGCCACCACTAGCAGCGAACCGCTTGGACGGTTATGCGGCGAGCGTGCGGCGTAGCTGGCGCAGCTGTTGCCACGGCACCAACGGCATGATCAGCGTGACGAAGCCGGCGATCCCGTAGCTGGTCCACGAGAAGGCATCGTGGCCGATGGCCATCAGGTAGGTGGCCACCGCGACCGCGAGCAGCGCTACCCCTATGGTGATCATCAAAGCGGCGGTGCCGCGCAGCCAGACGCGGTCCACTGCCGCGTCCGACAAGGCCGGCCCTAGCGTGGTCAACCGCTCGGTATGGCCCTGCCCCGTGATCGTCGGCGCAGGCGTGTGCTCGGCCCTGATGGGCTGCCCACTCGTTGTGCGTGCTGTCGCCCTCGCCGATCGCGTGAGCGGCCCGTCCCGCGTGGTGCGACGGGCACGCAGCAGCATCGGAATCGACGCCAAGATGATCAGCGCGGAGATGACGATGATCGCGTAGAGCACCGACGAGGTGTGCGGGTTCCCTTTCGGGTCGTGGAAGCCCCGGCCGAGGTCCGTCAGCGCGACGATGGCCGCCACGCTCATCCCCACCAACGCCAGCCAGACGACGGCGCACGACCCAACCAGTATGCGATCGGCGGTAACGGGCGCGATCTTGCCCCGCGCGCCCCAGACTTGGGAGTACCGGTCGACCATCAGCAGTTCGTCTGCGGCTGGTTGTTTTCGTTCGATGACAACACCTTGCCATCGCTGGTGGTGATCGAGCAGTTGAGCTTGCTCAACCGCAGCAAGCTGGACGCCTCGACCGAACCGACATCGGACTGCGAGATCGGTGTCAGCGTGAGGGTCCACGGGATGTAGACGTTGTTCAGGATCCGTCGCATTCCAGAGGCGTCGGTATAGGTGATCGTGATCTGGTCAAACGGCGCCTTGCTGCCGGTCACCGAGTAGGTGACCTGCCGGGGTGCTGCGGGAGGGGCGCCCGCGGGCGGCGGCGCCGCGGCGGGGGGCGCCGGTGCAGGGGCCGGTGCAGGAGCAGGCGGTGGCGGCGGTGCCTCGGTCGGCGGCGGAGGCGGCGGTGGCGGAGCCTCGCTGGTCTGCGGCGGCGGTGGTGGTGGCGGGACGCTGGTCGGCGGCGGCGGAAGCGGCGCGGGTGGCGGTGTGGTGACGATGATCTCGTCCTGCATCGGCGGCGTCGATGTGGGCGCAGTGCTGGGCGTCGCCATCTGGTTGGTACCGGTGCGAGCGAACAGCAGCGACACCGACACCACCAGGGCGATCGCGGCGGCAATCGCGGCAATGCCGACGATCCACGGCCAGCGTGGCGCCGTGGCGTCTTCGTCGGCTAGCTCGTCGTACCTGTCGTAGTCGTAGAGGTCCAGGTCGGCGGGCACATACGGGCCGCTGGTGACGTGTTCGGACTCCGGAGCCGAGTAAGCCCGCGAATAGATATCGGTCCGGGCTGTCTCGCCGTCCTGTTCGGTCCCGTCCCCGGTCAACTTCTCGCCGAATTCGCTGCCGCCCTCTTCGAATTCGGTGTCGCCTTCGCTGGGCTCGACTCCGGGTTCCACTTCTTCGGACTCCGGTCCTGGTGGATTGGGCCCGCTCATGTTTGCCTGTCCTGTCCGACTACTTCACCGACGCGCGCAGCACCGGGGCTGTGTTGTTGAGCGCGCGCTCCGATGTTCCTCATTGTGCCTCGGAAACCCTACCCAACCGTTACCTGCGCGGCATTCTCGGTGAACGGGTCACGGATCAACTGATGCCCTGATTGTGACCTTTGCGGGCGCCGACTAGTGCTTCTCCGGACCGAGGTAGTACTCGAAGACCAACCCGGCCGCCGAGCTCAGGACAAACACCACCCCGGCGACGATCAACCACGGCAGCCACAACGCAATGCCGACCGCGGTTACCGAGCCGGACAGCGCGATCAGAATCGGCCACCAGCTATGCGGGCTGAAAAAACCCAGTTCGCCTGCGCCGTCGCTGATCTCAGCGCCCTCGTAATCCTCGGGGCGGGTGTCGAGCCGGCGTGCCACGAAGCGGAAGAACGTCGCCACGATCAGCGCCATTCCAGAGGTCAGCGCCAGCGCCGTAGTGCCGGCCCACTCGATGCCCCCGGTGGCGAACAAGCTGGTCAGCACGGCGTAAAGCACCGTGCAGAACACGAAGAACGCGGCCACGAATTCGTACAGCCTGGCTTCGATATGCATGGGGGCTTCCTAGTTACTCGCTTGGGGCGCACGCTCGCCGCGGCGGGTCTCGAACGGGTGAGTGGTGACCGCGACCGGCGACTGGGCGATCGCCTGCAAGGCCTGGGCATTGGTCTTACCGGCGATCCGCTGCTGCAGGTAGGCCTTGAAGTCGTTGGGCTGCACCACCCGG
>Ga0209040_10000942_pt1 | contig 22743 bp, 20 predicted proteins | sample BogFormECP12_OM3_FD_188240 | JGI IMG/M metagenome (GOLD analysis project Ga0209040, IMG submission 188240) | Bog forest soil microbial communities from Calvert Island, British Columbia, Canada - ECP12_OM3 (SPAdes) (version 2) | ecosystem: Environmental > Aquatic > Freshwater > Wetlands > Bog ... | reverse complement strand
GGGCCTCAATTCCGGTCAGGTGATCGCCGGTGAAATCGGCTCGGGTGCACTGGGTTACACCGCCGTCGGCGAGCAAGTGGGTATGGCGCAGCGGATGGAATCGGTGGCCCCGCCGGGTGAGGTGATGCTCAGCGCGTCGACAGCACGACTCGTTGAGGGCGCTGCCACCCTCGGTGAATCTGAGCTGGTTCGGATCAAGGGTGCCGATGAGCCGGTGCCCGCCCGTCGGCTGTTGGGCCTGGGCGACGGGCATCGCGCTGTCGGGCGTGCGGAGTCGAATCTGGTAGGCCGACGCTGGGAGATGGCCGCGGTCGAGGGCTTGTTGGACCGCGCCATCGACGGACACGGCGCGGTGGTCGGCGTGGTGGGGTCACCGGGCATTGGCAAGAGCCGTCTGGTGCACGAGGTCACCGCAATGGCAGCCGCCCGGGATGTAGAGGTGTTTACCGCCTTCTGCGAATCACACGCCAGCGACATCCCGTTTTACGTCGTGGCGCGGTTGCTGCGTGCTGCCACCGGCGTGCGCGGCCTCGACAATGCGGCCGCTCGTGCGGGGGTGCGGGCTCAATTCCCTGACGCCGACCCAGAGGACGTGCTGCTGTTGGAGGACTTGCTGGGCATCGCCGACCCTGAGGTGGCGCTGGCCAAGGTCGATCCGGATGCCCGACGTCGGCGGTTAACCGCGCTGGTCAACACCGCCTCGCTGGCCCGAAAAGCCCCGGTGATCTATGCCATCGAGGACGCGCACTGGATCGACGGGGTCAGCGAATCCATGCTGGCCGACTTCCTGACCGTCATCCCCCACACCCCCTCACTGGTGTTGGTCACCTACCGTCCCGAATACACCGGCGCGTTGAGCCGGGTGCCCGGTGCGCAGAGCATCGCCCTGGCGCCGCTGAGCGATCCGGAGACCGCAGCACTGGTCAGCGGGCTGCTGGGGCCGGACTCCTCGGTCGGGGGGTTGGCCACCAGGATCGCCGAGCGGGCCGCCGGTAACCCGTTTTTCGTCGAGGAGATGGTGCGCGATCTGGCCGAGCGGGGTGTGTTGAGCGGAGCCCGTGGTAATTATGTCTGCCAGGTCGATCATGCCGATGCCGCCGTGCCGGCGACCCTGCAGGCCACCATCGCCGCCCGTATCGACCGGCTCGCCCACGCCGCCAAGCAGACTCTGAATGCCGCCGCGGCGATCGGGTTGCGGTTTGGTCCAGAGCAGTTGGCGTTGCTCGATGGTGAGGCCGAGATGGGCGAGTTGATCGCTGCCGAACTCGTCGACCAGGTGCGGTTCACCCCGCACGCCGAGTACGCCTTCCACCACCCGCTGATCCGGACCGTGGCCTACGAAACACAGCTGAAATCCGACCGCGTCGAACTGCATCGACGTCTGGCAACCGCGATCGCACAACGCCACCCGGATTCGCTGGATGAGAACGCGGCGCTGATCGCCGAGCATTTCGAGGCCGCCGGTGACCTGCGCGCCGCTTTCGGCTGGCATATGCGCGCCGGGGCATGGGCGCAATCCCGCGATATCAGGGCCGCGCGCAACAGCTGGGAACGGGCCCGAACGGTCGCCGACCGGTTGCCCACCGATGACCCGGGCCGGGCGTCGATGCGCATCGCCCCGCGGACTCTGCTGTGCTTGAACACCGTCCGGGTCGCCGGCACCATCGCCGACACCGGCTTCGACGAACTGCGTGACCTCTGCAGCGCCGCCGGCGACACAGTGTCGCTGGCGATCGGCATGGCCGGCCTGATGACGACGCTGGTATTCCATAACCGTTACCGGGAAGCGGCGCGGCTTGCGTCGGACTGCACCCAGCTGCTCGAGTCGATCGCCGATCCGGCGTTGACGTTGATGTTGCTCGTGGCCCAATCCATGTGCCAGGCAGGCCAGGCAGCCGAAGGTCTGCGCTTGGCGCAGCGCGTCATCGACCTGGCCGAAGGCGATCCCACCAAGGGCAGTCTGGGCCCCATCGGGTCACCGTTGGCGATGGCGATCCTCATGCGTGGCAGCTGTCGATATTGCCTCGGTGTTCCAGGCTGGAGGGAAGACCTCGACCAGGCGATCGCGATGACCCGCAGCATCGACCCGACATCATTAATCGCCCCCGTGCTGTATAAGTACCGCTTCGCCGCCCATGCCGGGGCGTTGCTCCCCGACACGGCGGCTGACCGGGACACCGCCGAAGCGATGGAGATGGCCGAGCATTCCGGCGATGACTTCGCGGTGGATGCCGCCCGGGTGAGTCGCGGCCTTGTCCTCATCAATCAGGGCGGTTCGCAACGCGCGGCCGGTTTCGCGCTGCTCGCCCAGTATCGCGAAGCTCACTTGCGGCATGGGTACGCGAAAAACGTAGTGCGGACTGTCGACACCGAGATCGCGAAGGAGAAAGCCAGAACCGGCGATATCGACGGCGCCATCCAGTTGGCACGCGCGGTCGTCGACTACACGTTCGACGCGGGCGATGCGCTCTCCCTTGGCGAGGCCACCAGGGTCTTGGTGGAATCACTGCTGCAGCGCGGCACGAGCGCCGACCTCAAGGAGGCGCAGGCCGCGATCGACCGGCTGGCAGCAGTGCCGACCGACCCGGGATTCGTCCTGTTCGAGGTTCCGCTGCTGCGGCTGCGGGCTCTTCTGGCGCGGGCTCGCGGCGATGCCGCGACCTATGCGCAGTTCCGGGATCGCTATCGTGACATGGCGAAAACGCTTGGCTTCGAGGGGCACATCGCGTTGGCCGAGGCGATGCCGTGACGGCGCGGTTCATCTAGCCCTATCGGTACAGGCACCCTGGCGAGCGGGCCAAGGTCCAGTTTTAGGCTCTGGGCGGCGCGAGCCACAACGCAGCCAAATTGATATCGTCGTCAGCCATACGATTTCACCTCCGCCGCAGTCGTTTTCGCCCGATTACTAGGCGGAGCCGGCCCCAACGGGGGCTTTTCGACCGGTGCCGGGGACCGCGATAACGCCGAGGCATCGCCGAGCGCGACCAGCACGGCCTCTACACCGCCGCGGCCCGAGGTGCCCACAGCGGCAAACCTCGGCCAGTCGTCATCATCCAAGACGACCGGTTCGACGCAACCGCCTCGGTTACCGTTGTCCCGTTCAGTACAAGTCCGATCGAAGCTCCGCTGTTGCGACTTCTTGGACACTCCACGGTCGGCGCTAGCTTGCGCTATCAGCACATGGTCAACGGTCGTGACGCTGAGATTGCCGCCGCGTTGTCGGCGCTGGCAACCAAGCCCAAGCTAGCCGTCGTGGCCGACGAACCGGCCTAGTTCGCTGCGTCAGCGGCGAGGACGTGATTTCTAGCCATCCAATCGTCGATGACGCTCATAGTGACCGGTAGAGCCGCCCCTGAAAACACCATGTGGTCAGAGCGGGGAATCTCAACGGAGGTGCCGCGGTGGTACCGGGCTGCGGTTCGGCGCACAACTCCGGCTGGCACGATGCGGTCACACTCGGCCCCGATCACCAGCACGGGGACAGTGACCGCCGCGAAATCGACAACGGTGGCCTTCGAAAGCCTTGGCACCGCAAGGAGCAGTTCCCAGAGATAGCGCCCGGATTCGCAGACCAAACCGTCATACATCTCCCGGGCGATGTCCTCGGTCTGCGTGTTAGCGATCCAGCGTCGAAATTGCTCGAACGTCGGGGGGCGCCACGGCTTGTTCCAGGAACGTGGCCGTAACAAGTGCGGCAGGGACATGCGCAAGCTTGTGCGGGTCCCACCGAGGATGCCCGCCGCCGGGCCGGGGCATGCTGCCACCAAGCCAGCTTGGCGTGTGCGCGCGGCGACCAACTGCGCCACCAGCCCGCCCATCGAGTGACCCACCAGAAGCGGTGGGGAATCCAGCGAATTCACAAACGCCACCAAGTCGTCGGTGTAGTCCCGAAGGCTCAGTGAGGCGACTTTCCTCGCACCCTCGTGCGAGGGAAGTTCGTGATGGCGCAGCATCGGGGTGTGCGCCGTGTAGCCCCGCTCTTCGAATGCGGCGCGGGCCAGAGCCAACTGCTCCCCACGGCTCCAGGAGCCGTGAATCAAGACGACGTGTTTGGCTTCGGCCACGAAACTAAGGATGACAGCCAAGGCGCCAGACAGTGCCCCATACGCGTCAAGTTGTTTTGTAGGCGAGTGCCCGGGCGCCCTTGGCGGCACAACGTTACTTTCCTGCGCAATCTTCCGGACATCGCTAGCTGATAACGCTTTGCGTTAATAGCGACTGCCGTTATTATTGGATGAGTGATCCGCTCGTTCCGGGACAAGGACACCGAGGCGATCTGGCAGCGCCGTTACGTCAAGAAACTCAGTCCGGAACTCAGCAGGCTCGCATACAACAAGCTCGTTCTTGTCAACGCCGCCGAGAGCATCAACGACCTACGGGTGCCCCCGGGAAACCGACTGGAGAAGCTGACCGGCAGCCGCGCCGGCCAATACAGCATCCGCATCAACGACCAGCGGCGCATCTGCTTCACCTGGAGTGCGAGGGGCGCCGGCAACGTCGAACTCGTCGACTACCACTAGAAAGGAGATACACGATGGCGGACTTTGCGCCCACCCACCCTGGCGAGATCCTCAAGACCGAATTCCTTGACCCGCTGGGCATCTCGCAGTACCGGATCGCCAAAACGATCGACGTCTCGCCCCGCCGTATCAACGAGATCGTGCACGGCAAGCGCGGCGTAAGCGCTGACACTGCACTGCGGCTCTCCCGCGCGCTTGGACTGAGTGACATGTTCTGGATCAATATGCAGGCCCACTACGACGCCGAAGTCGTCCGCGAGCAGCTGGCCGTCGAATTGGCACGTATCGACCGCATCGCCTGACGACGAGTCATCCGGCGTCGTTCTAGGCGTCTCAGGGCTGGGATGACTGTCACGTGAGCGACCAGATGTCACTCTAATTCGGACCGACGGGCTCGATCCCGCGGGCGGACGGCGGGATGCCTTAGTGCTGGCCGCCGCGCGGCGGATAGCGGCCGTGCTCGGTGACGACGGCGGTGATCAGCTCGGCCGGGGTCACGTCGAAGGCCGGGTTGAAAACGTCCGCGTCCGGGGGCGTGATCATGGTGCCGCTGAACGTTCTGAGTTCGGGCGCGCGTTCCTCGATTACGATCTCGGCGCCGGTGGCGAGCGACCTGTCGACCGTGGACGAAGGCGCGACCACGACGAGCGGCACGTTGTGATGATGTGCCGCGATGGCCAGGCCGTAGGTGCCGATCTTGTTGGCGACGTCGCCGTTGGCCGCGATCCGATCGGCGCCGACGAGCACGCAGTCGACGAGGCCGCGTGCCATCGCCGCCGCGGCGGCGCCGTCTGGCTGCACCCCGGTCGGCATCACCATCCGCGCAGCAGACGAAGACGGTGGCACCGTTGCCGAACTGATCGGCCCATGGCTGGAGCACTGGAACCTGAGCGTCGATAGTTCCTAGCCGCCAGCGTGTGTCAGGCGCTGACACAAGGGAAGCCGGTCGCTGACCCGCTCTACGCGTTCAGCGACTTCGTCCGGGCGATGGTCGAACTACCCAGGCTTATCGATTGTGCGCTAGCCGACTGGATCGTAGCGTTGATGCAGGCCGCTCTAATAAGAAACTGCGGGAAAGGACAACGCGGTGAAGAAGGTTCTCGTCACCGGATCGGGTACCGGATTCGGACACGAAGTGGCAATGCGTCTCGCCGAGAAAGGATTCGACGTGATTGCCGCAGTTGAGATTTGGGCCCAGGTCCAAACCTTGAAGCGCCAGGCGACTGAGCGGGGGGTCAGCCTCCAAGTCGAGAAGCTGGACGTCACTGACCCCGGAGACCGCAAGAAAGCGCTGACGTGGGACGTCGAAATCCTAGTGAACAACGCCGGCGTGGGCGAGGGTGGCTCGACCCTCGACATTCCAGCAGCCAATATCCGGCGACAGTTCGAGGTGAACGTCATCGGCCCACTGCTATTGACCCAACAGATCGCCAAGCAGATGGTCAAGCGGGGTGAGGGTCGCATCGTGTGGGTGTCATCCCGGGAGGGACTGAACGTCAATCCTTTCACCGGGATCTACGCCGCTTCCAAGCACGCTGTCGAAGCTATCGCCGAGACCATGGCCAACGAGCTGCAGGAATTCAACATCGAGGTGGCGACCGTGAACCCGGGCCCGTTCCTGACCGGTTTCAATGACCGGATGTTCCAGACCTGGCAGAGCTGGGAGGACGATGGGTCGGATCGACTCTTCGACTACTCGAAACTCGCTTTCCCCAGAGCACAATTCGACCCCGAGCCGGTGTACGCCACGATGACAGCGGTCGCCGCGGGCGAGGTCGACTCCTATCGCAATCTGGAGCCCAAATCAATGCTCGAGGAGACGAAACGGCTCATCGAGGCTCCCTGGAACCGGAAGACGAAGGATGACCTTGGTAAGCGGCCGGACAACCTGCAGGCGTCATTCGACATGGAACCGGAGACCCCCGTCTCGAACTAGATCTGCCGCTTGAAAATCACGGAAGTAATCGTGCCGCGGAGACCGTGAAAACCGAAGAACCACAGAGCCACAAGAACCAGAATGGATAAGTATGTCGCGCCATCGCGTCGTCATCATCGGAAGCGGATTCGGCGGCCTGACCGCTGCCAAGGCACTCAAACGGGCCGATGTCGATATCACCCATATCTCGAAAACAACGACCCACCTTTTCCAGCCACTGCTGTATCAGGTGGTCACCGGGATCTTGTCCGAAGGTGAGATTGCCCCGACCACTAGGCTGATCCTGCGCAAGCAAAAGAACGTCCGGGTGTTGCTGGGAGAGGTCAACGGGATCGACCTGCAGGCGAAGACGGTCACCTCGAAGCTGATCGACATGCAGACCGTGACGCCATACGACAGCCTCATCGTCGCTGCTGGCGCCCAGCAGTCCTACTTCGGCAACGACCAGTTCGCCACCTTCGCGCCAGGGATGAAGACCATCGACGATGCCCTTGAGCTACGCGGCCGCATCCTTGGCGCGTTCGAGGCGGCCGAGGTCACCACCGACCAGGCCGAGCGGGAACGCCGCCTGACCTTCGTAGTGGTCGGCGCCGGACCGACCGGCGTCGAGGTGGCTGGACAGATCGTGGAACTCGCCGAGCGCACCCTGGCCGGGGCCTATCGCACCATCAGCCCAGCGACTGCCGGGTGATCCTGCTTGACGCCGCGCCCGCGGTGCTGCCCCCGATGGGTGAGAAGCTGGGTCTCATCGCCCAGCGCCGGCTGGAGAAGATGGACGTCAAGATCCAGCTCAACGCCATGGTCACCGCCGTCAACTATCAGGGCATCACTATCAAGGACAAAGCCGGTGACGAACGGCGCATCGCATGCGCATGCAAGGTGTGGGCGGCAGGCGTGCAGGCCAGCGCCCTGGGCAAGATGATCGCCGAGCAGTCCGACGGAACCGAAGTCGACCGCGCCGGACGGGTGGTTGTGGAGCCCGACCTGACCGTCAAGGGGCATCCGAGCGTTTTTGTCATCGGTGACCTGATGTCGGTGCCCGGCGTGCCCGGTATGGCGCAGGGTGCGATCCAGGGCGCGAGCTACGCCACCAAGGCAATCAAGCAGGCACTCAAGGGTCACGACGACCCGACCAACCATAAGCCGTTCAAGTACTTCGACAAAGGCAGCATGGCGACGATATCCCGATTCAACGCTGTAGCGCAGGTCGGCAAGTTGGAGTTCGGCGGCTTCATCGCCTGGCTGGCGTGGCTGCTGCTGCACCTGTATTACCTTGTCGGGCACAAGAACCGCATCGCGGCTCTGTTCGCCTGGGGGATCTCGTTTTTGGGGCGCAGTCGCGGTCAGATGGCCATCACCAGCCAGATGGTCTACGCCAGGGTGGTGACGAACATGATGCAGGCACATGCGGAAGAAGGGGCGCTGGCGGCAGCCGAACGCGCGGAAGCGGCCGAGCGACAAGCCGCAGGTTAGCTTCTGATGATCCGCGGAAAGTCCGTCGTCGTAACGGGTTCCACCTCCGGTATTGGTCTTGCCGTCGCTCGCGCCTTCGCCGCCGAGGGCGCAAACGTGACCCTCAACGGTTTTGGTGACCCGGACGTTGTTGAGCAACAGCGTCGCGACATCGAGGAGATGTTCGGGGTAACGGTGGCTTATTCGGACGCCGATGTGACCCAGCCGGTCGAGATCGCCGCGATGATCAGTAACGCCGAAAAGACCTTCGGCGTCGTCGATGTCCTTGTTAACAATGCGGGCATCCAGTTCGTGGCGAAGTTGGAGGATTTCCCGGTCGAGAAGTGGGACGCGGTGATCGCCACGAATTTGTCGGCCGCTTTCCACACGTGTAGATGTGCACTGCCCGGGATGAAACGCCGAGGCTGGGGCCGAATAATCAACATCGCCTCTGCGCACGGCCTCGTTGCAAGCGCCGAGAAGGCGGCATACGTCGCCGCCAAACACGGCGTTGTTGGCCTGACCAAGGTGGTGGCAATCGAAACCGCGGACCATGGCATCACGTGCAACGCGATCTGCCCCGGTTGGGTGATGACGCCTCTGATAGCGCAGCAAATCGAAGCGCACGCCAATGCAACGGGACAGTCCGTTGAAGAGGCCAAGCAGGAATTCGTGGCCGGAAAGCAGCCGATGGCCCGCTACACCCGCCCGGAGGACATCGGCGCACTCGCGGTGTTCCTGGCCGGCGATGCGGCCGCCACCATCACCGGTGCCTGTTACTCGATCGACGGCGGCTGGACCGCTCAATGAGGCGACTTCGCCTTCGCAAGCAGGCGTCGGGGGATGGGTGAGGTTTACCTTGCGCAGACTGAGGCGAATTGGAATCGCTAAACGTCTTCGGAATCCGACCCTCAAGGGAAACTATGGACGTATGGGTACAGCGATGCGAGCGAGACCGTGGCTTCGGCTGTGCACAAGCGTGCTGGCGGGTGGTGGACTGGCGGTGTTCGCTTTCGGATTGGCCGGCGGCATCGCCCAGGCGGCGCCGGCTCCTGCGCCCGACTATCACTGGTGCCCGGGTGATCAATGGGACCCGGGCTGGGGCAAGGCTTACGACTGGGACTGGAATCACTGCCATGACTGGCAAGGTCCGGCAGGCCAAATTGGTCCGACGAGCTGGGGGCCCTGGGGAGTCCCGCCGCCGTGGGCGCCGCCGCAGCCACCTCCACCGCCGTGGGCGCCTGGGGCCCAGCTGATGTGGAACCAGACTGCCAATGGTTGGGGATTCTGGAACAACGGAATATGGACTTCAATCTAAGGGAGACACGATGACCGAGCCGTTGCGGGATATTAGAGACTTCAGCGGCGACGCGGACGCGTACCGCGACGAGCTTTTCCGACGCTGGACGGGGCTGCTCAGCTACCGGTATATCGGTCGCAACCATTCGTCGATGAACGTTGGCAAGACCGACGATACCGTCACTATCCGCCGCGATATGCGCAACGAGGCGGGCGGAATCATGGTGGCGCCGTTGGCCATAGCCTCGCCCGAGGGCTGTCAGGCTGACCTGGTCGCGGTACCCAACCCGGTAATCGCCTCGGTCCAGATCGTCGATCCCGGCTACGACGTGAAGAAGGTCGAAGTCGTCGAGTCCGGCAACGTGCATCAGGGCCGGATGATGGGCTACGGCCGCTGCAAGATCGTCGACGCCGACAACCCGGACCGGGTCATCGCCTTCAACGAGGGGCAGGGCGCGATCATCGGTGTTCCACCGGAAGGCCTTGACAGGATGGATGTTTCGGGCACCGAACTAGTGATCGAGGACTCACCCGAGCTGCCACCCCTGTGGAAAGCGTTCGGCGCATCCAAACGCCGTGACGGGCATTGGGTGCTGCCCGCGCTGAGCGCTGAGCTCGCCTCACCCGACGCGGCGCTGCATATCGGGCCGCAGCACGTCGTGCTCGAAACCGCCGCGATCGACCTGGCCGCCGACACGGTCGGCACCAGGAAGCTTCAGGTGGTGAGCTGGCATGTGATGTTCATGTCGCGAGGCAAGGTCGGGCCGTTCCGGGTCGACGGCACCGCGCATACGGGCGGATCCGGCAAGGTCGGCGTACGCATGTTGCTCCATGACGAGGGCAATGGCAACAAGGCCGTGACATCCGCCGCGGCGATCTTCGAGATCGTCGATTAGGTCGAGCAGCAGGTGCCCGATGGATGCCCTGGCGGCACTATCCGGGCGGAAGAGGGCGCTTCAGCGCGCAGACGATGGTCCATTCAAAAAGTAGCTCCCCGCCTTTGTCGTAGTCCCTGAAGTGGTGGGAGATCTGAGTTCGCTCCGCCGAGGAGCTCATCACCTCCCAGCCCTCTTCTCCCAAGGCCTTCGTCTGACGGCTGATTTCGTCTATCACAGTTTGCAGCGATTCGTTCGTGTGGTAGATGAAGGTGCTCTCCCACCGCTGCGGATGCCATTTGCCGTCTGATGCGAGCCATCCAGCAGGCGCGGGCGAAGGATTAGTCATGCCGCGGGACCTTACGCGGCGGAGTCCTCAGCAAGATGAACGAAACTCAACTGGCGGTTTACAGGTTGTCACATCTCGCTTTGGCTGGGTTGTCCCTTGGTCGGCTATTCCGCCGCGTGGTCTCGTCGCCTCCGCGTGCTCACCGCCAAGACCGGGGGCGCGCCATCAGACGTTGACGACCACGTAACAAAATTGCCATCGATGAACCATAAAGTCCCGATCATTCGACGGTCGGATGCGATGCATCTGTAGTGATAGGGACTCTATTGAGCGGCAACACAGCACGCCTTCAGGCAATGAACAACGTCGAGGCGTATGTGCCTCCTGCCATCAGCTTCGACCCCGGCGAGGCGCCGGGCGAGGTCTTCGGCTCCAACGTCTTCACCAAGTCCGATATGCAGGCACGGATGCCCAAGTCGGCGTACAAGTCCGTGGTGGCGACGATCGACAAAGGTGCCAAGCTCGACCCTGCCGTCGCCGACGCGGTCGCGGCGGCCATGAAGGACTGGGCGCTGGAGAAGGGCGCCACTCACTACGCCCACGTCTTCTACCCGATGACCGGCCTGACCGCGGAAAAGCACGACAGTTTCCTGGAGCCCGTCTCCGACGGGCAGACCCTCGCCGAGTTCGCCGGCAAGACCCTGATCCAGGGTGAGCCCGATGCCTCCAGCTTCCCGTCCGGCGGTCTGCGGAGCACTTTCGAGGCGCGTGGCTACACCGGTTGGGATGTCACCAGCCCGGCCTACATCCTGGACAACCCGAACGGCAAGACGCTGTGCATCCCCACGGTATTCGTCTCGATGACCGGTGAGGCACTGGACTACAAGACGCCGCTACTGCGCAGCCAGCAGGCCATGGGCAAGCATGCCGAGCGCGTCCTGAAGCTGTTCGGTCACAAGGATCTCAATCACGTCGTGTCGTTCTGCGGCCCGGAGCAGGAGTATTTCCTGGTCGATCGGCACTTCTTCCTGGCGCGACCGGACCTGATCAATGCCGGTCGAACATTGTTCGGCGCCAAGCCGCCGAAAGGCCAGGAGTTCGACGACCACTACTTCGGTAGTGTGCCGGAGCGTGTCCTCGGCTTCATGATGGATACCGAGCGCGAGCTGTTCAAACTCGGTATTCCCGCCAAGACCCGGCACAATGAGGTGGCCCCCGGCCAGTTCGAGCTGGCGCCGATGTTCGAACGGGCCAACATCGCCTCCGACCACCAGCAGCTGACGATGACGATCTTCAAGACGCTGGCCAAAAAGCACGGCATGGAATGCCTGTTCCACGAGAAGCCCTTCGCCGGCGTCAACGGCTCCGGCAAGCACGTCAACTTCTCCTTGGGTAATTCGGAGCTGGGCTCGCTGCTGGTTCCGGGCGATACCCCGCACGAGAACGCTCAGTTCCTGGTGTTCTGCGCCGCGGTGATCCGCGCCGTGCACAAGTTCTCCGGGCTGCTTCGTGTTTCGGTGGCGTCCGCTACCAACGACCACCGCCTGGGCGCCAACGAGGCACCGCCGGCGATCATCTCGATCTTCCTCGGGGAACAGCTCGCCGACGTGTTCGAGCAGATCGCCAAAGGCGCAGCCACGTCTTCAAAGGGTAAGGGCACCATGATCATTGGTGTCGACACGCTGCCCACGCTGCCGACCGATCCGGGTGACCGCAACCGCACCAGCCCGTTCGCGTTCACCGGCAACCGGTTTGAATTCCGGGCGCCGGGCTCTGGGCAGACGGTTGCCGTGCCGTTGATCGTGCTCAACACGATCATGGCGGACTCGTTGGACTACCTGGCAACGGTGCTGGAGAAGGCTGTCGACGACGGCGAGGACTTCGATGTGGCAGTGCAGAAGCTGCTCACCGAGGTCATCACCGAACACGGTGACGTAGTGTACAACGGCAACAATTATTCGGAGAAGTGGCAGATCGAGGCGGCCGAGCGAGGCTTGCTGAACCTCAAGACCACGTTGGACGCCGTTCCGGAGCTGATCAAGCCGGAAGCGGTCGAAGTCTTCGAGAAGTACGGGGTGTTCAGCGAGCGCGAGCTGCATAGCCGTTACGAGGTGCGCCTGGAACAGTACGCGCTGACCGTCGCGGTCGAGGCGAAACTGACCTTGGAGATCGGCTCGACGGTCGTTCTGCCCGCCGCGATCCGCTACCAGACCGAGCTTGCGCAAAACGTCGCGGCGTTGAAGGCCGCCGGTGTGGAACCGAGCCTGACTGCGCTGGAAGCGGTTTCGGCCCCTACAGCGGATCTCGAGGCGGCGCTGGCCACATTGAAGACGGCGCTGTCCGATCACTCGGCGGAGTCGGCGCTCGACGAGGCCTCCCACGCCCAGAAGGCACTGCTGCCGGCGATGGAAGCGGTGCGCACCGCTGCCGACAAGCTGGAAGCCATCGTCGCCGACGACCTGTGGCCGCTACCGACGTACCAGGAGATGCTCTACGTCCTCTGACGCACGAACACCGGTTAGCGGTTAGCTGCTGGCGAACGCGTTGACGCCCATCACCAGCAGCGTCACGTTATGGCTTTTATAGGACTCGCCCGACTTCGGAACGAGTTCCGTTGTACCCCTGTATGTTTTGCCATGGCACCAGCTCAGCCTGCATCGTCGCTAACATCACCCGATGGATCCACATAGCCATTGTTGTGAGAACGCTACGCGAAAGAACGACTTTCATGTAGGCCCTCCAACCGGTACTAATGCTCGAGTACCGCATATAAGGTTTTCCTCCGACTGGTTACGAGTAGTTGTCGTCCGGGCGAACACGTCGAAGCTGTTCCTACTGGCGGGGTTTTCGCGCCGTGAGCAATTCTGACAGCCTCGCAACCCTTGCAGCAGTTGCCCAATCGGCGTGTCGGATCGAGCCGCTCACCTCGCTGCACTGAACCGTGATTACCCAGATCAAAGCGGGACAAAAGTGTTCACGGTTTCCGGGGATTGCCACGGATCACCGCGACAAGCGACATAATTCTCGTCTCGGTGGCTGAACCGTAAGGAGTGGCGGTGATGGACTGCGGTACACACAGTCTAGTTTCGAGGCCGTCCTTTGTCGCCATCCGGGTGTTTGTTCCGGCGCTGTCTGCGATGTTGACATTTCTGCTGCTGGGCGTTGCCGGTGTTGCCCCCGCGACCGCAGCGCCGGCTGGACCGGTCGGCGCGGGGCTCGGCGAAAGGACGGTGGGTTGGGACACCTATCGCCGATTGGATCGGTTGCCGTATCTGCGCGCCGACACTCAGAGTCTGGAGTTGTCCAGCTTCGATCGAAGCGGCGGCGATTTCGACATCTCCACCGGTAATAAAAACGGCAGCGGCGGCTGCCTGGCGTCGGGTGCTGCGGGCTGTGTCGTCGCGGAGGCGCGCGGTGCCGGCGAGATTGATTCGATCTGGTTCACCCGCGATGGCGGCAAGCTGACCGCGATGGGAACGATCCGTATCGAGCTTGATGGACACAGGGTGATCGACACGCCGTTGCAATCGTTGGTCGATGGCGGCCTGGGCGCGCCATTCGTGTGGCCGCTGGTGGCCAACGCTGAGCAGTCGCCGGGGGGCGATTACATCAAAGTACCCATGCCGTATCGGCAGTCGATGCGGATCAGCGTCGCATCGAATTTGCAGTATTACCACGTCGACTATCGCCAGTTTTCGACTGCCGATGGCGTGACCACCTTCTCACCCTCCGAACCTGCACTCGACGTGCTCGCCACCCTCCGCGCCGCCGGGACCGTCGACCCCAAACCGTCGGCACGGACAGCAACACATCACCACCGCGTCGTCGACCTTCCCGCCAACATTGGCGTGACCATCGCGGAATCGACTGGCTCGGGCAGCATCTCGGGTCTACGCCTGCAGCTGCCGCGGCCCGCGGATCAACTCCTGGCCGGGTTGCGGCTGCAGATCGAGTTCGACGGCCGAATCTTGGTCGACTCGCCGCTGGGGGAGTTCTTTGGCGCCGGGCTGGGCACCGACAATGTGCAATCGCTGATGTTCGCCAGCGCCCCACAACCGGATGGGTCGTTGTCGCTGTCGGCATGGTGGCCAATGCCTTTCGCCCGCACCGCCCGCATCACCCTCGTCAACATCACCGGCAATCCAGTATTCGGGATCGACAGCGATGTGGTGACCACGCCCGACCCCCAGTGGGCGTCCGCGCTAGCTAGCGGCCGCGCGGGGTACTTCACCGCACGCTCGCACGCCGGACCAACGGCGCTCGGTCAGGACTGGGTGTTCGCCGACGAACAAGGCCACGGCAAATTCGTCGGCGTCAGCCACACCATCCGAGGGTCTCGGATCAAAACGTCCTTTGGTGACGACTCCCCGTACTTTCTCGAAGGGGCCGAACGGGTCTACACAGACGGTTCCGCGTCGCCGCAGTGGTACGGCACCGGCACCGAGGACTTCTACGAGGGCGGCTGGTACTTCCACAACGGCACGACCTATAGCGACCCGCTAACCGGCCAGCCCGATCAACGCACCGCCACCGGCGGATGTGCAGACTACTGCGTCGCCGTCTATCGACTCATGCTCGCCGACGCCATCGACTACCACTCCGCAATCCGATTCGGCATCGAGCACGGCAAACGCAACATGGTCCAACCCGACTACAGCTCAACCGCATTCCTCTACACACAACCGAACGACACCAGCACACCCAGCGACGGACTCAGCCCCACCGATCCCGTCGGCCGACTCTTGCACGGCTACAGCGACGGGGCCGCCAGTGATCAGCTGCTGGTCAGCGAATACGAGGGCACCGACGACACCCGCCGCATCGCGGGGTTGGTGCACGCCACCAACGCCGCGATCACCTTCCACGTGCTCGTCAGCCCGGACAACCACGGCATCCTATTGCGCCGCACATCGGACCAAGCGGCCGGCTTTCAATCGGCTGACGTTGCCATCGACGGCATACCGGCCGGGACCTGGCTAGAGCCACGCAGCAACAACTCGCATCGTTGGCTGGACGACACCTTCCTCGTGCCCGACCGTCTCACGGCAGGCAAAAACCTCGTCACGGTCACGCTCACACCCACCCCCGACACCGTGCCCTGGACTGCCAGCCGCTACCACGTCGACGCCGTTACCGACGGGGGTGTTGCATTACCGGGGGATTGACCCAGGGGTGTTTGGGGTGCGATGGGTCGGTAAGGCGCAGCAGACTGGCAAGCTCCTCCTGCCGGCCAATCAGCCCAGATGTCTCGTCCATCGCGATTACCGGCGCGCACGTCGTCTGGCTGCGCCGCCGTTACCTCGATTCGGCCTGTCGTATTAATCCTCCTATGATGCGTCCTCGACAGGCGCTGGCCATACACCCGCCGGTTAACACAGCGCATCGATGTGGCCGAAGGATTGGCATCAGCTTCTGGTGGCCTGGCCCGCGCTAATCGGGGAAGTGGTTTCGTTAAGGCTTGCGATCCGCGGCAGTGGGTAACCCTCGGTCGACCCAGAACGGAGCAGCATGAGTGCAAGCGTGCAGACCGGAACGATCACGACGCATGTGCCGGCACGGCTGGACCGACTGCCGTGGTCGCGGTTTCACTGGCGCGTCGTTGTCGGTCTTGGCGGTGTGTGGATCCTCGACGGGCTCGAGGTCACCATGGTCGGCAACGTGTCGTCGCGACTCACCGAGAAGGGCAGCGGCATCGAACTCAACCCCGCACAGATCGGCGTGGCCGCGGCGATCTACATCGCGGGGGCCTGCTTAGGGGCATTGTTCTTCGGTCACCTGACCGACCGCTTCGGGCGGCGCAATCTGTTCATTCTGACCTTGGCGGTGTATTTGATCGCCACCGTCGCGACGGCATTCGCGTTCGCGCCGTGGTATTTCTTCGTCACACGCTTCTTCACCGGCTCCGGGATCGGGGGCGAATACGCCGCCATCAACTCGGCGATTGACGAGTTGATCCCTGCGCGGGTGCGTGGTCGCGTCGACCTGGTGATCAACGGGACATACTGGCTGGGTTCGGCCGCCGGCGCGGCCGGCGCGCTGGTCGTCCTGAACACGTCGAATTTCCCGGCCAACATCGGGTGGCGGCTCGCCTTCGGCATCGGAGCCATCTTCGGCATTTTCGTCCTTCTCGTCCGACGCAACGTTCCCGAGAGTCCACGCTGGTTGTTCATTCACGGGCGCGACCAGGAAGCCGAGCGGGTGGTCACCTCCATAGAAGACGAGATTCGTCAGCAGACCGGCCAGCCACTGCCCGAGCCGCAAGGGCGCGCGCTCAAAGTTCGTCAACGCGAGACGATTTCGTTTCGGGAGATCGCCCGGGTGGCATTCAAGCTTTATCCGCGGCGCGCCGTCCTTGGATTGGCGCTGTTCATCGGGCAGGCGTTCCTCTACAACGGCGTGACGTTCAATCTCGGCACGCTGTTGAGCGGGTTCTATGGAGTCGCGTCCGGAAAGGTGCCCCTGTTCTACATCCTGTGGGCGCTGAGTAATTTTGTCGGGCCCCTGGTACTCGGGCCGTTGTTCGACACCGTCGGCCGCAAACCGATGATCACCTTGTCCTATGTCGGTTCGGCAGTCGTGGCCGTCGTCCTCGCGGTGCTGTTCGTGACCGGGACTGGCGGCGTCTGGGCCTTCATCATCGTGCTTTCGGTGACGTTCTTCTTGGCCTCGGCGGGTGCCAGCGCCGCCTATTTGACGGTCAGCGAGATCTTCCCGATGGAGACCCGGGCGCTGGCGATCGCGTTCTTCTACGCCGTCGGCACGGCGATTGGCGGTATCACCGGGCCGTTGCTGTTCGGTCAGCTGATCAATTCGGGCGAGCGCGGTCTGGTGGTCTGGTCCTTCTTGATCGGAGCGGGCGTGATGGCAGTATCAGGCCTCGTCGAATTGTGGCTCGGTGTCGCAGCCGAGCAGCGCCCGCTGGAAGAACTGGCGTTGCCCTTGACGGTCGCCGACGCCGAGCGCGAGGAACAGTCGGGGGACACCCTGCGGTAGACGCGTCGTGGGCCAGCGTCAACATTAACGCCGTCTGAACACTTGTCGCATGTCCCGTTGGCGGCGGATGCGGGATGCGTGCGCGCCGTGATTTTGGAACAGTGGTAAGTATGAAACGTATGCTGATGATGACCAGTGCCGCCGCGATGATCGCCATGGCCGCGCCGGCATACGCCGACCCCCCGTCCGACGCCGACGCCGACTTCATTTCCCAACTCAAAGCCGCCGGAGTTACCTTTCATGACCCGGCCGCCGCGATCGCGGCTGCCAAGAACATGTGCAAGTTAGTCGACACGGGCACGCCGTACACGGAACTCGAGAAAAACCTGGTGACGCGCAATCCAGGCTTGACGGCGTACGGCGCCGCCGAGTTCGTGACACTCGCGGCCGGCGAGTACTGCCCGAAATACCTGAAAGGCGAGGTCGAGCTGCCGAAACCGCCAGGCGCTCAAGGGAACTAGGGCCAGCGGGCTAAGTGCCGCTGCGGACCACATCGTCGGCGGTAGCCCGCATCCGCTCCGACAATCGAAGCAAGTCGTGCTCGCCAATCCCGTTCTGCAGCGTGTACGCAAGTTGCCGTAACTCGACAGCGCAGTTGCGCAATTCTTCAAGGAGCCGCGTCTCAACGGTGAGCATGACCTTCTTCCTCAGGTAGGTCGGACCAAAAGCCCGACAATCCGACTTAAAAAATGTACCCAGTCCAATCGCTTGTCGGCGAGAGACCTCGGCGGGTTTTTACGCGACTTTGACATGCCGTTTACGCACCCGGGCGTCCCGCTCCACTTGACGACTGGGCCGGTCGAAGCGGACGGCATGTGTCACCCAACTCGGGCCCGTATGTCACGGCACCGCAATGACATCGCCACGTCAGGTGGCGTCCGCATGAGCAAGCGGTGCTGCCGACCAGCATCCGCTCCGGCCGCATCAGATGACCACGGGGGCAGCGAATAGGGGGCCGAAGCACCGATCGATTCGACGGGAACCGGACCAGCTCGCCGACCGCGACCATGGGCCGACGGTAGGCGTCTTCCCTGCGTGCGACATTAAGAATTCGGGTGAGCTTGCTGAGAAAGAACGATTGTGGTCTGCCGCCCACGCGGATTATGGGGTTTGTTCAATTCGGCGTAATTCCGTATTCGCCAGGCTTGACGTTCGAACGGGGCCTAGCCTGATCCCGTGCAAATCGGCGTACTGGGTGCAGCGCGTATCGCGCCGACGGCGCTCATCAAACCAGCCAAGACAACTGCCGACGTCGTAGTCGCCGCCGTGGCTGCGCGCGATGTTTCGCGTGCGCGGGCATTTGCCGTCAAACACGGCATCGCCCGGGTGCACGACAGCTATGAGGCGCTTATCGCCGACCCGGACCTCGACGCCGTCTACAACCCGCTGCCGAATGGCTTGCACGGCAGGTGGACCCGGGCAGCACTGGCCGCCGGTAAGCACGTGCTGTGCGAAAAGCCGTTCACCGCCAACGCCGCCGAAGCCCGTGAGATCGCCGAGCTGGCCGCAAAGTCGGATCGAGTTGTGATGGAGGCATTCCACTACCGTTACCATCCGCTGGCTTTGCGAATCGAGGAGATCATCGCCTCGGGCGAACTGGGCAAGCTGCAGCGGGTAGAGGCGGCCCTGTGCTTCCCGTTGCCGAACTCCTCCGACATCCGGTACAACTACTCGCTTGCCGGAGGCGCGACCATGGACGCTGGGTGCTATGCCGTCCACATGGTCCGCACGTTCGGGGGTTCAACGCCGGAAGTTGTTTCAGCGCAACCGAAATTGCGCGATCCACGAGTCGACCGGGCAATGACGGCCGAGGTGCGGTTTGCCGAAGGGCACACCGGCCGGATCCGTTGCTCGATGTGGTCGCCGCGTCTGCTGGAAATCAGCGCCCACGTGGTTGGTGACCAGGGCGAGCTGCATGCGCTCAATCCGGTGCAGCCGCAGCTTTACCACCGGCTCTCGGTCCGGTCATCGACCGGCAAACGTGTGGAGCGTTTTCCACGCCGCGCCTCCTACGCGTATCAGCTCGACGCCTTCACCGCGGCAGTGCTGCGCGGCGAACCGGTGAAGACGACGCCTGAGGACGCGATCGAGAACATGACCGTCGTCGATGCGATTTATCGGACTGCCGGCTTGCCGCTCCGCGAGCCCAGCTGAGCCTGCGGCGGCGCTGCCCCAGTCACGGCTCGATGGGGCGGTTCGTCCATTCCCGGTCGGTTCGGCGTGACGAGCGAAACCATCCGCCCGCCGCGCCGGTGCCGCCGTCGGTCGGGATGGTGTGGCCGGTGACGAACGCCGACAGGTCGGAGGCCAAGAACAGAATCACCCGGGCCTGGTCCTCGGGCAGCCCCATCCGTCCGACCGGAACCCATTGCGGCCACTGCAGGTGCTCTTCGGCGGACAGCCACTGCGAGTAGGGCACCTGAAGTGATTCGGTGACGTCGGGGCCGATCGCGTTCACCCGTACGCCGTCGCGGCCTACCTGCACCGCCAGGCTCCGGGTGAAGTGGATGACGGCGGCTTTGAAGGCGGCGTAGACCGGGTCCTCCGGGTAGCCGCGCAACCCTTCGACGGACGAGACGTTGACGATCGCGCCGGCGTGTTGGTCGATCATCGCCGGCAGAAAGGCGTGTGTGACGAGGAAGACGTGGTGCAGGTTGATTCGATAAAGGTCGTCCCACAGTTGCCGGTCGGTGTCGACGAAGTCGCCCGGGTGGCGCAGCCAGTGGCCCACGTTGTTTACCAGGACATCCACCCGGCCGTAGCGCTCGAGTACTGATCGCGCCAAGTCGGCAACCTGGTCGGCGTCGCGGACATCGGTGATGAAAGCGAAAGCTGACCCGCCGGACTTGCTGATTGCGTCGGCAGTCTGCTCAGCGCGTTCAGTGTCGACATCAGCGATGACCACTTGGGCGCCATGGTGTGCGAACAGCCGCGCGGTCGCCGCGCCGATACCGCCAGCGCCGCCGGTTATCACCGCAATCCGGTCGGCTAGCAATGGGGCGGCAACCGTTGCGTCGTCGATCCTCATATCTTCGGCCCCTTCGAACACACGCCTGGCGAGTCCACTCAATTCCTCGGTGGTATCTATCATCGATTGTTGAAAGCGCAAGCCCGATGGCTAATTTCACGGCCAACCCTTAGCTGATCGATACCCAAGGGGGCCGGGTAAGTTTTGGGCTATGTGGAGCTCGCTGGTGCTGCTGGCGCTTCCAATAGCATTCGACCCGGTGCGTCTGGGCTTCAATGTTCTCCTCATTTCCAGGCCGCGGCCCGCGCGAAACCTGCTCGTCTACTGGATCGGTTGCGCGCTGGCCGGCGTTGTCTTACTGCTGGTCCCGATTTTGGCGTTGCATTTCACACCGATGCTCTCGTCTTTTGTGCACGACTTGGCCAACCCGGCCACCTCCGCCAGCTCCACCGTCCGGCATGTTGAAATCGCGGCGGGCGTGCTCGTCGCATTGGTCGCCACCCTGTTGGCGGTGCGCTTTCTGGCGCGTCAGCGGGCGCAGGCACCGGCACGGGACGCCAACACATCAACCCTGGTAGCGGACTCCGATGCACCGCACCCGATCGAGCGGCCCCTGAGCCGCGGGAAGGATGACCAGGGTGCGGCGGCCGAGGGCGGATCCCGAGCTGCCATCCGGCGGCTGCTGGGGCGCGCCAACGACGCGTGGGAAAGCGAATCCTTGTGGATCGCGTTGGCGATCGGTTTGTGGGCGGCGCCTAACCCAGCTTTGGTTGTATTCGGACTCGCCACCATCCCGACGTCGGGAGCGGCGATCGGCACGCAGATCGGCGCAGCCATCGTGTTCGTCATCGAGACGCTTGCGATTGTCGAGATCGTTCTGCTCAGCAATCTGTTCGCGCCAACCAATACCGAAGCGTTACTGCGACGGCTACACGACTGGGCGCGCTCCTATCGCCGGCAGATTCTGGTCGTCATGTTGACATTCGTTGGGCTCGCACTGGTGGCCCAGGGCATGGGCATTATCTGAGCGGCTCTCTAGCTTCGTGTTAGCCGATCGCCTGGTCGTGGGGTTCGGGCAACGTATCGCGAGCCGATCGAGGCGTGGGTCGCGGACGCCGCGGTTCCCGGACTCCCGCATCACCGTCACCTCGCAGCCACAGTCGGACTACCGATCCGGCGCTGACCCGTGCGCCGGACTCGGGGCTTTGGTCGGTCACAACCCAGCCGCGGCTTCCAGGGTCGGAAGGGTTGTCTGGTTGGGCATTGATCGCCACAAGACCCTTGCCGGCCAGCAGGTCGCGCGCTTCGATCCACTCGAGCCCGACCACGTTGGGCACTAGCGTTTTCGCGGCCCGACGCTGCTCTCGGGCGCGGATCTGGATCAGGTCCGAGGCCGCGTCATCCAGAACCGTCGATTCAGCACTGCGGCCGGACTCGCCACCACGGGGGAAGTCGTCGAGATCACGCCACCGTTCCCAGGCGGATTGCCGCGTGACGCCTAAATGAGTGGCGATCTCAGCCCAAGACTTGCCGCTGCGCCGGGCAGTTCGAACGGCCGCTAATTCCGCTTGGTCCGACATGCGGCGGACAACACCGATATCGGACAGGGAAGCCAGCCCATCGTCATCCCCACGTGGGCGTTCGCTGTTCGCGGCAAGCCGGCGCCATGCCTGTCGGGCCTGCTCCCACGCGTCTGCAACGCTAATAGCTGTCAGGATAGCCTGACAGTCAGCGACGGACAGAGCATAATCCCGGTCAGTCGTCGAAATGGCGCTGATAGTCCCAACGCTCGAGCCGGGGCTGCAGGTCGTAGATTCCCGCCGCGGTCATCACCAGAAACACAGCGGTGCCGACGAAGGTCATAGCGTTCACAGCCTGTCCATTTCGCGTCCCATGAGGGCACTTTCGAGGAACTCGTAACGCTTCGGGACGTCCCGTCGAGGTGGACGCGATGCGTGCGCCGAAGCCGCGAACATCCGCCGCATCAGTGCGACGAATCGGCGGGTGATGCTCTCGCGGCGGGCCGGCAAAGCAGCCGCGGTGCCGAAGAGCACCTCTTGTTCGGTGATCAGAACCTCGGCCGATGCCGCCTCATCGGCGGGCGCAACCGAGGGTGCTCGAAGGATGGGCTCGTATGGGGCATCTGCCGTGCCAGCGGATGCCGTTCTCGAAGATGACATTTCGTTCGTCTCCCTTGCGGTGTCCTTGACCGGTTCAACCGGCTTCGCTGCACAGCAACTTATGGCTGGGAGGCACCCGCGAACACGAGTAGTGCACTACTTGTTTCTGCACCTCACGCCGCGAACTGGGTGCGAGTCGGTAATGCTGCTGGCAAGTAGAGTCCTGCGCCATATCATCGGGTGATGAGCGCCGGTGGGCTGGATACCGTGGGCTCGCCGGCATTCACCGAC
>Ga0209040_10000941_pt1 | contig 22743 bp, 20 predicted proteins | sample BogFormECP12_OM3_FD_188240 | JGI IMG/M metagenome (GOLD analysis project Ga0209040, IMG submission 188240) | Bog forest soil microbial communities from Calvert Island, British Columbia, Canada - ECP12_OM3 (SPAdes) (version 2) | ecosystem: Environmental > Aquatic > Freshwater > Wetlands > Bog ... | reverse complement strand
GCGGCAGCGGCTGGGGTCGGGGGCGCGACCGGAGCTGCCGACAGCGTCACCGGTGGCGCGCGCACCGGGACCGCAGGAGCCCAGACCGGCAGCTGCCATTCAAAGTGTTTGCGATAGAGCGTGTACCCGAAGCTACCAGGCATCGTGGGATCGGGTGCGTGCATGCCGGGCACTGAGCGGTACAGCGCGAACTCGATGCCGCCCCCATTGCGACCTAGAATGGCCGCCAGCACGGGCTTGATGACATCCAGGGCGGCCTGGGCCGCCGGATCGCTTTGATCGGCCGGTACCGCTGTGAGCGTATGCTCATCGACGACCAGGCGGGAGTGGCGCAATAGATCCGCTTTGTCATGCAAATCAACGAGACTGTGTTCGCCCACCTGCCCACGGGAAAACGCGAATACGAGGTAGGGCTCGAGGGCTAGCAGCATCTGATCGGCGTCGGCCTCGCGGATGCCCGGACTGCCTCGAATGATCGACTGGGACAGCGCCTGTGGCAGCCACCAAACCAGGTAGAACTGCCCGGCGTCGTTCATCGAACGTAGCGTCTGGCGCGCCAGTGCCTTGGTGTCGGCGCTGACGGCATCGTCGGCGCGCGCCGCACCGGGCGGCAATCCGAGCAGCGCGAGTGCCACGATCAGCACGCTCGCCGCCGCACGGCGTGCACACATCATGCCTGCCGGAATCCTTGGTCGCTGAACCATCGTTTGCTCCCCTATCGCGCAATCATCGTTGTTGATTATAGGGGCTTTCTTCGTCGGCCTGCGCAGGCCGATGTTATTCGTCAGCCAATTCCTGGTCGGGAAACAGCGCGTCGCTGAAGCCGAATTGGGTCATATCGCGGATGCGCTGCGGATAGAGGATGCCGTCCAGATGATCCACTTCGTGCTGCACGACCCGCGCGTGGAAATCGCGCACGGTGCGATCGATGCTCTGACCCCTGGCATCGAAGCCGGTGTAGCGCAGGTGGCGATAGCGCGGCACGACGCCGCGCATGCCCGGTACCGATAGACAGCCTTCCCAAGCCTCGTCCTGCTCCGCTCCGAGGGCCGTGAGCTGTGGGTTGATCAACACCGTAAACGGCACGAGTTCGGCATCCGGATAGCGCGGGTTTTGTTCGACGCCGAAAATCACGACCCGCAGGCCTACACCGATTTGCGGTGCAGCAAGTCCCGCACCCTGGAGATGGCGCATGGTGTCCTGCATATCGACGAGCAGGTTTTCGAGTTCCGGCGTGCCAAACGCGGTTACGGGCTCGCTCAAGGCGAGCAGTCGCGGATCGCCCATGCGGAGAACTTCGCGTATTGCCATGGTTCCGGTTATCTTATCGGCCTTTTCCATGTGAGCCTATGCCTGGTCTTTTATACATAAAAACGTTCGGCTGCCAAATGAACGAGTACGATTCCGACAAGATGCGGGACGTCCTCGAATCCGCGCATGGCATGGCCATCACCCACGATCCGGCGGCGGCCGACGTTTTGCTGGTGAACACCTGCTCAGTACGGGAAAAAGCCCAGGAAAAAGTATTCTCACTGCTCGGGCAATGGCGCCTGCTCAAGCAGCAGCGGCCGCAGGTCGTCATCGGGGTTGGCGGGTGCGTCGCGAGCCAGGAGGGCGAAGGGATTACGGCGCGGGCGCCGTTCGTGGACCTCGTATTCGGCCCTCAGACCCTGCATCGCCTGCCCGAGATGATTCGCGGATTGAAGGCAAGCGGCCGCTCGCAAATCGACATCAGTTTTCCTGAAATCGAGAAATTCGACCGGCTGCCCGAGGCGCGAGCGAGCGGGGCAACCGCGTTCGTGTCGATCATGGAGGGTTGCAGCAAGTACTGCAGCTTCTGCGTGGTCCCCTATACGCGCGGTGAAGAGGTCAGCCGGCCATTCGAACAGGTCATGCAGGAGGTGCGCCAGCTCGCCGGCCAGGGCGTGCGTGAAGTCACCCTGCTCGGCCAGAACGTCAACGCCTATGCCGGGCCAATGGCGGACGGCACGCGAGCCGATCTCGCGACCCTGATTCACAGCGTCGCCGCGATCGACGGCGTCGAGCGCATCCGCTTCACGACCTCGCATCCGCTCGAATTCAATGAAAGCCTCATCGAAGCCTATGCAAACGTGCCGAAGCTCAACAATTTTCTGCATTTGCCGGTGCAAAGTGGTTCGGATCGCGTACTGGCGGCGATGAAACGGGGTCATACGGTGCTCGAGTACAAGCAGAAATTGCGGCGCCTGCGGGCCGTGCGTCCCGATATCTGCATATCAACCGACATCATCGTCGGCTTTCCGGGCGAGACCGATGCGGATTTCACCGCGACGCTGAATCTGGTCGCTGAAATCGGCTTCGATCAGTCGTTTACCTTTCTCTACAGCCGACGGCCGGGCACACCGGCCGCATCGCTTGCCGACGAGGTACCCCAAGAAGTGAAGCAACAGCGCCTGTTTTTGCTCCAGCAGAGACTCAATGCCCAAGCGCGCGCCATTTCCGAATCGATGGTGGGAAGCACGCAGCGCGTGCTCATCGAGCGGCCGGCAAAACGCAACCCGCGGCAGCTCGCTGGAAGAACCGACAACAATCGCTGGGTCAATTTCGACGGCCCGCAGAGCCTGATCAATCGCTTCGCCGACCTCGTCATCACCGAAGCGATGCCGAACTCGCTGCGCGGTCGACTCCTCGCCGTGATGCCGTCGTGAGTTCGGTGCTGTCCACCCGCGACGTCTTTCTCGACCCATCGGACAACGTGCGGCTGGTCGAATTGTGCGGCCCGCTCGACGAGCATTTGCGCCTAATCGAGTCGCGCCTAGGCGTCGAAATCAGACGGCGCGGAAATCGCTTCCAGATCGTCGGCCCCGTGCTGGCCGGCAAGCGCGCCGAAGCCGTACTGCAGAGCCTATATGCGCGCGCGCAGCGCGAGCCGGTCGACGGAGAACGCGTACACATTGCGCTGCAGGAGATGGGCATGGAAGGCGGTCCGGTCGGGGCCGGCGCACCGGACTCGCCCGATGAACTCAAGGTCCACACCTCGCGCGGCGCGGTCCGCGCGCGCGGCGCCAATCAAACCGAATACCTCGTGAACGTGCGCACGCACGATCTGACCTTCGGCATCGGGCCGGCCGGCACCGGCAAGACCTATCTGGCGGTCGCCTGCGCGGTCGAGGCGCTGCAGTCCGAGAAGGTTCGGCGCATCGTTCTCGTGCGGCCCGCCGTCGAGGCAGGCGAGCGGCTCGGATTCCTGCCGGGCGATCTGTCGCAAAAGGTTGATCCCTACTTGCGCCCGATGTACGACGCGCTCTATGAAATGTTGGGCTTCGAGCGCGTCGCCAAGCTCATCGAGCGCAACGTCATCGAAGTGGCGCCGCTGGCCTTCATGCGCGGCCGCTCGCTCAACGATTCCTTCGTGATCCTGGACGAGGCTCAAAACACGACCAATGAGCAAATGAAGATGTTCCTGACGCGCATCGGATTCGGATCGAAGGCGGTGGTGACGGGCGACATCACGCAAGTCGATTTGCCGAGCGCGAAACAATCGGGGCTGCGAACGGTCATCGAGATCCTACGCGGCGTTCGCGGCATCGCCTTCACGATGTTCACCTCGCGTGACGTCGTGCGACACCCGCTGGTGCAGAGAATCGTGCAGGCCTACGAGGCCAATTCTCCCGATCAAAGCACGTGAAGGCGGCTGCTGACACGCTCGAACTCGACGTGAGCTACGCGGCGAGGCGGCCTTGGGCGCCGCGGCGCGCGCAATTCCTCCGATGGGCCGCCGCCGCTCTCGGCAGAGCGCCGCGATCCGCCGTCCTCTCGATCCGCATCGTCGGGACGGCGCGCAGCCGCAGCCTCAACGAGCGCTATCGCGGCAAGGCGCATGCGACCAACGTGTTGTCGTTTACCGGGGCCGGAAGCCTGCCCGATGGTCGCGAATTTCTCGGCGAACTCGTCATTTGCGCGCCGGTCGTCGCTCGTGAAGCGCGGGCGCAAAGCAAAACGCCTGATGAGCACTGGGCGCATATGACCGTGCACGGCGTGTTGCACCTGCTCGGCTACGATCACGAACGCGCTGCCGAGGCCCGTAAAATGGCGCGAATCGAGATTCAAATCCTTGATCGGCTTGGGTTTTCGAACCCCTATGCGTGATCGAGTATCCTGCTAGCTTATGTCCGAACAGCCACAGAGCGGAACCGGCCGCTGGTTAAAACGAATTACCAAGTCCATGTCCGGCGAGCCGCGTGATCTCGCCGATCTCATCGAGGTGCTGCGCGCCGCGAGCGAGCGGGGACTGTTCGATGGCGACGCCCTCGTCATGCTCGAAGGGGTGCTGTCGGTCGCCGACATGCAGGTTCGCGACATCATGGTGCCGCGCTCGCAAATGGTGTTCGTCGAGCGCGACGAGCCGCCAGACCGGCTCGTCGCGCTCGTGGTCGAATCGGGTCACTCCCGTTTCCCGGTCATCGGCGAGGATCGCGATCAGATTCTCGGCATTCTGCTCGCCAAAGACTTGTTGCGATTGCACGCCGCCGGCGAAGAGCCGTTCGAGATCCGCGAATACATGCGGCCCGTCGTGTTCGTACCCGAAAGCAAGCGGCTCAACGTATTGCTCAAGGAATTCCGTCGCAGCCACAATCACATTGCGATGGTCGTCGATGAATACGGCGGCGTTTGCGGTTTGGTCACGATCGAAGACGTCATCGAGCAGATTGTCGGTGAAATCGGCGACGAACACGACGTCGAGGACGACCAAACGATCCGTCGCGAGGGCCCGCGTGAATTCACCGTGCGCGCACTCACGTCGATCGCGGATTTCAACCGCTACTTCGGCACCGAATTTTCCGACGAAGAATTCGATACGATCAGCGGCCTCTTGATGCACGAATTCGGCCGTTTGCCGCGCCGTGGCGAGAACATCAAGATCGGCGAATTGGAGTTTCGGGTGGTGCGGGCCGACCGGCGGCGCATCGACCTGTTGCGCGTGTTTACGTCGTCTGACATCGAGGCTCCGCGGCACGACGAGTCGAATACTTGAATTCGAGCATCCGCGGCATGTGGGCCGCATCGCATTCGCACGCCTTCTGGCGCCTGCTGGCGAGCTTTGCGATCGGTGCGTCCCTGAATCTGAGCTTTGCGCCGTTCGCGTGGTGGCCGGTCGGGATTCTCGCGCCGGCGATGTTGTTTGCACTGGTGCGCGGGCTGCCGCCGCGCCGCGCTGCTGCGGCCGGCGCGGCATTCGGCGCGGGACTATTTTCGTTCGGCACATACTGGCTCTATACCTGCATCCACAGCTTCGGGTTGGCGCCCATTTGGCTGACGCTGTTCTTGCAGGTCGCGCTGGTCGCGATCATGGCGAGCTATTCGGCTCTGCTGTGCTTTGTTGCCAATCGATTTTGGCTCAAGAGCGGCGCCACGCGCGACTGGCTCGTCTTGCCCGCACTCTGGGTCGTGCTCGAGTGGCTGCGTGGTTGGCTATTCAGCGGGTTTCCGTGGCTCTCGATCGGCTATGCATTCATCGATTCGCCACTCGCGGGCTGGGCACCGCTGCTCGGGGTCTACGGCATCACCTGGGCGGCCGCCTTTGCCGCGGTCGCGGTTCATCTGTTATTCGGCGCTGGCTCGGCGAAGGCGCGGCGCGTCGCCTCGCTATGCGCGCTCGGGGCGCTGTTCCTGGCGCCGAGCTTGGCATCGAGAATCGCATGGACGCACCCATCCGGCGCCGCATTTCCGATCGCCGCGGTACAGGCCGCAATTCCGCAGGATGAGAAGTGGCAGGAGAATAATCGCGAAGCGACCATCGCACGCTACTCGCAACTGACCTCTGAGGCCTGGGGCGCTCGGTTGATCGTTTGGCCCGAAGCGGCGCTGCCCGTGCTTGCGAACAACATCCAGGACTACCTGCAATCGCTGCAGGCCGCCGGCCGGCGGCATGATGCGGATTTTGCGATTGGTCTCGTCAATTACGATCCAGTCACGCAGCAATATTTCAATGGCCTGCGGGTGCTCAGCGACACCGGCGGCGGCTGGTATTACAAGCGGCATCTGGTGCCGTTCGGCGAATATTTTCCGGTGCCGCCATTCGTTCGCAGCTGGATGCGCCTCATGAGTTTGCCGTTCGATGATTTGACTCGGGGCAGCGAAAGCCAACCGGTACTGAGCGCTGCGGGACAAAAGCTCGGGTTGACGATTTGCTACGAGGACGCCTACGGGAGCCAGCAACTGCAGGTGTTGCGCCAAGCGACGCTGCTCGTCAATGTCACCAACAACGCCTGGTACGGGGACTCGAGCGCGCCTCACCAACACCTGCAGATTTCGAGATTGCGCGCGCTCGAGGCCGGCCGCTATCTGATCCGAGCCGCCAATGACGGCATCACGGCATTGATCGGGCCGCAAGGACAGATCATTGCGCGCCTGCCGCAGTTCCAGGAAGGGGTGCTGCACGGCGAGGTTCAGCCCATGAGCGGGCTCACGCCGTACGCGCGCTGCGGAAATTATCCGGTGATCGGCGGGGCCTGCTCGTTGCTGGCCTGGGCCGTTTGGCGTCGTCGCCGCGGCGCTTGAGCCGTCTCAGCGGCTCGAGCGCTCATCGTACCGCTCACGCCGTCGTGTTGATCGTCCCGCCGAGCGGATTCAGCGAGTTGCCGCCGTTGTTTTGCAGATCGCCGAGCAAATTGGTCAGGAATGACTGCAATGCCGCGGTCCCCGACGGGTTTGACGTCGTCGAGCTCGTGCCGGCGCTTGCGGCGGCGGTTGAGGTCGCAGACGACGCGCCGGTCGCGGCGGATGTCGAGGTCGCCGATGAGTTGCCGCCCAGGTCACTGATCAATTGGTTGAAGGCGTTGTTAAGGTTTGCGATCGCATTCGATGACAAAGTCGAACCGGTGGTGCTCGTCACGATTTGACTATTGCTCAGATCCTTGACGAGCGCCTGCAGGGCGCCGATGAGGCCGTGCTCACCATAAAGATTTGCAGCGCTGCTGCTCGTCGGGCCGCCAAGCGTCGCGGCGGCGGTCGAAGGCGCAGTCAAGGCAGCGGTCGACGGCGAGGTCGAGGGCGAGGTCGACGACGCAGCGGTCGTGGCGACGGGAGCTCCGGTGGCGAGGGTCGTAGCGATCGGAGCCGGCGCGACCAGTGCCGCAGCGACCGGGGTCGTCGTCGCGGGCGCCGGCGTCACCGGCGTCGGCGATGCGGATTGCGACGAACGCCAGCGGTCGAATCTCGAGCCGTCGGCGTCGCGATGGCCGCCTTGGCTTGTCTGCCGCAACGCGCGAAATAAATCGTGGAGAAACGCCTGCAGATCCTGCGCAAGGTTCGAGCCCGATGCCGCACTGGCGCCGCTCGCGGTGCTCCCGTTCGCGGTCGAGCCCGTGCCTGTGCTCGTGTTCGCGGTGGACCCGGTGCCCGCGTTCGCGGTGGAGCCCGAGGTCGCGGTCACGATGACGTTCGTGGATGCGGTTGCGCCCGCATTTGGGGCGGCGGTTGTCGCCGGGCTTCCCGCACTCGTGGCCGTGTTCGCGGTTGTGCTCGCGGCCGTGCTCGTGTCGCTCGCCGCACCCTTGGACTGTGACACCGCTTGCGTCAAGGCCTGCAGCAAGGCCGTGAACAGACTATTGCCGTTGCTGCTGTTGCCTCGACTGGTAGCGCCGGCTGATTCCGAATAGCCGTCGACTCCGCCGCCGCGGTGATGGCTGCGGCGTTCGCTGGGTCGAACGAGGTCGACGATCGAGCTGATGTTGAATCCCTGGCTGGGTCCTGACACGGAGTTATTTGACATAATATTTCTCGAGCTGCCACATAAGTGAAATCGGTGTCGGCCGCGCCGGATCAAACTTTAGATCCCGCTCCATCTCGCCTGGCACAGATCCTGCTCTATCCAATGGGAACGGAAACTCAAGACCGCTGGAGATGCCAGTGTTCGGTACCGATCAGGTCAAACATGCCAATTTCAGCCGGATTAATCACGGTCGAGTCGAAATTTCGCGCCGGCGGGGCGGCAATGCATGGCCGGACCTGCCGCTTGCGGCGGCAATTACATGCCGCGCAACGCCGCCGAGATTCGGCCCGGCATTGCTCGTTCATCCCGACCTTTTTTCATTGAGGAGTCATCATGTCGTTACTCGGAATTTCTTCGGCCGCATCCCAATCGGCGGCACTGCAACGGGTTGACTTTCTTGGGCATAGCCGCAAGAAGCCCTCGCTCGGCGATAGCGCGAGCAATGCCGGCGCGATCGGCCAGATCCCGGCGGGCGCCGGCCAGAATCTGCTCAGCAACGCGCTGCAAGCGCTCGAGCAGGCGATCAGCAGTCAATCGACGAGTGCTATTCCCGGCGCCGGAGCCTCCCCGACGTCGGTCGGCGCGGTAACGTCCGCGGGCGCCGCCGCCGCCGTGGCGGCGCCGGCAACCGCGACAGCGACGATCGACCCGTCCAACGTCAAACAGGATCTGCATGCGTTTTTGCATTCGCTGTTTCAGGCGCTGAAACAGGAGGGTTCAGGCAGCGCTGCCGGTGGCAGCACGAACACGGCGAACCCTGCAGCGAGCGCGACGGCCAACGGCGTCGGTCAATATGCGGGCAGCCTGGAATCGTCGCTGCAGACTTTGATCCAGCAGCTCGGATCGAACGGCGCGACGACGCCGGCAACCTCGAAGCTCACGACCGCATTCAATAACCTGGTGCGGGATCTGAGCGGCGGGGGCGCGACGTCCAACGCTGCGGGCTTGCCGCCCGGATCCGCCGCGACCGGCGCCAGCGCATCGACGGCAGAACTCAAGAATTTCCTCAGCAACTTCATGCAGAATCTGCCGCATAGCGGCATGCAGACGCCGGGTCTGGTCGGTGGCAACGTGAACGCCAACGTGTAACACGCGTTGAGGCGCAGCGAGGGTCCCGCAGCTCCACACCCGAGGGCCTTCGATGCAATCGACGATCGGGGTTGCGGCAGGGAGCGAGAATCGCAACTGCGTGCAAGGCCTCGCCGACATCGGCGAGATTCCCGGACCGGTGTAGACTGGCCGCCGGACGGGCACGCCGGCATCAGGCGCCAATTCGCGCGGGTTGCCGCCATCACCGTGTAGCCTCGCGGGCGGCGTGTCGCCTCAGCGGGTTTAGGGGGCGCTAGCATGGCTTTGGAACTCAAATACCTGACCTGGGTGACCGTGATGACGGCTCTGCTGTGGGTGCCGTACATCCTGAATGAGATCATCGTCCGTGGAGTTCGCGATGCGGTGGGTTATTCGCAGAACCCAAAGCCGCTCGCGCCCTGGGCACAGCGCATGAAGGCCGCGCACTACAACGCGATTGAAAATCTCGCGGTATTCGCGACCCTCGTGCTCATCGCCGTTGCAGCGGGCGTGCATAAGCCGGCGATTCCCGGCTGCGCATTCGTCTATTTCTGGGCGCGAGCCGTCCATGCGGTTGCCTACACCTTTGCGATTCCCTGGGTTCGCACGCTCGCCTTCGTCGTCGGTGTCGGCTGCCAGCTTTGCGTCGCCTGGCATATTCTCTTTTGAGCACGCGCCTCGCCGCAGCCGGCGTTGGCCTCAAGGTCCCGATCGACGCTTGACCGGCGCAGCGCCGTGACGATCGATGGTCATCGCGCGGCCGCGTCTCGCAAGCGCGCCGCCGCCACTTCGGGCGTGATGTCGCGTTGCGGGCCGGCGAGCATTTCGTAGCCGACCATGAATTTGCGCACGGTCGCCGAGCGCAGCAGCGGCGGATAAAAATGCGCGTGCAAGTGCGATTCTGGATAGCTGCCGCCGTCGCAGGCCTGCTGGTGCAAACCCATCGTATAGGGGAACGATACGTCGAACAGCGCGTCGTATTGCTTCGTCAGTGATTTGAGCAGCTGCGCGAAACCATCGCGCCCGTCCATGTCGATCTCGGTCAAGGATGCGGCGTGCCGGCGCGGCAATACCAGCACCTCGAACGGCCAAGTCGCCCAAAACGGCACGACCGCGAGGAATTGTTCGTTGGACGCGACCACGCGTTCCGCGAGTTTGGCCTCGAGAGCCGCGTAGTCGCATAACAAACAAGATCCGTGGTCGCGCAGGTAACGCCGCTGCGTGAGAGTCTCCTTAGCCATCTCGTTCGGGATCGTTTGATTGCCCCAGATTTGTCCATGCGGGTGGGGATTGCTCGCACCCATGGTCGCCCCGCGGTTTTCGAAGATCGTGACCGCATTGATATGCGGGTCGGCGCCGAGACTCGAGTATTCGTCGGCCCATGTGTCGATGACCTGCCGGATTCCCGCGAGCGGCATCTGGCCGAGGCTGAGGTTGTGCAGCGGCGAATAACAGATGACGCGGCAGCGCCCGGACTCGCTGCGCGCCACGAGCAGTCGACCTCCGTCATATTGACCGGCCGATCGATCCGGCAGCAGCGCGGAAAAATCGTTGTCGAACACGAAAGTCGATTTGTAAGAGGGGTTTCGAACGCCGCCGGCGCGCGCGTTTCCCGGGCACAGATAGCAGCTCGAGTCATACTCGATCTGCGACAGTTCGCTGCGCGCCTCGCTCTGGCCCTGCCAGGGACGCGCCGTGCGATGCGGTGATACCAGAACCCACTCGCCCGACAAGGGATTGTAGCGACGGTGTACATCGCTCTGCAGGTTCAAGGTCGGTGCGGCCATCGGATCATGCTCCCAGCTCCGCGGCGCCTTCGGCCGCTTCGCAAACGTAAATTTCGGGTCGATGTCCGGTCGCATGAAAATAGCGTTCTCGGATCATCGAGGTGAACCGCGAAACGGCGTCGGCGCGCACCAGATTCACCGTACAGCCGCCAAAACCGCCGCCCGTCATGCGTGCACCGTAAACCCCGTCGATGCCCGCGCCGAGCCGCACCATCAAGTCGAGCTCATCGCAGCTCACGGCAAAGTCATCGCGCAAACTATCGTGCGACTCGCTCATCAAGCGCCCGAATCGGTTCAAGTCCGCGGCGCCGAGCGCCTCGGCGGCCGCGAGCACCCGTTGGTTTTCGGTGATCACGTGCCGGCAGCGACGGTATATCGTCGGATCGAGCTTCGTTTCATGCCGCAGCAGTGCATCCTTCGAGACGTCGCGCAATGTTTCGATCTCCGGCTCGACTTGCGCCAGCGCGCGCACGCCTAGCTCGCATTCTTCGCGCCGGCGATTGTATTCGCCGCCGGCCAAATGGTGCCGCACCATCGTGTTGCAGATCACGATCTGTGCGCCGGGTTTCTGCCGGTCTCCCGGCGCGCGCAGCGGCACCAACCGGTGCTCCAAGCTGCGGCAATCGAGGAGCACCGCATGTCCTTCGCGGCCGAATACGGATGCGAACTGGTCCATAATGCCGCAGCGCATGCCGACGTACTCGTTTTCCGCGCGCTGGCAGAGTTTGGCGAGCGTGATTTTATCGAGCGGCGGGCCGCCGGCCAGCGTCGACAGTGCGAGGGCTACCGCCACCTCGAGGGACGCCGAGGAGCTCAATCCCGCCCCCAATGGGACCTCGCCGTGTATCAATAAATCCGCACCGCCGACTGCGACGCCATGCGCGAGCAAGGCTGTCGCGACGCCGACCGTGTAGTCGACCCAATGCGTGCCTTCGGTTCGCCGAACTTCGGCAGCGCCCGCCGGCGGGAGCGCCACCGTTAAAGTCTCCGCGTAGTTCGTCGAACGGACCCGCAGTTGCCGGTCGGACCGAGCGGCGGCGGCCACAGTCGTGTAGAACGGAATCGCGGCCGGCAGTACGTAGCCTGCGTTGTAGTCGGTATGTTCACCGATCAAGTTCACGCGGCCTGGCGCCCGAAAGAACACGGGCGCGCCCAAGAAACTCCCGGTGAATTCCTTGCGTAATGCGTCGAGGTTTGTCACGCGCGATCCTTCGCCTCAGGATCCGCCGACGAGCGGCCGCACCGAGATCTGAGTGTCGGTGCGAATTGTCAGCAAGGGTTTCCGCATGGAGGTTCAGTCCCAGATGATCGGTTCTTGTGCATATTGCAATCGATTGCAGTCAGTATACAACGCTGGTTTCCAGCGTGCCAGTGTGCGGCACGCGGCGCGTGGCGCGCGCAAGTCGAGCCGCCGAACGACGGAGCGTCAAGGAGCACGCGACCCAGCGGCGGCGGCATGAGCACCGGGCCTGTTAGCATAGAGATATGAACAAGCTGTTGGTCAGATAAGCCATGACCGTCCCATTGTCGCTGGAAGGTCACGGCGGCAATTGGCGGCTTGTGCTGAACGGCGATTGGACGCTCGCGGCGATCGCCGGCATTCAGGATCAGCTCAAGACCTTGCCCGCGATGCTCGAGGGTGAACTCGACTGCGACTGGAGCGGTGCCCAAGCGCCCGGAATCGCCTCCACCTGGGCCCTGCTCACGCGCCTCGCGCAGGTCGGTCGCGACGGCTTGCGCGTTCGACACAGCGGCAATCCACCGCACTTCTTGGAATTGCTGCAAAGGCTGCAGACGGAACAAGCGGCCGCCCGAGGCGTCGCGCCCGCGCAGCACCCCGGATTCGATCATCCGATCGCAGAAGTCGGGCGTTGGGCGGTACGCCAGGGCAGCGGCGCGATCGCCGCCGTCGCGTTCTTCGGCCGCATCGCATCGGTGTTCGGACAAATGTTCTCCCGGCCGCGGGCGATGCGCATCTCGTCGCTGGTTCGCCATGTCTACGAGACCGGAATCACCGCAATACCGATCGTCTCGCTGATCGCATTTCTGATCAGCGTGATCCTTGCCTATATCGGGGCGCAACAATTGAGCCGCTTTGGCGCCGACATCTATGTCGTCGATCTCGTGACGATCGCGGTATTGCGGGAAATGGGCGTGCTCTTGACGGCGATCATCGTCGCCGGACGTTCGGGCAGCGCGTTCGCCGCGGAGATCGGCGTGATGCAGCTCAATGAAGAGACCGACGCACTGCGCGCGATGGGTGTGAACCCGATCGAGATGCTTGTGATCCCGCGCGTGCTTGCGCTCGTCATTGCATTGCCGCTGCTCACGATCATCGCCGATGCAATGGGACTGGCAGGCGGCGCGCTCTTGTCGCTCATCGAGCTCAAGATTCCGCTGCCCCAATTCACCGAGCGCCTGCGCGAGGCGATTTCACCGACGACATTCTGGGCGGGCTTGATCAAAGCGCCGGTATTCGCGCTGTTGATCGCCATGGTGGGCACGTACCGTGGAATGCAGGTTCGAGATACCGCGCGCGAACTCGGCCGCCTTACGACGCTCGCGGTCGTGCAATCCATTTTCCTCGTGATTCTGGCCGATGCCATCTTTGCGATCATGTATCAAAAAATGGATTTCTAATGGCTGCGCGAAATCTCGACCCGGTGATTCGCGTGCAAGGGCTCGTCAATCGTTTCGGCGCGCAAGTCGTGCACGACGGTCTCGATCTCGAGGTGCGCCGGGGTGAAATATTTGGGGTGGTCGGCGGCTCCGGTTCAGGCAAAACCGTGCTGCTGCGGTCGATATTGGGATTGCATCGGCCCGACGCCGGCACCGTTGAGATGTTCGGCACGAAGGTCGAGCGGCTCACCGAAGCCAATCGCGTCGAGTTCGTCCAGCGATACGGCGTGCTGTTCCAGAATGGGGCTCTGATCAGTTCCTTGAACGTCGCCGAAAATATCCAATTGCCGATACGCGAGTATCGAGCATTGACCGAGGAGACGTTCGATGCGCTTGCCGCGCTGAATCTCTCGATGGTCGGACTGCCGGCGGACGCCGGCGGCAAGTATCCTGCGCAACTGTCCGGGGGAATGGTTAAGCGGGCGGCGCTCGCCCGAGCCCTCGCGCTCGAGCCCAAGCTGTTGTTGCTCGACGAACCCACTGCGGGATTGGACCCGATTTCCGCCGCGGCCATCGATGAGCTACTGTTGTACCTGCATTCGCAATTGCAGCTTACAGTGGTCATGATCACGCACGACCTGAATACGCTGTTTCATACCTGCAATCGCGTCGGTGTCATCATTGAACATCGCATGATCACGGACACGCTCGACGGTTTGATGCAGAATTCGAATCCTTGGATACGAGAATACTTTCAAGGACCGCGCGCGCGAGCCGCGCAGGGGGACCGGCATGGATAGGGATGCAAATTACGTCGCTGTCGGCGCATTCGTCCTGTTGGTCATCGCAATGGCCGTCGCCTTTGTATTTTGGTATACGAATCAAGCCGAAAAGCGCAGTTATCAGCGCTATGAGATCTATTTTCAGGGTTCGGTCAGCGGACTCGTCAACGGCGCCCCGGTCCGCTATCTCGGCGTGAACGTCGGAACGGTAAAACGCATGTCGGTCGACGTCGGCCACCGCGACCGCGACCGCGTGCTCGTGATCGCCGACATCGATGCAAGGACGCCGCTCGACAACCGCACGCTCGCCTCTCTGAACCTGCAAGGCGTCACGGGGCTGCTGTACATCGACCTCCAACAAGATCCAAATGCCGCGATTGCCGGTCCGCTCGCGCCAGGTGCCGAATACCCGGCCATTCGTTCGACGCCGTCTCAATGGGACTTGCTGCTCAATAATCTTCCGGCCCTGGCGGTTCGGATGGTCGGCGCGGTCGATCGATTCGATCAACTATTGAGCGACGCCAATATCAAAGCGGTCAGAAAAGCGCTCGAGAACGCGAGCTTGGCGAGCGAGCGCCTGCCGGCAACGGTACGCGGCATGGAGGATATGGCCGCCGATATGCGCAGTGCCGCGCACGAAGTGCGGGAAGCGGCTGGCAATCTGCAGTCCTTCACGGCGAGCACGGGCCCGGATCTCAAAGCGGCGCTCGCCAACATCCGCGTGCTCACCGACAATCTGGCCGCGACTTCGAAGCGATTGGACCAAATCGTCGCCGATACTGGGCCCGGGATCTCGAGCTTCGCGAATCATGGCCTGCCGGAATTCGAGCGCTTGCTGCGCGAAACACGCGCAGCCGCACGGGATGTTCGCGACCTGACGCGCTCTCTGAAGGAAGATCCAGCGCAGCTCATTTACGAGCCCACTCATCGCGGCCTGGAAGTGCCTCGATGAGCCGGCGCATGGCCGCGATACGCGTGCTCTCGCTGCTCGCCGCTGCGGCGGCCCTCGTGGCCTGCGGATCTGTATTCTCGAGCAAACTGCCGGCACCGTCGCTCTACCTGCTGTCGGCTCACGCAGGCACGCCGGGTCCTGCCATCGCAGCCGATCTGAATATTTTCAAGCCGCAGGTGCGCGCCGGGCTCGATACCGATCGAATCGCGGTTCTCTACCCCGACCGGCGGCTCGACTATTACGCCGCCGCGCGCTGGAGCGCGCCGCTCGACACGCTGATCCAGGATTTGGCCGTGCAATCGTTCCGTGCGCAGGCGAATCTGCGCAGCGTCAGCGGCGATGCCTCGCCGTTTTCGGCCGGCTATTGGCTCGAGATCGAAGTCACCGACTTCCAGGCCGAATACCTGCCCGGCGAAGCCAATCCGACGATTCACGTGCATTTCTCGGCGCTGTTCGGCAAGGCGGCCGATCGGGGCATTATCGATCGCTTCGAGGCAAACGCTACGCGGCGCGCCTCGGACAACCGCCTCACGGCGATCGTGGCCGCCTATGAAGATGCGGCGGACGCGGCCTTGGCGGAAGTCGTCGCCGATACCGCTGGCGCGCTCAGCGCGTCACCCTGACGTCGATGCGGCCCCCGGCGTGGGACCGGTTCGCAGCGTTGCGTGCGGCATAGGGGAACCACCAGGGTTTCGGCTCCAAGCGAACGGCCGTATCGACTTGCTTCGGTTGCAGGATTGCGCCGCTTGATTCGCCGCCGAGCATCCCGCGGATCGCGCGGTGGCGCATGCCGCCAAGCGGGCCCGCAGCTGCGCCGCGCAGCGGATCGTTGATTCGAAACTGTCCGACCGCAATGGCATCCAGGTCTTTGCGCGCCGCCTCGATATCTTGCGTAAAGATCGAAGCGCCAAGTCCGCCGCGCGAATCGGCGGCCAAGGCAATCGCCTCCGCCAAGCCCGCGACCGGCGTCATCGTCATCACCGGGCCCAAGATTTCCTCGCGCGTCGGGACCGAGCCGGGGCGTACATTCGTGAGGATCGTCGGCTGGAAAAAGTGACCCGGAAGACCCGAAGGCCGAAACCGCCGGCCGCCAAGGATCAGCCTTGCGCCGTCGCGCAGTGTGCGTCCGACCTGGTCTTCGACACGGCGCGCGGCATCGAGTGAGATCAACGGACCCAAGTCGGTTGCCGGCTTCAGCGGATCGTCGACATCGAGAAAGCCTATGCATTGGTGCATGCGCTCGACGAATTCACCGATGATCGGGCGCGCAACGTAGATGTGTTTGCCGGTCGCGCAAGCCTGTCCGCCATTCATCAAGCGATTCCATGCGATCGCCGGCACAGCGACGTCGAGATCGGCATCCGCGCAGACGATCAGCGCATCGACGCCGCCGAGTTCCAGCTCGATCGGTGTGCGCGGTGCCGCGGCCGCGATCTGCCGCCCAACCGCCGCCGAACCGGTAAATGCCACAAGGCCGACATCGGGGTGATCGATCAGCGCGCGCCCCGTCGCGGGGCCGCCGGTGAGCACGGTGACAAGGCCCGGGGGTAGCAAGTCAAGCAGTTCTGCAAACATCAAGCACGCGAGCGGATTTTGCGGCGGCGGTTTGCAGATCACGGCATTGCCCGCCGAGATCGCCGCAGCGATCTCGGCCGCCATCAGCAGCAGCGGGAAGTTGAACGGCAGGATCGCAGCGACGACGCCTGTGCGCTGCGCTGCCGGCCGGTCCGCGGCGGCGCAGGCCTCGAACAAGGCGACGACGCCGTCGATGCAATCGAAAGATTCGCAGAGCGGCTTGCCACTCTCGCGCGTGAGCAAAGACGCGAGTTCGCGCTCACGAGCGTTTACGCGCGCGGCGATCTCGCGCAGCAGCGTCGCGCGATCCGTTGGCGCGAGTTCGCGCCACGGCTGCTGTGCCGCGCGCGCCGCCGCGACCGCGCCAGCAACTTCGACAGGCCCACAATCCGGCACGCTTCCGAGCGGCTCCAGAGTGGCCGGGTTTCGAATCTCAAGCATGCCGCAAGCGCCTTCGTCGCCGGGTAAACCTGGCGCTATGATGCCTCAGCGCCCTTCGGCCGTGGCGCGGGGCACGGCCGATTGCATTTCCCACAGGTCGAGTGATTGCAGGCGCGCGCTCCCGCCCTTGGCATACAGTTCGATGCCATCGCTGCCCGTAGAGGCGAATATCTGCTCGGTCATCACCCGTTCGCCGTCATTCGCAAAGATTTCAACCGAGGACCGGTCGAGGAAAATGTGCAATTTGATGAGTCCGCGGCGCGGCGCCAGCGGCGCCGCCCGCCGCTCGGCGAAAATGGGCGCCGGGATCTTGCCGGAGCGCGATCGGTCGACGAACAGCATTCCGCTCGGCACATCGTAGCCGATCAGCGTTTCCTCGCCCGCACCGACAAAAACCTTCAGGCCGAACTCTTGCGCCGACTGCGGCGCAAATTGCGCCAGGATCTCCAACTGCTTGCCGTCATCCGCAGGCTTCCGTATGCGGAGCGGCTCGTTGCCAAGGCGCAGCGTGCTGAGACGCCGGTGCCGCCCGCGCAGCTCGGTCAAAGCTGCGACCGGCGCCTGCAACAGCTTCAGCGCACCGGACTCGGAGCGCAGCGACACTTCACGCGGCAGCGTCATCGCTCCGCGCCATGGTGCGGTCGGGATCTCCTGGGCGTAGTGGTGCGAATTCATCCACGCGATCCAGACGTGGCGGCTCTCGGCATCCGGCAGATGCGCCCAGGATGCCGCGGCATAGAAATCCATGCCATAGTCGAGCCAGCGCGCATCGGTTTCGGCGTGAAATTCGGTGCCGTCGAACCGGCCGATGAAATATTGCGCCCCCGACCCGGCCGCGATCGCGCTTCGAAATACATCCAACTTCAGCACCCAGCGCAGGTTCGCCGCATTGCCGTTGACGCGCAGCGGAAACAAATCCGGGCACTCCCAGGCGCCGTCGGTTGCGCCGGCAGGACCAAACTCACTGAGGTGCGTCCAATGCTTGAGATCCGCGGAGGAAAATAGCACCACCTGATGCCGATCCGAAAGCACTGCGGCCATGATCCAGGTGTTGCCCGGCGCATACCAAAAGACCTTGGGGTCGCGAAAACTGCTCGAGCCCATATCCAGGACCGGATTCGCGGCGTATTTGGTCCAGCTGCGGCCCCGATCCAGGCTGTACGCGAGCTGCTGATTCTGCAGCCCGCCGGCCGCATGCTCCGCGCCGGTGTAGATCGCGACGAGCGGCGCCGCCGCAGGCGAGCCGAAGCCACTGCTGTCGTGTGAATCCACGACGACGCTTCCGGAGAAGATCATGTACCGATCGTCTTCCGGGATCGCCACCGGCAGCTCCCGCCAATGCACCAAATCCGCGCTCACCGCGTGTCCCCAGCTCATGTGCCCCCACTTATCGCCTTGTGGGTTGTATTGAAAGAACAGGTGGTACTCGCCGTCGAGATACACGAGCCCGTTCGGATCATTGATCCAGTTTGTCGCGGGCGAGAAGTGATACTGCGGACGGTACGGCTCTGAATACAAAGTCGGCGGGCGATCAGCGGCACTTGCGGTGGGAGCCACAGGCGTCATGACCAGCAGCATCGCCACCCCGAAAATTACCCGCCTGAGCATTTGCCTGACCTCCCGCAATGTAGCGCCGCGAGCGCGCGCCGTTCCGGCATAGCGCTCAATCCTGGAGCGCCGCCTCTCCCCAGGTGACGATCGAGACTGCGGATCCCTTCCCGATCTCGCGCGCGACCAGTTCAAGCGTCTGCACGCCTGTCACCGTGGCTTCGAGCGTAAACGGCGCATCGTCCGCGCCGAGTGCCGGCGAGCGGGCCAGCAGGCGTCCATCGCCGTAGACTTGATAGCGCACCCGCGTCGAGCGCTCGAGGCTGCTGTCATCCATGCCGACCTCGGCCGAAAATCGCCTGAACTGCCCGTCCGTCTTGACCTGCAGGCGTGAATTTGCCAACGCTCCGATCCCAGAGTCGTAGGTCTTGCCGCGCAGTCGCAGCTCGTTATTGTAGGGCGTGGAGTCCGCGCGCGGTCCGCCCCAACCGGCGAGCGCCGGCCGCGGTCCCGTGCCGCGAGTCGTGCCGTCACCCATGTCCACCGGTCTATGGATTTGCGGATCGGGCTGCAGTGCGTGGATGCCGTCAGCGGCGACGTACAGCCGTGCCGGCATTTCCGAGAGGTAGATTCCACTGCTCAGTTGCGGGCGCCCCTTGACGCGCAGGATCACTGACTCGCGCGGCGCGAGGGCGAAAGAGGCCTCGTCGATGAACGCCGGCAAATCGCGCCGCTGCCAGAGGTCCCGCACCTGAATTGGCGTACCTGGCTGGAACTTCAGGTGCGCAGCCGTCAGCGTGGCATCGACCGCCTCGGTGCCGCGGTTGAAGAGGACGACGGCCTTCTCATCGCGCGCCGACAATTGTTTGACGATGATCTGCAGATCATCGCTCGTGTAGGCAAGGACGCCCTGGTTGCCGGCACGATCCTGGTTGACGGCGACGATCTCGGGCGCACCCAGGATGTCGAGTAGCGCCTTGGGCGCCTGCCGCAGGTCATAGCCGATGATCAGCGGCGCATCGACGATCGCCCAGAGCGCGAAATGGGTTCGCGCCTCGGCCAGATGATTGGCGTCGAAGTCGCCTTGGCCGATGTACAGCATGTCCGGGTCGTTCCAATGGCCTGGGCCGGAATACAGCTCCCGCGTCACGACCGAATCGAAGTTGTAGAGCATCCGTGCCCAGCGCGGTTCGATGTCATCGCTGGTGCGCCAAAGGTTACCGTAATCACGGCCCCAGGCCCGCACGTTGGCGGTGCCCCAATTGCAGATCGAGAACACAAAGTCCCCCATCGGGCGCACCCGGATCAGCTCGTCGCGTACCCGGCCGTACAGCGCGCGGATCTCCGCTACGCGCGTTTGATTGACCGAATCGGAGACCACATAGGCCGGGAATGCCCGGAACTGCCCCGCCTTGACCGCGGGCTTGTCGGGACTGAAGGCGTTGAGTCCGCAGCCGTCGACCTTGATGTAATCAAAGCCCCATTCCTGGAAGTACAAGGCCAGGTCCTGCGACAGATGATCGTAGAGGCCCACCTCGCGCTCGGCCACGGTGCCCGTCGGCAGCAGCGAGTCGGGTTGCGGGTAGGCCTGAGAACAGGCATTGCGTCCGATGTCCGAGTAGATGCCGGCCTTGAGCCCGAGCGCGTGCAGCCGATCGACGAGCGGCCTGAAGCTGGTTTCCCCGGCATCGGGCCCCTGGGCGCTCGGAAAAATGCTGGTCCGCACGACCAAGCGGCCGTCGGGCTGGCGGCGCTTCTGCCACCAGCCATCGTCGATGTTGATGTAACGGTATCCGAGCTCACGCAGACCGGAGTCCACGATCGTCTGCGCCGCACCGAGGAGCTTCGCCTCGTCGATCTGGGTATGAAACGCATTCCAGCTGTTCCAGCCCATCGGCGGAAGTGCCGCATTGCCAAACGAGCTTTGCATCCAATGACCGGTCGGCTCCAGCGGCTCAAGAGTGCCGCCGGCGGCCCACGCCGGCACGCCGGTCATTAGGGCGAGCAAACCCGTGCAGACCAGTGCGCGATACCACTCCGTGATCTTCATATCCCACAAACCTCGCGCGATGGTCAGTCCGCTTTGCAATGCCGGTCAATATAGGCCTGGTGCGTCGGCATATCCTGCGCCGCATTCTCCAGGGTGCGGCGCAGCTGCTCCAAATAGGCCGTGCCGTTGAAATTTCGGTAGTCGAGCAGCGGATCGTTGCGCTCAGGCCAGTTCATCTGGCCGATGTGCACCGCGAGCCAGCTGGTGGGCCCGAAGATATCGAGTTCGCCCGGTAGGATGCGCCCGAAGTGGCGAAAGTGATCGATCTTGTACTGCAGCGTCTCGGGGATCGACATGTGGGCGCAGTAGCGCCACATCTCGCTGTCGTCGCGGGCCGTCAAGTGGTAGTGCAGGATGATGAAGTCGCGGATCCGCTCGACTTCCGCGATCGCCACCCGGTTGAATTCCTTCGTGACGAGGGGATCGAAATTCCGGTCAGGAAAGTAGGCCAGCAGCTTGGAAATCCCGGTCTGGATCAGGTGGATCGAGGTGGATTCCAGCGGTTCGAGAAAGCCGCTCGCGAGGCCGATCGCAATCACGTTCTTGTTCCAGTGCAACTTGCGGCAGCCGGCCGTGAACCGGATCGGCCGCGGATCGGCGAGCGCCTTGCCGTCGAGATTGCGCAATAGGATGGCCGTGGCCTCGTCATCGCCCATGAAACTCGCGCAATACACGTGACCGTTGCCGGTCCGATGCTGCAGCGGTATGCGCCACTGCCAGCCGGCGGAGTGCGCTGTCGAGCGCGTGTAGGGTGTCAGGTCGGTGTTCTCGCAAGGCACGGCGAGTGCACGATTGCAGGGCAGCCAGTGCGACCAGTCATCGAAGCCCGTCTTCAGGGTCTGTTCGATCAGCAGCGCGCGCATCCCCGAGCAATCGATGAAGAGTTCGCCATCGACGAGCGTGCCGCTTTCCAGGCGCAAGCGCTCGACGAATCCGCTGACGGGGTGCTGCTCGACGGCCTGGACCTTGCCCTCGATGCGTTTGACGCCTCGCGCCTCGGCGAACTCGCGCAAGAAGCGTGCGTACAGGGACGCGTCGAAATGGTAGGCGTATAGGAGCGTGGAGAGCACGTTGCGCGGATCCTGCGTCGGCTGATCGAATCGTCCCCGTTTGGCCGCTGCCCAGGCCATGCAGTATTCATCGAGACTCGCGGCCTTGCCTTCCCGGTGCGCGCGCTGCCAATGATGCTGTATCTGCACGAGGTCGAACGGTCGGCCGTAGCTGCCGAACGGATGAAAGTAACGGTGACCGACCTTGCCCCAGTTGACGAACTGGATGCCGAGCTTGAACGTGCCCTTCGTTCGGCGCACGAATTCGTCTTCGTTGAGGCCGAGCATATCGTTGAACAGCTTGATCGGTGGGATGGTGGCCTCGCCGACGCCGATGATCCCGATCTCGTCGGATTCGATCAGGGTGATCGAGCAATCGCGGTCGATGGAGCGGCTCAAGGCCGCCGCGGTCATCCAGCCCGCCGTACCGCCGCCCAGGATGACGATGCGTTGAATCTTGCGACTATCGTCGGCCACGATGCGCCTCGAATGTTAATTCACACGGGTCGCCGCAACATGCAGTCGAGTCCAGGCGCGGCATCGCGAGAATCCCCCTCGCGCCACTTGACACGAGGGGGCCATATCAGAACTTGATCGTCACGTCTGCCAGTACCGTTCGACCAGGTTCGGCGCTCGCGCCGATCACGCCCGGACCGCTGGTCACTGAACCGCCGCCGCCAAGACCCAGCGTGTTGAACAGGTTGTTGGCGTGGAGGCCGACCGAGACCATATCGGTGATCTGGTACGACGCAAAGAGGTCGACGAAGGTATTGGCCGGAGAGTAGAACGCCGGGTAGCCGCCGATGTTCTCCTGACTCTGGCCCTGCACGACGACGCCGCCAGTGACCGGGCCCCAGGTATAGGAGGGTACGATCGCGTAGCTGACCTTCGCCGTGCCGCCCGGCAGGAATCCGGTACCGCTGCTCACCAAGGTCGAGGGGCTGGAGCCGACCTCGTTAGCATCGACCGTCGGATTCTGGAACGTCGCCTGCGCGTACAGCGAGAAGCCGCCAAACCTCAGCGTGCCGTTCATTTCGATTCCCCTGGCCGAGTACTTCTCGTTGAAGTAGCGATCAGCGGCCGGCTTCGTGAGGTCAAAGCTCGACTCCCCGAAGCTCG
>Ga0209040_10000940_pt1 | contig 22769 bp, 22 predicted proteins | sample BogFormECP12_OM3_FD_188240 | JGI IMG/M metagenome (GOLD analysis project Ga0209040, IMG submission 188240) | Bog forest soil microbial communities from Calvert Island, British Columbia, Canada - ECP12_OM3 (SPAdes) (version 2) | ecosystem: Environmental > Aquatic > Freshwater > Wetlands > Bog ... | reverse complement strand
GATTGCCGGCGGCGGCGAGCAGCGTCGGGAACATGTCGATGTGTGAAACGATGCCGTTGTAGATTGATCCAGGTTTGATGACGCCGGGCCAGCGGATGAAGCAGGGCACGCGCCATCCGCCCTCCCAGTTCGAGTCTTTCTGCCCGCGGAACGGGGTATTTGCGCCGTCCGGCCAGGTGTCGTTCTCCGGGCCGTTGTCGGTCGAGTACATGACGATGGTGTTGTCGGCGATCCCAAGCTCATCGACTTTGGCCAGCATCATGCCGATCTGCTCATCGTGGGTGACCATGCGATCCCCATAAGGATCTTGGCCGCTCTTGCCGAGATTTTTCGCAGCGACGTGGGTCCGGAAGTGCATGGCCGTGGAGTTGTACCACAGGAAGAACGGTTGGTTCGCCTTGGCCTGCTTTTCCATCCATCCGAGAGCGGCGCTGGTGATCTCTTCGTCGATAGTCTCCATGCGCTTCTTGGTGAGAGGACCTGTATCTTTGATCGTTTGCTTGCCGACCCGTCCCCAACGAGGATCGTTGGTCGGGTCATCCTTGTCGGTTGCGAGGCAATGGAGAACGCCCCGCGGCCCGAACGCGGCAAGGAACTTGGGATCCTTCGGATAGTCAGGCAGTTCGGGCTCTTCCTCGGCATTGAGGTGATACAGGTTGCCGAAGAACTCGTCAAACCCGTGCACGGTCGGCAGATACTCATTGCGGTCGCCCAGATGGTTCTTGCCGAACTGTCCGGTGGCATAGCCAAGCGGCTTGAGCAGCTCGGCTATGGTCGGGTCTTCTTTTTGCAGGCCGACGGTTGCGCCGGGCATTCCGACCTTGGTGAGGCCGGTGCGGATCGGGTTCTGCCCGGTGATGAAGCAAGCGCGGCCCGCGGTGCAGCTCTGCTGCGAGTAGTAATCGGTGAAGAGACCGCCCTCGTTCGCCACGCGGTCTATGTTAGGCGTGCGATACCCCATCATTCCGTGGCTGAAGCGGCTGATGTTCCAGATGCCGATATCGTCGCCCCAGAGAATGAGGATATTCGGTTTTGACTGTGCCATCGCGACCTTTCCTTTAGCCTTGCGATTTAGGTCAGGCGCGGTTCGTTGGGGCGGTTTCATTCACCCACAGCGGTCCTTGATATTACGTGCGAGGAGTGAACTACGCTCGCCGAACTGCCCCTAGTGCCGAAGTACTAGTTCCAGCGCCCGCGCGAAGCGTCGGCCTTCGCATACATGAGAAAGCTGCTGACGGCCGCGGTGAAGACCACGCTGCACATGAAGATCATGATCCCTTTCAAGCTGGTGCGCAGGATGCTGGGCGGCAACCGCACCTGCAGAACCATCACGACGAGCACGACGACTGTCGTCACGGCAAGCGCGACGACGAACCATCGCTCGATCTGCGCACCGCGCCGTAGCGGATCTCGGCGCACGAACCAGCGGGCCAGAACGTAGCCGATCGCGATCCCCAACCCCAAGCCGATATAGACGTCCACTTACGCGCCCTGGCACATCACAGGTTCAACCGCTCAGCGCTCGGATGGATTGCTGCTCGATACCCTGCGGCCATTACCGCGACTGCAGAACGAGGCGTCAGCACCTCGACGCCGCCATGCGCCGGTCTCGCGCGCCGTTCCGAGTACCCGAGCGCTGACCATGCGAGAAGGTTCTTGCCCCAGACCAGCCACGCCCGGTCGTCGAAAACGATATAGGCGCCGTCGGGAAGACTGGCGGCGTCTGCTCGATAGACGCGCTTGGCGTGCCCGTCCCGTCGCTCGCGGTGCAATTGCGCATCCATCAGATCCGCGCTCGCCGGCTCGCCGTGACAGCTCGCCCACAGATCTCGGAAGCGCTGATAGTCGGTGCGCCGGCATTCGGCGCACGGCCGGTGGCCGGCGGCAAACGCCGTCGCCTCGTCGAGGAAGAAGAGCTCCGTATACGAGTGCGGCCGCATGACGACGCGATGCCGACCCTTGAACTCGAGCCTGCACGCGATCCAGCGGCGCATGTGCGAGGTGCGGACGATGCGGCGCGCGTCATCGTGCAAGATGCCGCGGTTGCCCATCATCAAGCCGCGTCCGGCGAGCGCGACGATCTCGCCGAAGGGGGTAACTCTGTTTTGCAGCGGCATCTCCGTGCAGGAGCGCGCTGCTATCGCGGCTTCAATTGATGGAGGATGAACTCGTTGCCTTCGCTGTCCAGCGCGAACGCCAGAAAACAGCCGGGCGTTTCGTAGACCTTGGCGTCGTCCTCGAACGCGATGCCGCTCGCTTTGCATGCCGCGACCGCTGCGTTGATGTCCTCGACGCCGAAGTGGACCCCGCCGAGCTTCTCCCACGGCGCATTCGGCGGCTTGACGATACCGAACGTCTCGCCGGTTGGAAACGTCCACTCCGCGCCGACAGGCGGGTACTCCAACGTCGGAGCAAAGCCCAACAGGTCGGTGTAGAACTTCGTCGCCCGGTCGACGTCTTTCACGAGGTACGAGGTCGTATCGACGCCCCGGATTCCGATCTTGCTCGCCGTTGCCATCGCGTCACGTTCTTTCTCATGTGGGTTGCGTGTATGGGGCAGCGTGATTCGCTGGGCGGAGGGGCCGCTCCGCCTAGCGCAGAGGATCTACCTCGGTCCAGCCGTCGCCGGCTCTCGTGTAGCGCTCCAATCAGCGATGATGTCGTCCACGGTCCGAAATTGCCGCTCCGGATCGCTCGCGTACCACGCCTTGAAATATTCGAGGCCCGCGGCATGCGCTTCGCCGGTGAACGCCGTCAGCACGTCGGTGACCCACACGAGATCGTAGCCGCGCTGGAATGCATCGCCCGAGGTATGGCGCGCGCAGCAATCGGTGTGGAGGCCCGTGATGTAGAGCCGCGTGATTCCGCGCTCGCGCAACACCTCGTCGATCGAGCTGCTGCAAAACGGGCTGTACGTCCGCTTGCCGAGCACGACGTCGCCCGGCTTCGGCGCGAGTTCCGTGACGATCTCGGCCTGCCTCGTGCCGGCCATCGCGTGCGGCGGCCATTTGCGCAGCTCGAAGTCGTCAAGGGTGTGGGCGTCCGTCGTGTAGATCACGGTCGCTCCCGCGCTGCGCGCCGCATCGAGCAGGCGCGACAGTCTGGGGATGATGCCTTGGGCGAGCTTTTGGTAGTCCGCGCCGCCGGCATCGGCGATCATGCCGCCCGGATACACGAAGTCGTTGGCGAGGTCGATGACGACGACCGCGCTTTTCGCAAGGTCGGCGGTCGAGATGTCGGGGGTTGTCCTGGACATGACGATATCTCCCATTGTTGAGTGGACCACCGCCGAGGGGCCGTTTGGGAAACGCCTGAGCCGTCGGGGTTGACGGCTGCTCTCATGCGGGGAACGCGGTGTCGCGTTACAGACCTATTCAGTCCGGCCTGGCGGCGGATTCCTGCTTAGACCTAGTGGTGCTTCACGTACATGCCGTTTTCGGCTGTCGGCATCGGCTTGAGCGTCCACAAAGTTCCGTCCTGGTATTCGATCTTCAGGGCGACGCACTGCGGCTTCACTCGCGGAGTCGCGGGCGGATGGATGCCGTAAAGTCGCTTGATCTCAGCCCCGGGGGCAAAGGTGCCCTGGTCGCGCACCTCAGCGATGAGGATGTCGACGACGACGAGCCCGAAGACGACCGTCTTCATCGGTTTGGGCGAAACGTTCGTGAAATCGATGAACAACCGCGACGGCGAACTTGCCGGCGGTTGGTAGTACGCAAGCCCGAATGGATCGTCCCAGTAGTACGGCGTGTCCGGATAGTAGCCGTCGCTATAACCGACATAGCTCGATGCCGGTCCGCCGCCTTGTCCGTAATTGAATTGGGCGTCGCAGCGTGAGACCTTCACTTGGGCCGCGACCGGCGCGGCGTTCGGTGAGGGGTTGGCCAGGCACATCGCCGGCATAGAAAGCGCGACCGCGGTCGCAATCAGCAGTGTTGGTCTCATCGTCTCCTCCGTTGCGCGCATTTCCCTAACGCACGCGGCTATACCCGCAGGATCACCAGCGGAGGGCGGCCGCAGCATCGGCCGTCTGTGTTTTCAACGCGGATTTGTCGGCCTGCAAAGCGAACGAACCGTATCACAGTGGATACCGCCACCGTCATCTTGCTGTTCACCGACATCCAGGGCAGCACCACGCGCTGGGAACGAGATCGTGCCGCGATGGCCGTCGCCGTGCGCCGGCACGACGAGCTGATAAACGCCGCGATCACGCAGTCGCGCGGGCGCGTCTTCAAGACGGTCGGCGATCAGTTCTGCGCGACGTTCTCCACGGCGTCCGACGCGATCGCGGCGGCGCTCCACGCGCAGCGGGTCCTCGCGGCAGAAGATTGGAGCGCCATCGACGGACTCGACGTGCGCATGGCGATCCACGCCGGTCAGGTCGAGGAGCGCGATGGCGATTATTTCGGCCGGCCCCTCAATAAAGTTGCCCGGCTGCTCGGCGTCGCGCACGGCGGACAGATCGTGCTCTCCGGCGCCGCCGCAAGTCTGATGTCGGGCGACCTTCCCGCAGGTGCGAAGCTGTCATATCTGGGGCAGCACAGGCTCAAGGACCTCGAAGGCGTAGAGAACGTCTATCAGCTGCTCGCACCGGATCTGCGCGAGCAGTTTCCGCCGCTGCGGTCGCTCGAAGAATTTCCCAATAATCTCCCGCTGCAACTTACGCCGTTCATCGACCGTCAAGACGACCTCAAGCGCCTTCACGGCCAACTCGAGAAGACTCGGCTGCTGACACTCGTCGGCACCGGCGGCGTCGGAAAGACGAGGTTGGCGCTGCAATTAGCGGCCGATTCGCTGACCCGCTTCCCCGACGGCGCGCGGTTCATCGATCTGTCCCTGACGACGAGCGCCGAGTCAGTGGCAGACGAAGCAGCTTCGATCTTGTCCACACGCGCAAGCGCGGACCAGAGCGTCACCGAGTCCATCATCACCGCCATTCGCGCTCAACAGATGCTGCTCGTCTTTGATGGCTGCGAACACGTTCTAGCGGCTACCAAGACCCTGATCGACAAAGTCGTGCACGCATGTCCGAATGTCAGCGTCCTGGTCACGTCGCGACAAGCGCTCGGCGTCGTGGGCGAGAGCGTTCACAACGTGAGCACGCTTGCCGCTCCGCCGGAAGGCACCGAGACCGCGACAGCCGCCCTGGGCTTTAGCGCGGTCAAGCTCTTCGTGGATCGCGCGACTGCGGCATCGAATCGCTTCACCTTGACCGACGCGAACGCCGCGACCGTCACGCACATCTGCCGGCGTTTGGACGGCATTCCGCTCGCGCTCGAGCTGGCGGCAGCGAAAACGTCGGTCCTGAACATCAAGCAGCTTGGGGAGAAACTGGACGAGCGTTTTCGTCTCCTGTCGGCGACCGGCAGCAATCGCCTGCCACGCCAGCAGACGCTGCGCGCGCTGATCGATTGGAGCTTCGATCTGCTCGAGGAGCCCGAGCGCGTGCTCTTCAGGCGCGTGTCCGTCTTCGCCGGAGGCTGGACGCTGCAGGCCGCAGCGGCGGTCTGCCCGGACGAAGGTATGGACGAATGGCAGGTGCTCGACTTGCTCTCCGCCCTCGTCTCAAAATCTCTCATCGCCGTGGAATCGTACGGCGACGATCAGCGCTACAGCATGCTCAACTCGATCCGCGACTACGGTCGCGAGCGGCTGAGCGCGGCGAACGAGGCCGGCGCAATCGCTGCGAAGCACGCGCGCTACTACGCCGGCTTCGCCCGCGATCTGGCGCCTCTGGTGGAGGCGTTGGAGGACGTGCAGTGGCGGCATGCGCTCGCACCCGAGATCGACAACATCAGAGCAGCATTGGATCGGACGATCGCGGGCGGCAACGATATCGAGCTCGGACTGGGTCTGCTCGCGCAGCTCGAGTGGCCGGAGCTGCTGACCACGCCCCAGGAAGCGATCCGCTGGTTCGACGCGGCCGCAAAGGCGGTCGAGATGACGGACGACGCGCTGGCAAAGGCGCGAGTGCTGCGCCACTACGTTCGTCTGGACTGGATGGTGGGCCGTCCGATCGGTGCGCGGGAAAAGATGGCAAAGCGAGCGGTCGAGACCGCGCGGGCGAGCGGGGATCCGAGCGAAATCGCGCGAGCGCTTTCCAATCTCGGCAGCTGCTATCGCGACGCCGGGCGTTTCGATGAAGCCGACGCGCTGTTCGTACAGGCCTACGCGGCGCCGGACGCCCTGTCCGCGATCGCAGCGAACGAGGTCCTGCGCAATTGGGCGGTGACGGATCTTCAGCGCGGCGAGCACGAGATCGCCCGCCGGCGCTTCACCGATGTCGCGCGCTGCGAGAGACCCGGCAGCGAGGCGCATGCCAGCGCGCTGCTCAATCTCGGTGAACTCGAGTTCGCCGTGGGGAACTTCGAAGCCGCGCGAGGCGCCGCACGGCAAGCCAAGGAAGCGTTCGAGCGCCTCACGGCCGCGCCGCTCGGCCTTGTCATGTGCAATCTCGCAGCGTACGCGATGGCGGTCGACGACCTTGCGGAGGCTCGGGAGATGCTTCGAGAAGCGCTGAGACTCTCGAGGCAGTCGGGAGCTCGCTGGATGCTTATAGCGTTGGAACATCACGCCGTGCTCGCCGGACTCGCCGGCGATCACGAGCGCGCAGTGACCCTGCTCGGCTTCACCGAGCACCGCCGCCACGATGATCAACGGCAGCGGACCGAGCAGCACGGTTACGAACGTCTGATGGGTCTTTTGACGCAGATCTACGATAAAGACGAGCTCGGGGAGCGGATGAACGCTGGGGCTCGGCTAAAGGACGAGCAGGCGTTGGAACACGCGGCGGCGATTAGCCGCCACACACATCACCACACGCTGGCGGGGACCACCGCCGAATAGGGAGCGATATCACGATGGCGAGCACGATGAAGGAACAGATACAGCAGCACCTCGATGCGCACGCGAAACAGATCGACGAGCTTCACAAGAAATTGGACGCGGCGGTCGGCGTCGACAAGGAAAAGCTTCAAAAGGCCGTCGACAAGTTCAAAGCGGCGCACAAGCAGTTCCGCGACGACGCGCTCGCCTGCATGAACTAGACTACGCACGGATGTAGTCCCGCGCTCTTAAGCGCGGGCAAGCCCGGCCTCAAGAGGCCGGGCCTACATTGCGCGCAACGTCTTTTCTATCGCAACTCCGATCGGAATGCCCAGCCCCGTGCATGGATCCCAACCAGCGCCGGCTTGAAAGCGGCCGTTGCTGCCCGCGGTGATGTCGTGCAAGAGCGGCTCGGCGGATTGACGGTAGAGGATCGGCGAGAAAAAGCCGATCGGCACGCCGAGCCGTTGGTTGACCCGCGCGGTCAACGCTGCCCATAGCGGCGCGACCGAGCTCGTGCCGCCCATCGCCAACTCGGTTCCGTCCATGATCACGTAGTAGCCGGGCTGCTCCTGTGCAGCGACGTCCGGCACACCGCGCCCTGCGTGCATGCGGTGATGCGAAGCGACCGCTCGCACGGCGTCTTGCCACGTGGGGATGTCGAATCGCTCGCTGAATCCGCCGCCGGTCTTTTCCCACGCCTGCTCTTGTGCGTTCGCGCCTGCAGGGATCACCGTTGCGCCGCATGCGATCGCGAAAGGGCTTGATGCCGGCGCCAACACGTGTGGCGAACCGTCATAGTCGAGCTCGGCGCCATTATCTCCGGACGAGCAGAAGACGGTCATGCCTGCCAGCGCCGCAGCGGCGAGCAGATCGTCAAGGATGTGCAGCGCGACGGGCGTCCACAGGTGTTCGGACCATCCGTAGCTGATCGACAGCACCGACGGCGCGTGCTCGGTGTCGAAGACCGCCTCGCGGATAGCGTCGAGAAAACCCCGTTCGTCGTCGGGCGCCTCGTACACGACGATGCGCGCGCCGGGCGCAAGCGAGCCGATGATCTGGACGTCGAGCGCCGCTTCGAGGTCTTTAGTCGTCGCGAGCTCGTGCGCGACGGCGGCGTTGTCGACGCGCTTGACGATCGGCGCGGCGACGATGAGGCCCTGCGCCTTCATGCATTGATCGAAATCGCTCTGTTTGAACAAGCCGCGCAGCTGCACGACACCGATGGTCTGGCCGCGGCCGTCACCCTCAGGGAACTGATACCGCGTCGCGACATCGCGAGCTTGGAGCGGCGTCGAGTGGCGCGCCAACGACCCGAGCTTGCGCGAGCGCGGCCACTGGTGCAGCCCGAAGATGCCGTGGACGATGGCGGCGATGTCCGCTGGGACGTGCAGCGCGTTCGAGCGATGGCGGAAGCGGCGTTGGCTGTCGTCTTCGAAGATCGCTACGGTCGCACCGAAGGCTTCGATCAGACGCTCGAGCGAACCGCTGACCGATACGGATCTCCACTGCGTTTCGGCGATGGTAAGCGCGAAACGTTCGCAGTAGCGCCGCAGCGCCTCGACATCTGCGGGGTCTGCGCCGGTCTGCTCCGCGAGCATTTTTCGATCGATATATGCGCGCCGCGACGGCGGTGTGGCCCCGAGCGCCCGTGCCCTGTCGGCGTCAAGTTCGCCGCCGCGCCTCGGACGCAGCCATGCCGTCAACAAGACGTCGTGATCGGCGACGAGCGGCTCGGCCTGGTGGCTCCCGGGCCAGACCTTGCGCTCCGTTCCCGGTATAGGAACGCGTTCTTCTGCTGCCATGCGCACCACGGGTTCGAAATCGTCCTTGCGACCCCTGTGGCTCGGCAAGGCTGGAAGGGCTCCCCTGGCGTCGAACGCGGACGAGTGGCTGAGCCTGTGCCGGTAAAGGGCATCGACGAAAGATCGCTGCGGCATCCATTAGAGATGCCGTATTTCGTAGCATCGGTCGTGGTCAATTTCGCCTTGCTGGGGGGCGCTATCGTCCTGCTGTATCTGCAGCCCGACTGGCTCAAGAGCTATCCTTACATCGCCAAGCAGCTCGCATTGGTGCGCGACCTGACCCTCGCCGCACTGGTCGGCCTGCCGGCAATATCGTTCCTGCGCAGCGCTCGCAGAGCGCGCATGGTCGCCAACGCCGTGCTTGCGTCGGACGAACAGTTCAAGCCGCTGCGCGCGATCCTTGAAGAGCAATGCCGCGCTCTTGGCATGGCGGCCGTTCCGGAATTGTTTATCACCGACCGCGTGACTCCGCCGTTTTCGCAGGCCGGTTCGGATTGGAACCACGACTACATCGTTCTCGGAGAAGCCGCGCTCGAGACCGACCTTGCTCAATCGCACGACATCGCCGAATACTTCATCGGATACGAGCTTGGACGGATCAGGCTTGGACACACCCAGCTGTGGAACGAGCTGCTGCTCAAGTATATCGAAGTGATTCCTTATCTTGGGAACCCCTTGCGCCACGCGAGGACGTATTCGCGCGACCGCTACGGCGCGGTTCTCAGCGGGGGCCGCGTGAACGCGCTGCTCTTGTACGCGGCAAATCGCCGCCTTCTCGCCGACCTCGACGCCGATGACTACATCCGGCACGCGCTGGGCGTCCGCGGCTTCTGGGTGACACTGGCCGCCCTTCAGGACTCGATGCCGCCGCTCGCGTTCCGCTTGCAGGAGCTGCACAAGAGGTCCATGACGTTGCAAGGCGGCATTGAGCCTCGACCAAAGGAGACCGATTGATGATCCTACGCGGTGTTCTCACGCTGGCTCTTATCGCAGCGTGCGTATTCTTCGCCCCGAGTCCTTCGCCCGCCGCGTCGGCGCCCGCGGCAACTCCGATGCCCATGAACATGGATATGGGTGGCATGCAGCCCAGCGCGACCCCGATGCCGAGTCAGATGATGCAGGACCCCGAGATGGGCATCGCATCGCCTGTGAACGACACCGACTGGTCGGTGTTCAACCATCGCGGCGCCGGATTTTTCCTGTTCTTCTGGGGCTTCACCGCGCTGATCGCCGGATTGATGTGGCCGCGCCGCACGTGGGTGAACTACGTGCCTGGACTGGTGCTGTTGGGTCTCGTGGAGTTTCTGTTCTTGCGCAACGACCCTAAGGCGTGGCCGAGCGGCCCGTACGGATTTTGGATGAGCTTCCAAGACCCCTCAGTACTGCAGCACCGGGTCTTCGTCGTTCTCCTGCTCGTGCTGGCGATCGTCGAACTGCTGCGCGCTGCTGATCTCTTGCCGCCGTTGTTGAAGGTGTGGGCCGTGCCGGCGATCGCTGTCTTCGGCGCCGTCTATCTGTTCTTCCACACGCATGGCGGCATCGAGACGCAGCAGATGATGAAGCACATGTCTGACCCGGGCATGGCGTCCAACCCGGCGATGCAGAAGATGATCGCTTCGATGCAAGCGGTCAAGCGCGAACACGCCATCTTCTCGTTCTTAGGTTTCGGACTTGCTGCCGCGAAACTGCTCGCCGACGGCGGACTGATCAAGGGGCGCTTGGGCGCGACGCTGTGGACGTTCTTCGCGATGGCGCTTGGGATCTACATGTTCGGCTTCTACGCGGAGTAGCTCCGCAGCGGCCGCAAGCGATCGTAGAACTCCCGCAGCGTCGGAACCCTTTGCAGGTGCCCGCTCTGGCGTCCGACGACGCCGGTCGCGGCCTTTCCCCCGAGCCAGAGCTCGGTCGTATCGGGCAATGCCGCCGACAACGTGGCGACCGCTCGCCGCAGGCCAGCTTTGCTTCGGCTACGTGCCGCCCCGATCACGACGATGCGTGCGCCGACCTCCGCAGCGCTGCGTGCGATCTCCGACGAGGGCATGTTCGGGCCGAGATAATGGACGCGGATGCCCTCGGACGCTGCGAGCATGGCCGCGAGCAGGATGCCGAACTCATGCGGCTCGCCGGCGGGCGTGGCGAAAAGCACGCGGGGCGCATCCTGCGCCACCGCATATCGGCGGATGAGATTGCCCAGCACCGACCGGGCGATGGCCGAGAACAGATGCTCCTGCCCGATCTCCATCGCGCCTTTGCGCCACGCCTCGCCGATCTCGCCGAAGAGCGGCGACATCACGTCAAAGACGAACTCCGCCGGGGTCAATAGATGAGACGCGGCCGCCAGCATGCGGTCGACCTGCTCGCCATCGTAGCGCTGCAGTCCGCCGAGCACCGCGCGCGTGAACGAATCCGCGTGCCCGCGTCGCGTTCTGGGGCGCGAGACCGTAGCCTGCGGCGCCTTGACCCGCACGAGCTCCGCCAGCTCTTTGGGCTTGAGCCGCGCGGCTTCGCCGATCGGGAAGCCCAGATCCGTCGCGGACCGTAACTCGCGCAGACGCGCGATATCGGCTTCCGAGTAACGCCGGATCCCGCGCGTGTCGCGGCGCGGATCGACGACGCCGTAACGCCGCTCCCACTTCCGTATGGTATCGGGCGTGAGCCCGGTGAGTTTGGACGCGCCGAGAATCCGATGGTCTGCCATCTCGCGCGATGATTCAAGAGGGCGCTTGAGAGCGCCCCCTCGCATCGGCGTGGTCGAGTGCTTACGCGGGCAGGATGACGGCGTCGATGACATGGATGACGCCGTTGGAGCATTCGATGTCGGCTTGTGTGACGTGAGCATCGTTGACCTTGATACCGCCGCTGACGGGCTCGAGGACGATGCTTTGGCCTTGCAGCGTCTTCAGCGTCGTCTTCGCCCTCACGTCGGACGACATGTACTTGTTGGCGACGACGTGGTAGGTCAGGATCGACTTCAGCTTGGGGATGTCCTTGAGCAATGCGTCGACCGTGCCGGCGGGCAGCTTGGCGAACGCGGCATCGGTCGGGGCGAACACGGTGTACGGCCCCGGGCCTTTGAGCGCGTCGACCAGGCCGGCCGCGCCGACTGCGGCCGCGAGCGTGTTGAACGAACCGGCGTCGACCGCGGTGTCGACGATGTCCTTTAAACCGGTTGTTTGCATGTGAGTGACTCCTTCGTGCGAGAACGTTGAGTTCGGCGATTGCTCGCCTGGCGACACCATACACGTAAGTGCCAGGCGTCCTCAAACGTTTCCAGCGTGCGGCTGAGGCCAAAGTCGCTGCATTCACGAAATTCTCTTGGTCAAACGTTGGACGAAGGTTGGACAACGGCGCGCGAAGCACAGGCCTCGACCGCGACCGAGCGGGAAACACTTGGCATGAGAGTTCTTGTCACCGGCGCGACCGGATACATCGGAGGCCGGCTCGTACCGCGGCTCATCGCCGCGGGCCATTTCGTGCGCTGTCTGGCGCGCTCGCCGAAGCGGCTCGCCGGCCGGTTCGCCGGGGCGGAGATCTTTCCGGGCGACGTGCGGGACTCTCTCGATCTGCCGGCGGCATTCGCAGGCATCGACGTCGCATACTACTTGATCCATTCGATGGGCGCCGGCGGAGCTGACTTTCAAACGCGCGATCGTGAGACGGCTCGCAATTTCGCCACCGCCGCCAAAGCTGCGGGTGTGAAGAGAATCATCTACCTAGGCGGCCTCGGCGATGCGAAGCGCGACTTGTCCGAGCACTTGCGCAGCCGCCATGAGGTCGGCGACATCTTGCGCGACCACGGCCCACCGGTGACGGAATTCCGAGCCGCGATCGTCATCGGCTCGGGCAGCGTGTCGTTCGAGATGATCAGGTATCTCACCGAGCGGCTGCCCGTCATGATCGCGCCGAAATGGGTCGCGACGCGCTCCCAGCCGATCGCGGTCGGCGACGTGCTCGAGTACTTGGTCAGCGCGCTCGCCATCGAGCGTACGATCGGCCGCACCTACGACATCGGTGGCCGGGATATCGTGAGCTATCGCGACTTGATGCTCGGCTACGCGCGTGCGCGCGGGCTGCGCCGGACGATCGTGGGGGTCCCGTTCTTCACGCCGCGCCTGTCATCGTACTGGATACACATCGTGACGCCGGTGCCTGCGAGCATCGCGCGGCCGCTCATCGACGGCTTGCGCAGCGAGATGATCGTGCAGAATACGGCCGCGCTTTCGGACTTCGACATCCGGCCGATCGGGTGCGAAGAAGCGATCCGCCGCGCTTTGGACCGCTATAGCGGTGTCGATCGGCCGACGACATGGTTTGACGCGTACGAGGGCCGCCAGTCGCTCGGCGAGTTCCGCGGAATCGTCCAGGGCATGTTGATGGACCGTCGCGAGCGTCGCACCGGTGCATCCCCGAGCGCCGTCTTCGCCGTCGTGACGTCGCTCGGCGGCTCGCGCGGTTGGCTCTATGCCGACTGGTTGTGGGCGTTGCGTGGCATGATGGACTGGGCGCTGGGCGGCAACGGGATGCGCCGCGGGCGGCGCTCACCGGCGTCGATGCGCATCGGCGACGCGGTCGACTTGTGGCGAGTGGAGGCGCTCGAGCCCGACCGCCTGCTGCGGCTGCGTGCCGAGATGAAGCTGCCGGGCAACGCCTGGTTGGAGTTCGCCGTGGTGCCGGACCAGGCGGGATCGACGCTGAGGCTCACGGCCTTCTTCGAGCCGCGCGGGTTGGCCGGCCAACTGTATTGGTACGCAGTCGCGCCTATCCATGACGCGATCTTCGCCGGCCTGGCGGATCAAATCGTCAAGCGCGGCGCCGCTCTCGGCGATGCGGTCAGCAGCTCCTCGGGAAGCGCGCTCGAGGCCGCACCGTCGTGATGGCGATCGGGCTTATCGTCGCCCTCGCCGCATGTTTCGGTGCCGCCGCGCTCGGATCGATATTCACGACGCCGCGCCTCGGCGATTGGTACGCGAACATCCGCAAGCCTGCGTGGACGCCGCCCTCGTGGCTCTTCGCACCGGTGTGGACGTTGCTCTTCATCATGATGGCGGTGTCGGTGTGGCTCGTCTGGCTGCGCGCGGGCTTCGCCGGCGCCTCGTGGGCCTTCGCATTGTTCGCCGTGCAGCTCGCGCTCAACGTGCTGTGGTCCGCGTTGTTCTTCGGCATGCGCAATCCAGCAGCGGCGTTCGCGGAAGTGATCGTCTTCTGGCTCGCGATCGCCGCGACAGCGCTCGCATTCTCGCGCATAGACGCACTGTCAGCGCTCTTGCTCGTGCCCTACCTGCTCTGGGTGGCCTTTGCGGCTATCCTCAACTTCGCGATCTGGCGGTTGAACGCGAGCTAGCCTGATACGTCCGGCGGGTCCACCCCCAGCGCGGTGGCCAAATCGATCTGATGGTCCTGCTCGTTGACCAGGATGCCGCGGATCTGCTCCGCCATCGCGAATTCTCCGAGCTGCTCGCACTGCCGGACGCGCTCGCGATAGTTGCGGATCGTCTCGACCTCGTTGGCCAGATCGAAGCGCAGCATGTCCTTGGGTTTGCCGGACGTGCGCACGGGCCTTGCCATGACGGTCGGCATCGCGCCGAGGTAGTCGATCTGGCGCGAGATGATCAGCGCGTGCTCGAGCTCTTGCTTGGCGTGCAGCTCGAGCTGGTCGGCGATGTTCATGTACTCGGCGCCCTTGAGCACTTGCGAGTAGACGACATACGCGATGATCGCCTGGTACTCGCGGGAGAGATCCTCGTTCAACAGCTCGGCGAGGCGCTTTCGCGTCAAGCTCTTTTCCTCTTTGGCTGCTCGTGCTTTCATGTGTGCGCTCCTATGCCGTCAGAAGTGGACCGACGTGTTCGAATCCGCCCCACGTGAATCTTGCCCATCTAGCCCACAAAGAACTCGCGCCCATCCCGAAGAACCCGCGCTAGCCCGAGATCGTTCGCGCCCGGAGGATTTGACCTTTGGCCACAGCGACCGTCCCCATGGCCCGAGATACGCGCCTCGAGCTCACCTGGCGGGGCTTCGTGCTCGGCGCGGCCATCACGCTGGTGTTCACCGCTGCAAACATCTACTTGGGCCTCAAGGTCGGACTGACGTTCGCCACGTCCATCCCCGCGGCGGTCATCTCCATGGCCGTACTGCGCGCCTTCCGCAATGCGACGATCTGGGAGAACAACATCGTCCAGACGATCGCGTCGGCCGCCGGAACGCTGTCCGCCATCATCTTCGTGCTGCCGGGTCTCGTGATGGTCGGCTGGTGGACCGGGTTCCCGTATTGGGAATCGTTCGCGGTGTGCGCCATCGGCGGTATCCTCGGCGTGACGTATAGCGTGCCGCTGCGCCGCGCGCTCGTCGTCCAATCCGACTTGCCATTCCCCGAGGGCGTGGCGGCAGCGGAAGTGCTGAAGGTCGGCGTGGGCTCGCGCGATGCGAATGCCGCGTCGGTCGAAGAGAACAAGAAAGGCCTGCTGGCGCTGTCCATGGGCGCGCTCGCCTCTGCCGGCTACGCCGCGCTCGCCGCGGCCCGCATCTTCACCGACGAGATCAGCGGGTATTTCCGGGCCGGCGCGGGCGCGACCGGGTTCGGCATGTCGATGTCGTTGGCGCTCGTGGGCGCAGGCCATCTCATCGGAATACAAGTCGGCCTCGCGATCTTCGGCGGCTTGGTCATCGCGTGGGGCATCTTGACCCCGCTGCTCACGGCACTGCATCCGGCAGCCGGCCCAGCAGCCGATGTCGCGGTGTCGGTGTGGCGCCACCAAGTGCGCTTCATCGGCGCGGGAACGATCGGCATCGCGGCGCTGTGGACGCTCGGCCGGCTCATGCGGCCGGTCTATACCGGGATCACATCGGCGATCGCCGCGGCGCGCACGCGCGCGGCTGCGGGCGGCGATGAATACGCGGTGCCTCGCACCGAGCGCGATCTGCCGATCGGCGTCGTGGCGCTCATCAGCGTCGCGTGCTTCATCCCGCTCGCATTCTTGCTCGCCGTCTTCATCCAGGGCAGCGCCATCGCGACGCTGACGGTGCCGCTCGTTCTCGCAGGCGTCATCTACGTCGTCATCGCGGGATTTTTCGTCGCCGCCGCCTGCGGCTACATGGCGGGTTTGATCGGGGCCTCCAATAGCCCCGTGTCGGGGCTTGGGATCCTGACCGTGATCGGCGCTTCGCTGCTCTTGTTGCTCGTCGCCAAGACCACCGGAGCCACAGGAGCCCCGGCGCTCGTCGCCTACGCGCTCTTCGTCACCGCCGTGTTGCTCAACGTCGCCACGATCTCCAACGACAACCTGCAAGACCTCAAGACCGGCCAGCTCGTCGACGCGACGCCGTGGCGCCAGCAAGTGGCGCTCATCGGCGGCGTGATATTCGGCTCGATCGTCATTCCGCCGATCCTCGACGTGCTGAACAAAGCGTATGGCTTCACAGGACCGCACGCGCTGCCGGCACCGCAGGCGACTTTGATCTCCGCGCTGGCGAAAGGCGTGATTCAGGGGGAGATCGATTGGGGACTGTTGGGGATCGGCGCGCTGATCGGGGTGGTCCTCATCGCGATCGACGAGCTCTTGCGCGCCAAGACGCGCTACCAATTCCCGCCGCTCGCGGTCGGACTCGGCATCTATCTGCCGGCGGCGACGACCTCGGCGGCAGTGGTGGGCGCGGTCGCCGGCTGGATCTATAACCGCTGGGTCGCGAGAGGGCCCAACGCGGATATCGCCCGGCGCATGGGCGTACTCGTCGCGTCGGGTCTCATCGTCGGCGAGAGCCTGTTCGGCGTGCTGCTCGCGGGCGTCATCGTCAGCACCGGGAATGCGACGCCCTTCGCGCTGGTCGGCGATTCGTTCCAGGTGTTCGCCGTGCCGCTCGCCGCGATCGCGTTCGTCGTGACGATCGTCGCCTTGTATCGTTGGAGCGCACGGCTCGCGCAAAGCATCGTGACCTGATTTCGTCACGAGCCCGCCGAAAAGAGAAAGGCTGCGATCGAGATGATCGCAGCCTTTTCGTCTGCCGGGTCGCCTTAAGGAGACGGCGACGCCGACGGGGTCACGGTGCCATGCTGCTTTTTCCAAGCCGCCTTTTCGGCTTCGAGCTTGGCGCGCTGGTCCGGCGTCAGCACGGCGAGGATCTGTTCTTTGAGCTGCTTGCGAGCAGCCTGATCGGGCTGGCTGCCTTGCGGGTGTGCTTGCTTGTAGCTGGTGATAAGCGTCTTGATCTGGTCTTGCTGTTGTTGGCTGAGGTTGAGGTTGCGCAGCATGGCGGCCATGCCGTGATGGTGGTGCGCGCCTGGTTGGCCGCTCGGTTGAGCGCTCGGGGCGACGGGTTGCGTCGCATCCGAGATCGCGCTGCCTTGTGCGAGCGCGAGTGCCGGCGCTGCGAGTGAAAGTGCGCACAGCGTCGCGACGAGCAATGGTCTTAGGTTCTTCACGTGTGGTATTTAGTCTCCTAAAGAAGCGTGGGAGTGGGCGTGCTCATGATATGGCCGCTCGATGGGAATGGGCTGAGATGGAAATGAGAGTTCGATGTGGGCAGGCAAGCGTCAGGCCCGGCGTCAGCCTTCTCGGCGCGCCGCCTCGATGAACTGTCGCGCCTTATGCGGATCGACGCCCTGAACGGTCACCCAACGCGCCGCGCTGTCCTTGAGCATCTCGAAACGCTTCCACAGAAAATCGCCGCCGACCACGCGCCGATGGATCTCGATCACGTCGCGCAGCATCTCCCACGAGCTCAAGATCCGCCCGAAGGCCGCCTTGTTGATGATGTCGCCTTCGATGAGACCTTCCTCGACGTAGGTGCCGACGCGGTCGAAGAAGCGCAGCAGCACGAGCTCCTTATGCACGCGCGGGTCGCCCAGCGCCGTGAGTTCGACCTCTTTGACGAACTGCGCGTCTTTGAGCTTGTCGGGCAACTCGTAGGTGACGAAGCGCCGCGCCTCGTCGACCTCGGGCGAGTCGAGCTCGGCGAAGATGCGCATCGCGCCTTCGAGCTGGGTGGCGCGTCGCAATTCGTCCAGCTGCCGCCAGCCGACGATCACAGTGACCAAGATGACGACCGCCGTGGCGGCGCTGCCGACCGCGCTGATGGCCTCCCAGGACATCATTTGGTGCGACTACCCGCGCAGACGTCGCCCTCACTCGGCTTCAGCCAGGCTTGGAGTTGTAGGATGCGCTGCTGCGTCAGTTGCGTGAGCAGGCTGCATTGACACATAGGCTGCGACGAGCCGTATTCGCTCGCGTCTTGAGAGGGATAGACCGCCTTGATCTCGGCGTCTCTGAAATTGGCCCATGCTTGCTCGGCAGCCTCGAGCCTCGCGATGAAGTCGGTGTCAGCGGCGTGCATCTTGCGCACTTGCGAGTACACCTGCGCCAGCTGTTGTTGCGCTTTCTGATACTGCGCGCACGAGGCCGCCGTCATCGAGTTCTGCGTGTCGGCTTTCGTGTGAGCTGGCAACGCGATGGTCCCGGCGGCCAATGCGCAGCAAAGAAGCGATCGAATGCGCTGCATGGGTGGTCCTCCTAGTCCGCGACGCGGAAGCCGATGTGATTGGCTGAACTGCTAGGTTCGGTCTGGCCGCGCCCGCCGACTTCGTAGCGCGAGCAGAATTGATCGGTGCACAAGAACGAGCCGCCGCGGACCGAGCGCTTGTTCACGCCCGGTTCCTGAGGGTCGTAACTCGTCGACGGCCCGTGCGGATCGACCGCGACGCCGCCGTTTGTCGCGAGCTGTTGATAGTAGTCCGCGCGATACCAGTCCGAGGTCCACTCCCACACGTTGCCGGACATATCGTATAAGCCGTAGCCATTGGGATGGTACGATGCGACCGGCATGGTCGTCGGATGATTGTGCGGCGCCGTGCTCGAGTCGGGGAAGTGGCCGTGATATGTATTGGCCATCGTCTTGCCGTTGGGCGTGAACTCATCGCCCCACGCGTACGGTCTGCAGCTCAAGCCGCCGCGCTCGGCGAATTCGTACTCGGCCTCGGTCGGAAGACGCATGTGCGCCCAGCGCGCATACGCTTGTGCGTCTTCGAACGCCATCTGCACGACGGGATAGTCATCTTTGCCCCCGATCGAGCTTTTGGGTCCGTCCGGATGGCGCCAGTCGGCCCCATGCACGTAGCGCCACCACTGCGAATCGTCGTTGAGCTCCACCGGATGCGCGGGGGGCGTGAAGACGAGCGAGCCGGCGACGAGAGCCTCGGGCGGCGCGTCCGGAAAATCTTTTTGCAGCGGCTTGCGCTCGGCCACCGTCACATAATGCGTCGCGTTCACGAACGCAGCGAACTGCGCGTTAGTGATGGTCGTCTTCGCAAGCCAGAAGCCGCTCACGCGCACGCGATGCCAGGGATGCGCGTCGGCGAACTTCGGATTGTTCGAGCCCATCGAGAACTCGCCGCCCGGGATCCACATCATACCCGGATGCCTCGTAGCAGGTAGGACATCGGGTGTGAGAACGCTTGGCTCGCACTGCGACCCGTCGGGTGCCGCTGACGCGAACATCCCCGCGGACGGCGCGTTAGCGGCGGTCGGTTTCGCGCAAGAAACCGAGGTGAAGGCGATGAGCAGCGCGCTCGTCCCGCACAAGAAACCTCTGAATCCGCCCGACATCGCCAAGTTCATCTGCGCATTTTTCGACGCGACCGACGTGGGCTCCCATGAGCCCGCGCATCATCATCGGAGGGGGCTGAAAATGAAAACCCGAAATACGGCTCACGTCGCCGGGTTCAACGCCGGGCAACGTGTCTTTCCCAACAGAAAGATCCTGAAAGGCAGTTTCTGCATCGATGAAACGCACTGGTCTTATCCTAATCGTCCTGCTCTCGCTCGGCGCCGCGACCTTTGCGGCGGAACAGTGGAACGGCATCGTCAAGACCGACATGGCGTCGCTCACCGCGACACGCGACGTCAGCCAAAGCACCGTCATCCCGGCTCCCGAGCCGACATTCGGCGGCGTGATCAGCAAGAACGTCTATGACTCGACCGCATGGTATCCGCCGCAGATCGCGCCCAAGAAGGGCTCTCCGAACGTCTTGCTCATCATCATGGACGACGAGGGCTTCGCGGCGAACAGCACATTCGGCGGCCTGATCCCAACGCCGGTTTCGGATTCGCTCGCCAAACAAGGCCTGCGCTACATCAATTTCCACACGACATCGCTGTGCTCGCCGACGCGGGCCGCGCTCATCACCGGGCGCAACCACGGCGACGTCGGATTCGAGCAAGTCGCCGAAGTGGCGACCGGCTTCCCCGGATACAACGGCACCATCGGAAAAGATAGCGCGACGGTCGCCCGTCTGCTGCAATACAACGGATACGCGACAGCGTGGTTCGGAAAAGACCACAACGTGCCGCTGTGGCAAGCCACGGACGCGGGGCCAAAAGACCAGTGGCCCGTCGGCATGGGCTTTGACTACTTCTACGGCTTCATCGGCGGCGACATGGACCAGTGGCATCCGACGCTCTTCGAGAACACGAACCAGATCTTCCCGGACGTCGGCCATCCGAACTATAACCTCAACGTCGACATCGCGGACAAGGCGATCGCGTGGCTGAAACGCATCAACGATCTCAAACCCAGCCAGCCGGTCTTCCTCTATTACGCTCCAGGCGCCACACATGCGCCGCATCAGCCGACGCCCGACTGGATCGCGAAGATGAAGGGCAAGTTCAACATGGGTTGGGACGCATATCGCGAGATGGCGTTCAAGCGCATGCAAGCGATGGGCACCATCCCGAAAAACGCCAAGCTAACGCCGTGGCCCAATCCCGAGGATAAAGATTATGCGGGCGCCGGATACGGCGACATCAGTCTCCCGCACTGGAATACGCTCACGCCCTATCAAAAAGCCGCATACGAGCACCAGATGGAGGTCTACGCAGCATATCTTGCGCAGACCGATTATGAGATCGGCCGCGTCATCCAGGCCTTCAAGGACACCGGCCGCTACAACAACACGATGGTCATCCTGATCCACGGCGACAACGGCGCAAGCGCTGAAGGCACGCTGCAAGGAACGTTCAGCGAAGTCACAGACTTCAACGGCATCGTGCCACCGATCGAGAAATTCTGGCCGAAGTTCGGCCCGTTGTGGGGTAGCGAGTACACCGATCCCCACTACGCCGTGCAGTGGGCCTGGGCGCTGGACACGCCGTTCAAGTGGACCAAACAAGTCGCGTCGTACCTCGGCGGCACGCGCAACGGCATGATCGTCGCGTGGCCCGGCCACATCAGCGATCCGGGCGGCATCCGCGCGCAGTTCCACCACGTCATCGACGTGGACCCCACGATTCTGGACGTCGCCGGAATCGCGCAACCCACATCGGTAGACGGCGTGACGCAGAAGCCGATCGAGGGCGTGAGTTTCGCCTATACGTTCGACAAAGCAAACGCGAGCGCGCCGTCAACGCATCACACGCAGTACTTCGAGATGTTCGGTGCGCCGGCGATCTACAACGATGGCTGGATCGCCGCGGCCGAGCCGCACGCGATCCCATGGACGCCGACGACCAATACGCCCATCCAAGATGTCTGGGGTACCGAGAAGTGGCATCTCTACCACGTCACGGCAGACGACGACTGGACGGAATATAACGACGTCCAAAGCACGCATCAGGACAAGCTCAAAGAACTGCAAGATCTTTTCGTGTCAGAGGCGCAGAAGAACAACGCGTTCCCGCTCAACAACGCGCCGAACTTCTTCGATCCGCGGCCGAGTTTGACGGGTGGCCGGGCAGTGATCACGTACCACCCGGGCATCGTGGCGTTGAATCAAGCCGACACGCCCAACATTCTTAACACGAACTACAGCATCGAGGGCGATATCACGGTTCCGTCGAGCGGCGCCACTGGTGTGATCATCGCCGACGGTGGCCGCTTCGGAGGCTATTCGCTCTGGCTCGATCACGGAAAGCCGACGTTCTCGTACAACTTCGTCGAACTGGAGATGTTCCGTTGGAAGGGCGCATCCGCGCTTTCGCCAGGCCAGCACAGCGTCGTCTTCAGCTTTAAGTACGACGGCGGCGGCTTCGGTAAAGGTGGGGTCGGCACGTTGAGCGTCGACGGCACGACCGTTGATAGCCACCGAGTCCCCCACACAACGCCACTGACGTTGCCTTGGTTCGAAGGCCTCGATGTCGGAATGGATAACTCGACGCCGGTCGATGCCAACTACACGGTGCCGAATGCATTTACCGGCTCGATATCGCAGGTCGTGTACCACACGGGTCCCATGATGCTATCGAAGGCGCAATGGCCGGAGTACTACAATCGGATGCTCGCGGCATGGATGGGCATTCAATAGACGACGCTCCGCACGGGCCCAAAACGAGCGAGGGACCGCATGCGCGGTCCCTCGTCTTGTCAGGCGGACAATGAGACGCTACGCGGTTGCCTGCGGCGTTTGCGTGCGCGGACGACTGACGTATGCGGCGACGGCGTTGTAGACGACGGCGAAAAGCGCGCCGCCGATCGCAGCGAAGACTATGGCAGCAAGCCACAACAGCGGAAGCCAAACGCCGAGGTGACTCATGGCGCTCATGTGGCTCATCGCGCCCACGTGGCTCCACTGGTGCGGGCCCATGCCGCCGCCGGGCATACTGCCGCCGGGCATTTGGCCGCCGGGCATACTGCCGCCGGGCATGCCGCCGCCGGGGTATCCTCCGCCGGGCATGCCGCCGCGCATGCGTCCGGCCATGCCGGCCATGTGGAGATGCAGCGCGAACAAGATCGGGATGGCCAAAATGCCTTTTAAGAAGGCGAGCGTGGCCAGACCCGCCGCCATGCCGGCGGGGCTCAGCGCGAGAAAGCGCGTCGATTGGGGCGTTTGGATGTTTTGCACGATGAAGACTCTCCTATCCTTAGAAAGTGTACAAGGCGATGCATAAATTCCCATGAGGCGATGCGGGCAAGCAAGCGAGCCCACGGGACTTTCCCATCACTTTTTCACTTGATTATGATAGGATGACAATAGATTGGGGGTCGTCATGGGTCGATCGACGGTTCCAGGGCTGGCAGCGTTCGCTCTTGCTCTGGTCTTGTGCGTCCCGAGCCTCCCAGCGCGGGCCGACCAGGATCAATATGTGAGCGTCGCGCGGATCAGCGCGCTCAACGGCACGGTGACCGTGAAGCAGGGCGATTCGGGCGATACCGTGG
>Ga0209040_10000939_pt1 | contig 22772 bp, 22 predicted proteins | sample BogFormECP12_OM3_FD_188240 | JGI IMG/M metagenome (GOLD analysis project Ga0209040, IMG submission 188240) | Bog forest soil microbial communities from Calvert Island, British Columbia, Canada - ECP12_OM3 (SPAdes) (version 2) | ecosystem: Environmental > Aquatic > Freshwater > Wetlands > Bog ... | reverse complement strand
CAACTTGACGTAATCGGACCTCACGAGCGGCCCGGCGAATCATCCCAAACGGGACACCATCCCGACCCCCATGGCGGTGGCGGCGCCCGCGGCCTGAACCAAAATTTCCTCTGTCCAATGCCGTCATACGCCGACAAAAGCGCATAAAATGGGGCGCGGAATTAACGCGCGCAGCGATGCGCCTAGGGGGTGTCATGCGCAATGAACGCAACTGGATGGTCGGGGTCGCTGGTTTCATTCTGTTCAGCCTACTGGCGACACGTGTGGCGACAGCCGCTCAGCCCGATAAGGCATCAAACTGGCCTCAGCTCAAATTCGAGAAGTACACCCTCAAGAACGGGCTGGAGGTCATCCTGTCGGAAGACCACCGTTTGCCGCTGGTCGCAGTGAACCTCTGGTATCACGTTGGACCGATGTACGAGAAGCCCGGCCGCACCGGCTTCGCACACTTGTTCGAGCACATGATGTTCCAGGGCTCAAAAAATGTAGGCGAGAAGGCCCACTTCAAGTACTTGGAAGCCGCCGGCGCTAGCGACATCAACGGCACCACCGACTTTGATCGCACGAATTACTACGAAACGCTGCCTTCCAACCAGCTCGACCTCGCGCTCTGGCTGGAGAGCGATCGCATGGGCTTCCTGCTGGAAACGCTCGACGGTCCCAAGCTCGCCAACCAGCGCGACGTGGTGCGCAACGAGCGCCGACAGAGCACGGAGAACACTCCTTATGGACTGCCCGAAGAGGCGATGATCCAGGCGTTGTATCCTGCACCGCATCCCTACCACGGGGTGGTGATCGGCTCGCATGCCGAGATCGAAGCCGCCCAGCTCGACGATGTCCGCGAGTTCTTCCGCCAATACTACACGCCCAACAATGCGAGTATCTCTATCGTCGGCGATTTCGATCCTGCTAAAGCAAAACAGATGATTGAGAAGTACTTCGGCCCGATACCATCCGGCCCGCCTGTACCTCCCGTGACCGTCAAGACGCAGCCGATCACCAAGGAAGCTCGGCTTACGGTCACCGATGAAGTTGAATTGCCGCGTGTCTACATGCTGTGGCTCACTCCACCGGCCTACGAGCCGGGCGATGCAGATGCCAACATGGTGGCGCACGTACTGGGCGGTGGACGCTCTAGCCGCCTCTACAAGAAGCTCGTCTACGAACTGCAGATTGCTCAGGACGTGGAAGCGCAACGTTATCCCTTGAAGCTGACCTCGATGTTTTACGTCCAGGTCACCTGCAAGCCGGGAGTCACACCGGAACAAGTGGAAAAGGCCATCAACACTGAGCTGGCCGCGCTGCGCAAAGATGGGCCGACGGCCCAGGAGGTCGAGCAGGCGCGCAATTCCATCCAGTCGGCCATGGTGTTCGGCCTGCAGCGCATGGGTGGAGTGGCCAATCTCCTCAACCAGTACAACCAGTACCTTGGCGATCCCGGAAAACTCGACTGGGACCTGAATCGCTACGATGCGGTGAGCGCGGCGAGCTTGAAGAAATTTGCCGGCGCCTCGCTCGGCGAACAGTCGCGCGTCGTGCTCTACGCGGAGAAGGGGAAGAAGGTCATCGACGATCCTCCCAAGAGCAAGGAACCTCAGAAGACGTCAAACGTGGCGGCGCTCGCCATTCCCGGACAGGAATGGCGCAAGACCGCGCCGCCTCCGGGTGCGATGTCGAAGCTGTCGCTGCCGGTACCAAGGCAGATGAAGCTGTCGAACGGGCTGACAGTTCTGCTGACCGAACAGCACAATCTCCCTATCGTTGCGGCCAGAATTGTGGTACTCGGCGGCGGAGGCGGCAATCCGGCGGACAAGCCCGGGCTGGCAGGTTTCACGGCGCGCATGCTCACAGAAGGCACGAAGAATCGTTCGACGCTGAAGCTCGCCGATGATCTCGCCCAGATTGGCGCCCGGCTGGATTCGAACAGCGATTCCGACACCTCCACGCTTTCGACCGAGGTGCTGAAACGCAATGTAAACGCCGACTTCGATCTATTGGCGGACGTGACCCAGCATCCCGCCTTCGGAGATAAGGATGTCGAGCGCGTGCGCAGCGAACGCTCAACCGAACTGCTGCAAACCAACGACAGCCCGCGCATGCTGTGGCGCCGAGTGGCAAACCGCATTTTGTACGGAGACCAAAGTTACGGCTACCTCCCGCTGGGCACCGAGGCGTCCATCAAGAGCACGACCAGCGAAGATCTGGTGAAGTTCTGGGCCAGCGACTATATCCCAGCCAACACGGCATTGGTGATGGCCGGCGACATAACGGAAGCGGAGGCGCGAGCTCTTGGCGAAAAATATTTCGGCTCGTGGAAGGGAAGCGGCGAGCGATCGCCGGTCCCGGAAGTGAAAGCCAGCCCGTCGCGTTTCATTTACCTGATAGATAAGCCGGGGTCCGCCCAATCGATGCTCGCGGCCGTGACCCTTGGCGCGCCGCGCTCGACACCTGATTATGCCGCGTTGGAGGTCGCGAACAATGCTTTGGGTGGACTGTTCTCCAGCCGGGTCAACATGAACCTGCGCGAGAAGAACGGCTACACCTATGGCGCATTTTCGGCTTTCGGCTACCGGCGGGGTAGCGGACCGTTCTACATCGCCAGCAGTGTCCGCACCGATACCACCGCCGACGCCCTGCGCGAGATATTCAAGGAAGTAGATGGCATGCAAACTTCGCCACTCACGCCCGCCGAACTTTCGCTCTCGAAAGACGCCGCGGCTCGCTCGCTTGCCGGAAAATTTGAAACCATGCCGGAAACGGCTGATACCACCGGAGAATTGTTCACTTACTCCCTGCCGCTTGATTTTTACAGCACGTTGCCGGCCAAGGTGGACGCGGTCACCAGTCAAGATGTCGAACGCGTCTCTAAGCAATACTTCGTCCCTGGCAAAATGTTCGTGGTGGTCGTCGGTGATAGGACCAAGGTCGAGAGTGGGTTGCAGGGCCTGGACATGGGTAAGGTCCAATTGACTGGCTTCGACGGGAAGCCCTCGTCCGCTATCCAAGCAGGAGGGGCGGCACAATAACGAACACCAAAGGGACAACCGCGACCAACCTGGTCTGGGACCACTGCGTGCGACTTACGTGTGTTCGCATCCTTATCTGTTGACTTGGCTTGTTGCAATCCCTAGCAGGCAGAACTGAGTGTTCCTTATCGCCCGTCATGATTGACACGGTCATCTCCCACTATCGCATCATCTGCAAAGCTGAAGATCTCGAATTAGTCCTCCGAAGTAGGCTATTTTTCGCTAATGCGATCACGGCCGGGATTTCGACTGTCGCCCACGTGCTCACCCGTCCGCTACGGTCTCCGCTCCTGGGGGTCCTCTTCATCGGGATAGGGTCCGCCTCGCATCACTTCACCGGGTAGGGCGTTTCTCGTCAACTTGACCCCGACCAGCCCAGGTTCCAGATTGCCCGTGATCCAACCGGAATCCCCACTGACCCTCTAATCGCTGGTAAACACAACGCGACCAAGCGAGGAACTATTTGCCACGAGTAGTCAAAACCGCGATCGGTCGATCTTCCGGATGTGGATTATCTCGTGCCGCGCGACTAGGGTGCATAGAGCTCCGCGCTAGCGGTCACTCCAGTGCTGCTGGAGCCTCCAGCCGCCAGCACTTGGCCGTTCCTAAGCAGCGTCGCCGTGTGACCCGAGCGGGCGGTGTTCATGTTCCCGGTGGACGACCAGGAGTTTGTGGACGAGTCGTAGAGGCGGGTGTTGAAGAAAAAGTGATAGTTATTCAACCCCCCAGCGATGAGCACCTTTCCGTTAGGAAGCAGCGTCTCCGTGTGGCCGCCGATCGGAGGGGACACACAGAAGCAATGGGTCTTCGACCAGGTGACGGGGTTCGGGTTGTAGAACTCGGTGGCATCCCTCTCAAGATTTGAGTCTCCGAAGACCAGCACGTCGCCGTTTGTGAGCAGCGCCGCCGTAAGGCTCCGTCGGGGAACGTTCATGCTGGTAGTCAAACTCCAGTGGCCATTCGAATAGAGCTCGGCGCTCCTGCCACCAGCCGAGGTAGAGTTACCTCCTGTGATCAGCACCTGGCCGCTGGGCAGAAGTGTTGCCGCCGTTACCGCACGCGCAACGTTCATGCTGCCGGTGGCTTTCCACATTCCTTTCGATGGGTCGTAGATCTCGGCGCTGTTGTCAGGGGATGAGATGGTGCCCCCGCCGGCCACTAGCACGGTGCCGTCGGCGAGCAACGTGGCGCTGTGGTAGCAACGGGGTACGGTCATGCTGCCAGCGGTCGTCCAGTGACCAGTGGATGAGTTGTAAAGCTCGGCTGACGCGTTGCAAGTGTACGAGCCATTACTGATACCTAAGACCCCGCCGGCGACTAGCACATCGCCATTGGTGAGCAGCGTGGCCGTGTGATTCTGGCGGGCCGTGGCCATGCCGCCGGTAGCGGTCCACTTGCCAGTAGAGGGGTCGAACAGTTCGGCGCTGGTGAGTGTGTTTCCTGCGCTGTCCCTGCCGCCGGCGACTATCACTTGGCCGTTCATTAGTAGCGTTGCACTGTGGAATCTTCGAGCAGTATTCAGGCTGCCGGTGTTCGTCCAGGTTCCTTGGGCGGAAGATGGGATTGCTGTACCCGTTGCCATTGCGACTGCGAACAATCCCATTAGGAGCGTGCGAATCGCTCCGCTCCTGTATTGGTCTAAGTGATTCATTGCAACCTCCTACGGACGGCTAGAAGGCAACCAGAATACGTGTCGTCTCTGCGGGTTCTGGTGGAGTCAGCGGCGGCGAACTGGCCCCTATGGCAGTACCCGGAAGGACACGATACTAGAAAGCGTGCCGCTGGGGGTTACCACCTTGACTTCTCCGGTGGTGGCGCCCGCGGGTAAGGTGGTGGCGATGTCGGAGCCAGAGACCACGGTGAAAGTCGCCGCCGTGCCGCTAAAGGTGACGCTGGTGGCCCGTGTTAGATCGGTCTCAAGAATGTTGACGGCCGCCCCCACGTTGCCAGAGGCAGGCTGTGTTTCCACAAACGGGCCCAGACCGACAGATAGGCTGTAAATCGTGCCACACCAGCCTCCGCAGGCGTGGTAGACATTTGCGCCCCCACGAACGGTCGTCCCGTAGAAGGTTCCATTGGTGTGCTGGACCAGCGTCGTTGGGAGGGCGCCATCCGCCCTGTCGAAGCTGTGCAGCGTCGTCAGCGTTCCGGTTGGCGTGATTTTGAAGACCGTCCCACAGCCACCGGCGAAGTTGGTGCAATTCCCGCCCCCGCCCGTTGTCCCGTAGAAGTTTCCATCGCTGGCTTGTATCAGTGCTGCGCTGGGATTGGCGCCGTCGGTGTAGTCGAAGATGTGCAGCGTGGTCAGCATGCCTGCCGGGCTGATTTTGAAGACCGTGCCACAGGTACCAGACGTACAGCTGCTGTTGTTAGCCCCGCCAGAGTAGGTCATCCCGTAGAAGTTCCCATCGGTCGACTGGATGAGCCCAGCGCCGGGATTACCGCCGTCCGTTAAGTCAAAGCTGTGCAGCGTCGTCAGCGTGCCGGTTGTCGTGATTTTGAAGATCGTCCCGCAGCCACCGCTACCGCTACAGGCGGGGTTCCCGCCCGCTGACGTTGTTCCGTACAAGTTCCCGTCGCTGCCCTGGACCAGCGCTCCGGGCTCTTGGCCGTCCGCGCAACCGCTTTGGGAACAAAAGTTGTACAGCGTCGTCAGGGTGCCGCTTGGAGTGATTTTGAAGAGCGTCCCGCAGCCAAAGTTGGTGCCACCATAGAGACAGGGGTTAGTCCCGCCGCCCTCCTTTGTCGTCCCGTAGAAGTTCCCGTCGCTGGCTTGGACCAGGGGGGCATCGGGGTATGTGCCGCTCGGCAGTGGGCCAAAATTGTGCAGCGTCGTCAGCGTGCCACTTGGGGTGATTTTAAAGACCCAGCCATAGCCGATGGTCCCGCCCGCAAGGCTCGTCCCGTAGAAGTTCCCGTCGGTCCCCAGGATCAACCCCGCTGCGAATGCGCCACCCGAGTGCAGAGTCGTGAACGTGCCGCTTGGGGTGATCTTGAAGATCATCCCATTCTGTTTACCGGAGTACCCATACGTTGTTCCGTATAAGTTCCCATCGGTGCCTTCGACCAGGCCCGCAGTGGGAGGGCCGCCCGAGCCGAACAGGTGCAGTGTGGTGAAGGTCTGGGCAGCTAACGACCCGGACGTACACAGACAGAGCGCCGCTACCATTATCGAAGTTCGGGACTTTCTTGCTGTGGCAAATAACGCCGTTAACAGAAGGCTGCGAGCTGCAGCAAACGCGCTTCTCCAAATCATGGCAACCTCCGATGGACGGCTGGGGGCAACCAGAATTCGTGTCGTCTTGGCGGTTCTGGCGGAGTCACCGACGGCCCCACGAATGTTCATGGAATCGTTCCGGAGCTTCCTATACGTGATACCAGTTAACCAAGTCCGGGATCGGCACTTGTCATCGAACTGTCACAAGCGCGTCAACTTGTTGCAAATTATCGTGCGGGCGGATCTTCGGAAATCAACAACGATGACTTGCTGAGGGGATGTGCGTGTCCTCTCCTCTCGGTTCGCCTCGGCCAGCGCGCAAAGGAAGTGGGTAGCGTCGGACCGGCCTGATCAGTAGCGGTGTAACGCCACTTAGTTTACATCTTCGCTGTCAACTCCCGAGTGGTCGGCTACTCGGAAACTGGGTTTCGGCGAGCACTTGGACGAGAAGTCGCCTACGCGTGGAAGTGTGACGGACCCGCGCTCGCAATTCTCTGTAGCTCGTGTTGATCCGCAAAGCGCTTCACTTCCGGCAGCGACTGGTTCCAATCCACATTCGAGTCGTTGACCAACGCGTAGGCAGGACGTCCCAAACTCAAAGCGTTGATGTAGGGAAAATAGTATGGATAGGTGCGCAACGCCGTGATGAGGCAACTCGCCGCGAGCACCACCACCGCCACGGCTCCCAGCACGGCCCCTGATCGCGTTCTCCCGCGCAGTTCGCGTAGCATGTTTGGCAGAGGTGCGACCAGCAGGATCAGCAGCACAAGAGGAACGCTAAAATGCCGGACGCTGAGATCGAGCGGGCTCAGTACGCACGCAACTACGAACACGATTAAGCTCACCCAGAGTACCCGCCAATGTACTTCGGCGTTAGCTGAGATTACTGCAGCGTTTGTTCCACGGCGCGACATCCGGCTCAGCCCGACAACCAGGAACAGAATCAGCAGAGCGAGAAACGCGAGGGGCAATTTCAGAGCGAAGACTGTGGGAAAGTAGAACCATACCCCATGCGGATACGCGTGCCCCAGAATAAACGTCGGCCTCCGTCCTGTAATCAGCACGAAAAGCACCCCGCGTAGATACAGCATCGGGGGCATCAGCAGTCGGCGCAGGATGAGAGCCACCGGGCCAGAGCCTATCCGGTAGAGTGTGTTCGTCGGCTGTTGCCAGGAGAAGACGAAATAAAATGCGTATACGAAGAGCGCCACCCACAAGACGCCTGAGAACGTTGCCCGCCAACGCGTCCGCCGCCATGGACGCGTCTCGACTTTTTCCAGTGGCTGCCCCGAGACCGCACGCCACCGCAGGCTCAGCACAAATGCCGCGAACGCAAAAAACAACAGCCCAGCAGTAAACTTCGACAGCAACGCTCCTGCAAGGCCCAACGCGAACAGCAGGACATTCTTACGTCCGGGCTCCCGCCACACTTCGGCAAATGCCCACACGCTAAGCAGGGAAAACAGCGTCACCGCGATGTCCGTATGCACAATCGGACCAAAGGCGAGAAATACGGGCATGCTGACATAAAGGCTGAGGCACAGCAGCCCGCCCCATGGGCCTCCCAACCGCTGCCCGCACGTGTACACCGCCCATCCCAGGGCCAGCGTCAGAAGTAGCATGGGCAACCGTGCCCACATCAAGAGGGTATTTGGCTCATTCCACCGTTCCAGTAGCCATTCCCCGAACGCCCACTGCCCCAGAAACGCTGGAACGAACTTGTCGCTGATCGTCCATGAGATGTGGTTGTAGTCCGCACGAACTCCGCGCAACACGAGGGGAAGCGCCGCTAGCACCTTCGGCAGCGGTGGATGCTCGGGATTCATCCGCAGATCGAGCTTCTGCAGGTAGCTTACACCCGCGCCGATGTGGGCCACTTCATCAATCGTGACGGACTCGCGCAAGGCGGCGCCGCCCGCCAGCACCGCCATCAACGCCAGCAGGAGTCCTGCCAACACTCCGGTGAAGACCCTCTGCTGCTTGTCGTTGGCAACCATTCCGCTTCGGACCTCTCGAAAAACGCAGCTTTCAGCACTCAGACCGTTACGCAAATGATAAACCTCCTCAGCGCAGGACTTCGAGCGTGACGTCGCGGGTGAGCGAGGAGCCGTGGTTGGCGAATTTGTGCAGTGCGTCGAGGATCATGGAAGCAGCAATTAGGGCCCATTAACCGACTTCCCACAAGAGGACTTCGGGCCAACTGTGGCTACCGGGGATTCATTTCCGCGTGATGTGCGTTTTACGGGCAAGTGGCGGCGCCAATGCGGTTGCCGGATGCTGGCCGACTTCTCAGAAGTAATCTCCCACATGCGGTTTCGGGCCAAGTTCCGATTGCCGACCACACCTATCTGGAGGGTTCCCTGGTGGTCGTCGTTGAGCAGACTGATCTTTGTCCATTGGTGAAACGCAGGTGAATCGGCATCGGAAGCTATTGCAAATAGGCAACTTCCGATCGCCGACATTGGTTCACCTACTTTCTACCTGCGATCCACCCTCCATGCATTGAGCAATTTCCGGTTCGGGCGCAAAGTCGGGCGCATTCGGAGCTCGGAGCCACTGCTCCCGTGAGGATGGAAATGGAAAACACAGGTTGCAAGACCCTGATCACCCTGGCGCTGATTGTGACGGCGCTGTCGTCCGCCTACGCCCAGAAGACCTCCGCGACCGTCAACATCCCCTTCACCTTTACCGTCGACGACGTCCGCATGCCGGCCGGCGAGTACATCATCTCTTCAACCAGCGAGCGGGTCGTTACCCTTCAGCATGTGGGTGGCCCCGAAGCCAAGACCACGATGACCAACAACGGCTCAGCTACCAAGTCGGATGGCCGCGCCAAGCTCGTCTTCCACAAGTACGGCAATGCCTACTTCCTAGCGGCCGCCTGGATGCCGAGCTCCGACCACGCCCGCGAGTTGTACGCTTCGGCGAACGAGATCCAGGTCGCCCGCAACGGCGGACAGGATGTGGTCGAGTTGGCGCTGCTGGCGAAGAAGTGAAAAAACATTGAGTTGCCGCCCGGTCGTGACCCACCAACATGACTCAGGGGCTGTAAAACGGGGCGCCCATACGAGGAGTGCCCCGTTTCCCTACTCAAATGGAATTCGGAAAAGCTTCGGACCTACCGATATTCCAAGTCCAGCGCGTAGATTTCTTCGATGCCGCGATCGCGCAAGACTAGGATGCGGTCATCGGGTGTCAGCCCAAACCAGAAGCCCCAGGCAAACACCGGACAGATAATGTCGGTGTTCGCAGTCTTGGCAACAAGTTCTACCGACCCTTCGGGTATCCGCGCTCTGTAAACATCCAAGCCATCCATGAAATACAAATAGCGGCTGTCGTGAGACCAAGCCGGCCAGCCAACGAATCTGCCCTTCGGCGGTTTCGGCGCGGGAAGTTGCCTCCAGGCGCCACTCTGAAAGCTGTATAAGAACAGTTGTGTTATGTCTGCCGACTGGGCCACGAGGAATTGGCCGTCGGGCGACCATCGGGGACTGAAAAGACCGTGAGATCCGGGAACAGTCTCTGACTTCTTTGATTCCAAATTCAGGGTCCTGATTTCGGTCGCGTTGGTCGTCGCTTCACTTTCACCTCCGTACGCAATGGATTTTCCGTCAGGCGACCAGGTCGGGTCGCCGGGCTGGAAATCTCCCGACAACAGCAGCAGCGGCGCGCCGCCGTCCACCGGCACCAGGTAGATCGTTGATTCCCGATCTTTCAATTCCATAAACGCAATGAAACGACCGTCGGGCGACCATCGGGGATCGAGAATCGGACCCATGGGAGGAAATGTGAGCTGCATCCGTTCGCTCCCGTCGATGCGGCTGCGCCACAAGGTCCTTCCGGGTGAGAAACGTAAGCCATCCACTGGCCGTCGCGGGAGAAATCCGTGAACCCCGCCGACAATCCACTACCGTACCTACCGAACAGACCCGATTTGGGATCGAAGACGCTAAGTTCGCCGCGCGGGGTATCGCCGAGGGCGAAGATTTGTTTCCCGTCACTGCTGAAGGTCGAGGCCCGGAATGAAATTGGACCGCTCGTCAGCCGGGTGGGTCGCGATTTGAACCCCGGCAGCGGCCATGCCGGCTCTGTCAGCGCCCAGAGTTTCCACACGTCTCCGTCCGGGCTGGCAAAAACATAGAGCTTGCCGTTGCCGCTCCAATACCCACAACAGGTGGGCGCGGTAAATTCAGGCAGGAAGCGGTGCATCCCGTTACCGTCCAAGCGGCTCTCCCACGATTTGCCATCGGCAGTCGCAAATCGTACGCGCTTCCCGTCAGGCGAGAGTGCGAGGTATTCACCCAGGTCAGCCGGAAGAGTCATAAGCGGTCGCGTTTCACTGCCGTCCAGTTTTGCGGCGAAGAGCGGTCTCAGGTCCGGGAAGTGCTGGTAAACGATCTGGTCCGTTCCCGGCAAGTACCACATCCACGAAGCGGCTCCGGGGACCCTGCGCGCTGGCCCATCCGGTAAGGGAAGCACCCAGAAAGGCGAATCGATGGCCCAGTGGCTGACGTCTGCAACCAGCAGTGCGGAGCCATCCTGGGAGATGCCGGCGAGCGTTGGAGTATTGATTAAGGGCGTATGCAGATAGGAAACCTCGCCGCCTTTTGTCGAGACCTCGGCCAGTTGCCACTTGCCGTCTGCGAGTTCCTGGAAGTAAACCCGCGTCCCGTCAGTCTCAAGGTACACGTTGCTATTTGCGGTATCGCCCCATAGGCCCCTGGGATGACCGGTGCGGGTGAGTTGGTGGACGGCGGTGACGACCGGAGTGCGGGGGCGGATAAACCAATAGGGCGCTGCGCCCGCGGCAGCGAGAAGAAGTGCAACCGAGATTGCGTATTTCCAACGGGCGAGTTTCGGAGGCGGCAGCGCTTCCGATGGCAGAGCCGATTTCAGCTGGTCCGGCCCGTCGACTGCCGTGGGTGACGCTTTCGCTTGGTCGGCAGCTGCTTCACTGCCGCTTGGGATAGCCTCGACTTGCGCGATGAACCGATAACCCCGGCGCGGCAGTGTCTCAATGTAGCGCGGGGTCTCGGCGTCGTCGTCGAACACCTGGCGCAGCTTCTTGATGTGAGTGTTCAGACTGTGTTCGAAGTCGACGAAGGTGTCTTCCGGCCAAAGATGTTTGCGGAGTTCTTCGCGGGTGACTAGTTCGCCCGATCGATCGAGCAGAAGGGAGAGCACGGCGATGGGCTGGCCCTGGAGCTTGAGCTTGTTCCCGTTCTGATACAACTCACCCGTGTGTCGGTCGAGTTCGAACGCTCCGAAACGGATCTTTTGCGTGGTTGGGACTGCCATGCGTACCCCACAATCACCGCAAATCCGGCCCAGTGGCCCACCAATGTGAAGAATTTAGCACAAATCAGGACGTTAACCGCAGTGTCGTAGTGGATCGAGGGGCCGACCGAACCCAACTGCCGATGCTGTGCGGCGATCGAATCATCAGCCGTCAATGGCCAATATCTCACACAGCGATGATTGGCCCGAAGTCCTCTGCTGGTCCATCACGCTATTGGTGAGATCCTAGTGCGGCACATGGCCCCGAAGCCGGCTTCTGGCCAATGTGACAAGAATGCCGCCCGGAGCATTGGGCCCGATTCAAATTAGGTTGCGACATGGGCTGTGCCCACCAACTGTCTTGGTCTGCGGCCATTGCACGAACATAATCATGTGCTCATGAGCGAAAGCAGATGGTGCTCGTCCTCGTGGTGCTGTTACAACTCACAAGTGGAACACGGCGTGAAGATTAAGACCCGGTCCACATCATAATTAACGTCTAACGGGGGCATCCCGCCACTTGCCGAGCACGCGAGTTCGAATCACAGACGAACAAAGAGATACCCGTCCTTCGAAGGGCGGCCTGAACCGCTTGGAAAGCAGTCTGAGTTTGGAATAAGCTGTGTCAGTTTTGAAAGAGGCATGTCTCTGGGACTCTTCTCCGACCGCCGCCGCCCTACGACTTTGAATTTAGGAGGGCCGACCAAATGAGAATTTTGGCGCGTTTTCTCTGTGGAGTAATCTTGTGCCTGGGCAGTGCGGCTCAGGATCACGCATCGCCTGCTCAGGCCCGTCCTGTCACACTTGTGACTGGATTAGGGAACCTTCATCACCCTGTTTCCACCAAGAACCCGCAGGCGCAGGAGTTCTTCGACCAAGGTCTACGTTTCATCTATGCCTTCAACCACGATGAAGCAGCACGTTCGTTTCGGCATGCTGCGGAGCTCGATCCCAAGCTGGCTATGGCGTACTGGGGCGTTGCCGAGGCCGTGGGACCGAACTATAACGATCCCGCCGATCCTGACCGATACAAGCAGGCTCACGAGGCGGTGCAGAAGGCTATCGATCTATCAGGGGACGCTTCGGCCAGTGATCAGGCCTATATCCAAGCCTTGGCCAAGCGCTTTCCGGCGGACCCAGACTCCGATCTGAAAAGAGCTGCGGAGGATTATCGCGATGCGATGCGGCAAGTCGTCCACGAATTCCCCGACGACTTGGATGCTGCCACGCTCTTTGCCGAAGCTGGCATGAATTTGCATCCCTGGGGCTTGTGGCACATTGATGGCACGCCGGAGATCGGTACGGATGAAATCGTGTCCACGCTGGAGTCGGTGATAAAGCGCGATCCGAATCATCTGGGGGCGATCCACTATTACATCCATGCCGTGGAGGCTTCGTCCACTCCGGAGCGCGCGCTGGCGGGAGCGAATAGGCTGGCTGCCCTCGCCCCTGGCGCAGGACATATCGTACACATGCCCGCGCATGTTTACATTCGCACCGGCGATTATGAAGCTGCCGTGAAGGCCAACGAGCAGGCCGCCGCCGTGGACCGCGCGTACATCAAGGCCACAGGAGTGCGCGGCATCTATCCGATGATGTACTACAGCCACAATCTGCACTTCATCGCTATGTGCGCGGCGATGAATGGCAACTACGCGGAATCGAAGAAGAATGCGGAGCTGCTGATGGCCAATGTGGCTCCTCATGTGACGGAGATGCCGCCCTTGGAAGGCTTCACCACGATCCCGATAGCAGTCGAAGTTCGCTTCCATCATTGGAACGAAATTTTGAAGATGCCGAAGCCTGATCCCACGCTGAAGACCACCACGATTTTCTGGCACTTCGCGCGTGGCATGGCTTTGGCGGGCACGGGCAGGGTAGGTGAGGCTGCTGCAGAGTACAAAATCGTTTCCGACGCCGAAGCGGGTACACCACCCGATCTTATCTTCCAGATGCCGATCAATAACAAGACTAAGGACATCCTCAAGATCGCGAGGAATATACTGGGCGCAAAATTAGCAATGGCGAAAAAAAACAACGATGGCGCCATCGTGATGCTGCGCGAGGCGGTCGCCATTCAGGACACGCTGAAGTACGATGAGCCTGCCGACTGGTTTTTTCCGGTGCGCGAATCACTGGGGGCGGCGCTGCTGATGAATGGAGACGCCGTCGGTGCGGAGAAAGTGTTCCGCGAAGACTTGGACCGAAATCCAAGGAATCCACGCTCGCTGTGGGGGCTGCATCAGGCATTGGTAGAGCAGAAACGCGACTATGACGCGGGATTCATCCAGAGGCAGTTTGACGCGTCTTGGAAGGGTGGAAGTCAGTCCCTGAAGCTGGATGATTTAGTGTGAGGCTCTCAGCTCGCGTGATGACTGCCGACTGAGCGATCCCGGCGCGAGAGCCTCCCGTCGCACAGGAAATTGGGCCGTGCTAATCGGTTCGAGTCGAAGGTTGGCGAAGCCCGCGGAGCTTTGTATGGAACGGTTAACACGCCTCTGGCAAGAAACCATAGGGCGTATTGTACGGGCAGGAAACCGGAACTCCGCACCTTATGCGGGTCAGTTTAATTATCGTTCTCCATCATGACGCGCTCCGGCATTGCACGACTCGTTGGCTCCTGGGTTTCCGCCTCCGGGTATCACTTGCGCATCAAGAAAGTGCGTGAAGACCAGGCATCAGTGGACTTCTTTGATCCGCGCCGTGCTCCAATTCGGCGCTCCTACATGCGGGGCGCTCCCTCAATGAAGATGATCGCTCACTACGACGACTACAACGGGATCTTCGAAGTGGATTTGTGGGAGGAGGGCAAGGGGTTTATTTTGGAATTGACTCACGAGTACGAGTACGAACTGGACCTAGAGCGACGGGAAGCGCTCGTGCCAACCCTCAGCCGATATGAGCGGGATTGTTTTCTGGATGAGTGGTACCCGTTATTCGGCCCGCTGGATCACTTTGTGCGAAGAAAGGTGTAGAACAAGCCGCTGCAGGCAAGAGCCGCCGCGCCAGGCAATTGACCGATTACGGAAAATCGAACATCGCTATTGCAGGCCACGTGCCGCCTATGCCTCTCCTTGTTGCAGTGATGATTTTGGGACCGTAAGGTTTGCTAAACCGCTATATGCTCAAAAGCTGTATCGGGGGTTCTCTTCCCGTCTCCGTTCTAATTCTGACGTCGGTTCGGGAACATGGTCCCTGGCGTGTACACCCGGTGCTGGCGAAGTACTCGAACCCGAACCGGTTTCACTTCCCCCATGGTCGGCGACCCGGAAGCCATCCACTTTGACGGTTTGTCGCCAAACCGCCGACTGAGAGCGGACGACACGCCGTACGTCACTCGCCGCGCCTCGCGGAGTCCCCCCTCCGACGGGCGAGGCGAGCACGTCCGCGTCGCGGACCTCCGTGATCGCTAGCAGCCGGAGTTCGTCTTGGGTGAACTCTTCTGTGCCAGCCGAACCCAAGAGGTTTTGTTCTCGGTCCTGATTTTCGGGGCACGGCAACTCCACCGCGAGCGCAGCGAGCAGGTTGTTTTGTTCTTTGCTTCCTTCCTTGCTTGTTTTTTCCTGATCGGAGTCTTGTGCGGAGTCTGGTTCGGAGTCTGAAGAGTCTCGTACGTAGTCTCGTACACACGGAAGCTCCGCCGGAAGGCTCCCCGTGGGGGAAGCCGTGGGAACAGCGGTCAGGCGCGCGCGGCCAGCAGGATCGGGTGCTTCAGCGTTACCACTCCCGGTAATTGCACTTCACCGAAATCCCTTTCCACCAGGGTCACTCCGTTGGCCGAGATGCTTCCCGACCAGGAGCAGGCCCCGAGGCCGATGGCGACGATGCTTCCTTTTTTCAGTTCCAGGCTGAGGGCATCGATGTGCGATGTTAGGCCAATTTCGCATTCTATCGTGCCGATCGGCGCGCGATTGAAGAACACCTGGATGGTTGGTTTGATTGTGGTCTCGACGGAATGCTCGGCCACTTTGCACGTGACTGGCTTTTTGCGTGAGCGGAGGCTCTCTTCGGCGGCCTCCTTGATTTCTTTGTACTTCCTCCAGGCGCTCACCCAGCCATCCAGTACAGACGCGTCCATTGCCACCCCTAGAACGGCGGCAATCTTCTGTTGCATTGCAGGCCAAGGCACAGGATGCCTAGCGGCGGAAGTCTGTGACTCAATCTGCTTGAAGTCCTTCGCCTGAACTGACTGCGCGAGCTCATTCGGCTCTTGGGCGCGGGCGAGGAACAAGCCTGCGATACTAAGGCTCTCTAATTCCACTTGTGGTGCCATGATTAACCTCCTTGAACCGTTTAGGGCCGACATCCTGCTTCGACTGTCTTGTCTGAACCACGACTGAGTGCTCGGCCCGCTCAAGGCCAGAGTCGAGCTCGAAGGAGACCTGCGGGTGGGACCCACCGGTCAAGCGCACCTGGTGTGTGCTCTTCAGCTGAGTGGTCTTCATGTGGACTCCTCGCGTCTTGATCCACTTGCCCACACCGGTGGCGGCGGTTGCCAGAGCGGCGAGAGCGAGTAGAAGAAGCCAAAGGGGCGGCCACGGAGACATGACACTGAGTCCGGTTTGCCCATTGATGGGTCCCGCGAAGACTGCCGCGGTCAATCCAGTTACGGTGACCTGCTTATTTCCCGGATTTGAAAAAACGTGAGCTGCGAGCCCGTCTGCGCCTGCAATCTCGTCCGGCGTTCCGTCGTTCCAATGAAACTGGTACTGAATGTCGGGCGGCGGTGGGCTGGTTGAAGCATGAAAGCGAATCGGCTTGCCGGCGATGAAGTCTTGTCCGGGCGCGGCTTCCACGGTCAGCGTGGGCGGAGGAGCTGCCACGACCGACACCGGGACAGCGTTGCTGTCTCCGACAACGTTGTTATCGCTGTTGTACGCAGTGACCGTGACCTGGTAGTCCTTGGCGCTCTGGTAAACGTGCGTATCAATATTGTTGGAGCCCGGCGGAGACAAAGTGTCATCGCCATAATGGAACGCAAACCTAGCATCTGGATCGGCAGGCGTCAGCGTCGCAGTGAAGGTGATAGGATCCCCAACTCGTACGCGCGATGGACTTGCATCGAGAGTCACTACTGATGCCTGGGGCGCTGTGACTGCCACCGTCGCCGGGTTACTCTTGAGCGGCGGAGGCGGCTTCTGCGTGGCCATCAGGGTGGTGTAAATCGGCCGCACTTGTGCTGTGGCATAGACCGTGTAGCTTTGCGGATCGCTGTACGCATGGCTCGCAGACGCAGTCGTCGAGTCTTCTTCATTCCCGTCACCCCAGACGAAGTGGAATCCTGCGCACGAGAAACCTGAGCCGCAGTTTGCGGTCACGGTCACAGGCACATTTGCTGTCGTTGTCTGGCTTGCCGGCGTAAGTGTCAACTGGCCCTGAATACCAGGTTGCTGCTGATACTGCCTGGCGATGTCAGCCGGACTTACATTCTTCCGCTGACCCGCTGCGACAGCCGCAGAGTTCGTCTGAGCCAGTGCCTGGTTTTTTGGAGGGCCTTGTGCCGCCTGTACTGCCGCAATCAAGCACAATGAGAGTGGAATTGTCCGCCTGAACCATCGCATCACATGCCTCCACGCCCCGGTCCCGAACAGCATTGGAAGAGAAATTGAATGCCGGCAGCTTAGCACTGCTCGTGCCCACCAACGGCTCTTTTTCTTATAGTTCCGCCAAATGCCCGTGCGTCGCCACGGTCTCTGGGGCGAAGCCGGCCCCTGGTTCCTGTCTGGACCAACGATCCAGCGGAAGCTGCCTATAGCGTCAAGCGGCCGTGCTCACGGGCGCCAACTCAGTGACTTTTTCAACACCCGCGGGCGATGGCGTGAGCAACGCCCCTGCCCGGCGTCAATGAGTGTTATGGCGATATTACGCAACCTGACCCAGCAGTGTACTTTCTGGATTGCCGATGATCTAGGCACCATCCTTCGCGAAAGTCAAACAGAGCTTTTGTTATAACCGTCAGAATGATGCCCGATGGCAACTGCCCGGCGCTTTCTGTTCTTGCTCCTGGTTGCGCTGATAATTCCAAATCAGATTATCGAGCTTATACGGCGTCAGTTCTGGATGTTCCGCTTGTAAAACATCTGCCGCTGCACGCACGAGATCTTCCGCTTCGTCGCCGGAAATCCCAGGGCTCCCAACCGCTTCGCCCACGAATCGAGTTATCATGCGATCCCCCTTAACCTCGCGCGTGTTCCCCGCATTCATCAAAAAATACTTGTATGAAAGCCCGCTCCCCTGTCCCGTAATGCCTTGAATGTCTGCCGCAACCTTATAGTTCAGTCCCTCCGGCGGAATGCTCTCGTATTTCTCGATTCCGTACTGCTTCAAGACCTTCGCGAACCTAAAAACCGCTTCCGCCTTCAATATGCCCCCGCGCGGTGATGTCCGCTGACGGTTGCTAAAAACCTCGTCGGCTATCTTGTCCCAATCTCTGTTGAACGGTTCCAGCAATGCAATAAACTCGCTGATAGTGTATTCTCGCGGGGCTTTCGGCAAATCTTTTTCCCAATGAGCCCACCGGCAGAAATTGCTGATGGCCGATTTTACAGATTCGTAACGCACCCCAATCGAATACACCGCATCGATCACACATAATGCCAAGCTCGAATACCATTCATTATCTGGCAACGGCGCATCCAGGTTGCCGAGCGTCTCACGGATGTGCTGCACAAGCCGATCAACCTCTCTCCTGGGCGCTTTCCTTTCTGCGTGTCTGTGCCTGTGGAATCGGTGCTTGCGGTTCGGCGTAATTCCTTCCACCAGCCTCTCCACCGGTTGGCTCGGTTAAATTGCTCGCTTCAGCAGGCGCGAGGTGATATATCTTGCTCTCCCCAATCTCTTTGAACAGAATGACGTGCGGAGCAACATCTGCAAACGTGCCTCCTACGTTCCATGCGCTGTAGGGCATCGACTCTGACGTGTTCGGGCTGTTTGGCGCATATAGCTTGCGACTGTCGCTGTTGGCCCGGGTTGTGCTCAGAGCGCCGTGGTGAACTCCCGTGCCAAGATTGGCAATAGACTTGAACATTTCAGCAACTTCTTCGTAGTTCTTCGCCATGTTGTCCTCTTCCTGATAGCCTGTTGGTCACGATGAGGCGATTACACCACTGACGCCGAGAGTAAGCTAGGGCGCAGGTCACGAGTGCGACGGTTAAGATTGCCGGTGTAAACAGGCGATAGCGTAAACAACGCCTCCGGCGACTGTCAGCGAGTGAGATGGCGACGAACTGATCGAGGCTGACTCGCCGCGCCGGAACCCGTCGTTGTGGGTGGCGGAGTGGCCGATAGGCACGTGCCCGTGCCGCGGGCGGAATGCTAGATTGTCGGTCGGGACCAGACGTCGCACGCCTCGGGGTACACGTGCTTGAATTCTCGCATCATGTCTTTTGCGGCGTCGATTCGAACCTCCACGTCGGGCTCGCCCGCATAAAGTATGACGCCGATTGTCTCAGCCATCAGCCGCCAGGGCAAGCTCCTTGCGCCTGTGCTCCGACAGGTCGGGTCCGTCCATGATGCTGACTGCAAGGTCTATTCCGAACACATTCATTCTCCGGTTCTTCTGGGTCAATTCGAGCGGGGAATTGCCTTCCCATACTTGATTTCGGAAGTCAGCGAACATGCACGGAATATCTATGATGCTCTGCCAGCTACGCGCTGGAGCTCTTCAAAATAACGCTGTCAGGGCGAAAAGAAGGGGCTTCCTGTTGTCAGTACTTGTGAGCGCATCCAGCGACACACGGGGCATGTAACTAGATGGTTCCCCTCGTTCACCGAGTCTCCATCGGGTGATAGTGTGTTCTCGATGCACAAAGACATCGACTTGACGAATCCGAAGCTCGGAGGGGATCTTTTGAAGGATGCCCGCGGTGATCTCCCTGTGGATGTCTGGATGGCGTATTTCTGGCGGCACAGCGACGAATGGAAGCACAGCAATTGTCCGAGTAGGGCGTTTTACGGCCAGGTGGATACGCCAGGACAACTCCGAATGCGGTCGTTGAGCCGTGACGCGATTCGCACCTGACTGCGACGCTCGCACTTCCGCTTCACAAAGGGTCCTTTTTGACACGTATCGTAATAATATTCTCAACCTTGAAGGAGGCGAGCACGTGGACGACGATACGGCGACTGTTTCCCAAGAAATCTACGATCTATTCATCTCTTACAGCCACCGAGATGAGCACTTGGTTAAGCCCCTCGTGCAATTGCTCAGCCTTAATCAGCGTCGCGTGTTCTGGGATGTTGAGAACATCGCACCAGGGCAAGAGTGGGCACAGGAGATCAAACCGTCGCTTACCCGCTCTAAGTTGTTATCGCCGGTTTAAAACGACCGCATTTCCACCGGTTTTGTGGTTAGCCCCAAGTTGCCGGATCGCCCCTCTGTGATATGGTTCAATTCCGTGTTGAGGATCTCGAACTGGATATCAAACAATCGCTTCGTCATAAGCCTCTCGCGGCCCAAGACCCCACATTTGCCAACAGCAGGCAAATGTGGGCCACCAGCCAGCCAGCGCTGTTACTGTCGCGCTAACTCTGGCTTGAGCTGCAGAGCCTTAGCGCGGTCCGCATTTGCCCCTTCGATATCGCCCTTAGCTTGCTCCATGGAACTGCGACTGTAGTATGCTTCCGCATAATCTGGCCTCAGTTGTATGGCCATATTGCAGTCCTCAATGGCTCGGTCGAAGTCCCTCCTATTTGCCCGGCTAAAACCACGATTTAAGTAGTTGACCGCTAAATGAGTAGCGGCTATATCTTTATCATCCTTGGATACGGCCAGGTCGAGTTCTTTGGCAAAATCCGCGATGGCACCTTCCGAGTCGCATTTCACTTGCTTCGTCATACCACGATTTTCATAAGCGATCGCAAGACCCGGACTGAGTTCAATGGCTTTTGTGCTATCCACGATAGAGCCTTCCAGATCGTCCGTGGTTGCCTTCGCAACGGCCCGATTGGAATAGACATAAGGGTCCGCTAAGTCCGGTTTGAGCCGGAGCGCCTGATTGTAGTCTGCTAGCGCGCCTCGAAAATCGTTTTTGGTCATTTTGTCGTCGCCGCTTTTGATATAGATATTCGCCTCCGAGGCCAGAGCAGCCACGGGACTCACCAGCGGATCTGTAGCGAAGCGATATGCTTCGCCAGCTCGACACGAACTGGCCCCTGCCTTTCGAGGTGCTGACCTAGGGAACATTCGCAAATCCAAAGTTATCAACTGCAAGTACCTGGCCGTGGTATACACCTCGTTGGCTTGCTACACTCACAAATTCCGGTAAAGGAAAAGCAACAGTTGCGCGCCCGCCAAAGAAACCTACTAAGCCTAACGTCAGTTTGCCGCTCAAGAGACCCAAAGTCGTTGCCGTGATCAACGTCGTCTGTTTGCTCTTTGAAATGGACGTCACGATTGTGCCTCGTGCAGAATAGAATCCTGCGACTGGCAATAGGACTGAGTCGCCCTTAGAGGTGATACCAAGAGCCCCAGTTACTTTGGCCTTTATCGTCTGCGTGCCAATTTTAGAATTCCCCAAAATAAGATCTGTCTGTGCATCAACCTTTACTCCAATCGGCATATATCCGATAATCGCAGCTCCAATTGTGACGTCCTCCAGACGACCGGTAGGAGAAACAATCGTGAACATAGGGGTCGTTAATCCGAAATTCATGAATCCAACCGGCGTGCCCAGATCCCATACTTTGCCGTCCGGTGCCGCTACAGTCGTGCCATCTTTGATATCGATCACGCCCCCAGTTCTGTAGTGACATAAGAAGACCACGCCTGCGCGCGCTTTCCCCTGCTCGCCGGTTAGCCAGACGGCGCAGTAAGGTTTATCCGCGTTGGCTACCGGACGCGAAGAAGGTGGTGGCGGCGGTGGAGGAATTGGGCGCCGTTGTTGCGCCAATGCCGGGATGCCAAGGGCGACAGTAACCCACAAGCATGCGAACCGTCTAAGGTGCGTTCCCATGGAGGCCTCCCCAGGTGACTCCCGAGCAGTCCGGGCCCTTCCTCCGGGTGGATCGTATTATTCGGAATTTCCCTTTTAGATCCCAACAGCGCTGCATCATAGCCCTGCATGGGATAGCTTGTCTGTGATCTGGGACACACATCGAGGTATTCCAGCGCCCAATGTTGTTTTGGCTCTCCACGAGAATCTGAAGAAGTGGGCGTTTTATGCGGCTTTCTGTAAACGCGGATTTGGTCTTCAACAGCACGCCACCACCACCTTAAACTGGCGCTAACACTAAGTTGATTGTGTTGCTATGGTGCTGTGATGTGGTGGGCTCGAAATGGGTCCGTCAAGAGGTTTTTCTCGCGCGACGTTTTGAGAAGCCACTCGTGCCCGTCCTGTTGTGCACTCTTCCGCCACCAGGTCACGTCCGCAAGTTTCAGTGGATCGACCTCACCCGTTCGATATGGCATGACTGTGATCACCGACACGAAACGACGTATGGACCCGGTATAAGTCGGTCATGGAAAACCAAAGCCGAGCTTTACATTGAAGGCTTCAGCAGACGATCCGAGCAACCAGAGGAGAACTATGAAACCCTGAAGTTAGTACTTCAGGGCCCGCCGTTGAGATAGGGCGTGCGTTGTATGCGGAGGCTGAAGGCGATTGGTCGGGCTTTCCATAAAGGGTCCTTTTCGCCCTTTCTGCCCGCGCCGTCTCCGGGCGGCAGGCAGTGGACCTGTTAAAAAAACCATCGCCAGTTATCAGACGAACAAGGGACTTGTCGTGTCAGCACCGATCGCAGACAGACGGCGGCTATTGTCAACACGATTAGGATAAGACTAACAATCGTTTCGGTAAAACCAATGTTCCACCGCTCGTCCCTTTTAAACACTTATTCCCAGCCCTTGACCCTAAAATCAGCTTCAATATTCGATATGTAGCCTCCTAGTGTTTTAAAGTGCTTGTTCATGGTCCGTCCGCGAACGAAGGCGATACCGGTAAGCAATACCGGTATCATCCACACCGCCCAATTATCGTTGTGGTTCGTAATGAGCCATTATATTCTTCGAGCAGGAAAGTCTCCGAACTGAATGGCATGGATAGACGATAACACTGAACAAGATGGTCATGCTTTTGCAAATCACACGGCGACCTTGAGAAGTGCCACCATCGTATCGCGTTTCAGAACGGGTAGTTCTTGCAACGCTCGGCGAGGCCAATGAAATCAGCCCTTTCAGAGTCTCATAATTCAGTCTCAAAACCGAATGCACGTAGTCGAGTTGGGCCACAGGGTCTGCTCAGCGGGGCTGAGTA
>Ga0209040_10000938_pt1 | contig 22802 bp, 20 predicted proteins | sample BogFormECP12_OM3_FD_188240 | JGI IMG/M metagenome (GOLD analysis project Ga0209040, IMG submission 188240) | Bog forest soil microbial communities from Calvert Island, British Columbia, Canada - ECP12_OM3 (SPAdes) (version 2) | ecosystem: Environmental > Aquatic > Freshwater > Wetlands > Bog ... | reverse complement strand
GTGGCCCAGCAGGACGCGGACGCCGTCCGTGACGATGACACCGCATGAGGTGCGCTTCGCCATTCAGCACGGATGCGCGACGAAGCGTGTGGCAGGCGCCACGAACTCATCCTGCGCCGCGACGGTAAGGATTTCGCGCGAACCAGCCTCGGCGGTGCGGCGCAGCAGTCCGTGCACGGCAGAACCCGCCGCTTCCATCGCCTTCACCGCACTGCCGGTATCGAGGCGATGGAACAGGAACAGCGCAGCGATCGCATCGCCGGCGCCGTTCACCGATACCGGCAGGCGCGGCGTGCGCAGCAGATGGAAGCGTCCACCCTCCCCGACCAGCAGATCGAGATGATCGCCCGGTGTGTGCTCGGTTTCCAGGCTGGTCAGCAGCACGCAGCGCAGTCCGTCCGGACGCATCGTGTCGGCCAGGCGTTCGACCGCCTGCTTGGCGCCTGACAGCGTCCCACAGTCGAGACCCGTCAGCCGCTCCAGTTCGAACCGGTTCGGCGTGGCGATGTCGGCGTGCGCCAGCGCGTGGTCGCGCAGGAACTCCTCGATGCCTTCGCGCACATAGACGCCCTCCTCGACATCGCCGATCACCGGGTCGCAGCAATAGATCGCGCGCGGGTTCTCCTCGCGCACCCGGGCGACCGCGTGCAAGATCGCCTCGCCGATCCCGGCGTCTCCCATGTAGCCGGACAGCACGGCATCGCAGTGCCGCAGCACATCGCGGGCGGCGATGCCGTCCACCAGCTCGCGCACCGCGTCGCCGCTATAGACCTGCCCAGTCCAATGGCCGTAGCCGGTGTGGTTGGAGAACTGCACCGTGTTGATCGACCAGACCTCCGCACCCAGCCGCTGCAGCGGGAACACCGCGCTGGCGTTGCCGACATGGCCGTAGGCGACCCAGGACTGGATGGAGAGGATGTTCATGGCTCCGTCATGTAGCGCGGTTCGGCGCCCGCCGGTATAACCCGCTCGACCCGACCAGCCCGGAGAGCCGCAGATGAGACCCAGCGTGCGAACAGCGCTTTGCGTAGGCCTGGCGGCATTCGCGCTACCGGCAACCGGCCAGACGCTGCGGGTCGCGGTCAGCTCCCCGGTGACCAGCATCGATCCGCACTACCACAACCTCAGCCCCAACATCTCGCTCTCGACACAGATCTTCGACCGGCTGATCGAGATGGACGAGCACGCCCATCTGGTGCCAGGCTTGGCCGCTTCCTGGAAGCTCGTCGCGCCGGATACGTGGGAGCTGAAGCTGCGCGAGGTGAAATTCCAGAACGGCAATGAGTTCGTCCCCGACGATGTGGTGTTCACCATGAACCGCATCCCCAAGGTACCGAACAGCCCGAGCAACTTCGCCGCCTACACCAAGCCGGTGACCAGCACCGAGATCGTCGATCCGCATACCATCCGTCTGCACACCACGGGCGTGTTTCCCCTGCTGCCCGTGTACCTCGCGCAGTTCTTCATCATCAATCGCAAGACCGACGAGGGGATGGCGACCGAGGACTTCAACAGCGGCAAGGCGACGATCGGCACCGGCCCGTTCCGTTTCGTGTCGTTCAAGCCCGGTGACCGGGTCGATCTGGAGCGGAACGACAGCTATTGGGGGCCGCAGCCGCCCTGGGAGAAGGTGTCATACCGGTTCATCGCGAACGATGCGTCGCGCACGGCCGCGCTGCTCGCCAATGACGTGGACGTCATCGATTTCGTGCCCACCGAGGATCTCGAGAAGCTGCGCAAGGACCCGAAGGTCAAGCTGTGGGAGTCGCTCGGACTACGGCTGATCTTCCTGGGCCTCGACCACTCGCATGAAGGCGCGAGCCCGTTCGTGACCGGGCCTAACGGCGAGAAGCTGGACAAGAACCCGCTGAAGGATCGCCGCGTGCGCACGGCGTTGTCGCTCGCGATCAATCGGCAGGCGATCGTCGATCGCGTGATGGAGGGTGCGGCGGTGCCGTCCGGCCAGTACCTGCCACCGGGCGTCTACAGCTACGCGCCGGACCTCAGGCCACCGCCTTATGAGCCGGAGCAGGCGAAGAAGCTGCTGGCCGAGGCGGGCTATCCCAAGGGCTTCCACATCGCGCTGCACGGCCCGAACGACCGCTACGTCAACGATGCGAAGATCATCCAGGCGATCGGCCAGATGTGGACTCGCATCGGCGTACTGACCGAGGTCGATCCGCTGCCGTGGAGCAGCTATGTCGGCCAGGCGAACAAGCAGGCGTTCTCCGCGTTCCTGTTCGGGTGGGGCACCGGAACGGCCGAAGCATCGGATCCGCTGATCGCGCAGAACGCGACCTTCGATCCGGCCAAGGGCCGCGGAGCGTCCAACCGCGGGCGCTATTCCAATGCGGAGCTGGACAAGCTGATCGACGAGGCGCTGGGAACCGCGGATGACGCGGCACGGGAGACGATCCTGCAGAAGGCTCAGCAGCTGGCGTTCGACGACGTGGCGATCATTCCGCTGCACATCCAGAAGAACATCTGGGCGACGCGCACCGGCTTCACCTATGTGCCGACGGTCGGCGAGGACCTGCTGCTGGTCAACGTGAAGCCGGCAAAGTGACGGCGCGCTGCACCTGGGCCGAAGGCGGCGATGCGGCGATGCTCGCCTATCACGACCGCGAGTGGGGCGTGCCGCATCACGACGATCGCGCGCTGTTCGAGCTGCTGACGCTGGAAGGCGCGCAGGCCGGGTTGTCCTGGCGGACCATTCTGGCGCGACGGGACGAATACCGCCGCGCCTATCATGGCTTCGAGATCAAGCGTGTCGCCGGCATGCGCGATGCAGCGCTGGAGAAGCTGCTGACGACGTCAGGAATTATTCGCAACCGGCTGAAGGTGTTCTCGGTGCGCGACAATGCGCGCGTTGCACTTGACGTGATTGCCGAGTACGGCAGCCTGGATGCCTACTTGTGGTCGTTCGTCGGCGGCAAGCCGCTGGTGAACCGCTGGTCGGAAAGCCAACAGGTGCCCGCGAAGACCGAGCTGTCCGATCAGATGAGCAAGGCGCTGGCGAAGCGGGGCTTTCGCTTTGTCGGCTCGACCATATGCTATGCCTTCATGCAGGCGACCGGGATGGTGAACGACCACCTGGTCTCCTGCTTCAGATACAAGGAGTCCGGTCATGCAGAACACTGAAGAGATCTGGCGTCTGGTCGACGCCAAGAAAGAAGACTTCGAGGCGCTGAGCGATCGCGTCTGGGGTATGCCGGAGCTCTGCTATGGCGAATTCCGCTCCTGCGCGGAGCATACCGCGATGCTGGAGCAGCACGGGTTCCGCGTTACCAAGAATGTCGCCGGCATACCGACCGCGGTGATGGGCGAGGCCGGCGAAGGCGGCCCGGTGATCGCCATCCTCGGCGAGTTCGATGCACTGCCGGGGCTCAGCCAGGAGGCGGGCGTGGCGGAACCGAAGCCGTTGCCGGGAGATGGCTACGGCCATGGCTGCGGCCATAACCTGCTGGGATCGGCCTCGATGCTGGCGGCGAGCGCGGTGAAGGACTACCTCGCGGCGCACGGCATCAAGGGCCGTGTACGCTACTATGGTTGCCCGGCCGAAGAGGGCGGTGCCGCCAAGGGCTTCATGGCGCGCGCCGGCGCGTTCAGTGACGTCGATGTGGCGGTCTCCTGGCATCCCGCGGCGTTCGCCGGCGTGAACGAGGCGGTATCGCTGGCCAACACGCGCATCGACTTCACCTTCCACGGCCGTGCCTCGCACGCCGCCGCGGCACCGCATCTCGGGCGCAGCGCGCTCGATGCGGTGGAACTGATGAACGTCGGCGTGAACTACATGCGCGAGCACATGCCGTCGGACGCGCGCATCCACTACGCGCTGCTGGATGCCGGTGGCATCGCGCCCAACGTGGTGCAGGCGCGCGCCAAGGTGCGCTACCTGATCCGCGCCCGCGAACTGCCGGAGCTGACGCGGCTGATCGAGCGCGTGCGGAAAGTTGCCGACGGTGCGGCGCTGATGACCGAGACGCGGGTGGAATCGCAGGTGGTCAGCGCGGTGTCGAACCTGCTGGCCAACACGCCGCTGGAGAAGGCGATGCATGACAGCCTGCAACGCCTCGGCCCGCCGCCATTCGACGATGCGGACCGCGCGGCCGCCGCAAAGTTCCAGGCGACGCTGACCGACGAGGACATCGAGGCGGCGTATCGCCGTGTCGGATTGCCGATGCAGCACGGCGTGGCGCTATGCGATCAGATCGTGCCGCTGGATGCCAAGAGCGCCCCGATGATGGGGTCCACCGATGTGGGCGATGTGAGTTGGGTGGTGCCGACGGTGCAGGCGCGCGGCGCGACCTATGCGATCGGGACGCCGGGTCATTCCTGGCAGCTCACCGCGCAGGGCAAGCTGCCGGCAGCGCACAAGGGCCTGGTGCATGTGGCGAAGGTGATGGCCGGCACCGCGGTCGACGTCATCCAGGACGAGGTGCTGCTGGCGCGGGCGAAGGCGGATCACCAGGTGCGCATCGGGCGCAATCCGTATGTGTGCCCGCTGCCGGACGATCTGGAGCCGCCGATCAAGATGTCGGCGTGAACACAGATAGAACTTAAGACACGAAGGTGCATCGGTCCGCGTGGCCGAGTTGCGCCACAATAACGCCTATGTTTCTTTGGTGAAATCGCAAGAACGTGAGTTGCGCGATCCGCATGGTTGCGGATTACTAGTTAATGAACAACAATTAACTAGGGGTTGAGCCGAAACGTAAACGCGACGTTATATCGCGATCAACACTGGTCGGGTTGACGGTTGCAGGCATTCCTCTGCCACGGGGCGATGTATCGCCACGGCAAGGATTGGCCCGTTACGTCAGCGAGCCGGCATGCAATCCGTAGAACAGCAAAATTCAGCGGAGGAAAAATACATGCGCCGTCTTCATGCGGTTGCACTGTTCGGTGCGATTGCCATAGCCACAATAACCATCCCAGCGATGGCTGGCCCGTTCACCTCGGTGGGACTGATAGCCACCATCGCGGTCCCAAGCGCCGGCCCGTCGATCAATCCTAATCCTGGCGGCGCCTTCACGGGTTTCGACATCAGCTATGTCGACCCGACAACGGGAATTGACTATGTAGCTGATCGATCGAATGCCGCGGTCGACGTGTTCGCGGGGACCAGCTATTTGGGACGGACGGCTTCCGTATTCGCCGGCCAGATTCCGACGTCGATGGGCGGTAGTTCAGTCTCCGGTCCGGACGGTGTTGTGACGGTGAGCAATGGATCGCAGCACACGCTGTTCGCCGGTGACGGGGGGCTAACTTGCCCGAATTGCAGCTTGCTGCGCTCATTCAACATCACGAGCCCGAGCCTGCCGCCACCGACGCAGTTTCCGAACCTCAACACCGGCGGGACGTTCCGCGTCGATGAAATGGCGTATTCCCCCACCGCCAGTTCCCCTTCTAGTAAGGGTCTGGTGCTGGTCGCCAATAACGCGGACAGCCCAGCATTCGGCACGCTGGTGGACGCAGGCACTGGCCTCGCCACGCACACGAATATCACCATCCCGGCCAAGGGTTCGATCGGTGCCGCCATGGGGCTGGAGCAGCCGGTGTGGGATCCGGCCACCAACTCATTCTTCATCTCGGTGCCGTCATTTGGCGGGGGCACGAATCCGGGTGGCGTCGCCGAGATAAAACCTGACGGTACGATCGGAAAGGAATTCGATTTCGGCGCCGCGGGCACCGGCATCACGAGCTGTTCGCCCACCGGCCTGGCACTTGGTGCCAGCGGAAATCTCATGGTCGGCTGCGGGAACGCGGGCACCCAGACCATCGTGCTGAACCCGAGCACCGGCTCGATCGTCACGACCTTCCCGGAGATCAGCGGCACTGACGAACTCTGGTATGATCCGACGACGGGAGCGTACTACGTAACCGGGTCCAGTGGCAGCGACCGGGTGTTCGACATTATCAGTGACTCGAGCCTCGCTATCCTGCAAACGGTGGATCTCGGTCTGCCGGCGAGCGTCGGTGCACATTCGATCGCGGTCGACCCGTTTACCGGCGCCGTCTATCTCCCTCTGCCAGGCGGCACTAGCAATACGATATGCCCGCTCGGCTGCGTCGCGGTGTTTGCCCCGGAGCCGGGGAGTTTGCCGGTTCTGGTGGTTGGCCTCGCCGGCCTGATGGGCCTCGCGGTGCGCCGCCGGCTCCACTAGGGCAGCACCGATTGCCGGCCTGGATTCCAAGGAATCCAGGCCGGCTCGTGCTAGGCGTCCAGCGTTACATCCAGACGCACGACAACACCTTCCAACTCCGGCCTGGGTGATGGATAGCGTCGCATCACCTAGGGATCGTGGCCCGGCACAATGTGCTGCGGCGTCGGCGCGTGCGCGCGCAGCGTGTCGTAGGCATCCAGCATCTCGCCGATGTTGAACGCGGTGGTGAACGGCCGGCCGGTCTCCATGTTCTCGTAGAAATGCGTCACGTCGGACGCCAGCACGACGATGCCGCGCCGCGTGTTCACCTCGACGAACTGCAACCCCGCCGAATGCCCGCCCGTCGGCACCACGGAGATCCCCGGCACCACCTCGCCAGAGCCGTTGCGATACACCACGCGTCCATCGAAGTTCAGCCGCACCACGCCGCACACATCGTCCGGCTCGAAGCTCTTCGCCAACTGGCGATGGCGCATGTCCCGGCCGACCGCGTAATGCATTTCCGGCTCCTGCAGATGGAATCGCGCCACCGGAAAGCGGTCGAAGTTGCCGACGTGATCGTAGTGCATGTGCGTCAGGATCACGTCCTCCACCTTGGCCGCATCGACGCCGACCAGCGCCAGGGCGTCTATCGGATCGCGCGTCAGCCTGCGGCCGCGCTTGCCGCCGCTTTCCGCGGTGAAGCTGATGTCGATCACCACCGCACGGTCGGCGTGCTTCGCCACCCAGACGAAGTGGTCCATCGGCATCGGCCCATCGTGCGGATCGCCGCCGATGAAATGCTCGTGCCGCCGCGCCTCGCGCGTGGCGTAGCGGATGGCGAAGACTTCGTACTCGGGCAGCATGGTCAGGCATCCTCAGGGGCCGGCCTGATCGCCGGTTGCACATGACGGGTGAACAGCTCGACCGACTGCAACGCCTCGTCGCAGGTGATGTCGCCGAATGCGAAACGGCACAGCGGTAATTCAGCCCGCCGTCGTCGATCGAGGTCTGCACGAACTCGCGCACATGATCCGGCGTGCCGGCGACAGCGCGGCCCTGCGCCTCGGCTTCCTCGAACTGCTCGGGAAACAGCGCGTTGGGATTGGGAAGCTGCATGTTGTGCTTGCGCCACAGCAGCATGAAACTGTCGCGCCACTTGCGGTAGCCGCGTTTGGCGATCTCCAGCGCCTCCTTGCGGGTTTCGGCAATCACGATGTGGCGGCCGACGCCCATCAGCGGCAGTTCGTCGGCCGGATTGCCCAGCGCCGCCCACTCGGCGCGGTAGCGGTCGGTGATCGAGCGCATGGCCTTGCCGCTCAGATTGGCGACGACGTTCACCCGCCGCTGCGCCGCCCACGGCACGCCATCCGGCCGGCCGATGCCGTACCACAGCGGCGGATGCGGTTGTTGCAGCGGCGTCAGTTCCATCGGCACATCAGTGTAGCGGTAGTATTTCCCCTCGAAGCTCAGCGCCTTGTTGGTCATGCCGCGCAGGATCACCTCCAGCGCCTCGGCGTACATCGCCGGCGCCGCGTCCGGATCGATCCCGTAATAGCGAAGTTCGATCGGCGAGATGCCGCGCCCGACGCCGAGCAGCATGCGGCCGCCGCTCATCTGGTCGAGCATGCAGATTTCTTCCAGTAGTTTCAGCGGATGATATAGCGGCAGCAGGTACACCAGCGGCCCGAAGCGCAACTGCCTGGTGCGTTGCGCCACGGCGGCAAGCCACACGCCAGGCGACGGCGCCACGCCGAGCGGCGTCGCGTGGTGCTCGGCGACGTGATAGCCGTAGAAGCCGGCGCGGTCGTACGCCTCCACCAGACGGAGCCGATCCGCGTAGAACCGATCGAGCGAGACCGCCGCTCGGTCCATGTGGTCGAACACGCCGAACTGCATCGGACGAAACTCCTTGATTGGGAGCAGCGTGCCGCATGCGGTCGGTACGGTCGAGTCTCTTGGTCGCGTTCCGTATCCCGCCGACCGTTGTGACGATGGGATCAGTGCCGCAGTTCGGACGCCATCTGCTGCAACGCGACAGCATTGCAGATAGTGATGCTGTTGCGCTCGATCGTGACCGTGCCGTCGCGGCGCAGATGTCCCAGCACCCGGCACACCGTCTCGATGGTCAGGCCGAGATGATCCGCGATATCGGTGCGGCCCATCGGCAGATCCAGCACATCCGGGCGCACCTCCGGCAACCGCTCCGCCATCTCCAGCAGGAAGCTCGCGATCCGCTCCGACGCGGTCTTGCGGCCCAGCAGTATCATGCGCGCATGGGCCAAGCGCAGGCTGATCGAGGTCAGGTCGCGCAGCCGGCCCGTCAGGGTGACGTTGCTCTCGGCCAGTCCGTCGACCATGCGCCGTGGATAGCGCCGCAGCACCACGTCGGACACCGCCTCGGCCGCGAAGTCATAGCTAGCCAGCGTATCGAAGCCGAGCAGGTCGCCGGCCATCAGGAACTCGCCGATCTGGCGGCGGCCGTCCTCCATCAGCCTCACCGTGCGCACGCAGCCGCTCAGGATCCGGTAGCACCAGGCCGCTTGGTCGCCCTGACCATGGATCTGCCGATCGCGATGAACAGAAACAGTGGTGCCGAACTGCTCGAGCAGAGCGAGCGCATCACGCGGTGCCGGGCACATCATGGAAGGAATGGCTGCCCGCCGGGCGGGTGCGTCGCCATAGCGCTGTTCCGTACGCCGCATTGCCGCCTGCATCCTATCCTCCATGATCTTGTGCGTTCTGCCGGCTTCGGGTGTATCGACTGCCCACAGCGCGCGAAATTCGGAAAAGGACGTACGGAATGCTACGTATCGCCTTGCGGCGCAGTCGCGGGGAAGCTCCGGATGGCTGAGATACCTCTGGTCCACGTGGTCGACGATGATGCGTCGGTGCGCGAGTCGCTGGCGATGCTCTTGGACGCAGCGGGGTTTTCGGCGCGCACGTACGATTCGGCGGCGGCGTTCCTGGAGGCGGCATCGGATCGCGCCGCCGGCTGCGTGCTGACCGACGTCCAGATGCCGGAACTCAACGGGCTCGAGTTGCAGCGGCGCATGGGCGAACTGGGGATCAGCCTGCCGGTGATCGTGATGACGGGGCATGGCGACGTGCCGATTGCGGTGGAGGCACTGAAGGCCGGCGCCACGGATTTCCTGGAGAAGCCGTTCGAGGAAACGCATTTGCTGGCAGCGGTCACCGGCGCCATCGCCATCAGTCAGCGGGAGCACGACGAGGCGGCCGCGGTGGCCGGCATCGCTGCACGAATCGCCACGCTGACGCCGCGCGAGCGCGAAGTGCTGGACCGGCTGGTGACCGGTCAGCCGAACAAGACGATCGCCTACGATCTGGGTTCCAGCCCGCGCACTGTCGAAGTGCACCGGGCGCGGGTGATGGAGAAGATGGGCGCACGCAGCCTGGCAGAGCTGGTCCGCATGACGATCGTGGCGGAACGGGCTGCAGCTTCAACGAAAGCGCCGGGACGTTGACCTAAGTCAAGGCGCGTCGCCCCGGATTCGGTGAGGGTGCGGGGATGCTGACCCAATCCATCAGCCTTATAGATGCTGGAGCCCACGCAATGCATGATGGGTCTCGCCGCCTGGTGGCGGTGGTCGACGATGACGATGCGGTGCGCGATTCGCTCCGATTCCTGCTGGAAATCGCCGGCCACTCCGTTGTCATCTATGGTTCTGCCGCGCAGTTCCTGCACGAGGCATCGCTCGGCGAAGTCGACTGCCTCGTGGTCGACCAGCACATGCCCGACCAGACCGGGCTGCAACTGATTGCCCGCCTGCGCGCCGAGGGCGTGACCTTGCCGATCGCGCTGATCACCGGCTCGCCCTCGGCCGATCTGATCCGGCAGGCGCACGAGCTCAACGTAGCCAAGGTGCTGGAAAAGCCGCTGGACGACGACACGCTGCTGGATTTCATCGAGCACGCCGGCGACGGATTGTAACAGTCACCGCATCGGAAATACTTGCCCAAAACGTCGGTATCGGTAGATTTCTCCGCTGCCATGCAGCAACCGGATACCACACCCGAATCCGACCTGGCCGCCAGCGGATCGGCGCTGCTGCGCTCAATCCTCGAGACCGTGCCAGACGCGATGATTGTCATCGACGAGGGCGGTACCGTGCAGTTCTTCAGCTCGGCCGCGGAACGCCTGTTCGGCTACACCACCGACGAGGTCCGCGGCCAGAACGTCAGCATGCTGATGCCGCCACCCTACCGGGAACAGCACGACGGCTACCTCGCCCGCTACCGCCGCACGGGTGAACGGCGCATCATCGGGATCGGCCGTATCGTCGTCGGGCGGCGCAAGGACGGCAGCACCTTCCCGATGGAGCTGTCGGTCGGCGAGGCGCATCAGCCGGGCCAGCGCCTGTTCACCGGCTTCGTCCGCGACCTCACCGAGCGGCAGCAGGCCGAAAGGCGGCTCCACGAACTGCAGGACAGGCTGCTGCACGTCTCGCGCGTGCGCTCGATGGGACAGATGGCGGCGGCGCTGGCGCACGAGCTGAACCAACCGCTGACCGCCACCGCCAATTACGTCCGCGCCGCGCTGCGGCTGCTGGCGATGCCGGGGCCTGATCTCGAGCGGGTCCGCCAAGCGATGCACCACGCGGTGGAGCAGACACTGCGCAGCGGCGAAATCATCCGCCGGCTGCGGGCCTTCGTCGCCCGGGGCGAGGTGGCGCGCCAATCAGAGAGCGTCACAAAGCTGATCGAGGAGGCGTGCGCGCTGGCACTGGTCGGCGCCAAGGAGCGCGGCGTCAGGGTGCTGATCAACATCGACCCAGATCTGCCGCAGGCGTCGGTGGATCGCGTGCAGATCCAGCAGGTGTTGCTGAACCTGATCCGCAACGCCATGGAGGCGATGGACAATTGCGTAGCCCGCGAGCTCACGCTGGCCGCGTCGGTGCAAACCGGCCACGTGCTGGTGAGCGTGACGGATACCGGGCACGGCATTGCCCCCGAAATCGAGGCCAGGCTGTTTCAGCCCTTCGTCACTACCAAGCCAGAAGGCATGGGGATCGGCCTATCGGTCTGCCGCACCATCATAGAGGCACATGGCGGCAGCCTGTGGATGGAGCCGAACCCCGTTGGGGGCAGTGCGTTCCATTTCACCTTGCCGACGAGTTGATCCAGATCAAGGCAAGTCACGCCATCATTTGGTATCAATGGCTAACGACGGAGAAAAACCGTGCAGCCGAATCGAGACGAGGTTGACCTCGAACTGCTGGCACTGGCTGCGGCAACCGATCGCGTGGCCGAGGCCGTTGGCGATGCCGCGATCAGGGCGCGTTTGAAAGTGATCGCCGACGAAGTAAGGGGCATGGCACGGCGCGGCAGGAATCCGCTCGGCGGACCGGAAATATCCGACGAATGCTATCCGCCGGCGTGAACGATTTGTTATCTGGAATCGGGTTTATGTGCGCCGGATAAGGCGGCGTCCAAGGAGCTCTTCATGTCGCAATTGCCAAGCACGGTCCCCAGCGCCGCCGCAGCCGACTGTCAGGCCGCTCGCATCCCACTCATCTACATACCGACGCCTGCGATGCGACCATAGTCGATTATGGACTCCGTTTATGTTCCGCTCGCGCAGCGGACGGCCGATCAGTTGCAGGCGAATGCCGACGAGTTGCGCCGCATGGCGGCAACCGCCAGCACCACCGATGTGGCGAAGGCACTGCTGACGCTGGCCGATCGCTATGCCGCGCTGGCCGAAAAGCGACGGATTGAGGTGGGTTGGTAGGATGCGCGGCCTATTTCACCCACCGGCGCCACATAACATCCGGTAGCGCGCTTCCACATCGGCGCGCCGTAGCCGGGCCGTGCCGGCACACGCGATGGCCGCCGCACCCGCCGCGGTACCCCAGGCCAGGGCATCCGCCGGCGTGGACCCGCACGCCAGGGCGAGAGTCGTCGCCGCCAGGAAGGCGTCTCCCGCGCCGACCGAGCTGTGCATCGGCTCGTCCATGGCCGGCATCCGGATCACGCCGTCCTCGGTGGCCAGCAGGGCGCCTTCAGCCCCGAGCGTAAGCGCAACCATCCGGGCGGCACCGCTCCGGACCAGCGCCATCGCCTGTTGTTCCTGCTCCGCCGGATCCTTCAGTTCGTGGCCCACCAGATGCTCCAATTCGCCGAGGCTTGGCTTGATCAGCTCGCATCCGCCCTGTTCGAGCGCCGCGGTCAACGCGATTCCCGAGGTGTCCACGACGAAACGCTGCCCGTTGCGCGCCGCGATCCGGGCCACCTGCGCATAGGCGTCGTCCGGGACGCCATGCGGCAGGCTGCCGCTGGCGACCAGCCACTCGCCCGGTTCCTGTTCGATCGCGGCCAGGCAGGCCTGAAACTCGGCCTCACTCAGCGTCGGGCCCTGCGGGACAAAGCGATACTCCAGCCCGTTCTTGCGGTCCTGGACGTTCAGGCTGACTCGGGTGTGCCCTTTGACCAGCACGCTGCGCCGCAGGACGCCCGCCTCGTCCAGCATCTCCTCCAGGACGCGTCCGGTGGCGCCGCCGGCGGCCACGATCGCGAGCACGTCACCGCCCAGCTCATGCAGCACCCGCGCCACATTCACGCCGCCGCCACCGGGATCGGCGTGCTCGTGGTGCATGCGGACCTTGTGCGTCGGCACCACCTCGTCGGCCTCGGCGGCGATATCGAGCGCGGGGTTCAGCGTCAGTGTGATAATACGTGGCTGCATGGGCACCAAGACTAACGGTTTTGCGGCCAGCCTTGGTTGATCTACGTCAATGATTTGCTAACGGGCGGGTGGCATGTGTCCGGCATGGACGAACCCCTTCGATCGACAGCGCGGCCGGCCCATGACCTGACCCCGGTGGTCGATCTGACGCTGCATCACGGCGCGGGGCCATTCCGCACCCGCCTGCCGCACTACGTCTCGCTGCTGCCGCCCTGCAATCATGCGTGTCCCGCCGGCGAGAACATCCAGGCCTGGCTGGCGCTGGCGCAGGGGGGCGATTACGGCGGCGCCTGGGAAACGCTGATGGCGGACAATCCGTTGCCGGCGACCCATGGCCGGGTCTGCTACCATCCGTGCGAATCGGCCTGCAACCGCGCCGAGCTCGACGCCGCGGTATCGATCCATGCGGTCGAGCGCTTTCTTGGCGACATGGCGACGCAGGAAGGGTGGACGGTCCCGATGGCGCCCGCCACCGGCCGGCGTGTCCTGGTGGTCGGCGCCGGGCCAAGTGGGTTATCGGCCGCCTATCACCTGGCCCGGCTCGGCCATCAGGTCGAGATTCGCGAGGCCGGGCCGCTGCCCGGCGGCATGCTGCATTTCGGCATCCCGGCCTATCGCCTGCCGCGCGCCGACCTGCTGGCGGAGATCGCCCGCATCGAGCGCATGGGCGTTCGCATCGTGCTGAACCACAAGGTCACCGACCTGCTGGCCGAACGCGATGCGGGCCGGTTCGAGGCGGTGTTCGTCGCGATCGGCGCGCATGTCGGCAAACATGCCGACATTCCCGCGCGCGACGCTGTGAGGGTGCTGGATGCGGTGGCGCTGCTGCGTGAGACCAGCTCGGGCGCCAAGCCGTTGCTGGGCAGGCGCGTCGTTGTGTATGGCGGCGGTAACACCGCGATGGATGCGGCCCGCAGCCTGCGCCGCCTGGGGGCCGATGAGGCGCTGATCGTTTATCGCCGCGACCGTGCGCACATGCCGGCGCATGAATCCGAGGCGGACGAGGCGATGGCCGAGGGCGTGAAGATCAGGTGGCTGACCACGATCAAGGAGATCGTCGGGCCGACGCTGACGATCGAACGGATGGTGCTCGACGACAAGGGACGGCCGCAGCCGACCGGCGAGCTGGAAACGCTACAGGCGGATGCCGTTGTTCTGGCGCTGGGCCAGGACAGCGACAGCGACTTCCTGCGCAAGGTGCCGGGCGTCGAGTTCAAGTCGGACACTGTGGTGGTCGATCGGCAGATGATGACCGGCCATCCGGGCGTCTTCGCCGGCGGCGACATGGTGCCGGCCGAGCGTACCGTGACCGTGGCCGTGGGGCATGGCAAGAAGGCGGCACGCTGCATCGACGCTTGGCTGCGCGGCACCACCTACGACAAGGCCGCGTCGGCGCCGCTGGTAAGCTTCGAGATGCTGCGCCTGCCGGTGTTCAGCGACGTCGATCCCGCCGTGCAACACCATCTGGCGGACCAGGACCGGGTGTCCGGCTTCGAGGAAGTGCTGGCCGGGCTGAGCGCGCCCGAGGCGCGGCACGAGGCGCGGCGCTGCCTGTCCTGCGGCAACTGCTTCGAGTGCGACAACTGCTACGCTGCCTGTCCCGAGCAGGCGATCGCCAAGCTCGGGCCCGGGCTGGGCTACAGCGTGGATGGCGGGAAGTGCACCGGCTGCGGCACCTGCTTCGAGCAGTGCCCGTGCCACGCGCTGGAAATGGTCGCGGAAACAGCCTGACTGGGGCGCTCAAATGAACGATCCTGATCTCTCCGTCATGGCCGGGCTTGACCCGGCCATCCGCGCACAGGCAGTCGGAGTGGATGGCCGGGTCAAGCCCGGCCATGACAATACAGGGCAGTCCCGCGCCGTGATGGACGGCAACACCGCGGTGGCACATGTCGCCTACCGGGTGAACGAGGTGTGCGCGATCTTCCCGATCACACCGTCCTCCACCATGGCAGAGCTCGCCGATGAGTGGTCCGCCAAGGGCATCCCCAACATCTGGGGCAACGTCCCCGTGGTGCAGGAGATGCAAAGCGAAGGCGGCGCGGCCGGCGCGGTGCACGGCGCGCTGCAGTCTGGCGCCCTGACGACGACATTCACCGCGTCGCAGGGGCTGCTGCTGATGCTGCCCAACATGTTCAAGATCGCCGGCGAATTGACGCCGACGGTGTTCCATATCGCCGCACGCGCCCTGGCCACGCAGGCACTGTCGATCTTCGGCGACCATTCCGACGTGATGGCTGCGCGCACCACCGGCTTTGCCATGCTGTCGTCGGCCTCGGTGCAGGAGGCACACGATGCGGCGCTGATCGTGCAGGCGGCGACGCTCGCCTCGCGCATTCCGTTCCTGCATTTCTTCGACGGGTTCCGAACTTCGCACGAGATCGCCACGATTGCGTTGCTCAGCGATGCTCAGATTCGCGCCATGATCGACGATGACCTGGTGCGGGCGCATCGCGCACGCGCGCTGTCGCCCGAGCGGCCGGTGGTGCGCGGCACGGCCCACAACGCCGACACGTTCTTTCAGGCGCGCGAAACCGCCAATCCGTTCTATGCGGCCGTGCCGGATATCGTGCAGCATCAGATGGATCGTTTCGCCGGCCTGACCGGCCGGCAGTACCATCTGTTCGATTATTACGGCGCGGCAGACGCCGACCGCGTCGTGGTCCTGATGGGTTCAGGGGTGGAGACCGCCAACGCCACCGCGACGGCATTGAACTCGCTGGGCGAAAAGGTCGGCGTGCTGCAGGTCCGGCTGTATCGACCGTTCGCCGCCGAGGCATTCCTGGCAGCGCTGCCGGCCAGCGTGAGTTCCGTCGCGGTGCTGGAGCAGACGAAGGAATCCGGCGCACCGGGCGAGCCGCTTTATCTCGACGTGGTCCACACACTGGCGCAGGCGGCGTCACGAGGCGGGCGGCGCGCCATGCCACTGGTGATCGGCGGCCGCTACGGGCTGTCGTCCAAGGATTTCAATCCGTCGATGGCCAAGGCGGTGTTCGACGAACTGCGCCGGCCCGAGCCGCGCGATGGCTTCACGGTCGGCATCATCGACGATGTCTCGCATACCAGCCTGACGCCGGATGCGGATTTCCGCATCGACCCGAACGATGTGGTGCAGGCGGTGTTCTACGGTCTCGGCGCCGACGGCACGGTGGGCGCCAACAAGAACAGCGTAAAGATCATCGCCGAGGATGCCGGCCTGCACGCGCAGGGTTACTTCGTCTATGATTCCCACAAGTCGGGCGCGCAGACGATTTCGCACCTGCGCTTTGGTCCGCGGCCGATCCACGCACCCTACCTGATCCAGCAGGCCAGCTTCATCGGCTGCCATCAGTTCCAGTTCGTGGCGCGCCACGACGTGCTGCGGCTGGCGGCCCCTGGCGCCACCGTGCTGCTGAACGCGCCGTACGGCCCGGACGAGATCTGGGATCATCTGCCGCGGTCGATGCAACTGCGGATCATCGAACTGGGATTGCGTTTGTTCGTCATCGACGCGTCGCGCGTCGCGCAGGAAGTGGGCCTGCGCGGGCGCACCAACACCGTGCTGCAGACCTGCTTCTTCGCGCTCTCCGGCGTGCTGCCGCGCGAACGGGCGATCAGCCACATCAAGGAGGCGATCCGCAAGAGCTACGGCGGCAAGGGCGAGGCGGTGGTGCAGGCGAATTTCCGCGCGGTGGACGACACGCTTGAGCGGCTGTTCGAGGTCGCAGTGCCGAACACTGCCACCAGCCGTTTCGACCGTGGGTCCTCGGTGCCGGATTCCGCGCCAGCCTTCGTGCGCACGGTGACCGCCGCGATGCTGGAGGGCCGTGGCGACGAGATTCCGGTGAGCCAGATGCCGGTGGACGGCACCTGGCCGTCCGGCACCGCCGTTTGGGAGAAGCGCAACATCGCCGATGCTGTCCCGCTGTGGAATGCCGATACCTGCATCCAGTGCGGGCAGTGCAGCTTCGTGTGCCCGCACGGCGTGATCCAGGCGCGATACTTCGACCGGGCGCGGCTGGCCGACGCGCCGCGTGGCTTCCGTTCGGCACCGATCAATGTTCGCGGCTTTCCCGACGTGCAGTTCGCCCTCGACTTCGCGATCGAGGACTGCACCGGATGCGGACTGTGCGTGGAGGCCTGCCCGGTGGTGCCACAAAAGTCGCTCGCCATGCAGGACAAGGACCCGTTGCTGACGGCAGCGCACGCGGACAACGCGTTCTTCGCCGCGCTGCCGGTGAACGACCGCGCGCGCGTGGACTTCGCGAATGTCCGCGGGGTGCAGTTCCTGGAACCGCTGTTCGCCTTCTCCGGTGCCTGCGCCGGGTGTGGCGAGACCCCGTATCTAAAGCTGCTGTCGCAGTTGTTCGGCGACCGGTTGCAGATTGCCAATGCCACCGGATGCTCGTCGATCTACGGCGGCAGCCTGCCGGTCACGCCGTGGTCCACGAATCGGGAAGGACGCGGACCGGCATGGTCGAATTCGCTGTTCGAGGACAATGCCGAATTCGGCCTGGGCTTTCGGCTGGCGGCCGACAAGCATCTGGAGATGGCACAGCAACTGGCCCATGAGATGGCGCCGGTATTGGGAGCGGAACTGGTCGAGGCTGCGTTGTCTGCACCACAGGTGCGGGAGTCCGAGATCCGCGCGCAGCGTGCACGCGTCGGCGAACTGATGCGGCGACTGGGCGCGCTGGACGATCCGCGCGCCGTCGACCTGCTGTCCGTCGTGGAGCACCTGGTGCGCCGCAGCATCTGGATCGTCGGCGGCGACGGCTGGGCCTATGACATCGGCTATGGCGGGCTGGATCACGTGCTGGCCAGTGCGCGCGACGTCAATGTGTTGGTGCTGGATACCGAGGTCTATTCCAACACCGGCGGCCAGGCGTCGAAGGCCACACCACTCGGCGCCATCGCCAAGTTCGCCTCCGCCGGCAAGCGGGTGGCGCGCAAGGACCTTGCGTTGCAGGCGATCGCCTACGGCAACATCTATGTCGCGCAGGTGGCGATGGGGGCCAATCCGCAGCAGACACTGCAGGCGTTCCGCGAGGCGGAGGCATACCCGGGACCCACCCTGATCGTCGCCTACTGCCATTGCATCGCGCATGGTATCGTCATGCAGCAAGGCATGAAGCAGCAGGACCTCGCGGTCGCGTGCGGCTACTGGCCGTTGTTCCGCTACAACCCCGCACTCCGCGATGTCGGCCAGAACCCGTTCGTGCTGGACAGCCCGCGCCCAACGATCAAGTTCAGCGACTATGCCTACAACGAGACACGGTACAAGGCGCTGGTGCAGAGCCGCCCGGTGGAGGCCGAGGCGCTGATGAAGGCGGCACAGGCGGCGCTAGAGGAGAAGTACCTCAGCTACGAGGAGATGGCCGGATGGTCAGCCTCACGCTTTCATCCGGCGGGGCTGCGCAACAGCGGCATCGCCTCGCGTGCAGGCGAACGCATTGAGGCGGACGCGACGTGAGCCTTACGCGTCCATGAACTCACCACGGATCGTATCGTGGCGGGCGTTGTGCATGGTCGCATTGTTTAATGTGCCACGCGTCCAGTGGCCTCATCGGATCCCAGCGGCGAAGTACGGTCAGCAATGAAGCCTTCTCGATGGAGCGGTTCACCTTGACGAAGGAGGCCGGGTACAAGCGTTGGCGCCATGCGTCGGTCTTCCGCCGTGTCCGCTTGTAGCGAGACAGCGCTGGCCAGACGCGGTCGCGGTATCGCCCCGCGGACGATCCTTGGTGGCCAGTGAAAGTCACCTTTCCGCCGTCGCGAACGACGAACTTTTGGAACCGTGCGCATTCAAGTCTGAATCCACCCATGAAAGCAGCTCAGTGACCCAACGCCTGCACGATCTCCTCGGTCATCTTCTTGGCATCGCCGAACAGCATCATCGTGTTCGGCCGGAAGAACAGCTCGTTGTCCACGCCGGCATAGCCTGACGCCATCGAGCGCTTGACGAACAGGACCGTCGCCGCTTTCTCCACATCCAGGATTGGCATTCCATAGATCGGCGACTGCGGATCCGTCTTCGCCGCCGGGTTGGTCACGTCATTGGCGCCGATCACATACGCCACATCGGCAGTGGAGAATTCGTTGTTGATCTCTTCCAGCTCGAACACCTCGTCGTACGGCACATTGGCTTCGGCCAGCAGCACGTTCATGTGGCCGGGCATACGGCCCGCGACCGGATGGATGGCGTATTTCACCTCCACCCCTTCCTTCTTCAGCGTGTCCGCCATCTCGCGCAGCGCATGCTGCGCCTGCGCCACCGCCATGCCATAGCCGGGCACGACGATCACCTTCGACGCGTTCTTCATGATGAACGCCGCATCCTCGGCGTTGCCGCTCTTCACCGTACGATCCGTGGTCGCCGCCGCGGCCGCCACGCCGCCCTCGGTGCCGAAGCCGCCCAGCAGCACGTTGATGATGCTGCGGTTCATGCCCCTGCACATGATGTAGGACAGGATCGCACCAGACGCGCCGACCAGCGAGCCGGTGATGATCAGCGCCAGGTTCTGAATGGTGAAGCCGATGCCCGCCGCCGCCCAGCCGGAATAGGAGTTCAGCATCGACACCACGACCGGCATGTCGGCGCCGCCGATCGGGATGATGATCAGGAATCCAAGTCCGAACGCCAGCAGTGCGATCAGCCAGAAGATGATCTGGCTGCCGGTCACGACAAACGCCACGATCAGCACCACCAGCAGCACGCCAAGTCCAAGATTCAGCTTGTGCTGGCCAGGGAACGAGATCGGCGCACCGCTCATCAGCGCCTGCAGCTTGGCGAACGCGATCAGCGAGCCCGAGAAGGTGATGGCGCCGATCGCCAGTCCGAGCGACATCTCGATCAGGCTCTGCGTGTGGACATTGCCGAGAGTGCCGATGCCGAACGCCTCGGGCGCGTTCAGCGCCGATGCGGCGACGAATACCGCTGCAAGGCCCACCAGCGAATGGAACGCCGCGACCAACTGCGGCAGCGCCGTCATCTGGATGCGCAGCGCGATGAAGGTGCCGATCGAGCCGCCGATTATGATGCCGAGGAAGATCAGGCCATAGCCCAGGCCGCCCATGCCGTGATGGGCAAGCGTGGCGACCACAGCCACGCCCATGCCGATCATGCCGAACCGGTTGCCCTGGCGCGACGTCACGGGCGACGACAGGCCGCGCAGCGCCAGAATGAACAGGACGGCGGCGATCAGGTAGGCGAGCGCGGTCAGGCTGGCGGACATCGGCGGGCGTCCCTATTGCCGTCGCTTGAACATAGACAGCATGCGCTGCGTCACCACGAAGCCGCCGAAGATGTTCACGCTGGCCAGCATGACCGCGAGGAAGCCGAAGCCAATCGCCCAGCCGTTGGTGCCCAGTCCGGTCGCCAGCATGGCCCCGACCACGATCACCGAGGAGATGGCGTTGGTCACCGACATCAGCGGCGAGTGCAGCGCCGGGGTGACGTTCCACACCACGTAGTAGCCGACAAAGCAGGCCATCAGGAAAATGGCCAGCAGGAAGACAATCGGTTCGACCTCGGTGACGACGCCGGTGGTGCCTTCCAGCAGCGCATGCGCATGGGCGGCGAGCTCGCTGGCCCGTTGTGCCAGCCGATCGGCTTCGTCGGCCAATTGGGTGGGGTTCATCGGCGCTCTCCGCTTCTAGGCAGCTTGCGAGGGCAAAAAATTCGGATGCACGACGGCGCCGCCACGGGTCAGCATGACGCCCTTCACGATGTCGTCGCCGGCCGGCAGCTTCGGCGCCTTCGCGTCCTTGTCCCAGAACGTGCTGAGGAAGGTCAGCAGGTTGCGCGCATAGAGCGAGGACGCAGCGACCGGAATGCGGCCAGGCCAATTGTGATAGCCGAGGATCGTGACGCCGTTCGCCGTGACGATGCGCTCACCCGGGACGGTGGCGGCACAGTTGCCGCCGGCATCGGCGGCGAGATCGACGATGACGCTGCCCGGGCGCATCGCATCGACCATCGGTTGGGTCACGATGACGGGGGCGCGGCGACCCATGACCAGGGCGGTGCAGATCACCAGATCGTTCTTGGCGATCGTGGTGGCCATCAGCTCCGCCTGCTTCTGGCGGAAAGCCTCGCTCATTTCGCGCGCATAGGCACCGGTCTGGCTGGCGGTCTCCGCATCTTCTACGCCGACGAACGTGGCGCCGAGGGACTTGATCTCCTCCTTTGCGGCGGGACGCACATCGGTGGCGGACACGATCGCGCCAAGCCGCCGCGCGGTGGCGATCGCCTGGAGACCGGCAACGCCCGCCCCGATCACGAACAGACGAGCGGGCGGCACGGTACCGGCGGCGGTCATCATCATGGGGAAACCGCGCTGAAACGCACCGGCCGCCTCGATCACGGCGCGGTAGCCCGCCTGGTTGGCCTGGCTCGACAGCACGTCCATCGCCTGGGCGCGGGTGATGCGTGGCAGAAGCTCCATCGCCGCGCAGTCGATCCCGGCCTCCGCCAGCGCCGGTACCAGGTCCGGTTCGGTGAACGCATTGGCGATGCAGACCAGCAGGGCACCGCGGGGGATCTGCTGCCGCTGCTCGGGCAGCGGCATCTGCACGGTGAACACGATTTCGGCACCAGCCAGGGCTTCAGCGGTATCCGACGCGATCAAGGCCCCGGCAACAGCAAATTCGCGATCGGGTATGGCCGCCTCGGCGCCCGCACCAGCTTCGATCGCGACCGTGAGACCCAGGCCGACCAGCCGCTTCACCGTCTCGGGTGTGGCCGCGACACGCGTCTCGGACGCGCGGCGATCCTTCAGCACCGCAAGGCGCATCCGCTCACTCCTGCAAAATCACGACCAAAGGGGAGAACCGGGCACGCGAGGACATGCGCGAACTGCCCCAGACCGACGGCGCGGCAACATGCGCGAAGGGGGTAGGTGGTGCAAGGGGGGATCAGCCTCGGTCCATCCTGCCGGCGGACCTAGCCGGCGGCAGATGAACAACCGGTCAACGCGGTGTCCCATCCTTTCACGTGCCGTATGGTCGTGTTCAAGTGGCGGCAAAGCAAGGGGGGAAACGATGGGTCAGTTCGACGGCAGGATCGGCATCATCACCGGCGCGGCATCCGGCATTGGCGCGGCCTGCGCGCGCGTTCTGTCCCGCGAGGGCGCGAAGCTGGTGCTGACCGACCTGGACGATGCGGCGGGGCAACGTCTCGCCGAACAGACAGGTGGCAGCTACCTGCACCACGATGTCACCGACGACGCCGGCTGGCCCGCCGTGGTAGCGGCGGCGGAGCGGCTCGGCGGGCTGCACCTCCTGGTGGCCAATGCCGGCATCGGCATCATGGGGTCGGCGATCGAGATGTCGCTCGCCGACTGGCGACGGCAGATGGCGGTGAACGTGGACGGCGTGTTCCTGACGGTGAAGTATGGCATCCCGCTGATGCGCCGTTCCGGCGGCGGTTCCGTTGTGATGATGTCGTCCGTCGCGGGGATCCGGGGATCAGCGAATCTCGCCGGCTACAGCGCGACCAAGGGCGCGGTGCGGCTGTTTGCCAAGTCGATCGCGCTGGAGTGCGCCACAGCCCGCGACAATATCCGGGTGAACTCCGTGCATCCCGGCGTCATCGACACGCCGATCTGGACCAAGCTGCCACCAGGTGCGAACGCACCGCTCGATCCGAACGTGATCGCGGCGGCGTCCGTGCCGATCGGCAAAGCCGGCCAGGCGGAGGACATCGCCAACGGTGTGCTGTTCCTGTGCTCGGACGCATCCAGCCATATGACCGGGTCCGAGCTGGTGATTGACGGCGGCATGACTGCCGGACGGGTGGGGCGGCTCGGAGGTTAGAGCATCTTCAGCATGACTGGAATCGCCCCTCGACGCCGTCATTGCGAGGAGCATAGCGACGGTCGCGGTAGGGACTGGCCTCTCGGCCAGCCCCCCGCACAGATCCCGGCGTGCGGCTTTCCCGCACCGGGCTCCTCTCTCAGGTGATACCATTG